>ENA-ORCR01000074-ORCR01000074.1-marine-metagenome-genome-assembly--contig:-NODE-74-length-124826-cov-7.653608_pt1 | contig 124826 bp, 117 predicted proteins | sample MGYA00237782_ERZ508514 | MGnify/ENA primary metagenome ERZ508514 (study PRJEB26185, sample SAMN06268960) | marine metagenome | isolation source: Eden Landing Ponds, San Francisco, CA, USA | place...
TCGCGCCCGAGGAGCGCTCGGACTGGCCCGTGATGGAGAACTCGCCCTCCTGGATGGCCGTCATCAGCTTCTGCTGGCTGCGGACGTCGAGCGTGTTGATCTCGTCGATGAACAGCACGCCCTTGTTGGCCTCGTGGATGTTGCCCGACTCCACGCGGTCGTGGCTCGGGGTCTCCATCCCGCCGGACTGGAACGGGTCGTGGCGAACGTCGCCCAGCAGCGCACCGGCGTGGGCGCCCGTGGCGTCCTTGAACGGCGCCGTCTGCTGGTTCGCGGTGTTGATCAGCAGGTTCGGGATCATCGCGTCGTTGCCGCGCGACCCGTAGCGGAAGGCGAGGTAGATGACGCCAGCCGCGAGGATGCCCAGCAGGATCTGCTGGACGATGATCAGCGCGTAGCCGATGACGATGGCGATGATGATCCACATCAGGAAGGTCCGCATCTGGTTGCGCTTGCGGGCCTCCTCCTTGTGGGCCTCGACGATCTGTTCCCCTTTCCCGCCGGGGACCGTGCGCACTTTCGGTTCGTTGCCGTCGTCGGGGTTGTGATAGACGAGAACGTCCTGCAGTTCCTCCCGCGGGAGCAGTTGGCTCATCGCCTTCGCGAGCATCGACTTCCCCGTCCCGGGGGAGCCGATCATCATCACGTGGCGGCGCTGTTTGGCCGCCTTCTTGATCACGTCACGGGCGTGGTCCTGGCCGATGACCTGGTCGACGAGTCGGTCCGGGACCTCGATGTCGGCGGTCGACTCGATGTCGAGCCCGCCGAGGAGGGCCTCCTCGTCGCCTTCCAGTTCGGATTCGCCGTCGACCTGGACATCGCTTCCGAGTGTCGTTTCGGACGTTGCTCCGTCGCCCGCCTGAGAGTCCTCGGGCGCGCCGGATGGCTCGTCGGCCGAGGGGTCAGAGGCGGGGCCGTCGGGGTCTCGCTCGGCCCCGTCACTGGACGCCTCCTCCCCGGCGTCGCTCGCCTCCCGGTCGGTGTCGGGAGCCGCGTCGGTGTCGGTGTTGTCGCTCATACAAACGTTGCTAACATCGGTATCGAAGGACTGTCGACTGATATACTTTCTCCCCGCGTTCGTCCGTACCACACCCCCGAAACCGCCAGACTGCGGCCGGTCGTCTCGGCTGGAGTTCGTCGGCCGTCCCCCGTCGTCGCCTTTTTGAAACCACCCGTCTCACTCACGTGTATGCGTGGGTTCTACATCGGCCGCTTCCAGCCGTATCACAACGGCCACCACTCGATGGTCGAGCGCATCGCCGAGGAGGTGGACGAGCTCGTCCTCGGCATCGGGAGCGCCGACGACTCGCACACCACTCACGACCCGTTCACCGCCGGCGAGCGGATCATGATGATAACGAAGGCCGTCTCGGAGTACGACCTGACGACGTACGTCGTCCCGCTCGAAGACATCAACCGCAACGCCGTCTGGGTGAGCCACGTCGAGAGCATGTGCCCGGACTTCGACGTGGCCTACTCGAACAACCCGCTCGTCGTCCGCCTGTTCGAGGAGGCCGGCATCGAGGTCCGCCAGTCCCCGATGTTCGACCGCGACCGCCTGGAGGGCAGCGAAATCCGCCAGCGCATGATCGACGACGAGTCCTGGCGCGACCGCGTCCCGCCGCCGGTCGTTCAGGTCATCGAGGAGATACACGGCATCAAGCGCCTCCAGCACGTCTCGGCCACCGACTCGCTCGACCGCTACACCGCGGCCGACGAGTCGGTCGAGGAGAAACTGGACGACTTCGACGAGCGATGATCACGCTCAGTTCCGACTTCGGGTCGCCGTACCCGGCGGCGATGAAGGGCGTCATCTGCGGCCGAAGCGACGCCCGAATCGAGGACGTGGCCCACGACTTCCCGCGACAGGACGTGCGCGCGAGCGCGTTCTGGCTCACGCAGACGCTCCCGTACTTCCCGCCGGCGGTCCACTGCGTCGTCGTCGACCCCGGCGTGGGGACCGGCAGGGACGCACTCGTCGTCCGCGCGGGCGAGCACGCGCTCGTCGGTCCCGACAACGGCGTCCTCCTGCCGGTCGCCCGCGAACTGGCCGCGACCGCCGGTGACGAGGGTGGCGTCGAGGCGTTCACGTGGGCCTACGACGACCCCGCGAGCACGACGTTCCACGGGCGGGACGTCTTCGCGCCCGCGGCCGCCGCCGTGCACGACACCGGCGTCGAGCACGTCGAGGAGCGACCTGAGACGACGCCGACTGAAGACTGGGTCGACCTGCGGTTCCCCGAACCCGCTGTCGACGCCGACGGCGCGACCGGCGAGATCCTCGTCGTCGACGGCTTCGGGAACGCGATCACGAACGTCCCCGGCGACGTGCTCGGAGAGCGGTTCGGCGAGACGGTCGCGGTCGGCGGCGACGGCGTGCCGGTCCGGCGCGCGTACGCGGCCGTCGACCCCGGGGAGCGACTCGTCACCGTCGGCAGCCACGGCAACGTCGAACTCGCCGTCAATCGGGGCCGCGGCGACGAGGCCTTCGGCGTCGCGGCCGGAGACCGAGTGACGCTGTCGCTGTGAGATCCACCGACTGAGGAAGATTTTAGGCCCACCGAAACATCGGAGCAGTTAAGTGTTTTAGGCCTGCCTAATCCGATGTATGCCACACAGACGCGATCTGCTGAAGACCGTGGGGGTGACCGCGACCGGACTGCTCGCCGGGTGTCCGGGGGTCCAGTCCGGCGGGTCCGGCACCGAGACGGGGGAGAGCGACGCGACCGAGACACAGAGCGAGTCCAGCGGCACACAGACCGAGAGCGAGGTTTCGGTCGGACCGACGACCGCCGTCGCGGCCGAGTGGAACGCCTACCGGGCGCGACTGTTCGACGCCGTCGCGCTCGGCCGAGCGGGCGCGCCGAGCGCGGGGGCGAGCGTCGCCCAGTCCGTCTTCGCCCGCTTCGAGGGTGCGTCGAGCGAGTACGGCGCACACGAGCGGCTGGAGTCCGTCTCCGAGTCCGTCTACGAGGGCTTCGAGGAGGCACTCGGGGACCTCCAGTCGTCGCTCTCCGAGGGCGAGGTGGGGGCCGCGGCCGACGCCGCGAACGAGGCGTCCGGGAAGCTCCAGACGGCCCAGCAGTCCGCCGCCGGCCAGGAGGCGACGCGGGCGTTCGACCTGCTGCTGCTCGGAAGCCGCGCGAGCAACGCCGTCGTCGCTGCCAGGCTCGGCTCCTTCGAGGGGGCCGCGACGGTGGCCGAGGAGGCGACTGTCGCCTTCGAGGACGGCCTGGTCTACAGCGCCGTGGAGGAAGCGGACGCCGAGGCCTACGAGGCATTCGAGAGCGCGCTCGCGGGCATCGGCGAGGCGGCGAGCGGCGAGGACGCGAGCGCCGTTACCGAGCAGGCCCGCGCCGCGCTCGACGCGGCCGTGCAGGGCGCGTACGCCATCGCGCCGACCGACTCGGTCGCCGGGGCCGGCCACCTCGCCGCGATGCAGGCCCGCGGCTGGGACGCGGCCGCACTCGCGTCGGGCGGCGGCGTCGGGGCGGACTACGCCCACGCGACGACGCTGAACACGTACCGGGCCCGCGTCCACGACGCCGCGTGGCTGGCCCGCGCCGGCGAGACGAGCACGGCGGCGACGATGGTCGAAGACGTGTTCGCCCACTTCGAGGGCGCGGCCGCCCACGACGCGCTCGAAGAGGCCGACGGCGAGGCCTACGAGGGCTTCGAGTCCGGCCTCTCGGACCTCTCGTCGGCCATCGAGAACGGGGACACCGAGGGCATCGCGTCGGCCGTCGAGACGGTCGACACCAACCTCGTCGCCGGCATCGGGGCGCTGGCCGGCGGGAACGCGCCGGTCCTCCAGTCGGGCTTCTTCAGGGCCCGCTTCGCCGACGCGCACGAGCTGTATCGCCAGGGGCAGGCGGGACGGGCGGCGACGCTCGTCTCCGACCTGTTCGCCCGCTTCGAGGAGAACCAGCTCGACTTCCACGAGACGCTGGAGGAGACGGGCGAGGACCTCTATCACCGCTTCGAGGAGGAGCACCTCGCGGGCCTCCAGTCGGCCTACGAGAACGGCGACGACGGCGCGGTCAAGACGCACCACGACGGCGTCCTCGCGGCCCTGCTGGATTTCGAATCGACGCACGGCCCCGCCGTCGCCAGCGGGTCCGGCGCGACGTACATGGTCGGCCTCGCGTTCGACGCCGCGGCGACGAGCGCGCTCGGAAACGCCGACCGCGCGGCGTCGACGGCACAGGGGGCGCTGGCGTTCTTCGAGTCCGGGGCCGCCGGCTACCACGAGGCGCTGGAGGAGGCGGACGAGGACCTCTACCACCGCTTCGAGGACGAGGCGCTCGGGAGCGTCATCTCCGCCGCGAACGACGGCGGCGACGTGTACGCGGCCGCGAAGACGTTCGCCGGCGCGGCCATCGAGTCGGTGACGGCCGTCGTCGGGTCGAGCGGCGGCGGTAGTGAGACCGGAGCCGGGGCCGCGAGCATCGTCAGCGACGTGTTCGCCACCTTCGAGAACGCCGCGGTCCACGACGAACTCGAAAACGCCGACGCCGAGGCGTACGAGGCCTACGAGGCCGCGCTGAACGACTACGTCGCCGCGCTGGAGAGCGGGTCGACCGACGGCGCGACCGCGTTCGCGAACGCCGCCCGGACCGCAGCCTTCGCCGTCGTCGGCGCTGTCGACAGCGCCCCGAGTGGGTCTGGCGGCCACAGCGACCACGGCGGCGAGGAGACCGAGTCGTCGCTGTCCGGCGGCCCGAACGTCGTCGAGGGCGTCCCCGACGACGCGGACCACGTTATCGACATGGAAGCGGTCGCGTTCGCGCCGGCGGAACTCACCGTCAGCGTCGGCGACACGGTCGCCTGGGAGCACGTCGGCGGCGAGGCCCACTCCGTCACCGCGGTCGAGGCCGACCTCCCCGAGGGCGCGACGTACTGGGCCTCCGGCGGCTTCGAGAGCGAGTCCGCCGCCCGCGAGGGCTGGGAGAACGGCGAGGGCGCGGTCCAGTCAGGCCAGAGCTACGTCCACACGTTCGAGACGGCCGGCGAGCACGCCTACGTCTGCGTTCCGCACGAGGCGGCCGGCATGACCGGCACCGTCGTCGTCGAGGAGTAGGTCGCTCGGCCCGCGTACCATCGACATTTTTTGGGCAGCCGAAAAACCGATGCCTTTTTGTGTTTTAGGGTTGCCTAAATTAGTGTATGCCGGACGAACAGGACACGCGGCGGCGCGACCTCTGTCGGCCCAGCGAGTCGGGTGTCGCCCTGCCTGGCGTCCGCGCGCGTCTGTCCCAGCACGGAGGTGAGACCGAGCGAGGCGACCCCTAATCGTCACGATCGACCATCTTCAGCGACGGATACCGTGGGCATGGCCCGTCGCTGCGCGCCACGAGGTATCTCTCGTGTCTGTCCCGGGCGTCGACACGACGCCCCTCCGTTTTCGCCCCAGAACTCGTCTCCCCAGCGGCGATGCTTTTGCCGCTGGGCCATCGAACTGCGGCCTCAGTCGTCCGACCCGACAGCGTCGTGAACCGTACTCTCGACCCGCGTGACCTCGCGTTCGAGGTACGACCGCTCGAAGTAGAGCAGTTCGACGGCGACGACGGCCGCGGCGACGACGAGCACCATGTAGAACGTGTTCGGTTCGCGGTTGTAGAGGTTGTACAGCATCAGCGGGAAGAAGCCGGCCGCGCCGACCGCGCCGATTGCGGGCGGGACCGGATTGACGCCGTCGGCGTCCCGCTGGCGGAACGCGAGCGCGCTCATCGCGCCGAAGATGACGATGAACGACAGCGAGGCGAAGGAGGTGATAGCGCCGAGGCTCCCCACCGCGGAGAACGCGGCCGTGATGACGCCGATGACGAGGAGCGTACGCTGGGGGACGCCGTCGGTGTCGCTGTCACCCAGGTCGTCCGGCAGCAGGTCGTCGGTCAACATCCCCTTCGCGAAGTGCGCCGCGGAGAACAGCGTCGCGTTGATGGCGCTCCCGGTCGAGAACAGCGCCGACACCGAGAGCAGTATCGCGCCGAGCGACGCCAGCCCGTAGGGCTGCATCATCATCGACGCGGCGTCCTTCAGCGCCACGTGCGGGTGACTCGTCAGCGCGTCGGGCACGAGGTTGACGGTGACGACGCCGACCAGCACGTACACCGCGACCGCGACCGGGATGGAAATGTACACCGCCTTGCGTATCGTCTCGGTCGGGTTCTCGATGCTCCCCTGGTCGTAGAACAGGAGCTGCCAGCCCTGGAACGCGACGAAGGAGATGGCCGCCGCGACGAGCGGACTGACACCGGCGAGCCGCCCGAACCCGAATTCGAGCGGCGCGGAACTGTAGCCGGTGGCGTAGACCAGTCCGAGGATACCGAAGGCCACGAGGATGGCGACCTTCAGCGCGACGAGGACGTTCTCCGCCATCCCCGTCGAGCGCGCACCCAGCAGATTCAGGCCGACGAAGCCCGCGATAGCGAGCACGGACACCACCGGCCGCGTCGGGAGGCCGGCGAGGCTGGCGGGGAGCCCGAGCGTGATGGCGAACTCCGCGAACGCGAATGCGTACATCGCCATCGACCCGATGTAGCCGAAGAGGAGGGTCCAGCCGACCATCCCGGCCAGCGTCGAGTTCCCGAGGTAACACTGCACGAACGACACCGACCCGCCGCGGTCGTCACTGCGTTCGTTGAGCACGTTGTACGAGTAGCCCGCACAGAGCGCGACGACGCCGGCGAGGACGAAGGCCGCCCACGTGGCAGTCATCGTTATCTTCGCGACGACGCCCATCACAGCGTAGATGCCGCCGCCGATCATTCCGCCCAGTGCGATCGAGACCGCTGCCGTGAGCCCGAGTTCGGTCTCTCCCATCGGGTGCGAGATATGTCTCCCAGTCTGAATAACGCACTGCCGGCATTTGCCGGGTACCACCGACGGGACGCGATTCGGGGCAGGCGTTTTGGCCGTCCCGGCCCTCGGTGCGGACATGAGCGACCCGGAACCCGACGAGAACATCAGCGGCGGCGCGTCGGGCGGCGGCCGCGCGGCCGCGTTCGACCCCGAGACCGCGGGGACGCGCGCCGAGGCCGTCGTCGACCGCCTCGGCGACCTGTACTGGCAGAAGACCTACGGCGGTCGGGACGCCTTCGAATGTCTCGTCCGCACGATACTCAGCCAGAACACCTCGGATAAGGCGAGCCAGCCGGCCCACGACAGCCTGCTGGCGCGGTACGGGAGCGAGTCTGGGGACGGCGACCTCGCCCGCGCGCTCGCCGACGCCGACCAGGCCGAACTCGCCGAGACCATCTCCTCGGCCGGCCTCTACAACCAGAAGTCGGAGCGCATCGTCGCGCTGGCCCAGCGAATCTGCGAGGCGTACGGGGGCGAAGAGGGGTTCGACGAGTTCGTCAGAGAGCGCGACCCCGACGCGGTCCGGGAGACCTTACTCGACATGAACGGCGTCGGCCCGAAGACCGCCGACTGCGTCCTCCTGTTCGCCGGCGGCCGCGACGGCGTCTTTCCCGTCGACACGCACGTCCACCGCATCGCCCGGCGGATGGGGCTCGCCCCGGCCGACGCCGACCACGAGGGCGTCAGGGAGTGTCTGGAGCGGGACGTGCCGCCCGAGAAATGCGGGTTCGGCCACACTGCGATGATCCAGTTCGGGCGCGAGTACTGCACCGCGCGCACGCCGGCCTGTCTGGACGACCCCGACGCCTGCCCGCTGGCCGACCGCTGCGACCAGGTCGGCGTCTATCCGATGAGCGGCGAGATCGTCGACCCGGCAGAAACGGTGGAGTGAGGTGCCGCGTCGTCTCGAACCGCGCCGGTCCGACCGAGGACTCGCGCCGGCTCAGAGCGGGACCGTCTCGACGGCACCGTCGCGGAGCGAGACGGAGACGCCCTCGTAGAGAAACGTCATCGTGACCGTCGATGGAGTGCCGTCGCGCCCACCGAACACTTTGTCCAGGGCCTCGGTGTCGATCGTGTTCTGCAGCGGTGAGAGGTCGAGGGCGTCGCAGCCGTTCTGGTACGCGACGAGTTCGACGACGGCCTGTGACACCGACGCCGCATCGTCGTCGTACTCGCCGACCGTGGCCTTGGTATCTCGGTGGTAACGGATGGTATCGAACATCGTCCCGGATTCGGCAGAGATATCAGAGAGAGTGGGGTCATCGTGACAGTCGCCGGAGCCAGACATGTACTACCCTACACACGCGGAACGTGGATAGGAAATCGCATTGACTATGTAATCCTTATTTACGTGTTCGGCGCGCGTCGTCAGCGAACGTCGCGTCGAATCAGCGTCCGATAGCCGCGGCGGAGCCGATTCGACAGCGCCTGACGGGAGATGCCGAGTTCGTCGGCGATGTCGTCGAGCGTTACCCGCCGCTCGTCGTCGAAATATCCCATCTCGTCGGCGAGGACGAGGGCTTCCCGCTGGGAGTCGGTCAGCGACGGTGCGCCGCCCGCCTCCGTGAGGTCGTGCAGTTCGACGAGAGACGGGCCGAGGTCGGCATCCGTACACGCCTGGTGGAACGCCGACACGTCGGTCGGCGAGTCACCGCGAACCTGTATCGTCCAGCCGTCGGCGTCGCCGACGGCGCTCAACAACGTCACGTCGGCGGCGGCGATCGCTCTCACGCCGCCGTCTTCAGAGGCGTATCGACACCGGAGCAGCGACGAGCCGTTCACCGTGTCGATGACCTCGACGGACTGCAGTCCCGGCGCGTCTTCGAGGGCCGCCGCCGCGTCGTCGCCGTCGACGCCGTCCAGCCAGACGTACGGGAGGACTGTGTCCCCGGTGGGAACGACCCGCTCGATCTCGACGACCGCGTCCGGATAGCGCTCGAAGAGACGGCCCAGAACGAACACCTCCGCCGGGAGGCGAAACTCCGCAACTGTTGCCATTTCAGGGGCGGTACGCGTGCCGACGGAATAAGGAGACTGCCTAATTAGCATAACGTGCCCCCTCCCTGCAGCGGTTACGCCGCGTCGGCGCGGGTCGCGGGCGTCGTCGCCGGCCTGCGTGCGGCAGTACTCAGTCGCGGTGGCCCCAGCGCTCGCCGTCGTCGGCGTAGCGGGCGCTGACGATGCGGTTGAACTGCTCGTCCGAGAGCGAGACGTCCACCGCGCCGACGTTCTCGTCGAGCTGGTCCACGGTGCGCGCGCCGACGATGGGGACGCAGGTGATGTCGGGCTGTTCGACGAGCCAGCGGAGCGCGACCTGGGCGGGCGTGGCGTCGAGTTCGTCGGCGACCGCACGGAGTTCGTCGAGGACGTGCCAGCCCCGCTCGGAGAGGTAGTACTCGTCGAAGGAGTCGTAGATGTCGCCCCGCGAGCCCTCGGGCCCCTCGAACTGCTTGGGGTCGTCGGGGTCGGCGCGCTCGTACTTCCCGGTGAGGAAACCGCCGGCCAGCGGCGAGTAGGGACAGACCGCGAGGTCCTGGTCGGCGCACACGTCGAGGTAGTCCTTCACGTCGTCGCGGTAGCCGGCGTGAAAGAGCGGCTGTGTCACGTCGAATCGCTCGTAGTCTTCCACGTCGCTCGTCCAGAGCGCCTTCGTCAGCTGCCAGGCGGCCATCGTCGACGCGCCGAGGTGGTGGACTTTCCCCTCGCGGACGAGGTCGTCGAGCGTCGCCAGCGTCTCCTCGATGTCGCTGTCCTCGTCCCAGCGGTGGATGTAGTAGAGGTCGAGGTAGTCCGTGTCAAGGCGGTCGAGCGTGCCCTCGATCTGGGCCCGGATGTGCTTGCGGCCCAGCCCCGAGTCGTTCGGGCCGGGTTCGCCGCGGCCGTCGAACGGGAAGTACACCTTCGAGGCGATGACGAAGTCCTCGCGGTCGTAGTCGTCCAGCCACTCGCCGATGTACTCCTCGCTCGTGCCGTTGGGGTTGCCGTAGACGTTGGCCGTGTCGATGAAGTTGATGCCGCGGTCCCACGCGGCGTCGAGCAGGTCGTGGGCCTCCTCGCGGTCGGTCTCGACCACGCCGCCGGTGTTGCGCCCGAAGCGCCACGTGCCGAAACACAGCTGTGAGACCGTCGTCCCGGTCGAACCGAGTCGTGTGTACTCCATGTCCGGGTCAACGACGGCCCGGCGAAAAAACGGTCGGGTCGCGGCGAGCGCCCGCCGGTACTCTCACGATTGCGTTGCGTACGCCGCGGCGACGAGCGCCGTGACGAGGACGAACGCCGTCAGCGCGAGGTTCGGAACCGTCAGCCCGACCACGCGGTACTGGACCTGCGCGCAACTGAACGCGCCCAGCCCGCAGGCCGTCTGCGTCACCTGGAGCCAGGAGTGGTAGGCGGCGATGGTTCCCCCGAGGACCGACAGCGGGAGCGCGGTGCGCGCGACGGCGGACCGGCCTTCGAGCGCCGCCACACCGAGGACGACGACCAGCGGGTACATACAGATGCGCTGGTACCAGCAGAGCCGACACGGCGTCAGCCCGAGACCGAGCGAGAGTGTGAGGCTCCCGGCCGTCGCGACGGCGGCGACGACCGCGGCGGCGGCGAGAAGCGGGCGCGTCAGGTCCGTGCGTCGAGCGTCGGCCACAGCGAAGCCAGCGGCCCTCGCGGGCAAAAGCGTTCCGAGAGCGCGACCCCGACCGCTTTTTCAGGCGCGCCGCCGACGGTCCCCGTATGACAGGCGAGCGCGACCCCGAATCGAACCTCGAACAGTGGAAGTCCGCGATGCAGGAGGAACACAGCGAGGCGATTGCGAATCCCGACCCCGAGGAGTCACACCGCATCGAGGGGGTCGCGCAGGTCACCTACCGCGTGACCTTCGATTACGACGCCGAGGCGGACGCGCTGGAGCGCGCCGAGGCCGAGGAGGTCGACGACCTGACCGACCCGGAACTGCTCTCCTGTGCCTGCGGCGTCCGGGGGATGACGCCCGAGGAGGCCCGCGAACACATGGCCGCGGCCGAGTCCCGGGAGTAGCCGCGACGCGCCCGGCCGCCCGCTCGTACGGACAGCGACGGCGGTCCGTCTCAGTCGTGGATGGTCACGCCGGACTGGTCGACCGAGATGTCGAGGAGGCTGGTCACCTCGTAGTCGGTCTCGTCGAGCGCCGACCCGCCGACCTTGCGGAAGACGACGACGATGTCCGAGATGTTCGCGCCGATGTCGTCGAGCGCGTCGCAGATGGCCGCCATCGTCCCGCCCGTCGACAGCAGGTCGTCGACGATGAGCAGGTCGTCGCCGGCCTCGATGTCGTTGATGAACATCTCCGAGTCGGAGTAGCCCGTCGTCTTGTGCAGCGCCACTTCCTCGTCTAAGCCGTACGAGCGCTTGCGGATGACCACCAGCGGGATGTCCGTCTGCAGCGACAGCGCCGTCGCGATGTGGATGCCCATGGCCTCGGGCGCGACGATCTTGTCCACGTCCAGGTCGGCCGCCCGCGTCACGCCGACGACGACCTCCCGCAGGAGTTGCGGGTCGAGCATCGGCACGCCGTTGCTCAGCGGGTGGACGAGATAGGAATAGCCGTCCTTGTCGATGATCGGGGCCTCGTGCAGCGACTCGCGAAGCTTCTCCATGGACACCGTTGGACGAACTCCCTCATTACGGTCCTGATTCCGGGCGAGCGGCGGCCGGCGGCTACCGGCCGTCGGCGAACGACGACAGCGACGCGTCGCGGGTCCCGTCGAGGTACTGCCGGATTCGGCGCTCGTCCCAGCCGAGCGGTCCGAGGACGCTGGCGCCGGCCCGGACGAGGCGGTCGGCGTAGAAGTCGGCGTCGTACGCCGTCCCGTCCTCGAACGCGAGTCTGACCCGCTCGGCCCCCGAGCGGTCGTCGTCGACGACGACGTACTCGACGGACTGTCCGGGGTTGCGCTCGAAGCCGCGTTCGGCCGCCCGTTCGAGCGCGGCCGTCGACCGGGAGGCCCGCCGGTACTCGTCGGCGCGCTTCGAGACGCGCTGGGTGACGACCAGGTCGTCTCGCGGAACGTCGCCCCGCCGGAGCGTCGACAGGTGGCGCGCGAGTCGGTCACAGACCGGTTCCGGCGCGCGGTCGCGGTCGAAGGCGTCGAGCAGGTCGCGCTGGGCCGCCGCGACGAACGGCGACGTGCTCCGCTGGCGGGCCTCGATGCCTCGCAGTTTGTACCGATCCGACGCGCTCGCCGCCGTCTCGTCGGCCCAGCGCCCGAAGTACCGCATCAGCGCCGCGCCGCTGGCCCGCTTTCGCGGACAGAACGCGATCCAGTCGAAGCGGCCCTCGTACTCCAGTTCGATCCCCACCTCGTCGGTCACGGCCGCGGCGACCTCGCGGACCGGCGTCTGCTCGCGGTCGGGAGCGGCCGTCACCCAGAGGCTGTCGACGATGCCGTGGACGACGCGCCAGCCGGCGGCTTCGAGCCGTTCCTTTGCCGTGAGCATGAGCTCGCGGGCGAAGGCGTTGATCGCCTCGTGGGTCTCGATGCGCCCGAACTTCGCGTGGCGGTAGCCCTGGTAGCCGAAACAGGAGACGAGGACCCACTTGACGGCGTCGGCCTTCGCTTCGAGGTCGTCGGTCGCCGCCCCCTCGTCGGCCGCGGCGACGCGGGCCTTCCAGTCGGCCCGGTCGTCGAGCAGCGGCCCGAGCACGTCGCCGAGGAAGCCCTCGCGCTCGCAGACGCTGTAGCCGAGTTCGGGCACGTCCGCGCCGTCGTGGCAGTCACAGCAGACCGTCTCCGGCGAGACGTTGTACTCGCGGATGATATTGGGGTACAGCGAGGCGAAGTCGAGTTCGTGGACGGCCTCGTGGACGCCGGAGCCCCCCGCGTCGCCGTTCGCGCCGCCCGCCGAGCCGCCGGTGTCCGGCTGGAACGTGAACCCGCCCCGGTCGGCCGCGTGGAGCGTGTCCAGCGACTTCCACCGCTCCGTCTGGCGCTTCTGCCACGGGGCCAGCACGTCCCGCTCGCGGGCGCGACGGACCTCCAGCGCCGTGAGGACGCCGCCGATGCTGTCCCTGGCGACCTCCTGGAGCGGCTTGCCCGCTCGCTCGACGAAGTACCGCAGGCCGGCCATGCTCGAGTGCCCGAGCAGGAAGCTGTTCGAGCGGTCGACCACGACCCGCCCGGGCACGTCGTAGCGCGCCGGGGAGTGGCCGACGCGGCCGTAGCTGGCGTACGTGCTCTCGCCGGCGAGCTTTCGGTGGCCCGGTCGACGCCCGAGGTCGACGCCCGCGTCGGCCAGGAGTGCGACGATGTCACCCGAGGAGAGGACGAGCACGTCGGGGTCGCACGATTCGAGGGCCCGCTCGACGCCCCGTCGAACCGCCGCCGCGTCGTCGCCGGCCGGGTCGCCGTCGACGGTCAGCGCCGTCAGGTCGTCGGCGGCGAGGGCGGCCGGCGGGAGCGACAGCGAGAGCGTGCGGAGGGCCCGTCCGGGCGTCGGGTCGCGCCCGGTGTCGAGGCAGTAGCGGAACTGCGGGTCGAGGTCCACGTCGTACAGCGAGAGCACGCCCGGCGCGTGGGTCTCGTGCTCGCGCTGGCGGATTTCGCGGGCCACCTGCCGGACCTCGCCCAGTCGGTCGACCGAGAGCCGGAGGACCGGCGAGCGCTCGGTCGCGCCCAGCGCCGTGAACCGCCGCTCGCGCTCGACGGCGGTGACCTTCGGGTCGGGCGCGACCGCGTCGGCGAGCCAGTCGAGGTAGCGCGTCCGGTCGTTCCGCGCGGCGGCGTAGAGCGCGGGCTCGTAGTCCGGGTCGGCGGTCGCCGCGACGCCCTCGCCGTCGGTCGCCCAGCGGACCGGCACGCCGTCCTCGCGGACGTCAATCTTGAACGCCATCGGCGTCGCGGCGCGCCCGCAGTTCCGCCTCCTGGGACAGCAAGACCGTCATCACGAACGCCCGCCACGGGTCGTGGGCGTTCTGCTGGCTCGCGGCGTCGGCGTGAGCGCGCGCCCGCTCGAACAGCCCGTCGAACGCCGGCTGGTGGCGGCGGCGGAGCGACCGCCGGAACGGCCGCCACTCGCGCTCCAGGCGGTCGAACTGCTCGCGCACCGTGGGACCCGTTCGGCCCACGCGTCACACCTCCGGAGCCACCGGCTCGACCGGGGCCGGTTCGGCGTCGGTCTCGGCCGCGCCGAGCAGTTCGACCCAGTAGGGGATAGTCGTCTGGAACCCCCAGTCGTGCCAGTACACGTCCGTCCGGAAGGACGGCCCGTCGACGCGGAGGCCGGCCTGGGTCCGCTCGGCGGTCACCGTCCGGTCGGCCGCGTCGCGGACCCGGTCGCGTCGCTCGCGGGCGGTGACGAGCACCGGAACGTCCAGCGCGTCGGCCAGCGCGCCGAGCAGTTCGAGCGTCGCGTCGAACATCGCCTCGGCCTCGAACGCCGGCACGTCGTCTTCGGCGTACAGCGACGCGACGTTCGGGGCGACCACCAGCGCGGTCCGCGGGGTCACCTCGGCCGGGAGCGACCGGACCAGTTCGTAGTGCTGGTAGCCCGTGAACGCGCGGGCGACGCGAATCGACCGGGCGACCCGACCGGCCGCGTGCCGGCGTATCGCGTCCGGCGACGCCGCGTTCCGGGCGTCCAGCCAGTAGGTCGACCCGCTCGCGTCGGCGAGGTGGCGGCCGACCAGCCGGTACAGCGCCGCCGGTGCGCCCTCGTCGTCGAGAACCGTCAGACCGGGGTCCAGCGTCGGGAGCTGACTATTCATGGTCGGCCGTTTTCGAGAGCAGTTCCTTATACGCGAGCCAGCCCCGGAGTGAAAGTGAAAGTGAAACGGCGGTGGGGGCGAGCCGGGGACGAGGCGGGGACGTGGTCCCTGGACGGCCGGTGTCGCTGTTGCCCGGGGACTCGTCTCGACGACGACCGTCCCTCCCCGACGACGCCGACCCGCCTCACTCGTGGCCCGAGACGGGGACCGGCTCGTACGGTTCCTCCAGATACTCCATCTCGCTCTCGGAGAGGTCGACCTCCAGGGCCTCGACGGCGGCTTCGAGGTGCTCGACGCTCGAGGTCCCCAGAATCGGCGTCGTCACCCACTCCTTGTGGAACTGCCAGGCGAGCGCTATCTGGGCCATCGTCACGCCCTTCTCGTCGGCGAGTTCCTGCACGCGCTCGTTTATCTCGCGGCCGCCGCCCTCGGCGTACGGCCGGCCGAGTTCGGCCTCGTGTTCGCCCCGCGTGGTCGCGTCGAACGACTCGTGGGGCCGGGTGAGAAAGCCCGCTCCGAGCGGGCTCCAGGGCATCACCGCGACGCCCTCCTTCGAACACAGCGGCAGCATCTCGCGCTCCTCCTCCCGGTAGGCGAGGTTGTAGAGGTCCTGCATCGAGACGAAGCGCTCCAGGCCAAGCCGGTCCGACGCGTGCAGCGCCTCGGCGAACTGATGGGCCCACATCGACGACGCGCCGACGTACCGCGTCTGGCCGCGCCGCACCGCGTCGTCGAGCGCTCGCATAGTCTCCTCGATGGGCGTGTCGTAGTCCCAGCGGTGAATCTGGTAGAGGTCGACCGTCTCCATACCCAGTCGGTCCAGCGAGTTCGACAGTTCCTGTTCGATGGCCTTCCGCGAGAGGCCGCCCGAGTTCGGGTCGTCTTCGCGCATCTGCCCGTATCCCTTCGTCGCCACGACGAACTCGTCGCGGTCGTAGTCGTCGAGTACCTCGCCGAGAATCTCCTCCGACTCGCCGTTGGAGTAGACGTTGGCCGTGTCGAAGAAGGTGATTCCGAGGTCGATGGCCCGCTCGATGACCTCGCGGCTCTCCTCGCGGTCGAGCGTCCAGTCGTCCCAGTCGGTGCCGAAGCTCATGCACCCCAGGCATATCTCCGAGACCGTCACGCCGGTGGAGCCGAACGTTGTGTACTCCATAGGGACACTGCGTCCAGACGCGACAAAAATGTCCCCGGCGGTACGGAGGGGCGACCGCACGCGACCGCGGTCGAGAGCACGACCGGGCGGAGAATGCAAGGTACAACGGTAACAGGCCGGGACCTGAAGCGTCCCCAGAACCGTGGAGACTCCAACAGGAGCCGATCGCGACGGGTGTTTCGATGAGTGAACGAGTGGCGACGGCGGATTCGGTCCGGGACATCGACGGCTACCGGGAGCGCGCGCTCCACTGGCTCGTGCTGCGGGGGAATCGGGCCGCCGTCGCGACGGTCCTGCTCGCGGCCGTCGTCGGGTTCTTCCTCGTCGCGACGGAGGTGGGCGTCCTCGCCGTCGGACCGCGGAGCACGGCGGCGTCGGCGTTCGCGAGCGGCTTCATTTCCGGGACGGTGACGCTCGTGACCATCGCGCTCTCGATAAACCAGCTCATCCTCTCGCGCGTGTTCGGCTCACCGAACGAGCTGTTCGACCAGTTGGACGGCACCCGCGACCTCCGCCGGCGCGTCCGCGGCCACGCCGACGAGTCCGCCGTCCCGAACGACCCCGCCGACTTCCTCGGCCTCGTCGCCGAGACGCTCACCGAGCGCGCGAACCGCCTCGCGTCGGCCTGCGAGAACGCCGACGGCGACCACCCGAGCGACGTGGACGACTACGCCGCCGGCATCGCCGCCTACGGGGAGAGCATCACGGAGAAGGTCGAGAGCCAGACGGCCATCGTGAACGTCCTCGAAGTCATCCTGGGGACCGAGTACGCCCGGAACCTCACCGCGACGGAGCGGGTCCGAAACGAGTACGGCGACCGCCTCTCGGAGACGGCGACGGCGGAACTCCACGCCATCGACGACCTGCTGGAGGCCATCGCGGTCACGCGGCAGTTCTTCAAGACGCTGTCGCTCCAGCAGGACTTCGCCCGACTCTCGCGCGTCGTGGCCTACACCGGCCTGCTCGCGCTGACCGTCAGCGTCGCGCTGGCGCTCGTCTACCGGTCCGGTTCGGTCACCGTCCCGGCGCGATACCTCCCGTCGCTCGTCAGCGTCGGAATCGGCGTCATCGTCACGCCGCTCGCGCTGTTCATCGCCTACGTGTTCCGGGCCGCGACCATCGCCCGTCGAACCGTCTCCGTCGGCCCCTTCGTCCCGCCCGAAGAGCGCTCCGACGACGGGTGAGCGGCGAAGCGGTCCGCGCTATGGTGCTCCGGGTGCAACGTCGCTTCGGGCGGTTCGGAGAGTACGTCGAGAGTGGCCTCGGCACTCATAGGGCTCGTCACCACCGGGGAGTCACCCCGGTTCGGCCCGCTGGCGTCGTCATCGGCCGCCCGGGGATAGCGCGGCCGGCGACAAGACGGTTTCTCCTCGCGAGCGAACACTGGAACAAACGCTATACGACAGCGGGCCGTCCGGGCGAGCATGAACAGACGACGCTTTCTGTCGCTCGCGGGGGCCGGGGTCGTCGGCGGGCTCGCTGGCTGTTCGGACAGCGAGACCACCGGCGAGTCCATCTCGGACCATCCCGCGGCGGCCGGTCTCGAGGCCCAGCCGCGTCGGGGCGAGCTCGGCGGGCACGTCGTCCTGGCGTTCGAGGACCCCTCCTGTCCGACCTGCCGGCGCTTTCACGAGAACACCGTCCCCGACATCGAATCGAACATCGTCGAGACGGGGAAGGGGGCCTACGTCGTGCGGACCTATCCGGTCATCTACCCGTGGGGAGAGCCGGCGACGCAGGCCCTCGAATCGACGTTCGCCCGCGACGAGGAGGCGTTCTGGTCGCTGTTCGGCCACTACTTCGCCGAGCAGTCGTCGTTCACGACGGAGAACGTCCTGGAGCGGACGGCGGCGTTCCTCGACAGGGAGACGGCGGTCGACGGCCAGGCGGTCAGGACCGACGCCGAGAACGGGGCCCACGACGACGCCGTCCAGGCGGACATCCGGGCGGCCGAGAACGCGGGGCTGGGCGAGACGACGCCGATAATCCTGCTGTTCGAGGACGGCGAGTTCGTGACGAAGGTCAACGGCACCGTCAGCTACGAGCTCATCGCGGAGGCGCTGGGGGAGAGCGAGGAATGACGCCGTGAGCCGCGCGTGGCGAGTCAGGCTGCCGACGCGCGGTCGCGACTGGCGGCTGATGGGGCGGACGGTCCGGCTCGTGCTCACGCTCCCGACCTACGCGGTCGTGGCCGCCGTCGCGGCGGTCGTCGCGCTGTCGGTGTTCGTCCTCTCGCTACAGGTCACGCTGGTGATGGACCTCGTCGTCGGCGGGTCGCTCCCGCTCGACAGTCGGCTCCGGGTGCTGGTCGAACTGTACCCCTTCGTGGGCACGTCGTTCACGCCCGCGCAGGGCCTCCTGCTCGTCGCCGTCGCCCTGCTGACCGGCGTCGACATCGCGCTCGCGGCGTACCACTTCCGGGAGCACGGCCTCGACCTGCAACAGGGCGGGGCGGGCGCGGCCGGGCTCTTGCTGGGGACGCTCGGCGCGGGCTGTGCGGCCTGTGGCTCGGCGGTCCTGCTCGCCCTGCTCTCGCTGCTCGGGGTGTCGACCTCGCTGCTCTTCCTGCCGCTCGACGGCCTGGAGTTCGCGGTGGGGGCGCTGGTCGTGCTGACGCTGTCGATCTACTGGCTCGCCGAGGGGATGCGCGGCGGCGAGATCAACGGCTGTCCGGTCGACCTGCCATAGCGGGAGAAAACGTATAGCGTCGACAGCCAAACACGTGAGAGAAGACATGTCCGAGACGGAGTCCCAGCTGACGACTGCGGCGGACCCCTCCGAGTACGAGCACCTGAAGCGCAAGCGAAAGGAGACGACTGGCACGGTCGAACTCGCCGAGGTCGCCGACGTGTGGGTCGGCGACGACCAGATCGTCTGTCGGTTCCGGTTCGACTGGGCGACCGACCCGATTCGGCGGACCTACGACCTCGACAGCGACCGCGACGTGGCCCGCCTCGAACGGCTCTGTGAGGCCAGCGGCTTCTCGTTCGAGCAGGTCACGCACCTGGAGGGGGCGCTCGTCGAACTCGAATACACCGGGACGGAGTGGCTCCCCACGCCGGAGGCCGCCTACACGGACGGGCAGGGGTCGGCCCTGGAGACGTTCCGCGCGGAGTGGCGGCTGCTGGTCCGCGAGGTCGCGCACTCGCCCGCCTTCCTCCGACGGGGCATCCAGCGGCTGCGCGGCCTCTCGACGACCCAGTGGATCATCGTCGTCATCCTCGTCAAGAAGATCGCCATCGTCGCCCTGCTGGCGCACCTGCTGTTGTGACGGCGGCTCGCACCGGGGCCGCGCGGCTCAGTTCGTCGTCGTGATCTCGACCACGTCGCGGTGGTCGAGTTCGGTATCGGCCCCGACCTGGCGGCCGGAGCGAACGTCGTGGGCGTGGAGGAAGCCGTCGCCGATGTCGGTGTGCAGGAAGTACGCGAAGTCCTCGGCGGTCGAGCCGTCCGGGAGGACGAAACAGTCCTGGAGGAAGGTGCCGTCCTCCTGGGGCTTGCGCGCGCCGGGGAACACCGCGATGGCGCCCAGTTCCTCGAACAGCGCCGTTTCGAGCGCCCGCTGGACGCCGGTCCCGCCGAACGCGGCGACGAACTCGCGGATCTGTTCGAGGCCGGCGGCCTTCTCCTCGGGGAGGTCGGCGGTCACGGTGAAGTCGTCGTCGCCGGGCCGGTAGTCGAGCACGTCCTGCTCGTCGCCGTTCTTCAGGGCCTTCTCCGCGTGGGCCGAGACGGGGACGAACGTCAGGTGCTCGTACGCGGGGTCGTCCGTGACGGTCTCCCAGTTGTCCTGGGCCGCCTCGGTGTCCATCTTGTTCGCGGCGACGACCATCGGCTTGGTCCGGATGCGAATCTCGCGGGCCAGCGCCTCCCTGTCGGCCGCGTCCCACTCGTCCGGGTCGAGTTCGAGGTCCTGGGCGAGGATGACCTGCTTCACTTCCTCCTCGCTGATCTTGAACGCCGACAGCTGCTCGGCGAGGTCGGCCTCGATGTCGGCGTCCTCGCCGTGGTAGCCAGAGCGGTACCGCTCGATGCCCTTCTCCAGGACGTCGAGGTACCACATGTCCAGTTCGTCTTCGAGGAAGTCGATGTCCTCGCGGGGGTCGTGGCCCTCGGTCGGCTCGCCCTCCAGGTCGGTCTCGCCGGTGAAGTCGACGACGTGGATGAGCACGTCGGCCTCGTTGAGGTCCGAGAGGAACTGATTGCCGAGGCCCTTCCCCTCGTGTGCGCCGGGGACGAGGCCGGCCACGTCGACCAGTTTCGTCGGGACGAACCGGACGCCGTCCGCGCAGTAGCCGTGGTTCGGGGTACAGGAGTGCTCGAACTCCGGGGCGGCGCAGTCGACCCGGACGTAGGCCTCGCCCATCGACGGGTCGATCGTGGTGAACGGGTACGCCCCCTCCGGCACGTCGTTCATCGTCGCCGCGTTGAAGAAGGTGGACTTGCCGACGGAGGGTTTGCCGACGAGTCCGATCTTGTAGCTCATTGCACCGGGGAAGGGCGCTCGGCGGCTTAAGCGCTGTTACACGGACGGAGAGCGGGTGTGAGTGTCACGCGCGCTCGGCATTCCGTGTCTGTCCGTCACACACGATAATTCAAGTGACACAGTAGACGACAGTACTAGCATGGAGCGTGCCCGTCTCCGAGATGGACTCACCGCTTTCCTATCCAGGCTCGCGTACCTGGGCTTCGTCTCGCTGTTTCTCGTCGGGTTGCTAATGAATAGCTACGCGGTGTACGAGATCGAGACGGGGCGCGTGAGTGAGGGGACGAACGAATACGTGGAGCTGAACGAAGTGTCCGCCATCACCAGCGAAAGCGTCCTTCAGTATCGAGAGGTATCTCCGTCGATTCGGCAGGAAATCAGATCGCGAACCGAATTTGGGTCGTTCGTGACACTGTTCGGAGATCTCGAAGAAACCCCGTCGAACGGCTGGGCCGAGCACGAATTCTACGCGTCGGGTTCTGTGGCGTACGAGATTACGTGGGTTGCAGAGTCGTATTATCGCCTCTCGTCGGGCACGGTCGTGTACGAATCTGACTATCCGAAAGTCCTCGCCGCGCTGGGACTTCACGTGGTCCTGGTTCTGGGAGTACTCGGAATCAAGACCGGGCAGCGCTTACAACGATATACGCTCATCGAGCAGTCGCTTCGAGTCCTGTTGTTCGCCGCCGGTATCGGATTGCTGTTCGTCGAACCTGTCTCCATGATGATGTATACACAACAAGGAGTGAACGCTGGAATAGAAGTTACGCAGACGTATATGTTGTATCTGCTATATCTCGGAGTGATTCTCGGGCTCGGTCGGCCCGGAAAGCGAACGTCGTCGCTGCTCGGATTCTCCGCCGAGTACGCAGCGTTCGTGGACTGGTCTTTCAGCGAATCCGAGCCCGCATCCTCGGGCGGCTCGCGAGACGAGGACAGGATCACGCTGGACGCAGAACAGATCGAGCGACTACTGACAGGGGAGGCGGTCCTGGAGTGTCTCGACGACGGGAAATCGGTACAGATACTGGTCTCAGACGCCGCGCTTTCACGTCTCACGGACCCGGAGGGACACGGTGGCGACGGCGATGAATCGGACTGACAGCGGGTGTGCGTCACATACGCATTCGAAACCGACCGCGCTCACACCGTCCGCTCGTAGACGTTCACCGGGTACTCCCGCCCGCCGACCTCGGTCGTCCGCTCGCCGATCTTCTCGAAGTGCGTCCGGTAGAAGCCGTTGCCGACCTCGTTGTCCGCGAGCACCTCGTCGCGGATCTTCCGGACCGAGAGGTCGCGCAGGTGGGTCTCGCCCCGGTGGAGCAGATCCGTCCCGATGCCCTCGCCCCAGTAGTCCGGGTGGACGTACAGGTCGAGGTCGCCGAAGCCTGCGGCGTCCGTCATCCCGCAGCTCGCGTACCCGACCACGTCCCCGTCCGCGGTCGAGACGAACAGCCCGATTTCGTCGAGTTCGATCATCCGTTCGAGCACCGCCGTGGCGTAGCCCTCACTGAGCAGGTCGTCGACGGTCTCCGCGCCGAGGATGTCGTCGTAGACGGTGTGCCAGGCGGCGCTGGCGACCCGCCGTACGTCCGCGACGTCCACCGGCTCGGCCGGCCGGACAATCGTCTGAAATGACATGTGAGAACGTCTAGCTCGGATCACAATAGAACTGTGGGCTCCGCGCGACGACCTCCTCAGAGAACGGTCGGGTAATCCGCGATGAGGCCGTCGACGCCGGCCCGCGCGAGTTCCTGCGCCTGGTACCACGTCTCGACCGTCCAGGCGTTCACCTCGCGATCCTCGCCGTGGGCGACCTCGACGAGGTCCACGTCGCTGAATCCGCCCTCGACGTAGTACTCGTCGTTGAACAGGGGCGTCCCCTGCACCATGTTTCGGGGGACGTTCAGCGCCTCGCAGTCGTACCGGCGGGTGATTTCCAAGCCGGTCTCGACGCTGTCCCAGAAGAGGAACGCGACGGGAATCGAGTCGTCGGTCTCGCGCACCGTCGCCAGCGCGGCCTCGTAGAACGACGAGACGAGGACCTCGTTGTCGTACTCGTCCGCGAGCGAGAGAGCGCGCTCGGTGTAGGGCCGCCAGCGTTCTTTCTGGGTCGCGAGCGCCTCGTCGGACAGCGACTCTGCGAAGCGGAGGTCCTGGCTTCCGGGGTTCTTGAACTCCAGATTGACGCCCACGCTCGGCGGAATCGAGTCGAGCACGGTCTCCAGCGTCGGCACCGTCTCCTCGGTCCCGAGGACGGCCGCGCTCGTGACGGTATCCGTGTCCGTCTCGAAGACCAGGCCCTCCGCGTCCGTCAGGCCGCGCTCACCGCCGTCACGCCCGGCGAGGGCGTCGTCGTGGAACGTCACGAGCGTCCCGTCGGCGGTCGGGACCACGTCGACCTCGATCATGTCTGCCCGGCGGTGGGCGGTGTCCGTGCCCGGTCCGCCGAACGAAGCGGCCTCGACCGCCAGCGCCGTGTTCTCGGGGTAGACGCCGGCGAATCCGCGGTGTGCGACGAGCGTCGGGTCGTCGGTCATCGCGCCCTCCGCGGATTCGCCGTTCTCGCTCTGTTCGTTCTCGCCCTGTTCGCCGTCCTCGTCGGCCGCGTCGTCGGACTGCTGTGCGCCGACCGTGCCCGCGATGCCCGCGCCAGCGAGCGTCGCCGCCGTTCCCTCGACGAACGTCCGCCGGCCGATGTAGCGTGACATGACATCCGAGGCTGCCGGTGGCCCGCGAAAGACGCTTTATATGAGTGATACGTACCGGTACGGACTCTCGGGAGCGGTCCCCGCCAGCGGTCAGGTGTATAGCCGCACATACCGGATAAATCAAGTCTTCACTCGCCGGCGCGTTCGCGGGCCGCGGCGACGACCAGCGGGAGCGTGATGGTGGCGTCGGCGTACACCGAGACGTTGCGGGCGTCCTTCTCCAGTTTGCCCCACGACCGGGCCTCGTCCAGCGTCGCCCCGGAGAGACCGCCGGTGTTCGAGGGGTCCATCGTCAGCTGGACGGCGTAGTCGTAGGCGTCCGGCGAGACGAGCATCGTCTGGAGGACGTAGTTCTTCGGGACGCCGCCGCCGACGACCATCGCGCCGGCGCTGTCGGCCTCGTAGGCGATGTCGGTGATCCGCGTCATGTCCGCGAGCGCGTCCACGGTGAACTCGCTCGTCTGGGAGTACATCCACGCCTGCAGACCGAGCACCGAGTCCTGAAACGCCGGGCAGTACACCGGTACGTCGTTCTCGTAGGCCGCCGCCAGCACGCCGGCGTCCTCGGCCACGTCCTCGCGCTCGTTGACTTCGCTGTTAGCTCGGCCGAGTTCCTCGGTCAGGCGCTGGATGGAGACGGCTCCCTCGTCTTCCAGCGTCGAGAACACTTCGTCGCGGAGGTGGTTCTCGAACAGCGCGAAGTGCTCCTGCGGGAGGTACACGTTGTAGATTCGGTCGACGCCCTCGTCGCGCAGCGTCTCGTCGTGCTCGCGCTCGGTCCGGTCCGCGGGCGTGACCTCGCCGTGGTGGTGCTTGCCGCCGATGGCCTCGATGCTGTCGTGCGTGCAGTTCGCGCCGGTCGTCACCAGCACGTCGATGTGCCCGTCGCGGATGAGTTCGCTGACGATGGCCCGCATCCCCGTCGGGACCATCGCGCCGGCCAGCCCGAAGAACGTCGTCACGTCGTCGTCGAGCATCTCGCTGTAGACGTCGACGGCCTCGTGGAGGTCGTTCGCGCCGATGCCCGCCTGTCCGTAGCTGTCGGCCAGTTCGCCGACTGTCATCCCGGCCCGCGCCTCCGCGTGCCCGATGGGGTCGTGACGGAACGTCTCTCGCTCGTCGGTGTGGTCGCTCATTGGACGCCAGTCGGGCGCGCCGCGGTTTCAACGTCGCGGTTCGCCGCGTCAGCCGACGGCCTGTCGACCGACAGTAGTCATCGAAAATCACTGCACACTCGATCGCACGACAACGGTGCAATCGGTGTGTGAATCGTTTCAATCGGTCCGATAACAGTTGGTGTGAAGACAGCGAATCGGTTCACAGCCGTAGCGGTCAGTACATCAGACGAGTCTTATTAGCTCACTCTAACTCAACTATTTCTATCTTTTCGTCTCGGACCTCGATAATGACATTTGGGTCATGTTCTAAGTCATAGTCTCCGATTACCAACGTTTGCGAAACTTCGTTGCCGCCTAAGCGAGAAACTGTTAACTCGTATTTGCCCTCTTCAGCGATTTGAAGTGGGATTTTTTCGGTTTGGCCAGCTTTCACCTCAGAGTCTTCCTGCAATATAACTGAATCTGAACCTTCTACTTTGAGGGATAAGCTCACTTCATCTTCGGTTCGGTTACGGATTTCAAGATACTGATCTTGGGATTCATCAGTCGTTTCTGACTGTGTGTTTGTATTGTCTGATGTGGAAGAACAGCCTGCCAAATAAACACAGGTGGAGGACGAGAGTATGAGGAAATTCCTTCGGAGCATCACCCTATATATACAATTCCTGTCATAAGTACATTCTCAAACATATTCCCCGGAGTGGATGATCACTTCGCAGGCGTCCCGAGTCGCCATGCCACTCCATCTGGGGAATACTTGCGTGCCCCGTCTCGACGTATCACACGGCAGTCGAAACGGTGGTCTTAGCGTCACCGACGCCGACCCACGGCTATGGACACCTCCGCGTTCCGCCGCGGCGCCCGCGACGCGGTTCCGCTGTTGCTCGGCATCGTCCCCTTCGGGCTCGTCGCCGGCATCGCCGCCGTCAACGCCGGGTTCGGCCTCGCGACGGCGGTCGGACTCTCCGTCGTCGTCTTCGCCGGCGCGTCGCAGATCGCCGCCCTGGAACTGCTCGGACAGGACGCCCCGCTCACCGTGGTCGTGGCGACCGCGGTCGTCATCAACCTCCGCTACCTGATGTACTCGGCCTCCATCGCGCCGTACTTCCGGGAGTTCACCGCCCGGTGGAAGGCCGCTCTCGCGTACGTCCTGACCGACCAGGCGTACGCCATCTCCGTCGCCAGCTACCGGTCAGACCGCCCCGTCGACCGCAAGTGGTACTACCTCGGCGCGGCGGTCACGCTCTGGGCGGTGTGGCAGGTCACCACCGTCGCCGGCGCGCTGCTCGGCACCGGCGTCCCGGACGCATGGGGCCTGGAGTTCGCCATCCCGCTGGTCTTCCTCGCCATCCTCGTCCCGGCCATCGAGGACCGGGCGTCCGCGGTCGCGGCCGTCGTCGGAGGCGCGCTGGCGGTCCTCGGCGCGGGCCTCCCGCTCAACCTCGGCCTGCTCGTCGGGTCGGCGGTCGGCATCACCGCCGGCGTCGTCACCGAGTCCGTCTGGGGGGCGAGCGATGGCGACTAGCTACGACCCGGTCGCGCTGGCCGCCGCCGTCGCGGCCATCGGCGTCCTGACCTACGCCTGCCGGCTCTCCTTTATCGCGCTGTTCGGCCGGCTCGACGAGATTCCGGCCGGCGTCGAGCGCCTGCTGCGGTTCGTCCCCGCGGCCGTTCTCGCCGCGCTCGTGCTCCCGTCGTTCGTGACGCTCGACGCCGCGGCCTTCGCCCCCGACAAGTTCGTCGCGGGGGCGCTCGCGGCGGGCGTGGCCTGGAAGACCGAGGACGTATTCGCGACGATGGCGACCGGAATGGGCGTCCTCTGGGCCGTCCGGTTCCTGTTCTGAGCCGCCGTTTCAGGCCAGTTCGAGCGCCGCGCCACAGCAGTTCGACCGATAGTTCTCGCGCTCGTCGACCAGTTTGCAGTCGCGGTACCGGCGCGCCACGAGGTCGCCGCAGTCGCCGCAGGTGAGGACGTACTTCGGGTCGCTGAACGCGGGGCAGTGGACGTCGGTGTCGAGCCGCGCGGCCCGCTCGCGGAAGGCGGGCCCGTGGTCGGTCGTCCCGTCGCGCTGATACTGCTCGACGTGGACGAGTTCGTGGCGCAGCGTCGACTCCCACTCGGCGCGGTCGAAGGTTTCGAAGGCCTCTCGCGTCAGTGAGACGGTGCAACGGAGCGGCCGACCGTCGCTCCCGTCGAGTGCCGCCCAGTCGAACGGCTCGCCGACGGTCGCGCCGTCGAGTTTCGGGCGCTTGACGGCGGCGGCGCGGCGCTTGGCCCGGTGGGACACCTCCCAGTCGACGAGGTCGAACCGGACCGACACCGCGCGCTCGCGGCGGACCGTCCGGCAGTACGCGCGGGACCACTCGACGAGGTCCGCGTCGGACTCGATACCGTCGTAGGAAACGTCCATAGCGGCCGCTCAGAGCCCGGTCGGGCAGTCGACGTAGGTCGTCTCCAGTCCCCAGTCGGCGACGGTCTCCTTGAGTGACCGGACGCCGAACGTCTCGGTCGCGTAGTGGCCGGCGAGGACGACGTGGATGCCCGCCTCGCGCGCCTCGTGGTAGGCCTGCTGTTTCCCCTCGCCGGTGACGAGCACGTCCGCGCCCGTCTCGGCGGCCTCCTCCAACCAGTCGACGCCGCTGCCCGTGACGATGGCCACGTCCTCGACCGTCGACGGGCCGAAGTCGAGGACCTGGACGTGTTCGCCGCCGGTGTCAAGATTGCCTTCGAGGGAAGAAGCGAGGTCGGAGACGGTCGTCGGCTCCGCGAGGGTCCCCTGCTGACCGATGTGCTCGCCCCCAATCGACCCGAACGGCGCGCGGTCGTGCAGGTCCAGGAGGTCGGCGACGCCGGCCGCGTTGCCCAGCGACTGGTGGCCGTCGAGCGGGAGGTGCGCGACGTACAGCGCCAGGTCGTCGTCGATGAGCGGCGCGACGCGGCGGTAGTGCGTCCCGGTCACGCGGTCCATCCCGCCCCAGACGATGCCGTGGTGGGTCACGAGGAGGTCCGCGCCCGCCTCGGCGGCCCGGTCGATGGTCTCGACCGCCGCGTCGACGGCGACGGCCACGTGGTCGACCGACTGGCTCGCCGGGCCGACCTGGAGGCCGTTCGGGCTGGCGTCGACGTCGGCGTACGCGTCGATGTCGAGGCGGTCGTCGAGACGGCTCGCGATGTCGCCTGCGTTCATGGCCCGTGCTTTGCGAGGGGCGGTGGTATGTCTTTCTCTACCGCTGGCCCGACCTCATTCGGCCTCGACCAGGCGGCCGTTCGACTGGCCGAGGAGGTCGCGCTCCACGGCGGCGTCGATGACGGCGTCGAACTGCTCGGGCTCGATGTCGTATGCGTTGACGGCCACCTCGCGTATCTCGGCCCGGTCGACCGGTAGCTCTCGGTTCTGGAGCAGGCGCATCACCTTGTTGTACTCCAGTTTCGTGAGCGACGGCTCCCGGTCGGCCGTCGACTGGGCTTCCGAGTCCGCGTCCGTCTCTCCGTCGACCGTCGCGTCACCGTCGTCACCCGCCCCCGACTCCGTCGTGGTCCCGTCCGACGAATCGGTGTCGGTGCCCGCGGCGTCCGACGCCGTCGCGTCTGTCGCGGTCCGGGTCGCCGCATCCGGGTCGGCCGCGGTCGCGTCGGCGTCCGTCCCGGACGAGTCCCCGCTCGCGCCGCCGAGGAGCGTCCCGTCCGCCGCCGGGTCGACGACGGTGTCACCGGGAGCCGATTCGGGCTCGGGTTCGTCCGCGAGGTCGCGCTCCGGTTCGTCGAGGGGGACGCTCCCGGGGTCGGCGTCGGCGGTACTCGCCTCCGCCGCCTCGACCACCGGTTCGACGATAGCGGCGAGCTTCTGACGGCAGGTCGAACAGAGAACGACGGTCCCCTGCGTCTCGGCGTCGGGCCGGAGGGCCTTCGGAACGACCGGGTACTCCGCCAGCGAGACGTCGAGCGCCCCGCCGCAGAAGTAACACGAGGATAGCTGGTCCATGCCCGTGAGGTAGCAGCCCCCGTCGTAATAGGCCTCCCGCTCGCGGCGGCGCGCGTATACGCTGTATTCGATTGAATACTCCTCAGCCGTCGAGGAACGACCGGACGAGCGCCGCTGCCTCGTCGCCCGGTTCCAGCCACGGCGTGTGGCCGTGGCCCGGGAGCTCGTGGAAGTCGGCGTCGGGCATCCGCTCGGCGACCTGACGGCCCACGTCGGGCGGCCAGAACGAGTCGTCGGTGCCCCAGACGAACCGCGTCGGGCGGTCGAGACCGGAGAGTTCGTCGCGGATATCGAACAGCGGATGGGCGCGACCGAAGGAACCCTGCGCGGTCGCCAGCGAGCGCTGGCTCGCCTCGCGGTCCGGAAGTTGTGCGCCCGCGGCCAGCAGTTCGTAGAACGCCTCGGGGAGCGCGCTGTCGTCGACGACGTTCACCCGCGCCATCGACTGCCGCGCGTTCTCGACCGGGTCGCCCCGGCCCATGAGCCAGAACAGGGCACGGTTGACGCCGCGCACCGTCAGCAGGCGAAAGAGTAGCGGGAGGTCCCGCGAGACGCCGCCCGGCGCGCCGACCAGCGCCAGTCGGTCCACCCGGTCGTGGTCGAGCGCGAGCAGGAACGCCTGCAGCCCGCCGTGTGAGTTGCCGACGACGTGCGGGCGCTCCACGCCGCGGTCGTCGAGCAGGTCCAGCAGGTACGCCACCAGGAACGTCCGGAGGTCGCGGTCCCGGTAGCTCGGCGCGGCCGACAGCCCGAGTCCCGGCCGGTCCGGCGCGTACACCCGGTACTCCTCGGCGAGGTGCGGGACGAGGGGAAGCCACGTCGCCGCCGGCAGGCCGACGCCGTGGAGCAACAGCACCGGGTCGCCGTCGGGGTCGCCCGCGGCGAGGTAGTGAATCCGGCCCGCGGCGTCGCTGTCGAGGACGCGCGACTCCGCGTCCACGTCGTAGCGGTCGGCGAGGCGGGCCTGCCGCGCCGCGTAGCGCTGCTCGGCCGGGTCGGGCCAGTCCTCAGGCGACAGCGGCCGGTCTTCCGGGAGGACGTCAGTTCGCATAGGCGGACCGTCTGCCCGGAGCCACATCAGTACACCGCGGCCCGCGGCGCGACGACCGCCGTCGACTGGTCGTGAGTCACCGAGACCGGCCGGTCGCCGCCGTCGGTCCTCGTCAGGTCGCCGCCGTCACTCGGCGGCCGCGTGGGCGAACACGAACGCCCGCAGGAGCTTCGCGGCCAGCGTCCCGGCCTGGCCGTCGTCGCGGTCGTTGACCTCGACCACGTCGAAGCCGACGCAGTGCGGTGCGACCGCGCGGACGGCCTCGTGCATCTCGCGCGGGGCGAGGCCGAACGGCTCCGGCGTCCCGGTCCCGGGCGCGAAGCCGGGGTCGGCGGCGTCGACGTCGACCGAGAGGTACACGTCCTCGCCGTCGAAGTCTGGCGTCCAGTCGGCCGCGTCCTCCGGCGGGACGACGGTCACGTCGTCGTCGCTCGCCCGGTCCCACTCGGCCTCGGAGCCGGTGCGCGCGCCGATGACGACGGCCTCGTCGGCCACCGCGAGCGCGTGGCGCGTCACCGTCGCGTGGGAGTACTCGTCGCCGGCGAGGGACTCCCGCAGGTCGAGGTGGGCGTCGAGACAGACGAACACGTCCGGGTCGAGCGCGCGGACGCCGGCGACGGAGACGGTGTGCTCGCCGCCGACGAGGAGCGGGACGGTCCCCTCGTCGTCGTAGTCTGAGAGCGTCCCCTCGAGGTAGGTGAGGTACTCGGCGGTGTCGGCCGTGGGGCCGATGTCGCCGTGGTCGTGGACGGAACAGTCGGTGAAATGGTGGTCGGTGCGGCGGTCGTAGTCGTCGAAGCCCTGGGCGAACTGCCGCACGCGGCACGGACCGAATCGCGCCCCGGGCCGAAACGAGGTCGAGGCGTCGAGGGGTGCGCCGACGACCGCGTAGTCGGCCGCCTCGCGCTCGGCCCCCGCACCGGGAAACATCGTTACGAGCGCGTGATCTTGCGCTGCTCTTCGTACTGTAGGTACTCGATCTCGTCGTCGGGCTGGAGGTCGATGTCCTCCGGGACGCGCATCGTGAACGTGTCGTAGGTGTCGAGGTCCATGACCTGGGCGTCGTTGCCGTCGGTCGAGACGACCTGGCCCTGCTTCCGGTTGATGATCGGGACCCAGACCTTCGCGTCGACCGGCTGGGACAGCGAGCGCTTCTTCTCGTCGAAGACGCCCTTGGCGTCGATTCGGGCCTTGGCGCTGCCGTGCTTGCCCGGCTTGGCCGTGCTGTAGGAATTGATCTTACACGGCGCGTCGTCGATCATGACGTAGCTGCCCTCGTCGAGCTCTCGAACTTCGGTCTGCTCTCTTGCCATACCGCCGGATTACCCCTGTTTCGGTATAAACGGTTTGGAATGGCGCAAGCCCGACTCCGCGACCCTCGACCGCGTCGGCACGCGTCCGACCACCGCACAGTTCAAGTGCGCTTGCAGTAACCACGGGAGTGTGGCACTCTCGTTCGACCTGTTCGGGACGCTCGTCGCGGCCGACCGACCGGCCGCCCCGTGGGACGCCGTCGCGGACGCGCTCGACGCCCGGTCGGTCCGCGTCCCCGACGACTGGGAGGCCGCCTACCGCTCGTCGCACCGGGACTACGAGCGCGGCCGCGAGGCCCCGCTCGACGAGCACGTCCGCCTGGCGCTCGCGAGTCGCGGCGTCGACGTGTCCGAAGCGACCGCCCGCGAGGCCGTCCTCGCGGCCTTCGACTGTCCGGTGACGGTGCGCGACGGGGCCGTCGAGGCGCTCGACGCCGCGGCGGACCGCGGCCCGGTGGGCGTCTGCTCGAACTGCTCCGTCCCGGGGCTGGTCGAACGCACGCTCGACCGCGCCGGCCTCGACGGGGCCGGCGGCCGGAACCTCGACGCCGTCGTCACGAGCGTCGACTGCGGCTGGCGAAAGCCCCACCCCGAAATCTTCGAGGCGACCGCCGACGCGCTCGGCGTCCCGCTGGCGGCCCTCGTCCACGTCGGGGACGACGCCCGGACCGACGGCGGGGCCGGGCGGACCGGCGCGCGGTCCGTTCTCCTCGACGACCGGCCGCTCCCCGACATCGCCGCCGACCTCCGGGAGGGACGGCTGTGCTGACCGCGCTGAGCGACCAGGCCGCGCTGACCGGCGACGGGGCTGCGGCGCTCGTGGCCCTCGCCGTCGCCGCCGCCCTCGAACTGGCCGTCGGCGAGCCCTCGAACCGGTTCCACCCCGTCGCGTGGCTCGGCCAACTCGTCGCGCCGCTCGACCGGCAGTGGGACCGGCCGCTCCTCGTCGGCGCGGTCGCGGCCGTTTCGCTCCCGCTCGCGGTTGGTTCGTTCGTAGGTATTCTGGTCGCAGCCGCGTCCTCGGTGTCGACTATCGCCGGTGTCTCCGCGGCCGGTCTCGCGCTGTTCCTGACGACCAGCCTCCGGGAACTCCTCGCCGCGGCCGACCGCGTCGTCGACGCTTCCGACGCCGACCTCCCGGCGGCCCGGGACGGCCTGCTCGCGCTCGCCGGCCGCGACGCCGGCACCCTCTCGGCGGGACAGGTCCGGAGCGCCGCCGTCGAGAGCGCCGCCGAGAACCTCGCCGACGGGCTGTTCGCGTCGCTCGGCGCGTTCGTCCTCGGCGGACTGGTCGCCGGCGACCTGGGCCTGTCGGCGCTCCCCGTCGCCGCCGGCGCGGCGGCGTGGGTAAAGACCGTCAACACGATGGACTCGATGCTCGGCTACCGCTCCAAGCGCGTCGGGACGCCGGCCGCGCGGCTCGACGACGCGGCGATGTGGCTCCCCGCACGGGCGAGCGCGCTCCTGCTGGCCGTCGCGTTCGCCTCGCCCCGGTCGCTGGCACGCGCTCGTGAGTGGCTCGACGACGTTCCGTCGCCGAACTCCGGGTGGCCGATGGGGACGACCGCCGCGGCCCTCGGGGTCCGCCTCGAAAAGCCCGGTACGTACGTCCTGAACCCCGCTTCCGACCTCCCGAGCGGGTCGGCGGCCCGTCGAGGGATCACGCGCGTCGGCGTCGCCGGCCTGCTCGCCTACCTGCTCGCGGGCGCGGGGGTGCTCGCGTGGTCCTGACCGCCGTCCGCGGCGCGCTCGGCTTCCTCTCGCGGCTCCCGGTCGGGCACACCGAGGCCGCCTGGGAGGCCTTCGTCGCGACGCCCGCGGCGTTCCCGCTGGCCGGCTACGTCGTCGGCGTCCTCGTCGCCGTCCCCTTCCTCGCGGCGGGCGCGCTCCCCGCCCCAGTCGTCGCCACGGCGTACCTGACGGCGGTCGTACTCGTCGCCGGCGTCAACCACGCCGACGGCCTCGCAGACCTCGGCGACGCCGCCGTCGTCCACGGCGACCCCGACGAGCGCCGGGCCGTGATGCGGGACACCACCGTCGGCGTCGGAGCCGTCCTCGCGCTCGGCACCGTCCTCCTGGCGCTCGCTCTCGCTTCGTTGGCCGTCGCCGCGCTCCCGCCGCTCGTCGCCGTCGCGCTCGTCGTCGCCGCCGAAGTGGGCGCGAAACTGTCGATGGCCACGCTCGCCTGCGTCGGCCGGCCGAGCCACGAGGGCTTCGGCGCGACGGTCCTCGACGGGAAGCGCCCCCGACATCTCCTCGCGCCGCTAGTCGCGGCGCTCCCCGCCGCCGCGCTCTCCGTCCCGGCGACGGCGCTCGCAGTCCTCTCGGGACCGGCGCTGGCGCTGCTCGTCGCCCGGTGGGCGAACCGACGGCTCGACGGCGTGGGCGGCGACGCCTTCGGCGCGGCGAACGAACTCGCACGCGCCGCGGCGCTCCACGTCGGCGTCGCCGCGTGGTCGCTCCTCGGCGACTGGGGACCGCTCTCGACCGGGTCCTGGGAGGTGGTCGCGTGGACGCTCTCGTGATGTGCGGCGGCCGGGGAACGCGGCTCGACAGCGACGCCGAGAAGCCCCTGTTCCCGGTCGGCGGCGTCCCGATGGTCGACCGCGTCGTCGCGGCGCTCGGAGATAGTTCTTTCGAGGGTATCTACGCCGTCGTGTCGCCGAACGCCCCCGAGACGGCGGCCCATCTCGACGTGCCGCGCATCGAGACGCCGGGCGAGGGCTACGTCGCAGACCTCGACGCGGCGCTCGACGACGGCCGCGTCTCGCCGCCGGTGCTGACCGTCGCCGCCGACCTCCCGCTGCTCGACGGCGAGGTGCTCGACCGCACGCTGGCCGCCCACGAAGGAGGGTCGCTGACGGTGCTGGTCCCGGCGGCGCTGAAACGCGACCTCGGCGTGAGCGACGACGCGGCGTTCGTCGCCGACGGCCGCAGGGTCGCCCCGACGGGCGTCAACGTCGTCGGCGACGGCCCGGACGACGCGACGGTCGTCGCAGACCGACGGCTGGCGGTCAACGTCAACACCCTCACCGACGCACGGGTCGCCGAAGAGTGGCTCTGAGGCCGGGCGCGGGACCGCGGGAACCATTATGTCAGCGGGGCAACTATGGACGGCAATGGCCGAGCCGATACGCGTCCTCCACGTCGACGACGCACAGGACTTTGCGGACACGGCAGCCGCGTTTCTGGAGTCGGCCGGTGCGTTCTCGGTGACGACGGCCACGACTCCCGAGGACGGCCTGCGGATACTGGAGCAGTCACCCGTCGACTGCGTCGTCAGCGACTACGAGATGCCCGGCCGGAACGGACTCGAGTTCTTCGAGGCGGTCCGGGCGGACCACCCGGACATCCCCTTCATCCTCTACACCGGCAAGGGGAGCGAGGAGGTGGCGAGCGAGGCCATCACGGCCGGCGTCACCGAGTACCTGCAGAAAGACGGCGGCCCCGACCAGTACACTATCCTGGCGAACCGCGTCCGAAACGCCGTCGAGCGACGCCGCGCGCGCCGTGAGCGCGAGCGGAGTGAACGGCGGTTCGAGGCCGTCTTCGAGGACCCGCAGACGCTCGTCGGCGTCCTCGACCCGGACGGGACGGTTCGGCAGGTCAATCAGACCGCCCTCGACATGGCGGGGGTGTCGAGCGACGAGGTGACCGGCGCACCGCTCTGGGACACGCCGTGCTGGCCCACCGGCGGTGAGGCCGACGTTCGGGAGTGGGTCGCGCGCGCCGCCGACGGCGAGTACGTGGAGTTCGAGGTCGACCACACCGAGTCGGACGCCGAGTACAGCCTGCACGGGTTCGTCCGCCCCGTCCGAGACGACGCCGACGAGATCGTCTCGCTCGTCGTGTCCGGCCGCAACGTGACGGAGCGCGTCGAGCGCGAGGAGGAACTGGAGCGGACGCGCAATCTGCTGGCACAGACGGAGGAACTGGCGTCCGTGGGCGGCTGGGAGATCGACCCACACGACGGAGACGGGAACGTCGGCAGACCGACGGACGGCTTCTACCGGTTGCACGGACTCGAACCCGGCGGCCCGCTTCCCGTCGACCGAGCGATGGAGATCGTCCACCCGGCGGACCGCGACCGCGTCGAGACGGCGCTCTCCGGCCTTGTCGAGGACGGCGAGCCGTTCGACATCGAACTCAGAATCGAACCGTCGGACGGTGAACTCCGGTGGCTTCGCTCCATCGGCGTCCCCGTCGAACCGGTCGGCGGGCGCTACAAGTGCCGAGGCGCGATGGTCGACATCACCGACCAGAAGGTCCAGAAGGCGGAGCTAGAGCGAAAGACCGACCTCCTCCGGCACGCCCAGCAGATCGCGGACGTTGGCGGGTGGGAACTCGACGTCGCCGAACCGCCGTACGAGGCGATTTGGACCGACCAGCTCTTCGAAATCTTCGAGATTCCGCCCCGAGACGCCATGACGCCGGACGAAGTACTCAGTTTCGTCCACCCGGACGACTACGAACGGGTCGTCGCGGAGACCGATCGGCTCATCGACGAGGGCGAGGGATTCACGCAGGAGTACCGGATCGAGACCGGCGAGGGCAACGTGCGCTGGCTCCGCGTCATCTCGGAGCGGCCCGACGACCGGGACGACGTCATCCGGGGGGCGACCCTCGACATCACCGAACAGAAGCGGACGACGCAGGCGCTCAGGGAGCGGGAACGGACGCTCAGTCAGTACACGGAGTTCACCGACGACATCCTGGACGCCGTCGACGACGTGTTCTTTCTGCTCGACGAGAACGGGCGCGTCAGGCGCTGGAACGAGTCGCTGGAGCGCGTGACCGGACGCGACCCCGACGACCTCCCCTCGACGGACGGCGTCGCGTTCTTCCGACCGGAGGACCGCGAGACCGTCGCGGACGCGTTCGAGACGGGCGACGCCACGCTGGAGTTGCCGCTGGAGACCGGTGACGGCGAGACCGCCCCCTACGAGTTCGTCGTCGACCGGGTCGAGCACCCGGAGGGCGGCGAGTGGATCGCCGCCATCGGACGAAACATCTCCGCGCGCCGCGAGCGTGAGGCGGAACTCGCCCGGACGAACAGACAGCTCCAGAGCGTCCTCGAGACGACGCCCGCGCTCGTGTTCGTCAAAGACCTCGACGGGCGGTACCAGGTCATCAGCGAGCAGTTCCGCGAGGTCATCGCGGGCGGGATGGACGACGTGATCGGAAAGACGGACGCGGACCTGTTCCCCGAGTCGGTCGCACAGCGAATCCGGGCGGACGACCGGGCGGTGATCGAAACCGGCGAGCCGATCAAGCGAGAGGAGGAAGCGCCGACCGCGCACGGCTCCCGGATGTTCCTCACGCTCAAGAGCCCCATCTACGACGAGGCGGGGAACGTGACCGGTATCTGTGGTGTCTCGACCGACATCACGGAGCGCGTCGAGTACAAGGAACACGTCGAGCGACAGCGCGAACGCCTCGAGGAGTTCGCCAGCATCGTGAGCCACGACCTCCGGAACCCGCTCGACGTGGCGCAGGCGCGCCTGAAACTCGCCCGAGAGGACGCCCCGAACGGGCACCTCGAGACAATCGAGCGCTCGCTTCGGCGGATGCAGGAACTGATCGACGACATCCTGACGCTGGCTCGACAGGGCGAGACCGTCACGGACATCACGTCCGTCGCGCTCGCCGACGCGGTCGAGCAGGGGTGGCGAAACGTCCAGACGAACGACGCGTACCTGGAAGTCGCCGTCGACGGTTCCATCTCGGCCGACCCGACGCGGCTCCAGCAGCTGTTCGAGAACCTCTTTCGCAACAGCGTGGTTCACGGCGGCGACGACGTGACGGTGACCGTCGGCGAACTGGACGGCGAGTCCGGGTTCTACGTCGCGGACGGCGGCCCGGGAATCCCCGAGTCGAAACGGGAGACGGTGTTCGAGAGCGGCTACTCGACCTCGGAATCCGGGACGGGCTTCGGCCTCGCCATCGTCCGGGAGATCGCCGAGGCCCACGACTGGGACGTGACGGTGACCGAGAGCGCCGACGGCGGGGCGCGCTTCGAGGTCCGCGGCGTCGAGACCGGCGAGTGACGGACCGCGGGGCGCGAAAGGTTCTCCACACCGCCCGCCGTAGGCCCGTCGCATGGACCCGGAGACGGTCGACCGGTTGCGAGCGAGCGGCGGCGACGCCGCGGGCGACGCCATCGGTCCCGACGGCCGCGTCCCGCACGGCAGTAGCGACGACCCGGACCTGCTCGATTTCAGCGCGAACACGAACCCGCGGGTCCCGCCCGGTGCGGCACGGGTGTTCGAGGACGCCTTCGCGGCCGCGCAGTCGTACCCGGACGACGACTACCCCGCATTTCGCGAGGCCGCCGCGGCGTTCGTCGACTGCGCGCCCGAGCAGGTGATTCCGACCGCCGGCGGGCTGGAGGCCATCCGCCTCGCCGTCCAGACGACGGTCCGGGCGGGTGAGAGCGTCCTCCTTCCCTACCCGAGCTTCGGCGAGTACGCCCGCGAGGTGCGCCTGCAGGGCGCGAGGCCCGAGTTCGTCCCCCACGGCGACCTGCTCGACGCCGACCCGGCGGGCCACGCGCTCGCCGTCGTCTGCACCCCGAACAATCCCACCGGGGAACTCGCCGAGCGCGGGGCGCTCCGGGCCTTCGCCGACCGCTGTCGCGCGGCCGGGACGACGCTGCTGGTCGACGAGGCCTTCCTCGGATTCACCGACGACCCGTCGCTCGCCGGGACCGAGGGCGTAATCGTCGCCCGGTCGCTGACGAAGCTGTTCGGCCTGCCCGGGGTTCGGATGGGCTACGCCGTCGGGACCGGCCGCGAGCGAGAACGCCTCGCGACGGCCCGGCGCGCCTGGTCGATGAGCGCCCCCGCGGCCGCCGTCGGCGCGCACTGCTACCGGCAATCGGAGTTCGTCGCGGAGACGAGAGAACGCGTCGACCGCGAACGAGCGCGTCTGCGCAACCGTCTCGCCGACCGCTTCGACGTGTTCCCCTCGGACGCGCCGTTCCTGCTGTTCTCGGTCGAGGGGAGCTCGGCCAGCGTCGACGAGGTGCTGGCGTCGGCCCGCGAGTCGGGCGTCGCGCTCCGTGACGCCCGCACCTTCCGCGGGTTGGACTCGCATCTCCGCGTCGCCGTCAGGACCCCCGAAGAGAACGACCGCCTGCTGGAGGCGCTGGATGTTTGAGACCGACGTTCGCGACGGCGTCTGTCAGGTCCGCCGAGCGGGGGCACGCTGGCTCTCGACGGCGTGGGACGGCGGCTACCGGGAGAGCAACGCCGTCTACAACGTCTCGGTCCCGACCGGGTTCGAGCGGACCGACCTCGACGCCTACCGCGAGGAGCGGCTTTCCGACGCCGGCTTCCCGGTCGGCCCGACGCTCCTGACCGGTGCGGACATGGCCCACGCGCGGTGCGCCCGGAGCGGGCCGGTCTCGGCGCTGGCGACGGCCGGGCTCTCGAACCCCGCCGCGCTACCGATGGGCGAGCGAACGGACGAGGGCGCACCGGCGACCGCGGACGAGGCTCCGGACTGGCGACCCGGCACGGTCAACGTCGTCGTCGGGGTCGACCGGGCGCTCGACGACGGGGCGCTCGCGACGCTGCTCGCGACCGCGGTCGAGGCGAAAGCGGCGACGCTGCTCGACGCGGCGGGCGTCCCCGGGACCACCTCGGACGCGGCCATCGTCGGCGGCGTCCCGAGCGCCGAGCGCGCGCCCTTCGCCGGGAGTGCAACCGAGGTCGGCGCGGCGGCCCGCGCGTGCGTCCGCGACGCCGTTCGGGCGAGCCTGGCCGCGCGGTACGACGGGGCGGCCGTGCCGACCGTCGAGGAGGCCGCCCACGGCGTGGTCACCGACCGGCAGACCGATGTGGTCCAGCCGTGAACACGCAGGTATGAGCGACAACACGGCCGGTCCGACCGCCGAACCCATCGAGGCGAGCGCGCCCGACGAGTTCGGCCTGGTCCAGGTCTGGTGGGGAGACGGCAAGGGCAAGACGACGGCGGCGCTGGGGATGGCGACCCGCGCCGTCGGCCACGGCTACCGCGTCCACCTGCTGCAGTTCATGAAGGGCGGGACCGGCACCGTCGAGGACGTTCGCGGCGAGTACAACGCCATCGCGGCGCTCCCTGGGTTCTCCTACGAGAACGCCGGCCACTACGGCTGGCACGGCTTCATGGACGGGAGTGCCGACGACGAGCACGAGGCCCGCGCGAAGGGTGCGCTCGACCGCGCCCAGGAACTGGTCGACGCCAGCGCTGACGCCGACCTCGCCGCGCCGCTCGACCCCGACGGCCCGCCGGAGGACGGCCTGCACATGCTCGTCCTCGACGAAATCCTGTACGCCGCGAACCGGGGGCTCGTCGACCCGGAGGACGTGGTCTCGCTGGTCGATTCGACGCCCGACGGCCTCGAACTGGTCCTCACCGGCGGCCACGAGCGCCCCGAGTACCTGCTCGACCACGCGGACCTCGTGACGCAGGTCACGAAGGAGAAACACCCCATCGACGCCGGGCAGGGCGCGCGAAAGGGGACGGAGTACTGAGGGGCGACCTACCGCTCCGCGAGCAGGTCTTCGACCACGGTCCGGGCCATCGAGACGTGGTCGTCCGCGACCGGGTCGCCCGTCTCGTCGACGTTCGACAGGATGTGCTCGATCGTCTCGACCCGCTCGCGGCGGACCGACTGCGAGAGGTCGCTGTCGACCAGATCGGCGGCGACGGCCTCGGCCTCCCCCAGCCATCGACTCGGGGTCCGCTCGATCGGCCGCTCCGCTGTCGCGGCGAGGTGGTCGTGGAGCGTTCTGAGGCGCTCTTCGGTCACGGTCGGACGTGGGCCGGCGACGCCAAAGCCCCGTCGAACCACTCATAGGCCAGGCGGCCCCAGAGGAAGGCGATGGCCGAAACCCTGCTCGTCGCGGGCACCGCGAGCCACGTCGGCAAGTCGACCGTCGCGGCCGGACTCTGCCGGTATCTGGCCGACCGGGGCACCTCCGTCGCCCCGTTCAAGGCCCAGAACATGAGCAACAACGCCCGGGCGACGCCCGGGGGCGAAATCGGCGTCTCGCAGTACGTCCAGGCCCGCGCGGCCGGCGTCGTCCCGACGACCGACCACAACCCGGTCCTGCTGAAGCCCCGCGGCGACGGCGAGTCACAGGTAATCGTCGACGGCGAGGCGGTCGGGCACTTCGCGGCGCGGTCCTACTACGACGACCACTGGGCGGACGCCCTCGACGCCGCCCGCGCGGCCCACGAGCGCCTCGCGGCGGCACACGACGTAATCGTGGCCGAAGGCGCGGGTTCCATCGCCGAGATCAACCTCCACGACCGCGACCTGGCGAACGTCGAGACCGCCCGCTTCGCCGACGCCGACGTGCTGCTGGTCGCCGACATCGAGCGCGGCGGCGTCTTCGCCTCGCTCGTGGGGACGCTCGAACTCCTGCCGGACGACGTGCGCGAGCGGGTGGCCGGCGCCGTCATCACGAAGTTCCGCGGCGACCGCTCGCTGCTCGACCCGGGCATAGACGAGTTCGAAGACCGGACCGGCGTGCCCGTCCTCGGCGTGCTCCCCTACGACGACCCCGGACTACCGGCGGAGGACAGCGTGGCGCTCCCGTCGGTCGGCGAGCGAGCGGTGGTCGGGGCCGACGACGGCGTGCCCGACGGCGAGAGCGTGACGGTCGCGGTCCCGCGGCTCCCGCGCATCTCGAACTTCACGGACCTCGAACCGCTCGCGCGCGAACCGGGCGTCAGGGTCGCCTACGTCCCGCCCGCGGCGACGCTCGACGACGCCGACGCAGTGGTCCTGCCGGGGAGCAAGAACACCGTCGACGACCTGCTGGCGCTCGCAGACGCGGGCTTCGGCGACCGCCTCCGGGCGTTCGACGGCCCGGTCGTCGGCCTCTGTGGCGGCTACCAGATGCTCGGGGAGTCGATTACCAACGCCGCCGTCGAGGGGACCGGCGAACGAGACCGCGTCGAGGGGCTGGGCCTCCTGCCCGTGACGACCGCCTTCTCGCCGTCCAAGACCGTCGAGCGCGTCGAGCGCGAGCTCCGCGGCGTCGGTCCGCTGGCCGGCGCGAGCGGGACGGTCGAAGGATACGAGATTCACATGGGCGACTCGACGCTGACCGGGGACGCGGCGCGCCCGTTCGACGGCGGCGGGGCCGCGACCGACGCCGTCCTCGGCACCTACCTCCACGACCTCTTCGTCAACGACGTGGCCCGTGATGCCTTCGTGCGAAACACGTTCGAGGCGGCGGGTATCGACCCGCCGTCGGGCCTCGGCGAGTCGCGGCCGGACCCGTACGACCGCGCCGCCGCGCTCGTCGCCGACCACGTCGACCTCGCGACCCTCGGACTGGCCGAGCGGTGACGAACTCGTTTATTCCCCTCCTAATTTCCAGAAGTTTATATAGAATCGGATCGCAATATTCTCGAAATGGTCGAAGTGTTCGCGGTCGCCAGTGGGAAGGGCGGCACTGGCAAGACGACGAGCACCGTCGCGCTCGGGATGGCGCTCTCCGAGCGGTACGACGTGACGGTGGTCGACGCCGACACGGGGATGGCGAACCTGCTCTTTCACGCCGGGCTCTCGGACGCCGAGACGACGCTGCACGACGTGCTGGCCGACGACGCGCCGGTGGAAGCGGCCACGTACGACCGCTTCGGGATGACGGTCGTCCCCTGCGGGACGAGCCTCGACGGCTTCAGGGACGCCGACCCCGACCGACTGCGCGAGGTGGTCGCGTCGCTCGCGACGGGGACGGACGTTATCCTGCTCGACTCGCCGCCGGCGCTCGACAGCCGCACCGCCGTCCTCCCGGTGGTGCTCGCCGACCGAATCGTGGTCGTGCTTCAGCCGACGATTCCGGCGATCTCCGACGGCCTGAAGGTCCAGGAGTACGCCACGACCTACGACACCGGCGTGGCCGGCCTGCTGTTCAACAAGGTCAGGGAGTCCGAGTCCATCGACCGCGTGGCCGAGAAGACCGAGCGCTACTTCGACGGCCCGACGCTGGCGGCGGTCCCCGAGAGCGAGCGCGCACGGGAGGCGCGCCGCGCGGGCCGACCCCTGCTCGCCCACGCGCCGGACTGTGGGGCCGCGGCGGCCTACCGGCGGGCCGCCGACGCGCTCACCGTCCGCGAGGGGTCCCCCGGCGACGCCGCCGACCGATTCCGCAGCGCCGTCGTCCCGGAGCCGCTATGAAGCTCCCCCGCGGCCGCCTCCGCAGGTCCCGCGTCGTCACGGACCCGCGAGACGTGCTTGCCGACGTGCTCGACCGCGGGCTGACCGGCTACGCGGTCTTCGAGTCCCAGGAGACGCTCCTGCTCGACGCCGAGGGTCGCGGCGTCGTCACCTTCGCCGACGGCGTGCCGGTGCTCGCGTACCACACGGGCACGGACCGCGGCGGGCCGCCGGCGCTCGCCGACCTCGCCGTCCCCGGTCCGTACCACGTCTCGCTGTACGCCCTCGACGCCGCCGACCTCGAACCGGCCCACCGCGCCGACGACCTCCGGGTGCCGCCCGGAATGCCCGCCGAACGGCTGGCCGGCGACCCGGCGCTCGCCGACAGCACGCGGCGAGCGGCTCCGTCCGACCGCCGAGACGCGGTGGAGAGCGGGCGCTCGTCGGGCGACGCCGGCGACACGCGGAGCGCCGTCGAGGCGTTCCTCGACGACACCGAGAAGATCGAAGCGATCAAGGACCAGGCGCGGGCCGAAGCCCGCGAGCGGGCCGCGGAATGGGAGTTCTGAGTCTGTACTGCCGTCGCTTCGTCTGCCGCTCACCCCGTCCGAACGGGAATCCACCACACGCGCGAGCGCCCGCCGACCTTCTTGCTCGTGATGTCGGTCTCCGATTCGAGGTCGTGGAGCTTGTTCAGCGCGGTCCGCCGCGAACAGCCGAGTCGCTCCGCGACTTCCGACGCTGTCAGCGGCTCCGCGTAATCGTTCCTGTCTTTGAACACCTCGATCACGTCCGATTCAGTGTACTGAATCTCCCGTCCGGGCGGAGACATACTTCTGTTAACGTTTGCCACACACTTATAGTGTCGGTCATTCTTTCAGTTCGCTACCGCCCGGGATCTATGCGACACAGGCCCGAACGACTCCGCAGTCACGCCGTTCCCAGCGACCTCGGTGGTGTTACAGCCCCTGTAACACGTATCTGGACCGGAGACAGTTAACAGCGGATAAGTATACCTGCCTCACCGGGCTATACTGGTCCGGGGATACGCCATCCCGCCCTCCATAGAGTGCTGGGCCGTCGACGCCGCGACCGGCACTCGCTTCGGCCCTTCCGCGAGACACTGTCAGACAGCGACTGCGGCGGACCGTCGTCGGCGGTGACGACCGCTCACGACGTCGAGACCGCCGCTTCGAGCGGGTCCGAGCGCGACAGATAGTGATCGAACAGCGACTCCGCCCACTCGTAGACCGCGGGCTCGTCGGACTCCGCGATGGCGCGGACGTTGTTTCGGTCGTCGTACGCCGCCAGACAGACCCGCGACTCGTCGATCGCGAGACCGATGTCGAGCGGGTCCTCGTGGACGTACGTGGTGATGTACTCGTGTTCGAGACTGCGTTCCAGCGCGGTCGGGAAGTCGGCGGCGGACCGTTCGAGCACGCTGTAGTCGATGATGAATTCGATTCGGACTTCGGCGTCCAGCAGGTCCGCCGCAACCTCGTTGAACACCGTCGTGACGATGGGCGAGATCGCCCGCACGTCGCCGTCGACGGCGCGCAACCACTCGGTGAATCGCCGGACGCTCGCGAGCGGGCTCTGTTCGGAACTCACCGTCAGCGAGTCCGGGTCCAGCAGCGCCGCCGGGACGTCCTCCTCGATCGGACCGAGATGCGCCGCCAGCGGACCGACCGCACGGGCGCGTTCGAGTTCGGTCAACAGCTCCCGGTAGCGGTCGTGGACCCGCCGGCCGGTCACCGTGAGACAGTACTCTCCCTCTCGCTTGACCACCCATCGCCGCTCGGAGAACCCCGCGAGGATCCGCTGCACCGTCGTCCGCGTCGCGTCCACCGAGTCGCATACGTCGGTCGGTCGGGCCGGACTGTCGTAGAGTCGCGCCAGCACGGCGAAGCGCTGGGGCGACCCTGTCAGGAACTGACAGTCCTCGTGTACGCTGTCGTCCGAAACCATCGTTCGTTACCCACGTGATAGAGGGCGAGCGTCTTAGCGTCTTTGCTACGTGTCAACACCCTACGTCTGGCTCTGATAGAACAGCACGATGATGGCGAAGCCGACGAAGGCGTGCGGGACGAAGACGAACGGACCGCTGCTCGGCGGGCCGCGGTAGCCAAACAGCAGATGGACCAGCGGGTTCGACGTGACCGCGTACAGCAGGAGCGCCAGGCTCAGGAGGATGAGGCTCCGCGTGTACTTGTTCGGGAGGTCCCGGTAGAGCGAGACGTACAGCCCCAGCAGCGCCAGCAGCATGACGAGGTTGAACGTCGTGACGAACAGCTGTATCCGGACGAGGAGCAACAGCAGTTCGGGCGGCGGACCGTGCGGTGACGGCGGTAACAGTTCGAGCGAGAGCGTTGCGACGAGGCCGGCGACCGCCGCGGCGACCGTCACGGCTGCCGTCTTGACCAGGGGGTTGCGTTTATTCACCATTGGTGTCCAGGTTCGCCTGTTCCGCGATGTCGTCGAGGATGTCGAGGTTGTTCGACATCCGGTCGGTCAGGAAGTACATCTTCCCGTAGTCGTCGCCGGTCGTGGTGACGACGTCGTTCTCCTCGAGTACTTCGAGGTGGTGCTGTACGGTCTTGTAGTTCAGGTCCAGCGTCTCCGCCAGCTGGTTGGTGTTCTGTGGCCGCTCCTGGAGCGTCCGGACGATTCGGAGGCGGTTCTCCCCGCCCCGAGACCCGCCGATGAGCCACCACAGCAACTGCCGCATTGCGTGGATACGCGGTTAAACGACGGAAATAGGTTTTGTTTGCGGAGTGTTTCGGTGGAGATTAGCGGGATTTTCGGATGAATAACGATGGAGTTCGGACCGACGGGTGCTTACGAGAGCAGGTCGGCCTCACCGAGGTAGAGCGCGGCGGCCGCGACGGCGAACACCACTTCGGCGAGCTTCGATGCGATGGCCATGTCGTTGAGGGGTCCCCCCATCACGAAGAACGCCGCGACCTGCGCCAGCGAGAAGGCGATCGCGACGAGGTAGAACTCCCGCCGCCAGAACCGGGTGAGGTACACGGCGATTCCCGCGAGGAAGCCGAGGCCGGCGAGGACGAAGAGGATCCCCTGCGTCTGGTCGAACTGCATGATCATCGGGGCCATCGAGAGGTGGACGTACGTCGAGACCAGCGCCGCGACGATGGCGACGTACGGGAGGACGCCCGTCGGGAGGCCGGTGAACAGCGACTGTCCGTCCGCGGTGGAATCGGTCGTTGACATGAGTCGAGTCAGCGTCGCTACACGACCGGACTGAAAGAGGATTTGCCGAACTTGGGCACAATTTCGACAGTATTCGGTCGCAGATCGGCGTCGCCTCCGATTTACGCGGACGCGAGCCTCTTCAGCGACCGCCCGTCCGACGACCAGCTCCGGCTTTCTTGGCGGACACGTCGGTACGCACTCGTCGTGCGGGACGTACCGCTCTGGCAGATTTGGGCCTAAATATCGGCCGAATGGTGTCGCAATTGCGAATAACGATTTACAGACGGGACGGGCAGTTCGAACCGGAGGTGATTCCAGTCCAGAGAGCGCCCGACCGTCGGTAGACTCCCGACACGAGCCACAGAGCCATGGGGGCGATTCCGCGGTCACCCGATCCCCCCGCTCCCTCTTTTCCGCGACTGGATCCGACTGCCGGCAGCCAGAGGCCCGTCCAGCGCGGGCCGGTGTCGCGTCTCCGGAACTCCCTGTGCAGACTCGGTGCGCGGGCGTGTCTCCACCCGCGACGGAGGCGAGACGCCGCGCGCCATCGCACGCGTAAGTTATCCCGAATTTGTGCCCAACGTGTGGTGAATGTCCGAGATATCTCGGAAATGAGATTAAAGGGTGGATGGCGCTCCTCCGAGCGTGAACGGACGAGACCAGACGCGGCGTCGACAGTTGCCGAGTCGATGGCGAACCGAATCTGCAGCCGAATCGACCGGGGAGAACGAACGAGAGACGCGGGAGGCGGGGCGATGAGGCGGGTCGGAAACGCACTCCTCGTCGGTCTGTTGCTCGTGTCCGCCGTGAGCAGCGCCGTGGGCGTCGCGAGCGCCGCGAACGTCTCCATCCAGTCGGTCGAAACGTCCGTGGACCAGCCCGCGCCGGGCGAGGCGTTCACCGTGACGACGACCGTCGCCAACCTCGAGAGCAGTTCGGGGCCGGCCGACGTGACCGACGTGTACATCCGCCGGGCCAGCGGCTCCGGCGAACTGGCGCGAATCGAGGACGTGGGAACCATCGCGGCCGGGGGATCGATCGGCATCCCGTTGACGCTCGACATCGAGAAGACCGGCGGGCAGCGCCTCCAGGTCAACGTCGTCGTGAAAGACGGCGGCGGGTACCGGCGGGTGCAGTACCCGCTGTACGTCGACGTACAGGAGCCCGACGAGGCGTCCGTCTCCGTCTCGACGCCCGAAGACCTCGTCGCCGGGCAGGAGTCGCCGGTCAACGTCACCGTCTCGAACGGCGACGAGGGGACGCTCTCGAACGTCAGGCTCGAACTCGACGGTGACGCGGCCATCGAGAACCCCGAACGCGTGAGCGCCGCGATTCAGTCCGGGTCGCAGGTGACCCACGCGTTCGACATGACGTTCGCGGAGGCCGGCGAGCGGACCATCGACGCCACGGTGACCTACAGCATGAACGGGACGACGCGGTCCATCGACCGCGCGATCACGGTCGGCGTCGAGGAGGCCACCGTCGACGCGGAGCTGACGGCGACGACCACGACCGTCAACGGGTCGTCGGCCATCGAGGCCTCACTCACCGAGTTCGGCAACGTCGAACTCCGCGACGGGCAGGTCAGCGCCGTCGCCGACGGCGAGGTACTCACGCGGACGCTCGTCCCGGACGTCGGTGCCGAGGAGACCCGGACCGTGACGCTCGACGGCGACGACGTCCCCGCCGGTGAGGTGACCGTCGTCGCGCAGTACACGGCGGCCGGCGAGGAACAGACCGCCGAGACGACGGTGGACTACTCGCCGCTCGAACAGTCGAACGTGACGCTCACCGGCGTGGAGGTCACCCGGCAGGGCTCGACGCTCACCCTCGACGGCGACGCCTCGAACATCGGGAGCGCGGACGCGAGTTCCGTGCTCGTCAGCGTCGTCGAGTCCGAGGGCGTCGCGCCCGCCGCGCCGAACGGCGAGTACTTCGTCGGCGGCGTCGAATCGAGCGAGTTCGCCACCTTCGAACTGACCGCGAGCGCCGGCGCGAACGCCTCGGTCGACAGCGTTCCGGTTCGGATCAGCTACTCGGCCGCCGGCGAGCGCGTCGATCGAATCGTCGCGGTCGACGTGAGCGACGCGTCGGGCGGCGCGGCCGCGGCTTCCGGCGCGGCGAGCGGGCCGAACGCGGCCGCCGGTCCGGGCGGGTCAGGGGGAAGCGGCCTCCCGCTGACGACCATCGGAATCGGCCTCGCCGTGGTCGCGCTCGGCGGCGTCGGGCTCGCGGCCTACCGCTGGCGACAGCAATGAGCGACCCCGTCATCGAACTCGAGCGGGTCGTCAAGCGCTACCAGAGCGGCGAGGAGGTGATCGAGGCCCTCAAGGGCGTCGACTTCAGCGCCGACCTCGGTGAGATGGTCACCATCATCGGCCCCTCGGGGTCCGGCAAGAGCACCATGCTCAACATGATCGGCCTGCTCGACACCCCGACCGAGGGAGTCGTCCGACACGACGGCCGGGACGTGAGCCGGTTCACCGGCGACGAACTCACCGAGGAGCGCCGGTCGAGCATCGGCTTCGTGTTTCAGGACTTCCACCTGCTGCCGATGCTCACGGCGACCGAGAACGTCGAACTCCCTTCGATGTGGGACACGGCCGTGGACCGCCGCGACCGCGCGGTCGACCTGCTGGAGCGCGTGGGTCTCGGCGACCGCCTCGACCACACGCCCAAACAGCTCTCGGGCGGCCAGCAACAGCGCGTCGCCATCGCCCGCGCGCTGATCAACGAACCCAACGTGGTGCTCGCCGACGAGCCCACGGGGAACCTCGACCAGGACACCGGCGAGACCATCCTCGAAGAGCTGACGCGCCTCAAGGAGGACGAGAACGTCGCCATCGTCGCCGTGACCCACGACGACCAGATGCTCGAGTACACCGACCGGACCGTCGAAATCGTCGACGGGGTGATCCAGTAGTGAGCGTCTCGGAGTTGCTGTGGCGGTTCCCCAGCGCGCAGATGGCGTGGCGGAACCTCGGACGCAACCGCCTCCGCACGGCGCTGGCGGCGCTCGGCATCGTCATCGGCGTGGTCGCCATCTGCTCGCTCGGGATGGCGACCGTCGCGCTCCAGCAGCAGGCCACGTCCCAGCTCGGCAGCATCGCGGACGAGGTGACGGTCACCTCGGGCCAGGACAGCGACACCGACGGCGTGACCGACGACCAGGTGGAGACGATACGGAACCTCGCCGGCGACGCCGAGGTGGTGCCCCAGAAGACGAACTCGACCGAGATAACGGCGAGAAACGGCGAAGAAGCGAGGATGAGCGTCACCGGCGTGACGAACGCCGCCGCCCTGTACAACCTCACGTCGGGGAACGCGCCGGACCGACTCGTGACGGGCGCGCTGATCAGCAACGACACGGCCGCCCGGCTGGGTCTCGAGGTCGGCGATCCCGTCGAGTACGACGGCCAGCTCTACCGCGTCCGCGGGTTCATCGAGGAAGACGGCCCCTCCTTCGGCCCGCCCGGCGGTGGCGGCGAACTCGTCCTGCCGGAGTCGGCGCTGTCGGACCAGGACCACTACGACTCGGTGACGGTCATCGCCGAGGACGGCGACGCGGCGACCGAGGTCGGCAACACCCTCGACGACTACTTCAACACCGACGACGAGGAGGAACTGGGTATCAATACCTTCGGCGGCGCCGACCAGGTCGGCGGCTTCCTCGATACGCTGTCGCTCGCGCTGCTGGCGATCGGCGGCATCTCGCTGGTCGTCGCGAGCGTGGCCATCCTCAACGTCATGCTGATGAGCACGGTCGAGCGCCGCGGCGAAATCGGCGTCCTCCGGGCCGTCGGCGTCCGCCGCGGCGAGGTGCTCCGGATGATCCTCACCGAAGCGGCGCTCATGGGTACCCTCGGCGGCCTCGTCGGCGCGCTCGGGTCGCTCGCGGTCGGCATGGTGGTCTTCCAGGTGATCACGGGCGACCCGCTGGGCGCGCTCGGCTGGAGCAGCGCGCAGTACCTCGCGTACGGGTTCGCCTTCGCCGTCGTGGCGAGCGTGCTGAGCGGCGTCTACCCCGCATGGAAAGCGGCGAACGACCGCCCGGTCGAGGCCCTGCGCGGGTGACCGACGTGCTACACCGCCCCCGATTCGACGGCGATTCGGAGACGCGACCCGGACGAGTGGCCGGCGGCCACCAGCGGGAGTGAGCGATGCGGAAGCGACTCACCGACGACGCCTTCATGCGGACCGCACTGCTGGTCGTCGTCGCAGCCTGTCTGGCCGTTGCACTGACGGAACTCGCGACGGCCGCGTTCGCGCCGCCGAAAGGCGGGACAGGTGGACACATCCCGCGATACGTCCGCGTCTCCGCCTTCGTCTCGACGGCCACGCTGCTCCTGCTGTGCTCGCTGCTCGTCACGTACGGTCGGCTCTACCTGTCCATGCCGAACTACTTCACCCTCGGACTGGTGGTGTTCGTTCTCTCGCTTTCGCTGTTCGCGCTCACCTCGAACCCGCTGACGCCGCTCGTCGTCGGCCACCACGCGCCGACGACCGGCGGGCCGTTCACCCTCCTCCCGAACCTCTTTGCGAGCGCGGCGGTCGTCATCCTCCGATACCAGAGTTACGCGTGAGTGTTAGACACGGCACAGCGCTGTCAAGATACGGCCAGTAGCTACCGAACGTGGCACCCGACTGGTGAAATATCGCCAAGATAGCGATAACATGTGCCAAATTTCGAATTTGGCTGCTATTTTAGCCCATATTGCCGACATTCAGGCACATATTTCAGATATTTGGTCTTAGTATGGCAATCTTTCAAACTATATGGACGCATATTCTTGACTTTTGTTAGTGTTGTGACTTTCAATGCCAGATAATAAGTAAAAGTAGGAGATTACACCAACGCCCCAAAAGGAATTGTCTAGATCACAACGGCAGATCTCGGGGACTCCAGTAGTCCGCTATCGGACGTTGTGACGACTTACACTTCCTCGAACAGCCAGATCTGGTTGCCGCGTCCCTCCCAGCCGCCTTCGACGATGTTGGCTCCATCGTCCGTTGAACCGTCTTCGACCTGCAGGCGCCCGTCATCCGTTTTGATCTGATGTCCATTTTCGTAGCGTTCCAGCGTGAACGACTGGCCGGTACCCTGCCGGGCGTTCTCACCAGAGACAGTGAGTCCCTGTCCACTGTGTTGGGCTGAGATACTGGACGCGTAGACCCGCCATCCGGTCTCTTCACGGTCGTCAACAGTGACGGTCCACTTCTGGGAGGGTTCATCGTTCCACGTCCCCTGCTGGACCGTCGCGCCTGTGGAACCGGAGCCGTTAGCGACCTCCATCACCTTCCCACTGTGGGCCGCGACGATGCGGTAGGTCGTTCCCGACTCGACGTCTGGGACGGATTCCTCCCAGATTTCCTCGCGGTCGAACTCACGCTCGGTCGTCCCCTGTGGCCGGTCAACGACGTACTCCAGCGTCAGCGACTCACCGGGGTCTGTTCGCCAATCGAACACCAGATCCCACTGGTCGCCGGTCCATTCGAACCACTCTTCCCAGGCGAACGCGGCGTCAGTTTCACCCAGAGGCTGGGCACGGACGGCCAGTGATGACGCTCGCTGTGTCGTCACCGCCTCAACGCGTCCGGCCTCCGGCCCACCGGATTCGAGCGTTACGGTCCCTGAGTCGATACCACCGCCGACGTTCCGATCGACGATCGTCGTCTCAGAGCCGACCTCGATCAGCTCCTCTGTCCCGCCACCACGGATATCGTTGTCAAGGAATCGGTTGTGTAGACATGCGCCCCGCTCTCTAATCGCATGTGTTTGGCTTCGTTCGTCCTGCGGCCGCTCGTCGACGATGCGGAGGTCGCCGAGAGATATCGACTCGTTTATCTCCGAGGTTGTCCCCTGAAGCCCGATAGACCAGATGTTGACGCCAGGCCCGTCGACGTTCTTGATGACGCCACCGAGGATGTTGACGTTCCGGACGTCGACGAGCAGTATCCCCGCCTTGCGGCCGCCGTTAATGTTGACCTCGCCGACTGTCACATCGCGCGTTCCAGTGATTATCGACACACCACGGACGCCACCTCGACTGACGACACGCCCACAGGTGACGTTCCGACAGCCGTTCGCCAGCCGAAACGTGGCGTAGTCGAATTTCGGGTTCTGCCCGATTACCTGCCCGACTGTTGCGTCGAACGTCTCGTTGAGCAGCAGTACGGAACTCCCGGGATCGACGCCGATGACCTGTCCGATCTGGATGCGCGTGACATCGTACGTTTCGATGCCGTGGTGGCCCGTTTCGGCGACGTATGCAGTGTCTATCTGTACGTCCTCGCAACCGCCCTGGATACGGACTCCCTGTACGGAGACACCTTCGATCCAGAGGTGACCGAGACGGACTTCCGAGCAGTCGTCTAAGAACACGGCTCGGCTGGCTCCGCCCGATACCGTCAGTCGTGGAATCTCGATGTTCTCGGCACCGACCGCCGAGAAGAGATCGTCGGTTTCGCCCTCGATGGTAATTTCACCGGCCACATCGACAGTTGTGTGGCTCGGGAGGTCGACGCCGGTGGTCTCGTCTTCAGCGTCCACCACACCGCTCGATGCGATGAGGACACTCTCAGCCGTAGTCCGGTCGTCACTCAGACTATCCACGCCAGCCTGTACCGCGGCCATCAGTTCTTCTTCTGCGGCAACGGTCCCGTCCGGTCCATCTACCTGATACACGCCGTCGGAATCCCGCCAGACCACGACATCCGCTTCGCGTGCGCTGGTGTAGAGATGATCGGGGTCCGCGCTGTGCAGGCTGGTCAAACTGTTTCCACCTGCATCAACGTCGTTCTCCCAATTGTACCAGGGTTGGTCTCCGGTACCGTTTTCAGTCCCGTCACCCTCGCCACCGTTCCCGTCCTGCTGTGCGAGTGCTTGTGTGCTCCCTAACGCACCGAGACCAGCGACGCCAATCGCAGCCATCACGGCCCGGCGACCGAGTCGTAGTCCGTTCGATTCGATACCCGTCTCTTCGCGTCTCTCGGATTCGCTTACACGCTTCATAGTATCTTGCGACGTGACAACACGCCGTGACTATCCGTCATATCCCCACAATTTAAAATTAATTATTTATAAATCTCCTTTCATATCTTGTGCTGGTTCTGCTCCAGTTTTCGCTAACGGACTGAAACCGTCGAAGGCAACTCGATGGTATGATGAACTGTCTACTATTACACGAATTGTATTCACTATGCCAAGAGCAGAGCAATCTCATTAGTGGTCGTCAGCAGGAATGAGACGGAACAAGGAACCAGATTCGGACGTGGATGCGTAGTTTAGTTAAACTACTATTCGGAAGTGTCACGGGACCGTATTCCGAAATTACCGGAAAGTACTTGCCGTTGTATCTCTTGAGATACGCTGCATCGTCGGGAGGAGCGCTGGGCGACCGGTATATGCGTCGCTGGCCGCGAATCTCGGATGGCCTCTGAGACGCCAACTATCGATTTTCCTAACAGATGTACAGTTGTGAGTCTCGTATCCTGATTGAGTTCTCCACCGGTCAGACATCGAAATCAATCTCTCGCCGCGCTATCCGATATCCGTTTGCCGCCATCACCGCCCGTTGAATACACTAGATCGAGAGATGTGGACACCTATATTGAAGGGGCGTGCAGTATAACCGGAACTCATCGAAGATACCCTTCTCTGAGAGAGACAGTGTTGCCGTGCTTGCCCGCAGCCACGCCAAACGCCTGACATTTGTTGGGTTGCGCCAGTAATCCCTACCAAGCCCGCAGAATTACTGGAGTGAGACCCCCAGCGGATAGCAGCTATCATGGGCGAAATATCCATGAACAATAGTATTATATCGGGAGCGTCTGTTATGCTGAGCATGGAGCGCGACAGCAGCGAAACCACGTACAGTAGAACGAATGCCAGCGGATTCTCCCGTCGCCAGTTCATCGCCTCTGTGGGCGCGACCGGAGCCACAATCGGCCTGGCAGGCTGTTCCGGAAATGGGAACGGAAGCAACGGGGACGGAAGCAACGGAGCCACCGATCGGCCGGCGGCAGATATCGAGTACGACGGGTCAGACGTAACCGTCGAGTACAGTACGGCACCGCTGTTCGGCAATAGTGCCGAAGCGCTGAAACAGACACTGTACGATGTCGGGCTGCCGGAAAGTATCGATATCAACTTTACAACGACAGTCTGGGGGGCCGATGACCTGCAGGACCGGTACAATCAGATCTTATCGGCTGGGCGGGCAACACCAGATCTGCTGCTGACGAACTTCGCGTACACTCCGTTCTTTGCCCCACGCGAATGGCTCTTGGACCTGAATACGGTACTGGGTGAGGAGAAACTGGCCGAGCTGGACGACCACACTGACGTAATCGTGGACTCGATGTCATGGGACGGCGGGCTCTATGGCTTCCCTCAGATAATGGGCATCCCGACTATCGTCTATCGGAAAGATCTCGTGGAAGAAGCAGGCTACGATCCCGAAGGCCAGAACTGGGCTACCGAACCACTTTCCTGGGAACACTTCTCCGAAATTGCCCAGGCGACGATGACCGAACACGGCACTGACCACGGCTACACCACAGCGCTGAATCAGCGCAACGCCGGGAGTATCACCGGATACGAACACCTCATGACCAACGGCGGTAACTACTTCGGTGACGTCGAAAACCAGAACGGACCGATAGGCGACCGGCCGGTAACGCTCGATGACGACCGAGTGATCGAGACGCTCCGTCAGTTGCTGACCTTTATGTACGGAAACGACAGCGAGCACGCAGTCGACGGGCTCACCGGAGATATTCTCCCGCCCGAGTCGCTCGGGTGGGACACGAATCCCTCCCTCCAGTCGTTCCAGGCCGGAGAGGCAGTTTTCCACCGAAACTGGACCTTCGCTATCGCGAAGTTCGGCGCTGAAGAGGAATTCGGCCAGGATCTCGGCGTGATGCCGTACCCGTACGGTGTCACCGAATCGAATGCGAAGTATGGAGGCACGGGCGGTTCCCAAGCGAAACTCGGTGGCTGGCACCTCTCTGTCAACCCCAACACCGAGAAACTGGCCGCGACAATCGAGGTTCTCAAAGCGATGACCACCGACGAGTACTACCGCAAGGTGTTCGAGGTAACGGGCGAAGCGCCTCCGAAACCGTCTCTCATCGAGCAGTCGGACAACGTCCCCGTGGTAAACCGCTATCTGGACACGCTCCAGTACCAGGCAAAAAACCAGTTCGCACCGCCGATTAACGCCGTCTGGGACCCACAGAAAGCGGCCATCGGCCAGGAGTTCCACGCCTGTCTCAATCAGAACAAGTCGCCAGCGGAAGCCGCTGCTGCCGCACAGGAACAGATCGAACAGATCGAACAACAGGAGTCGTGAGCTACTCCCGCCTTCCATACCTCTGGAGTGAGCAGCAGAGAGAGGGATTTATGTGGGAATACTGACAAGCATACAATTGGATGAAGTCAACACGGTTTCCTTCCATTACGCTACACAACGTCGAAGAAACGGCGTCGGCTGACTGGGATGCTGACGGCCGTCGTCTGTATCGCGTCCCAAAATCCATCAGATCTGAGTTGAACGACGGAGCACGTGAACGAATGGGCCATCCAACTGGTTGCGAAGTCCGGTTCTGTCCCAAACGCCAAGACAGCGAAGTGGAGATTACGCTATCTGCCGCGGAACCGACGCAAATCCGCGTCTTCTGGGGCTCGTTCCAACCGACGAAACCCATTACCATCAACTCAACGCCGACAACTCTCACCCTTCGCGTTCCAGAGCGATTACAGGAACTCAGCGAGGGGGTCGAGACCGGACGCTTTGACCAAAACGTCTGTCGAATACTGTTCGAACGTATCGTTCCCGTAGCGCTTCACGACGTCATCGGTGACTGTCGACCGCCTCAACCCGAGGAACTGCCGGACAGCCGCTATCTCGCCTACGGGACATCCATCACTGAAGGTGCAAAGGCTTCCTCACCACACTTAAGCTACGTATCTCAGCTTGCACGGAGGCGCGGATATGACGCCCTGAACCTCGGTACGTCGGGGTCAGCGTATCTCGACGCAGCACTGGCAGAGTACATTGCCGATCGTGACGACTGGGATATCGCGACGCTCGGGCTTTCGGTAAACATGACTACTGGAGAATTCTCGACACAGGAGTTCCACCAGCGTGCGGAGTACTTCGTGAACACGATTGCCGACGCACATCCACACAAACAGATCGTGTGTGTCACCCTATTCCCGTATTACGCGGATATAACTGAGACTGGTGATACAGACCTCGCCAGCGCGTTCCGTGAGGCCCTCCGGACGGTCGTTTCTGAATCGCCTCAGAACAACCTCTCACTTGTGGAAGGCACGAATCTACTAACGGGTTCAGGGCTAACCTGGGATTTACTCCATCCGAGTGATGCCGGGATGGATTCGATAGGGAACGGACTGGCTAGTCATTTCGCGACGATTCTCGACTGATACAGGCCCGAACGAAGAACGTACGGCAATGGATTTCGTCTTTCTGCGCCCAAGTGCGAACGACTTTTCGAGTATCTCCGCCACCTACATATAAATAACACTAATCGTGTTTAAAACCGACGACTCTGCCATATGTATCTGAATGCCGAGCGCTATCGCCCGCATCGGTGTCCGCTCACACTCCACAAACGCCAAATCGGTCCAGTAGCGACCTCCCGCGAGGCGGACGGATTCTGGCATAGAGCGGTAGAACCCGCGGCCACCTCATCCGAATCTGACCACGACGACCGTCTCCGAGGATTAATATGGATGCGGCGGGTTCACACAGGGTAACGATGACCGACCGCGTCCGCACGGCACTGTCGAGCGCGACGGACTCCCTCGTCCGGCCGGAGTACACCGGTGAGAACCGCTGCTGGCCGTGTACGATCCTCAACGTCGCGATACTCGCAGGAGTGGCCGCGGCGGTCGCCTGGCTGTCGCCGGCCGCGGGCGCGGCGCTCGCGCTCGTCGGGGTCGCGCTGATCGCCAGTCGCGGCTACGTCGTGCCCTACACGCCGCGAATCGGGCCCGCCGTGGTCGCACGGCTTCCGGTCGACGTGGGAAAGAGCGGGTCCGAGACGCCGCCGACCGAGGGGGGCGACGACGTGGGCGCCGTGACGGCTGGCGTCGACGGCGAGGCCGTCCTCGGCGCGCTCGTCGACGCCGACGTCGTCCACGGCGAGGCGGAGGTCCGACTCGACGACGACTTCCGCGCCGCGTGGCGCGACCGCATGACCGAACTCCGGGACGCCGACCTCGAAGCCGCGCTCGAGGCCGCGGTCCCGAACGTCAGCGCCGAGCGCTACACCTGGCGGGACGACCCGTGGTACTCGCTGGACCGCGCCGACCTCGACCGACCGTCGTCGACGCTCTCGCGACCGGTGGCTCTGGCCGACGTCGCCGCCATCGAGACGCTCACCGACTACGGGCTCTCGCGGCCCGTCGCGTGTCAGGCGGCCCGCCCGCTCCGGCAGTTCCTCTCGGCCTGTCCGGCGTGTGACGCGGCGCTCACCGTCGGCGACGACTCCTGCTGTGGCGGCTTCGGACCGGACGGACCGACGGAGGTCCTGGCCTGCGAGTCGTGTGACACGCACGTCTTCGTGTTCGCCGAGTGAGTCCTTCAGGTGTCGGTGCCCGTCTCCGTGGGAGTACCCGTCGGCGTCTCCGTCCCAGTCGCCGTTTCCGTCTCGGTCCCCGTGGGCGTTCCGGCCTCGGTTCCGGTGCCCGTCTCCGTCTCGACGTCCGCTGTACCCGTTTCGGTGTCCGCCGTGCCGGTCTCGGCCTCCGTCGACTCCGTCTCGTCGCGTTCGCCGAGTCGGACGGTGTGGACCCGCATCTCGCCGCGGGCGACCAGATAGACCGTCCGCCGATTGCCGGCCGCACCGCGCAGGTCGGTCTCGACGTCGGCGTAGCTGTAGACGCCGCCGGTTGAGGGAACGGAGACCGTTCCGAGGAGCGCCCCCGACGGGGAGCCCCGGCGGAGTTCCAGTTCCGTCGACCCGCTCGCGGCGCGGGCGACGGAGACGACGGCCGTCTCGGGCTTCTCGCGCAGGTCCACGTCTGCGAAGGACACCCACGACCCCGCGGTCATGCCGACGACCGTCCCCGCTGACGTGGACTTATCGAGGAGTTCGACGTCCGACCACGTCCAGTCGTCGGCGTCGGCGGCGCGCGTCGGCGACGAGAGGTCGCGCGGGCCGATGTCCTCGCCGCTGACGTGCAGGACACCCTCGATCCGGTCGTCGCGCGCCGAGGACCCGATCCAGAGGTCGTGCGGGGAGTCCTCGACGACGAACCGATTCTGCGTCACGTCCCAGAAGGCTAAGTCGTCGTGTGCGACCTCGAACGACACGGTGGCGCGCTCGCCCGCGTCGAGTCGAACGCGCTCGAAGCCGCGCAGGACCCGGTCGGGCTGGTCGGTGCGAGAGTGGCGCTGGCTGGTGTACAGCTGGACGACCTCGTCGGTCGCCCGGTCCCCCTCGTTGGTGACGGTGACGCTGATCGTGGCCGTCCCGCCCGACGCGAGCGTCTGGTTCGTCGGGACCCGTGCGCGGCTGTATCGGACCGACCCGTAGGACTCGCCGTGGCCGAAGGGATACAGCGGCTCGTCCTCGTTCCACCGATAGGTCGTGCCGGCCTCGGCGATGTTGAACTCCGTTATCTCGGGGAGCTGGTCGACGGATTTCGGCCACGTCTGCGTGAGGCGTCCGCCCGGCGGTGCGTCGCCGTAGAGGACGTCTGCGAGAGCGGTCCCCTCCTCCTGGCCGGCGTGGGAAGTCCACAGGATCGACGGGACGTGCTCGTCGGCCCAGGTGACGGCGTAGGGGTAGCTGCTCTTGAGGAGACACACCGTGTCACTGGCGGCATCGGTCACGCGCCGGAGGAGCTGTCGGTGTGACGGCGTCAGCGCCAGGTCCTCGCGGTCCTCGGTCTCCCGCGCGCCGACCAGCGGGTGGTTCCCGATCACCACGACGGCGACGTCCGCGTCCTCGGCGGCCGCGACGGCCTCGTCGATGCCGTCGGTCTCGACTTCGATGTCGAACGTCGCCGCCGCGGACTGGTCGGCCGCCGTCGCCCTGAGACTGCCGTCCTCGACCGCGACGAACGCGTGCTCGTCGTCGCCGGCGAGATACCGGAGCGCGACGCCGTCGTCGTCCACGTCGACGAACTCGAAGACCTCCGGGACGTGGTCCCAGCCGTAGGGGTACTCGACGGAGTTCTGGAGCCCGTAGTCGCCATTGACCGTGACGTAGCGGTTGTTCCCCGCCGCCAGCAGCGTGTACGTGTCGTCGTCCCACTCCGTCGCGGTGAACTGCTGGACGCTCGGGGCGTCGATCTCGGACAGCGAGAGCCCGCCCCCGCCCTTGCTCACGCCGGCGGCGACGTAGTTCCCGGACTCGCGCTCCCGGAGGCGAATCACGTCCATCCCGTCCGCCGTCTCGACGGCATCCGGCCCGACGCGGTCGCGGACGCCAGCCGCGGGCGTCGTCCGGTACGGCGGGTCGCCGCTGTACCAGTCGGTGAACACGCGGTCGGCGAGTGGACCGACCACGGCGACGCGCTCGTCGCCCGACAGCGGGAGCGGGGGCCCGGCCTCGTCGTCGTTCTTGAGGAGGACCGCCTGCTTGCGCGCGGCCTCGCGAGCGAGTTCGCGGTGTTCGGGGCGGCCGATCACTTCCTCGCCGATGTCGGCGTACGGATTCTCCGAGGGCGGGTCGAACTCGCCGAGGCGGAACCGGACAGACAGGACGTGCCGGGCGGCCTCGCTGACGACGGACTCCTCGAGCAGTCCCTCGTCGAGCGCCGCCTGAATGTGCTCGACCGTCTTCGAGTTGTCGACGCCGCGCTCGGTGAAGCTGTCGAGACCCGCGAGGAGGGCGAGCGCGCGGGCCTCGGCCTGCGAGTCGGTGTAGTCCGTGTCCCAGACGAGCGTCGGCGGGGCCCAGGCGTCGCTGACGTTCATCACGGTCCGGTCGTCGGGGGCCCAGTCCCGAACGGGGTCATCGAGCAGCGGCGAGGCCGTCATCGGCCGCCCGTTGACCATGTTGTACGACGCCATGACGCCGACCGCGTTCCCGGCCGCGATCGGCGGTTCGAAGAAGGGCAAGTAGTAGTCGTGTAACAGTCGCGGCGTGAGTTCCGCGTTCGTCGTGACGCGGTCCGTCTCGACGTTGTAGCCCGCGAAGTGCTTCAGGATCGGGGCCGTCTTGAGCGCCGACGAGTCCGACCCGGTGAGGCCGTCCGTGTACGCCGCCGCGGCCGCGCCGCTGAGCAGCGGGTCCTCGGCGTACCCCTCCTCGTTTCGTCCCCAGCGCGAGTCACGCAGCGGGTCGACGGTCGGGGCCCAGACGTTCAGCCCGACGCCGCCGTCGGTCTGGCCGTGCTTGCCTCGCACCTCGTCGCCGACCGCGCTCCCGACGCGTTCGAGGAGGTCGGGGTCCCAGGTGCTCCCGAGGCCGATGGCCTGCGGGAACACCGTCGCGTCGCCGAGCCACGACACCCCGTGAAGCGCCTCCGTGCCGGTCCTGAACGCGCCGACGCCGAGACGAGAGACCGGCTGCTGGTACTGGTGGAGCAACTCGATCGTCTCCGTCGTGTCCAGTCGGCCCACCAGGTCGGCGGCCCGTTCGTCGACCGGCCTGTCCGGGTCCAGAAAGGGCGCGTCGTCGGGCACGTCTTCGCCGTCCCCCGCCGCGGTTCCCGCGAACGCGACGCCGGTTCCGGCTGCGATACTCGTGAGTACGTTCCGTCGAGTGACGTCATCCATGGGCGGACACTGCGCTCGTTCAGAGAAATGACAATTATAAATCCTTTACGATTCTGACTGTGTCGGTCAGTGATGGGAACTGCCGACCCTGACCAGACAGCGATTGTCGCCACTGACACCCATTTGTTATCTATTACAGAACAGGCGTTCTGTATCAGATATCTCCCGCCGAGATAGTTGTGGACAATCCACATGATTCCGGCACGTCAGTCGATTCCACCACCCGGACTCGGGTCGTAACTTCCTCAGACAACCACCAGTACAGTTGTTATTCTGTGAGGGGCCGACGGACGGAACGGACCGTCGGCCAGCCGACCTTCGGTCGCGTTTCCACCGGCTGCGGGCGCGAAACCCGCTTTCGTTCCCCTCCAGGGACTGTCGCGATCACAGTGTTATGTATTTCAGAACGCCCGTTTGATATAGAAGAATTATCTGGCGAGACGAGCGACCCGCTCCTCGGACGACAGGTCTCGAACGGAATCGGGAGAACGGGCGGGGCGCGGGTCAGGCGGTGCCGTAGACGGCGTTCGGTCAGCGGGACCGGGACGGCTCACACGCGCTCGGAGGGCGACTGAGAAACAGCGGGAGGGCCGGCTAGTCCAGCGACACCCACGCGCCGTCGTCGTGGGAGCGCTCGACGGCGTCCAGTACCTGCTGGACGCGGTAGGCGTCCTCGAAGGAGGGCCGGAACGAGCCGTCGTCGGCGACCGCCGAGAGGAACTCGTAGTTCTCGTGGACGAAGGTGTGTTCCCAGCCGAGAACGTGGCCCGGCGGCCACCAGTGGTCCACGTAGGGGTCGCTCTCGTCCGTCACGAGGACGGTCTGATAGCCCCTGTCGTCGGGACCGAGGAACTCCAGTTCGTTGAGCCGTTCCAGCGAGAACGCGAGACTCCCCTCCGAGCCGTGGATCTCGACGGCGTGGTCGTTCTTGTGGCCCGCGGCGAACCGCGACGCCTCGATGGTTCCCACGGCTCCGTTCTCGAATGCCAACTGGGCGGTGAACGCGTCGTCGACCGTCACCTCGCGGGTCTCGCCGGGCCCTCCGTCGGGGTCCGGCCGCTCGTCGACGAACGTCTGAAGGTGGCCCGACAGCCGGGTTATCGGGCCGGCGTGCTCGCCGACGAGAAAGCGGACGAGGTCGATCGTGTGCGCGCCGAGGTCGCCGAGCGCGCCGCTCCCGGCGACGTCCTCGGACAGTCGCCAGCTCCAGGGCGCGTCGGGGTCGAGCAGCCAGTCCTGGAGGTAGCGTCCCCGTACCTGTCGAATATCTCCGAGTTCGCCGTCTTCTATCAGGGCCTTCGCGTACTGAATCGCGGGGACGAACCGGTAGTTGAACGCGCAGCCGGCGACCGCGTCCGAGCGCGCCGCGGCGTCCCGCATCGCCTCGGCGTCGTCGAGCGTCCGCGCCAGCGGCTTCTCACAGAGCACGGCCGTGTCGGCCTCGAGCGCCGCGACGGACGGCTCCCGATGAATCGCGTTCGGGCCGAGGTTGTAGAACACGTCGACTTCGTCGAGGGCCGTCGCCCAGTCGGTGCTGTACCCGTCGAAGCCGAGTTCCGCGGTCGCGTCTGCCAGTGCCGCCTCGTCCCGGCCGACCAGGACCCGGCGGTTGACCGACGGCGCGTCCGGGAAGAACATCGGCAGTCGAGCCAGCGCGTTGGCGTGGGCCTTGCCCATGAACCGATACCCGAGGACGCCGATTTCGAGCGTGTCCGTCATGGAATCACGCCCAGTAGGCGTCGCCGGGCTGGGTCTCGAACACCGCGCGCTGGAGCACGTCGACGCCCTTCTCCAGCCCCTCTGACGCCGAGGTCAGGGAGTCCTCGTGCTCGATGGAGAGCGTGCCGTCGTAGCCGACCATCCGCAGGGTGGAGACCACGTCCTTCCAGAACTCCTCGCCGTGGCCGTAGCCGATGGACCGGAACAGCCACGAGCGGTTCGGCTCGTCGGTGTAGGGAGTCGGGTCGAGCACGCCCTTCTCGCGGGCCTCGGACTCGTAGACCTTCGTGTCCTTGGCGTGGAAGTGGTGAATGGCGTCCTCGTCGCCGAGCAAGCGAATCGCGTCGGTCACGTCGATGCCCTGCCAGAACAGGTGCGAGGGGTCGAAGTTCGCGCCGATGCGGTCGTTCGTCGCCTCTCGGAGCCGGAGCATCCCGCGCGGTTCGTAGACGAGCATGTTCGGGTGCATCTCGATGCCCACGTCCACGCCGTGGTCGTCGGCGAACCCGGCGACCTCGCTCCAGTACTCCGTGGCGACCTCCCACTGGTACTCGTGGGCCTCGCGGTGCTCGTCGGGCCACGGGGCGGTGATCCAGTTCGGCGTCGTGTCCCCGGGTGCACCCGCGGGGAGGCCGGAGAAGGTCACGACGGTGTCGACGTCGAGCTGGTCGGCCAGCCGGATCGCCCCGCGGATCTCCGCGTCGGCCTCGGCGGCGCGCTCGTCGTCGGGGTGCAGCGGGTTGTTGTGCGTCGCCAGGGCCGCGAGCCGGAGACCGTATTCCTCAAGCAGCGCTCGGAGGTCGGCCTGCGCCTCCGGGTCGTCGAGGTACTCGTCCTGCGGGAGGTGGTCGTCGCCGACGAACCCGCCGCAGGCGAGTTCGACCGCGCCGACGCCCTGGCCGGACAGGTACTCGAACACGTCTTCGATCTCGCTATCCGCTAGTGACACTGTCAGGACTCCTACATCCATACGCGTGAATACGAACACCAGTATGTAAAGATATCGGTGGGTGGGACGCGCTCTCCGCCGCTGCCACCCGCCACCAGGACAACGTTTTTATACGAGAGTTGTGAACGCGGCCAGTATATGGGATCGCTTCGCCTGGAGCACATTACCAAACGGTACAGCGACGTCACGGCGGTCGACGACATGAACCTCGACATCGAACACGGGGAGTTCATCTCACTCGTGGGGCCGTCGGGCTGTGGGAAGTCGACCACGCTCGAGATGATCGGCGGCCTCACCATGCCATCGGAGGGGACCGTCGCCATCGACGGTAACGACGTGACGGACCTGCCGCCGAAGGACCGCGACCTGGCGATGGTGTTCCAGAACATCGCGCTGTTCCCGCACATGACCGTCTTCGAGAACATCAGCTACGGGCTCCGGATTCAGGGGGCCGACGACGACGAGATCCAGCGGCGCGTAGACGACGCCGTCGAGACGCTGAAACTCGACGGGATGCTCGAGCGGATGCCGAGCGAGCTCTCGGGCGGCCAGCGCCAGCGCGTCGCCATCGGCCGGGCCATCGTCCGCGACCCCGAGGTGTTCCTGATGGACGAGCCACTGGCGAACCTGGACGCGAAGCTCCGTGTCCACATGCGGACCGAACTCCAGCGCATCCAGCGCAAGCTCGACGTGACGACCATCTACGTCACCCACGACCAGGAGGAGGCCATGACGATGTCCGACCGCGTCGCCATCATCAACGACGGCGTGCTCCAGCAGATCGACCCGCCGCTGACGTGCTACAGCGAGCCGAACAACCAGTTCGTCGCAGGCTTCATCGGCTCGCCGTCGATGAACTTCATCGAGGGGCACATCGACGGAGACCGCTTCGATGCCGAGGGAGTCGCGATCGACACGGCCCGCCTCGACCTGGACGACGGGCCGGTGACGCTGGGCATCCGGCCTGAGGACATCTACCTGGAGTCCGACGACCCAGCGCCGGAGATGGTCGGCGGCATCGCCGCCGCCGTCGACGTGATCGAACCGATCGGCGAGAAGATGTTCGTCTACCTCGTCCCCGAGGCGCGAGCGGAGATGGACGCGATCGCCGACGGCGAGGCGGACGGCCAGGACCACCTCCTGATGAGTATCGACCCCGACGCAGACATCGAAGAAGGACAGGTCGTCGACGTCACCTTCGACCGGTCGAACATCCACCTGTTCGACGCCGCCTCCGGCGACGCGCTCGTCCACGGCATCGAGACGGAGTCCGCGCCCACGCCCTGACCGCTGGCGAGGCCACTCGTCGGGTTGGTCGGTCCGCCCGAGCGGCCGCTGAACCAGACTCGTCTCAGCGCCGCTCGCGTGCGTTTTTCGCCGTTTCGTCGCCGCGACGGGAAATCCATGAAAACGTTTATGTATATTGGTCGTGACTCCTCGCTGTATGCCACAGAGCCGTGACAATAGCGGTGCAGCCACCAGTTCGCACAGCGACTCGATCAACCGGCGGCGGTTCGTCCAGGCCGTCGGCGCGACCGGCGTGACCGTCGGCCTCGCGGGCTGTTCCGGCGGCGGGTCGTCGAGCGGGTCCACCACGGGTGAAGGGGGTGAGGGCGGCGGCGCGGGCGGCGCGTCGAAGCTCCAGCTGACGACCCACTCCGAGTGGCGAAAGAACAGCGAGGCGATCAAACAAGCGCTGTACGACGCCGGGCTCTCCGAAGACATCCAGCTGGAGTTCATCAGCGCGGGCTCGACGACGGACGAGATGCAGAACCAGTACTCTCAGTGGCTCTCGGCCGAGCAGGCCCGCCCGGACCTCATGATATTCGACAGCGGGTGGACGATCCCGTTCATCGTCCGGGGCCAACTCCTCAACCTCGAAGACGCGCTCCCGTCGGACCTGCTCGACACCGTCCACAACGACTACTTCCAGCAGAGCGTCGGCTCGGCGACCGGCCCGGACGGCGACCTCTTCGGCGTCCCGCTGTATCCCGACTTCCCGACCATCCAGTACCGCAAGGACCTCGTTCAGGACGCGGGCTACGACTGGGAGCAGTACCGGACCGAGGCGATGTCCTGGAAGCAGTTCGCGAGCGAACTGCAGGACGTCTACGAGCAGTCCGACGCGGACTACGGCTTCAACTGGCAGGCGGCCTCGGAGATCCAGCTGTCCTGTTGTGTGTTCAACGAGTTCCTCAGCTCCTGGGGCGGCGCGTTCTTCGGGAATCCCGAGGAGAACCTCTACGGCCCCGTCGGTGACCGCCCGGTCACGGTGAACGAACAGCCCGTCAAAGACTCCCTGCGGATGGCGCGGTCGTTCGTCCACGGCGCCGACGCCGACGGGACGCTCGACGGCTTCGCCGGCGGCATCACCTCGACGGAGGCGGGCCAGTGGGGCCTCTCCCCGTCGATGCGGCCGTTCACGAACGGCAACGCCGTCGCGCTCCGGAACTGGCCGTACTCCATCAACATCAACGGTGCGGAGGACGCCCTCGGTGAGGACATGGGCGTGATGCCCATCCCGTACGGCGTCCCCGAAGGCGAGGGCCAGTACCCGGGAACCGGCGGCTCCGTCGGCGCGCTGGGCGGCTGGAACTTCGCCGTCAATCCGAACAGCCAGCAGGTCGACGCCGCGGTCGAGTTCCTGCAGGCGATTTCGACAGAGTCGTTCCAGCTCGCGAACTTCAAGACGGTCGGCCACATCCCGCCGGTCCCGAGCACCCTGAAGCAGGCGTCCGACGTGCCAATCATGAGCCGCTACCTCGAACCGCTCACCTACGCCGGCGAGCACACGATGGCGCGCCCGGCGACACCGGTCTGGCCCCAGCAGGGCGAGGCGGTCGCACAGGAGGCCCACGCCGCGATCATGGCCAAAAAGCCAGTGGGCGAGGCGATGAGTTCGCTCCAGTCCCGGCTGAAGAGCTTCGAAGAGTCCTACAGCGGATGAGCACGAAAAAGTCGCAGTCGGCGGGGTCCGCCCGGGCCTACCGACTGGATCTGAAACTGCTGAACCGCATCGAGCGGCTGAGCGAGACGCAGTTCGTCTACGTGATGTTGCTGCCCGTGTTCGCGCTGCTGGGGACGATGGCCATCTGGCCGCTGCTGTACACGGCCAACATCTCGCTGCACGCCGACAACATCGCGTCGGCCGACCCCGTCGGGGCGTTCGTCGGTCTGGAGAACTACGTCCGCATCCTGACGGGCGAGGCAAACCTCCGGCGGCCGTTCCTCGACCTGAACACACCGTTCACCAGCGCGCTCCCGGTGACGCTCATGTTCACGGCGGTGGCGGTCGTCGCGGAGACGCTCCTCGGCTTCGCGATGGCGCTCATCCTCGACCAGGAGTTCCGGGGCCGGCGCTGGGTCCGCGTCGGCATGATCCTGCCCTGGACGGTCCCCATCGTCATCCAGGGGATGATCTTCTACCTGCTGTTCCAGCCGTCGCTCGGGTTCCTGGTCGGACCGCTCCAGAACCTCGGGCTGCTGTCGGGGTCACCGCTGGCGAACAGTCAGGACTCGCTGTTGATCGTCATCCTCGGCGACATCTGGAAGCAGTCCGCGTTCATGGCGCTGCTCATCCTCGCCGGCCTCCAGAGCATCGACCGGAGCCTCTACGACGTGGCCGAGATGTCCGGCGCGTCCAGGCTCCAGCAGTTCCGGACGATCACCTTCCCGCTCGTGCTCCCGACGCTGCTCGTGGCCCTGCTGTTCCGGACCATCGCGGCGCTGAAAGTGTACGGGCTCGTCGAGACGGTCTCGAGCTGCAACACCGTCCCGACGCTCAGCTGTCTCGTCATCTCGACGTGGAACGCGAACCGCTACGGCTCCGCGGCCGCCATCGCGTTCGTCATCGCGACGATCATCGCACTCTTGCTGCTGTTTTACCTGCAGCAGTTCCGCAAGCAGGAACACGGAGGAATCTGACATGGCACGCGCACACACCGGCGACGAGAAGAACGTCCTCGAACGCACCGCCCACCGCGCGGTCCACGAACCCGACGTCGTGTACCGCTGGCTGACCTACATCGGTATCGGCTTCTTCCTGACCGCGTCGCTGTTCCCGTTCTACTGGCTCACGGTCGTCGCGCTGACGCCGAACCGGTCCATCTCAGGGCTCGGACTGCTCCCGAACGGCTTCAATCCGGGGGTGTTCCTCGAGGTCTTCCAGACCATCCCGTTCCTGCGGTACATGTTCAACAGCGTCCTCATCGCGGCGTCGACGACCGTCATCGTCCTGTTCGTCGGCTCCATCGCGGGCTACGTGTTCGGCCGCTACGACTTCAGGGGACGGACCCCGCTGATGGTCGTCGTGCTCGTCATCTCGTACTTCCCACCGGTGGCGTTTCTCATCCCGCTGTTCCGGCTGTTCACCGGGAACGTCTCGCTCTTCGGGCTCCCGTACCCCCAGCTGTACAACACGCCGTGGGGCGTCGTGATGCCCCTGAGCGCGCTCGTCATGCCGCTCATCATCTTCCTGCTGTCGACGTTCTACAGCCAGATCCCCGACGGGCTCGAAGACGCCGCGCGAATCGAAGGGTCGACCCGCATCGGCGCGCTGTTCCGCGTGATCGTCCCGCTGTCCGCGCCCGGCGTCGCGACGGCCGGCATCCTCACGTTCATCATCGTCTACAACGAGTTCTTCTTCTCGTACCTGATGGTGACCGGAACGGCCGACAGCTGGGCCCCGGTGCTCCACGGTATCCTGCAGTTCCAGGGGACCCAGTCGGTCGCGTACAACCTCATGGCCGCCGCGAGCATCATCGGCGTCCTGCCGATGGCGCTCCTGGTCATGCTCGCCCAGGATCGCATCGTCAGCGGCCTGACTCAGGGCGCGCTGAAGGAGTGAGCGCCGCCCCGTCTCCGCTCTCGTAGCTACGAATATTATTCTCGTATCGTTCTCGTGGGAAAGACATATACTACTGGGAGCTAGCTACTAGGTAGCCACCGTTATGTCATACAGAGCGATACAGGTCGGAACCGGCGGACAGGGCGAAAACTGGTGTGCGGAGTTCCTCGCGCCGTACGTCGAGGACGGGACGGTCGAGGTGGTCGCCGCCGTGGACGTCGACGAGGGCCAACACGAGAACGCCGTCGAACACCTCGGCGTCGACCCCGCCCGGTGTTACACCGAGTTCGAGACCGCCTTCGCCGAGGTCGACGCGGACTTCTGTACCGTCGTCGTGCCGCCGTGGGTCCACGAGGACGTGATCGACGCCGCCATCGAACACGACCTCCACGTCCTGAGCGAGAAGCCGATCGCCGACACCCTCGAAGCCTCCGTCAGGATCGCGGACAAGATCGAACGCGCGGGCCTGAAGATGGGCGTGACGATGAGCCACCGATACGACCGGGACAAGACGACGTTGCGCCGCCGGCTCCGGGCCGACGAGTCCGGCCCGCTCGATTACCTCGTCGGGCGCTTCACCTGTAACGCGCGGTCCTACGGGACCTGGGGCGCGTTCCGCCACGAGATGGAGGACGTGCTCATGATAGAAGGCGCGGTCCACCAGCTCGACTTCATCGCCGACATGGCCGGGAGCCGCTGTGAGACGATCTACGCCGACACGTGGAAACCGGAGTGGGCGGAGTACGAGGGCGACGTGCAGGCGCTCGTCCAGCTCCGGTTCGAGAACGGCGTCCGCGCCACGTGGGAGGGCGCGAAGTCGAACGCGGTCACGCTCAACGGCTGGAAGGGCGACTACCTGCGCGCGGAGTGTCGCGACGAGACGCTCGTCCTCGACGACCGGGAACTCACCCGCTACCCTTACGAGGCGAGCGCGGAGGGCGTCATGGGCGGCCTCGACGACGGCGTCGGCGAGCGCGTCCCGCTCGACGAGCGCGAGGCGTGGGGGAACACCTGGCTGGTCGGCCAGTTCCTCGCGTGGCTCGACGGCGGCGCGGAGATGGAGACCAACGTCGCCGACAACCTCCAGTCGATGGCGCTCATCGAGGCGGCCATGCGGAGCAGTCGGACGGACGAGCCGGTCCGCGTCCAGGAACTGCTGGCCAAGACCCGGGAGTCGGTCAGCCCGACGCAGTGACGCGGCGCGAGCGCGCGGTCCGAGGACAGCGAGTCGCTCCCAGCCTCACCAGCTCTTGAGGTCGAGTTCGATGGCGTTCGTCGCGTTGCGGATGACGTTCGGAATCTCGTTCTCGAAGTGGTCGTCGGAGATCTGGTTCGCCTGCGCCGAGACGCTGATCGCGCCCAGGATATCCCCGCGCTGTGACTGGATCGGCGCGGCGACGGCGCGCAGGCCGGCCACGTTCTCGCCCTCGGCCAGCGCGTAGCCGCGGTCGCGGACGGTTTCGAGTTCCGCCAGCAGTTCGTCGCGGTCGGTGACCGTCTCCGGCGTCGCCGCGGGCAGGCCGCGCTCGTCGATTATCGACTCGACTCGCTCGTCGTCCATGTACGCGAGGAGGACCTTCCCGGACGCCGTCGTGTGCAGCGGCGTTCGATAGCCGGCGTGGGCCTGGTGTTCGATGGTCTGGCCGCCCCGCGTCCGGTAGAGGTAGACGCCCTCGCCGCGCTCTTCGACCATCAGGCTGCTGACGACGCCAATCTCGTCGGCCAGCTGGTTCACCTTCGGCTTGCCCACGTCGTACACGTCGAGGACGCCGCGCGCGTTCGACCCGAAGTCGAGGAACTTCAGCCCGAGCCGGTAGGTGTCGCCGTCCTTGACGACGTACCCCGCGTCGCGGAGCGTCATGAGGTGGTTGTACACGACGCTCTTGTTCAGATCCAGGTCCGCGGCGAGGTCGGTGATCCGCCCCGCCTCGCGCCCCTTGAGCGCCTCGAGGATCTCGAAGGTCTTCCCCGTGGTACTGACACGGTTGGCACTGTTATCCATGACAGAACGCTCGGCACGCGCCGTAATAAAATCGAGGGCCAGGGTGCGCACTCGCCTCCGTCCCACAGCGACCAAAAATAATAGATAAGTGAAAGAATAGAGGAGCTATCGATAGATAGTATTGTTTCTGCAATCGGTTTCGATAGACTTCGATATCACCACATTCAGACGCTTTCGCCTCTGAATCCGTCGAATTTGCGATTTGCATGCCGTTCTGTCTACGGTCTATTCGACTCAGCGAACGTCGCGACTACTGGCGCTTCGTAGCCCTGTATCGGCACATTGTTAGTTCTGTCGGACCGACTGCTCATATCTCGGTCGGCACATTATATCAGATTTAGAGGAATAGAAACACTCGGGTAGTTCTGAGGCGCGGCAGGTCTCAACTGGGGTCGGCGTCCGTGCTGAACCAGTCGAGGACCCCGACGAGGTGGGAGGTCTCGATCTCGAGGTTCTTCGTGTTGACGTAGATCTCGCCGAGCGCGAGCGTCACTTCCTCGACGATGTACTCGACCCGCTCGGCGCGGCCGATGGTCTCGTCGCTCACCCGCGCCATCCGGTCGGCGCTGTGGGCGATTTCCTCCGCCGACGCGGTGAGTTCGTCGGTCTCGTGGCTGATCTCGTCGATCCCGTCGACCGTCTCCGAGACGTTCTCCGAGATGCGCGAGAGGGCGTCGAGGGCGTCCTCGGCCGTCGCCATGCCGTCGTCGGCGGTGGCTTCCATCGCCGCCATCTCGCCGACGACGCGGTCGGTCTGGGCCTGGATGTCTTCGAGGTGGGCTTCGATGTCGCTTGTCGCCTCCTTCGTGTCGTCGGCGAGCGACGTGATCTCGTTGGCCACGTCCCCGAGGTCCTCGCTCGTCGCGTCGTCCCGAACCACTTCGAGCGAGGCGTCGAGCGCGAGCGAGGTCGTCTTGTCCGCGATGGTGTTGATGAGTTCGACGACCCGTTCGATCTCGTTGGTCTTCCGGTCGAGGGCCTCGATCATCTCGCTCAGTTCCGCGGACTGGGACTGCACGTCCGACATGGCGGCGTGGGCCGCGCGGGTCGACGCCGTCCCCTCGTCGCTCGCACGCTCCATCCGCTCGGCCTTCCTCGAGAGCCCCGCCTGGATGCGCGAGGTGCGCTCGATGGCGTCGTATATCTCGTGGATCTCGGCCGAGACCTCCTCGACCTGCTCGTGTTGCTCGTGGAAGGCAGCCACGATGTCCTGGACGATCTCGCCGACCCCCTCGCAGGTCTCTTTCGTCGTCTTCGTCGCGGTGGTCAGTTGCGCCGTCGACCCGGACACCTCCTCGGCGTACGCCTCGGCCGTGCCGAGCGTGGTCTCGTAGTTCTCGAGCACGTCGTTGATCGAACGCGCCACGTCGCGAAGCGCCACGGCGTCGACGTCGGTTTCGAGACGGCGGGTCAGGTCGCCTTCGGCGCACTCGCCGAGGGTCCGGCAGTACGACCGCGCGTAGTGAACGTCGGGTCCCGCGCCGCCGCCGTCAGTGGCGACCGGCGGCGCGCTCGTCTGTCGGTGTCGGTCAATTCCCATCGTCGCCAGCAGGACGACGAGGCCGGCGATCAGGCCCGCCACCGCCACGGGTCCGGACGCCAACCCACCCCACGAGAGCGCCGCCAGCGCCGTCACGAGCAGGAACTCTCCGAGCAGTCCCGCACGGAGGACGGACCGGGAGCGGCCACGATTTCGCATACCACACACCCGACGTGCAGTGCTCATAATAGTTCGTCTCCGGGACCTGGACCGACAAGCTTGATACCGCACCGCGGGGGAGATAGAGACAGCACATGGTCCCCCAGCGGCCGACGCCCGCCGAACGCACGACCACCCGGACCGACGTGGAGCTGTTACACCAGTTCAGCGGCCCGGACCAGATTGCCGTCGACGCGCTCGTCGACGGGTTCGAGCGCGAACGGGGCGTGTCCGTCACGGAGACCACGACGCCGAAAGTCAGTCTGGAGGTCAAGCGCCGGTTGTTGCGCGAGCGCCCGCCCGACCTCTGGGTGGACTGGCCCGGCAACACGCTTCGCCCCTACCAGCGCGCCGGCGTCATCAGCGACGTGACGGAGCTGTGGGAGGCCTCGGACATGCACGCGAAGTACCACGAGGGCGCGACGACCGCGTCCCGCCTCGACGGGCGCTACTACGCGGTTCCCATCAACATCCACCGGCTCAACAACCTCTTCTACAACGTCGACGTGCTCGACCGTGCCGGGGTCCGCCCGGCGGAGATCGACACCCCGCGAGAACTGCTCGACGCCCTGGAGACCGTCGAGAACGCGACCGGCGCGGTCGGCGTCCTCTTTCCCTTCAAGAACCAGTGGACCTCCTACGTCCTCCAGTTGTGGGAGCAGGTCCTGCTCGGGCAGTCCGGCGTCGACACCCACCGCTCGATCTGTCGGTCGGACCCCGAAGCCCACCGCAACGCGATCAGGGACGCCATCGGCCTCGTCCGCGACATCGCCGACTACGCGCCCGACGACGCCGTCTACCTCTCCTGGGAGGAGGCCGAACGCCGCTTCGTCGACGGCGAGGGCGCGTTCTTCCCGCAGGGCGACTGGTCCGCGAGCGTGTTCCACGACGCCCCCGACTTCGAGTTCGGGACCGACTGGGACCACGTCCCCTTCCCCGGCACCGACGGCCAGTACGTCCTGAACATGGACGCCATCGTCCCCGCGGCCGACGCCGCGAACCCCGAAGCGGCCCGCGCGTTCCTCAAATACGCCGGCTCCATCGACGGCCAGCGGCGGTTCAACCGCGAGAAGGGGTCGATTCCGCCGCGGACCGACGTGCCCGTCGACCAGTTCCCGCCGTTCCTGCGAGCGCAGATGGCGGCGTTCACCGCAGACGAGACCGAGCCGGTCCAGTCGATGTCCCACGGACAGGCGATCGGTCCCGCGACGCTCGTCGAACTCCAGGGCGCGTTCTCGACGTTCCTACTCGACTGGGACCCCGACGACCTCTACGCTCGACTGGTCGACGTGCTGTGAGTGTGCGGGCGGCGTCTGAGGTCCTATATCGAGATAAGAAGGCCGTATTAAGTGGATATAGACACAAATAGAGTGGTATGATGTCAGAGAGATGTTTTCTACACTAAAAGTGAGGCGTCACATTCCCTAATAAGAGCATATGGGGTTATACTGTGGCATCTCAGCCAGGAACGTACCGGTATCGAGTCTTCGCTGTCGAGTCGGTTCAGACAATCGGCAGCCAGACTCGAACTGGCGACGATGATTTCGTTCGCATGCACCGAACGATCTGGTTCGGACTCACAGAATAGCGGTACACTGCGAGAAAATCGAGAATTCCCGGAGAATCATCCCTGTCACCAGAAAATAGCGATTCGTCCACATCCGACACGGGTCACCCCGCAACAGAAATAACGACCGTACATGTGATATTCGTCGAGTTGTTTCGTTCGCGACACGTGAACAGATGGCGGCTGGAACGCGCTCTGCAAGGTGATCTCTCCGACGGTCCGCGTCGAGTCGTGCATGTGGCCCGGAGGCCGAGGTGATTTCAAGAACCGAACGGAAGAACACTCGCGAGCGGGTCCGCTTCGAAACGCAGCCAATCGTCGAACCGGAGCGTGGGAGCGCTGGAGTCAGACCAATGACGACGGACTCGTCTCGAAACGCCGGAGAATCAGCGACGCGCTCGGTGGCACTACGACGTCGCCGACGACTCCACCGCCGATTCGGTCGGCATGCTCCCGTCGACCATCATCGTCACGATGTCGTTTTTCGTTACGTCCGCGGAATTGACGGTTCCGACGAGCGTCCCGCTCAGGAGGACCGTCACGCGGTTGGTCAGCGCGAACACCTCGTCCAGGTTGTGGCTGATGATGATGACCGAGATCCCTTCGTCCTGAAGCGTCTTGACCAGTTCCTGGACCCGGCGGGTTGACTCGGCGGACAGTGCAGAGGTCGGTTCGTCCATGACTACGATGTCCGGGTCGGTGACAAGCGCGCGTGCGATGGCGATGGCCTGTCGTTCGCCGCCGGAGAGAAACTCCACGCGGGCCGTCGGGTCGATGTTCAGGTTCAGGCGCTCCCGGAGGATCTCTTCCGCGCGCTCGTTCATCTCCGCCCAGTCGACGACGGGGATGATGCCGGCCAGCCGCCGCATTGGGAACCTCGCGAGGAACATGTTGGCGGCGACGGTCATCTCGTCCACGAGCGCGAGATCCTGATACACCGTGGCGATACCGAGGCTTCGCGCGTCCTTCGGTGAGGTGATGTTCCGCTTTTTTCCTTTCACGGAGACCTCGCCCTCGTCGGGCTGGTGAACCCCGACGAGCGTCTTGACGAGCGTCGACTTCCCGGATCCGTTGTCCCCGAGGAGGCCGTGGACTTCTCCCTCCTCGACTTCGAGGTCGACGCCGTCGAGCGCGACGACGCGTCCGAACCGCTTCTTGATACCGCGCATTTCGACGATCGTATCGTTCGTGTCGTTCGTCATTGATGTGACAGTGTCGTGTTATTTCACAATGTCGGTCGAGAAGCATTCAGGCCGAGAGGATGCGCTTGCGTGCGCGCGCCTCGAAGGTGTACAACAGGATTGCCGCCAGGAGGACGACGCCGTTGACCGTCTGAATCGCGTTCGGGTCGACCTGGAGCTGGACGAGGGCGACTTCCAGCGAGGTCAACAGCAAGACGCCGCCGTACGCACCGATGATGTTCCCGCGGCCGCCGAACAGGCTGATTCCGCCGATGACCGACGCGGCGAAGGCGGGGAAGACCGCGTTCTCGGCGAGAGTCGGGGTCGCGACGCCGAGAAAGCCCGTAAACAGCAGTCCCGCGAGTCCGCTCAGAACGCCCGAAATCGTAAACACGGCGAGGACGATGTGCTTCGTGTTGATGCCCGACTCGGCAGAGGCGTCCTCGTCGCCGCCGACCGCGTAGATGGCTAACCCGAACCGCGTGTAGTTGAGCACGAACCAGGACACCGCGAACAGGGCCAGAATGAGTACGACCGCGATGGGGACCGGGCCGACGTTCCCGCCACCGACCACGGTGTAGCTGTCCGGGAGGCCGCTAATCGAGAGCGTCGAGAGCAGTTTTACGCCCCCGCGAAAGATGATGAGGAACGCGAGCGTCTGGAGGAACGGGTTCACGCCGAGGTAGGCGATGGAGAAGCCGTTCACGAGTCCGATGAGGCCGCCGACCGCGAGGATGATCGCGATGCCGACGACGCCGGGCGTCGCCGGGAACCACTCCGTCATGAACAGCGCGGTGAACATCGCCGAGAAGCCGGCGATCGACCCGACCGAGAGGTCGAAATTCCCGCTCAGTAGGCACAGCGATTCGGCGAGCGCGAGCGATCCCGCGGCCGCACTCGTATACAGGAGGAAGGTCAGGTTCTCCTGCGTCGAGAACACCTCGGGAAGCAGCAGCGCGAAGACGACGAGCGCAAGCAGCAAGATCGGCCAGATCATGTTGTCGAGCAGCCAGAGCATCGCCTGGGTGCGGTCTTGCTGGAACTTCTCTAATACGCTCGGCATCGGTGTTTCGGAACTCATGTGTGGTGTATGTTGTAATTTGCTGGTGTCTGTGAGTGACGGCTGTGTGGCGTCGCTACGACAGGATCTGCTCCGCGAGTTTGCCCCAGAGGAACCCCTTTCCGACGTTCTCTTGCGTGACGGTGAGCGCCTGCGTTTTGATCTGTGGGTGGAGGTCGTTTTCCTCGAAGGAGTAGGTCAGGACGTCGGCGGGTGCCCAGTAACTGCTCGGCGGTTGCTCCCAGGGGTTGACGCCGGCGTGCTGGTTCCCGTTAAACGTCACGTCGTCGCCGGTGACTTCCGATCCGGGTTCCGGGAGCACGCTCTCGTCCCCACTCTCTAGGTACTTCATCATGTACTCGATGGAGAGCGCCCCGTAGAACTGGTTCGGCTGGTCGATGGCCAGATCGACGTAACCGTTCTGAATCTGGGTCAGCACCTCCGGGAAACCGTCGATACCGCCGAGGATTACGTGGCCCTCCTCGCCGGTCTTCGTTTTCATGCCCTCCTGTTCGAGCGCCTGGAGTGGACCGAGGATCTGCGGACCGCCAGCCCCGTAGATGGCGTCGATGTCCTTGTTCTTCTGGAGGTAGCTCCGCGTGACCTCCGTCGACTGCTGTCGGGTCCAGTCCGTCTGCGCCGAGGACGCGATTTCGACGTCGTCGAACTCCTCGATGGCCCGGTGGAATCCGCGACTCCGGAGGACACCCGCCTGGTCCGCGGGATCGCCCTGCACCTCGAAGACGCTCCCGCCGCCGGATTCCTGGAGCATCGTCCCGATCTCCTGACCCGCCTGATAGGCGGCCGCCTCGTTGCCGAAGGACGTGAACAGCTTCACGTCGGAACTGTTCGCCGTGGAATTGAACGTGAACACCGGCACGTCCTGCTCGGTCGCCTGCTCGACTGCCGCGACCGCTGCGTCAGAGGAGTGCGGGCTGATGAGCAGGGCGTCGATACCCGAGTTGAGCATGTTCCGGACCTGCTGGTTCTGCTGTGCGGCGTCGGACTCGGCGTTGGCCGTCATCACCTCGAATCCGTTGTCCTCGGCGTACCACTGCGCCGTCCGCATCAGCGTCTGCATGAAGGGGTCGAACAGCGCCTTCACCGAAATCCCGAGGGTCTGTGATCCCGAACCGCCGCCGCTGGTGCCCGTTGTCGCCCCACCGTCGGTGCCGCCTCCCCCGTCGCCGGAGGACTCGCCGTTCCCGCCGCCTCCGCCGCCGCCGGAACAGCCCGCGAGACCGGTCGCCGCACCGATAGCAATGCCTTTCAGCCACGTTCGCCGGCTAGCCGTACTCCGGCTAGCAGAATCTGGGTTATCTATCATGGCTAACGTCGTCCGAAACGTTCTGTACCATAATATATAAAACTTACTGTGCTGCTACCACGACGGTGACTGGAATCCGTCGGGCCGAGCGACTGACGGCTACATCGTGCGGTCAGCGATAGATTCGAGTGCCGCGTCCGAGCGATGCTCCGGAGTGAACTCGAAGCCCGTGTACCCGTCGTAGCCCGCCTCCTCGACCGCCGAGAGGACGTTCGCGTAGTGGAGTTCACCCGTCCCAGGCTCGTGTCGGCCGGGGACGTCCGCGACGTGGAGGTGACCGATCACGTCGAGGTGCTCCCGGATGTTCGAAATGATGTTCCCCTCGGTGACCTGCTGGTGGTAGATGTCGAAGAGGATTCCTACGGCCGGGCTGTCTACGTCTCTCGCAAGGTCGGCGGCTCGCGCCGACTCCGTGAGGAAGTAGTTCTCGTGGTCGACCATCGGATTGAGCGGTTCCACGAGCAGCGTCACCCCCGCTGACTCGGCCGTCGGCGCTACTTCTCGCAGGCACTCGACGACGCTCTCGTACATCTCTTCGTCCGTCCGGTCCTCGATGCGAGGGCCGACGAGGACGATGAGGTTGGGACAGTCGAGACGACCAGCCACTTCGATCGACTCCTCGATGTCCGCGACGACGCTGTCTCGCCGTGTCGGGTCAGTCAGCGCCCGTTCGAGTTCTTCAGGTCGCCGCTGTTCAGTGTTCGCGGCCATGCCCGCGAGCGAGAGGTCGCGGTCGTCCAGCCGAGCTTCGACGGCTTCTAGGTCCTTGTCCGGCCACGTCCAGAACTCGACGGTGTCGAAGCCGATATCGGCGACTCGGTCGATGCGCTCGACGAACGGTTCCTCCTCGTAGATCATTTCGAGGCAGATTGATGGTCGTATCATAGGCTCTGTCGCTGGCCGAACGGGAAATCCCGCGACTCGGTGATCGCCATTCGCGCCACCATGCTGGTAGATGGCAAGCCTGAACAAGATAGTTTCTATCGCTGGGCTGGTATTTTTTGCTCCCCTGTCAGAACCCGATTATCCACTCCACGGGCGATAGAGGTGCTCCCTCCATCGAATTGCTGACGACCGGTTCCTTTACAATGGATGGGTGGAAACGAGTGGAGTATGTCACGTGGACTCGTGGTACTCGAACCGGACGAGAAGCTCGAAGACCTCATCGACACGGCGATCACGTTCGCCAACGGGAGCAGCGGCGAACTGGTCTTGCTCCACATCACAGAGGAGGGCAGCGATGCGGACGACCGCGACGAGATGCGCGCGCTCACTGGTAGTGACTCGTCGTACCGGCCCGGGCTCGACGGAGCGGAGTCGTTCGCCGCCGACGTGGGCGAGCAGTTCGTCGGCAACGCGGTTCCCTACCATTCGACCGCCGCCATGGGCGAACCGGTCGGTCGCATCGAGGCGACCGTCGACGAGTTCGACTGCGACCACGTCTTCGTCCTCGGCCGCCGCCGCTCGCCGACCGGCAAGGCGATCTTCGGTGACACGACGCAGGCGCTCTTGTTGGAGTCGGCGGTTCCGGTGACCATCATGATGCGGGACTGAAACCGGCCGACACTGCGTCAGAGATTCGGCGACGTCTGTCGAACACCGTCCGGAACGGCGACGATAGGTTTCGGCGGAGAACGCTTACCGAGACGGGAGGCCTTCGTTACGACAGCAGCGATGACCGTCGCCACGTTGTTTCTCGCCCGAACTCAGGGCTCGACCCACTCGCCGCGCTCGTCGCTCTCCTGTACGGCTTCGACGACCCGTTCGACGGCGAAGCCGTCGTCGAAGTCGGGGCGGTATCGACTGTCGCCGTCGATGGCCCTCAGGAACTCGTAATGTTCGTGGACGATGGCGTGCTCCCAGCCGATGATGTGACCCGCGGGCCACCAGGCGTCCATGTAGGGATCCTCGGGTTCGGTAACGAGCAGTTCCTCGTACTCCCGGTCGTCGGCTCCCTTGAACCGCAGTTCGTTCAATCGCCGGAGCGAGAACTCCAGTGCACCCTTCGAGCCGTATATCTCGATCGAGTTGTCCGCCTTCCGCCCGGTCGCGACGCGCGACCCTTCGACGACCCCGTCGGCGCCGTTCTCGAACTCGATGAGCGCCGAGTACTCGTCGTCGGTGGTGACCGGACGCGTTCCCTCACCGTCGGGATCAGGCCGTTCGGAGACGTGCGTCGAGAGCGACCCGCTGACACGAGCGACGTCGCCGACGATCCACCTGGCGAGGTCGAGCGTGTGTGACCCGACGTCGCCGACGACGCCGAATCCAGCGATGTCCGCATCACACCGCCAGTTCCACGGCGCGTCCGCGTCGGCCAGCCAGTCCTGGAGGTACCGCCCCTTGAACCGATAGATTTCGCCCAGTTCGCCCTCGTCGACGAGGCGCTTCGCCAGCTGGACGGCCGGGACGAAGCGGTAATTGAACGCCGTCCCGGCGATGGCGTCACTCTCGCGCGCCACGTCGCGCATCTCCCGCGCCGTCCCCAGGTCGGGTGCGAGGGGTTTCTCACACATGACGTGGACGTCCGATTCGAGCGCTGTGATGGTGGGTTCGGCGTGAATCTGGTTCGGCCCGAGGTTGTAGAAGACGTCCACGTCCTCCACGACGTCTCGCCAGTCCGTCGCGACCCGGTCGAAGCCGAGTCGTTCCGCCGCTTCGGTCGCGGCCTCCTCGTTCCGCCCGATGAGCACGTCGCGGTTCGTCGCCGGCGCGTCGGGGAAGAACATCGGGAGGCGCGCGAGGGCGTTCGCGTGGGCCTTCCCCATGAATCCGTAGCCGAGGAAGGCGACGTCCAAGGCCATCACCGGTCACCCCCCGTGCGTGGGTGCCTTCGACAGGTCGGGCGGGCCCCACTCCGGGGCCGCCCGCTCGATTCCGCGTTCGATTCGGTCCACGCTCCGCTCGGGGAGGTGGGTGCGCTGTCGGCACTTGTCTGAGTCATCGTGTGCACGTTCGGCGGCACTCCTGATAAAAATTCGGTGTAACGGCTCTCCCGACCGCGAACTCACGAGAGATCGACGGTGACCGGTTCACCCGCCTTGGCTGATTCGTACGCCGCCTCGGAGACGGCCGTCGCGCGCACGGCGTCTCTGGTCGTCGCGGGAACCGAAGCCTCTCCCTCGATGGCATCGACGAAGCCGTCGAGCTTCGACCGGGGATTCACGTACGCAGAGTCCCGTTCGGACAGGTACGGGTCTGCCTCGGAGCCGTCGTCGTCGACGACGGTCACCGAGCGGTCGCCCCACTCGCGACCCTCGATTCGGATGCCACCGTCGTCGTCCCACGCCTGTATCCGCTCGGTGACCCGCGGCGCGTCGGCGTAGAACGAGAGGTGTGCGCTCGCGCCCTCCTCGAACTCGACGGTCACGTTCGCCCGGACGTCGATGTCCTCCATCTCGAAGTCCATGTCCGCCTCGACGGTCGCCGGCGTCAGGCCGGTCATCCACAGGACGGCGTCGAGGACGTGGTCGCCGGTGTCGGCGAGAAAGCCGCCGCCGCTAAGCGACGGGTCGACCCGCCAGGTTCCGACGTTGCCGTCGATCCAGTCTTCGGTTATCTCCGCGCTGATGAACGTCGGGTCGCCGTCGCCTTCGGCCCAACGTTCCCGACCCAGTCGGTACTCCGGCTGGAGGTGGCGCTGATACCCGACCATCAGAACGTTCTCGCTCTCTTCGGCCCGACGGTGCAGGGCCTTGGCGTCGTCGAGGTCCGTCACCAGCGGTTTCTCACAGAGCACGTCGAGTCCCGCGTCGAGCGCGGCGGTCACCTGATCGTAGTGCAACGAGTGCGGTGTGGCGATACAGAGCGCGTCGAGCGCTTCGCTCTCGGTCATCGTCTCCAACGTCTCGTATCTCGCGTCCGGCGGGACGCCGAGTTCATCGCCCGCCGTGGCCCGACTCGCCTCGCTGATGTCCGCGAGGGCGACGAGGGCTGACTCCGGTTGTCGCCGGACTTGCGTTCCAATCATGATGCCGAGGCCACCGGTACCCAGGACTGCCATTCGATGGGGCATAGGTTAGTAGCCTCGACCGAGGCGAATAAATTTTCCGGTGGTGCCGACCGTTGCTCGCGCAATCGAGCTATTCGAGCGGTTCGAGCGGGTCCGTGACGTGCTCCGTCTCCCGTCGACTCTCGGGAGTGTCGACTGGCGCGGCCCACTCGACGGCGTTGTGGATGACCTGCTGGACCTCGGGCTGGTGGTACACCGGGAACGTCTCGTGGCCCGGGCGGAAGTAGAATATCTTGCCGTTCCCGCGGTGGTAGCAACACCCGCTTCGGAACACCTCCCCGCCCTCGAACCAACTGATCGTCACGAGGGTGTCTGGGGCGGGCACGTCGAAGCGTTCGCCGTACATCTCGACCTCCGGAATCTCGAAGTACTCGCCGAGGCCGTCGGCGATCTGATGTCCGGGTTCGACGACCCAGACGCGTTCCCTCTCACCAGACTCGCGCCACCGGAGCGTTCCCTCGGTTCCCATGAGCGCCTGGAATAACTTCGACTCGTGGCTCGAATGGAGCGGGACGTACCCCATCCCGTCGAGTACGTGGCGCTTGGCCCGCTCGACGACCGCATCGTCGACCTCGTCGTGTGCGAGGTGCCCCCACCACAGCAGCACCTCCGTCTCCGCCAGGACGTCCTCGGTCAGCCCGTGTTCGGGTTCGTCGAGCGTCGCCGTGTGAACGTCGTGTCCGTACTCCGAGAGGACGTCGGCGAGTTTGGTGTGGATGCCGTCGGGGTACACCGCTCTCGCGTCCTCGTTCTCGCGTTCGTGTCGATACTCGTTCCAGATGGTAACGGCCACCATGGGAACATCCAGGACGCGCTTCGGTAATAAAACTGTAGTATCCGCGGAGAGTGACGACGACAGCGCGGACGCTCAAGCGGCGTCGACACGGCACCCACCGCGCGTGGTACGCGGCGGCCGGGTCACGAATACGGCACCGTCGAGACGGAAGGCACGACCGTCCCCGTCAGTCCGACAACAGGTCCCGAATCGCGGCAAACGCCGATCGCTCGTCGTCCTCTGGCGCGAACTCGAAGCCGACGTGGCCCTCGTACCCCGCGTCCTCGATAGCAGCGAGGATGTTCGGGTAGTGAAGCTCACCGGTTCCCGGTTCGTGTCGGCCGGGGACGTCCGCGACGTGGATGTGGCCGATGTCGTCGAGGTGGCTCGTCACGTTCGCAAGGATGTTCCCCTCTGTGCATTGCTGGTGGTAGATGTCGAACAACAACTCGACGGCCGGGCTGTCGACGGTCTCGACGAGATCGTACCCGGTCCCAGATTCCTCGAGGAAGAATCCCGGGTGATCGACGGCGTGGTTCAGCGGTTCGAGAACGAGCGTTACCCCCGCTTCCTCGGCGGTCGGCGCCACCGCTTCGAGCACGGAGACGACGCTGTTGAACATCTCCTCCCGGCTCAGTCCCTCGATCTCCGGCCCGACGAGGACGATGAGGTTTGGGCAGTCGAAGCGCTGGGCGACTTCGATCGAGTCCTCGATGTCCTCGACGACGGTCGCCCGCTTCTCTGGGTCCGTCATCGCTCGCTCGAAGTCCTGTGGCAGCCCCGTCTCCTGGATAGCCGCCATCGCGGCGACGGACACGTCGTGCTCGGCTAACCGGGCTTCGAGCGCGTCGAGGTCCTTGTCGAACCACGTCGCGAACTCGACCGTGTCGAACCCCTCGCTTGCCACGTGGTCGATGCGGTCGAGAAACGGTTCGTCCTCGTACACCATCTCCAGGGAGATGTCTGGTTCTATCATATCGGGACTGGGGGTCGAGACCTCTTCGTGGCTGTGAGTGAGCGTCCTGGCATGTGTCTGAGTGTCCTACGGCTTGACGAGTATCTTCACGTGGTCCGTTTCGGGATCACGCAGCGCCTCGAATCCCGACTCGGTGATGTCGTCGAGGTCGATACGGCCGGTGACGAACGGCTCCGTGTCGATGTCGCCGTCGGCGAGCGACTGGATGACCGCGTCGAACTCCGTGCGGAACGACTGGGGTGGAAACCCGTAACAGTTCGTCCCGGTCACCGTTCGCTCGGTCATCACGATGTCGTTCAAGTCGGCTGGAATCTCTCCCTCGCTGATGCTCCCGACGGTGACGGTCCCGTCGCGCTTGGTCGCGTTGACCGCGGCACTGAACGTGGGGCCGATTCCGGCGAACTCGAAGGCGACGTCCGAACCGTCCGGCGTCTGCGATTTGATCTCGGCGACGGCGTCCGTCTCCATCGGGTCGATACCGACGTCTGCGCCGAGTTCGAGCGCGACTTCCCGGCGAGTCTCGTTGGGTTCCGAGGCGAAGATACGCTTCGCCCCGGCGGCGTTCGCGGCGCGGATCACGGTCAGTCCGATGGGGCCACAGCCGAAGACGGCGACGGTATCGCCAGCCCGCATCTCGGACTGCCGAACCGCGTGGAGCCCGACGGCCAGCGGTTCGACGAGCGCTCCGTCTTCGACGGAAACGCTCTCCGGGAGGACGTGGACTTGCTGTTCGGGCACGACGGCGCTCTCGGCGAAGCCGCCCGATCCGGTGTTCCAGCCCACGGCTGTGGTGTTGGTACACAGGTGTGCCTTCCCGTCCTCGCAGTACAGACAGTCGTGACAGGGGATGTTCGGTTCGACGACGACGGCGTCGCCCACGTCAATGCGGTCGACGGCTGTTCCGATCTCTGTCACCCGTCCGCTGAGTTCGTGCCCGGTCGGAAGCGGAAGGGACTCGCCCGTCACCGGATGCGAGTCCTCCGGGGTGAATTTCGGCCCGTGGCTGTACTCGTGGAGGTCGGAGCCACAGATACCGCATGCCTCGACCGCTATTCGAACGTCGGTGTCGCCGACGGGAGCCTGTTCGATGTCCTCTACGCGGATGTCTTCGCGTCCGTGGAAGCGTGCTGCTCTCATGGTAATCCTACGCTGACTGTGTATTCAGCGGTTCATATGACAGTATCACACATGGGGATATAAGATTTTGTATCGCCGCTCGTCCGCAGTTCTCGTCCGCGGGGAAGACTCGCCGACGACTGTCTCAGCGTTCCGTGTTCACAATGAGTAAAGTAATGTGGATTCGGTACGTTGTCCCGCTATGGCTACGATAGTCGATTACGAGGTGTTCGAAGTCCCGCCTCGGTGGCTGTTCCTGCGGTTGGAGACGAGCGATGGTATCGTCGGCTGGGGTGAACCGACGTTGGTGGGGCACGGGAACGTGGTGGCGGCAGTCGTCCACGACCTGATGACGAACTACATCATCGGCAACGAGGCGAGTCGAATCCAGGACCACTGGCAGGCCATGTATCGAAGCGGATTCTACCGGGGTGGCCCCCATCACATGAGTGCCATCTCGGGAATCGACCAGGCGCTGTGGGACATCAAGGGAAAGGAGTGTGGAAAGCCGGTGTACGAACTGCTCGGCGGACTCGTCCGAGACCGCGTTCGAGCCTACCAGTGGATCGGCGGAGACCTCCAGAGCGGTCTGGAAAGTTTGGGCTCGGATCTGAAGACCGCGGCCGAGGAGAGCCTCGACGCGGGGTTCTCGTCCGTGAAGATTGCCGGCAGCCCGACGCTCAGGCACGTCGACACGCCGGCGAAGGTCGATACCCTCGTCGACAAAGTGGCTCTCGTCCGAGACACCGTCGGAACGAACGTCGATATCGGGGTCGACCTCCGCGGCCGGGCCACGCCTGCGATGGCGGAGCGGCTCATCGAAGCGATCGAACCCTACTCCCCGATGTTCGTCGAGGAGCCTGTCCTGCCCGAGCACGGGCATGCGCTTTCTGACCTGGCGAAGAGTACGAGCGTTCCCATCGCCACCGGTGAGCGACTGTATTCACAGTCGGACTTCCGTCCGCTGTTAGCCAACGGAAGCGTCGACATCGTTCAGCCAAACATCTCACAGCTCGGCGGAATCACGGAGACGAAACGGGTCATCGATATGGCCTACGGTTTCGGTGTTCCGGCGACGATCGATTCCCCGTACGGACCAATCTCGCACGCCGCCGGACTGCAAGTGGATTTCGCGTGCTGGAACGTTCTCCTGCAACAGCAGAGCCTCGAGCGCAATTTTGACGAGGAGTCCGAAAGCAGCTACGTCCGGAATCGGTCGGCGTTGCGATGTGTCGACGGCTACTTCGAACCCACGACGAAACCCGGTCTCGGCGTCGACATCGACGTCGAGACCGTCCGCGAGCAGTCGGCTGTGAACGTGAAGTGGAATGTCCCGGTTCGACGAAACGACGACGGGACGATCGCCGATTGGTGATTCCAGGTATCGTTACTTGCCGCTACACGGGCGTTCCACCGAGAAGGAGACGAGGCATCGCTATTGGGAAGCGTGGCTGTACGTCGTGGAGGCAGAGGTCCACGGCCTGACGGTAAGTGTCCGAGTCGTACAGCCAGCGGAGCGTCTATTGTTTTGCTCCACGCTATCCGTCATCTTCATATGTAATAAAACTATTGCCCGTGATATCCCGGCACCCCTCCCTCAAGTGGGTGCCTCGTTCTTTCGAAACGGTATTCAGTGGCCCTATCAGTCTTTGAACAGGTCCACTTCGATCGACTTGGCAGTGCTTACGATCTGTCCCGCAATTTCTTCTTGAAGGGTCCAGACGGGTATCTCGTCAGTCGGGCCCGACACGGAGACCGCGCCGACAGGGATCGTCTCCTCGTGCATTATCGGGTACGCCACGCTGTGCCAGCCTTCGACGCACTCGCCGCTGTCCGACGCGATACCGCCCTCGCGGATATCTTTCAGTTCAGATCGGAGCGTCGCTGGATCGGTGATCGTGTCCGGCGTCTCTTTCGAAAACGAGTCTCCCTCGACCAGCGACTCCACGCTCGAATCGTCACGAAACGCGAGAAGTGCTTTCCCAGCGGCGGACGCGTGGAGCGGCACGACTTCGCCTGCCGGTCGCTCGAACAGGTATTCGTCTTTCCCGGTGCGGTACGCGTAAACGCCCTGGCTGTGGTCCTCGACGACGAGGCTGGCGAGACCCGAAGTCGTGTCGGACAGTTCGTCGATTTTCGGTTTGGCGACACGATAGAGTGGCGTGCTGTTCAACCGCGTATTACCGAACCGAAGGAACCTGGGGCTGAGTGAGTAGATACCGTCTTCCTTGACCACGTACCCTAGCTCGTCCAGTGTCGTGAGGTGCTTGTACACGCCCGGCCTCGACAGCGGAACGTGTTCAGTAACCTCCGTTAGAGTGGCTTCCTGGAGTTCATCGAGCACGACCAGTATTTCGAACGCCGTCTTCGTTCCCTCGACGAGAATCCTGCTGTCGTCTCGATTCGGCTTCATACGCTACCTATCGGCCCCCACCTATGAAACTCTTTGTAATAGGTAAAGCCGACCAGCCGAGAGACGACTCTCGCGACGTCCGGCCAGGACGGGCGCAGACACCGATTCAGGACGCTATCTGGATTGCATCCGAATCTCAGTGTCCCCGTCTCGTCAGTATAATTTACGATAAGTTAATCAAGGTCGTCGCCCGCCGGTGGACGTGATGTGCGCTCACTGTTCTCGAGACCGACGCCGACCGAACGGGACAGTGGGTGGTGCCTCCCATTCAGTCCTACCCTGTGCCGGTATCGCAGTCAAAATACGGAGACAGTTACCCGGTGGACCCCAGAATCGAACTGAGTCCGCGGAATCCGGTTCGGAATCCCGTACTGACGTGGACACGAATCTGCTCGACCGATCAGGCTCAAAAACCGTACTGGTCCGATTCCTTTACGATTGGTTAATCACCTCGGACAGGTCTCTCGAGGAGTCAAACGTTCGGATTCAGGTGGAGCGAAGCGATATCCGAGTAACCGGTGAGCCCGTGAATACTCTCCACGATATCTGACCGGGACGCTGTAGAATCGCGGACTCACTCCACAGAATAACACCAGTACACTCGTTACGATTCAGACCGTTCGCACCCCCACGACTCTGTAGGGGGTCGCCCCGAACGCCGACGCTCGTCGAACTCCAGGGCGCGTTCTCGACGTTCCTGCTCGACTGGAACCCCGACGACCTCTACGCTCGACTGGTCGACGTGCTGTGAGTGTGCGGGCGGCGTCTGTGGCGTTCTAGTAGTATCTTTGGAGAGTTATGCCAAATTTGAATTTGTATTCTCCCACTTTGAAACTACATATTTCAGATACGACTTCATATACAGCCACCTTTGCATTAAATCCCGGAGTGCATTCTTCGGCGAGCTTTATTGACCAATTTCGAACCGGCGCCTCCATATTAACAGACATAGTCGGGGGAGTATCGTCATTCAGCAGTTCCATCGTAGCCCACGTTAGAATTCCGTGGTAGGTCAGAGTTGTATGCGAACGGTGGGTGTCGGTCGCTGGACGGTGGTTCCGGGAGGGGTCGAGTAACTCCCGACCGACGACGTGCGACCGGAAAAAAACAAAAGCATGGTTCGACGAGAAGCGGTGGCTCGGTGTCCCAACTCACCGTGTGACCGCCCGTCGCCGCCGCGCAGTCAGCCAGCGCCTCAATCGATGAGACGGCTGATGTCGTCGTCGAGCTGTCCGTATATCTCTTCGGCCCGCGTTTCTTCTTCGGACGCGAGCGGCCGAATCGGTTCGCGGACGCTCCCGCCGTGCAGGCCGGCGAGTTCGAGCCCCTTCTTCACAGCGGGGACGCTGATCGCGCCCGCGATGGCGTTGTTCTGTCCCGTCCGGTCCCGGAAGTTCTGGTAGGGGAGACAGATGTTGCGGAGCGTTCTGGCCCGTTCCCAGTCGCCCGATGAGAGGGCGTCGAACAGTTCCAGTCCCACTTCGGGCCGGAAGTTGCTGACGCCCGCGGAGAACCCTTCGACGCCTTCGGCCCAGTAGCTGACGGCGAACGGTTCGGCGAGGCCGTCGACCCAGACCACGTCGTCGCTCCCCGCGCTGATGCCGGCTCCGAGTTTGATCGGGTCCTTCAGCGCGTACTTGATGCCCGCGACGGCGTCGAAGAGTCCCCTAGATAACGATCGTACGGCTGTTATGTGTGTGTGTGTGTGGCGGCGGCCGAGCGTACTTCGCGAACCAGTACGACGTGTCCGTCCCGCTCGACGATGCAGTCCGGGGCCAGGAATTATGCATAGACGATCATTGATATTGGCCGGCAGATCGTTTATCGAGAATAAACACACTGGTCTGGGAGGGGGCTTTCGGCACGGTAACTACCAACATGGTTAGTTTCGAAACGTCATGAGAGTTCGAGAAATTCCGGAGATCCCGCCTTCATTCCGGAGGTTAGGCAATAATCGCACCGGAACAACCGAGAGTGTCAGCGCGGACCGATCGATCGGACGAGCGGTGTCGTTTATTCACGATAAACAGATAGAGCATCGGGATGATAGCGATGGCACCACCCCGCACGGCTGTCGGCCAGGCGGGCTGTGGGCCAGCGGAGCACCTTCGCCGGGCGTCGGTACGTTCCACTGGGTGACTGACATCGTTACCCTTCGCGGATCCAGACGCGCATCGGGTTCGGACCCCGGTTGTTCCAGGCGTAGTACGGAACAGCGGTAATCTGGGCGGTCGTCTCGTCGGTCTCGACGGACGGTCGGTAGAGTTCTCCGTCCCAGTCGTCTCTCGAGGGGACGGTCGCCGTCCCGTCCAGGGTGACGACCCCTTCCAGGAGGTCCTCGTGGTGGGTCACGTCGAAGTCCGTTTGCGGGTCGATCGCGTACTGGTACAGCGGCCGTTCGTTGTCGACGCCCTCGAGACAGTACACCAGCGGTCCACGCTGGAGGGCGACGCGGCCGACGTCGGCCTCGACCGCCGGATGGGCTTCGAGCACCTGCACGCCCATCTCGAACTCGGCGGTGATCTCGTCGTCGTCCCAGCGCTGCTCGAGCGTGACGTACCCCTCCTCGGGGTCGACGTCGACCGGGTCCCCGTTCACGGCGACGGACACGCCGGTACACCACTCGGGGACGCGGAGACGGAGTGCAAAATCCATCGGTTCCGGGGCCTCGACGCCGATCTCGACCGTCCCCTCCCACGGGAAGTCGGCCTCCTGTGTCAGCGTCGCCGTCGTCCCGTCGATCGTCGGCCTCGCGGTTCCCGAGACGTACTGGTTGACGTAGAGTCTGTCGTCGTCGACCGCGTAGATGTACCGCTCGAGGGACGCGAGCAGACGGGCGATGTTCGGCGGGCAGCAGGCGCACTCGAACCAGCCCTCGCGGTTCTGCTCCCCGTCGCTCTCCAGGACGTTATCGTAGAAGAACTCGGTCCCGTCCAGCGAGATGCCCACGAGCACGGCGTTGTACAGCTGGCGCTCGATGAGGTCGACGTACTTCGCCTCCCCGGTCTCCTCGAACAGGCGCTGGTTCCAGAAGATGCTCCCGATAGCCGCACACGTCTCGGCGTAGGCGGTGTCGTTCGGCAGGTCGTAGTCCGTCGTGAAGCGCTCGCCGACGTGCTGGGAGCCGATCCCCCCGGTGACGTACATCCGCTTTTCGGTCATGTTGCGCCACAGCAAATCGAGGTGCTGGAGGAGGTCGTCGTCCTCCGTCTCGGCGGCGACATCCGTGGCCCCGGCGAAGTAGTACATCGCCCGGACGGAGTGCCCTTCGACGGCCTCCTGTTCGCGCAGCGGCGCGTGGGCCTGAGCGTAGCTGCCGTCGTACGCCCCGTCTTCGAGGAAGACGCCCTCTGCCCGGCCGGCGATGCCCTCCTCGTCATCGTCCGGTTCGTACCCGGCGATCTGTTCGATGTTCTCGAACTCCCAGGCGAGTCGGTCGTCGTGCCCGCGCAGGTCGACGAAGTACGTCGCCAGCTCCCGGTAGCGGGGTTCGTCGGTCACGTCGGCGAGTTTCATCAGCGCGAGTTCGATCTCCTGGTGCCCCGGAACGCCCTCGACCTCGTCGCCGAACGTCCGGTCGATGTGGTCGGCGAAATCGGTCGCCACGTCGAGCAGCGACTCCTTGCCGGTCGCTCTGTAGTGGGCGACGGCCGCCTCAATCAGGTGCCCCGCACAGTACAGTTCGTGCAGCATGTTGAGGTTCGTCCAGCGCTTCTCGGGTTCCTCGAGGGCGAAGTACGTGTTGAGATACCCGTCCGCGCTCTGGGCGGCGGCGATCAGCTCGATCACGCTGTCGACGCGACCGTCGAGTTCGGGGTCGTGGTGGTTGGCGAGGACGTAACTCGCCGCTTCGATCCACTTGTAGGCGTCCGAGTCCTGGAACCACATCCCGTTGTGACCGCCGTCCTCGCCCGCGCTGGCCCGCCTGAAGTTCTCCAGCGTCCCGGACTTCTGCAGTTGCTGGTACTGGTACTCGATGGTCTTCTCGCGGTTCACCTCGCGCCACCGTCGCCAGAAGTCGTCGGCAATCTGTACACTCTCTATTGCCATCGGCTCTCGCTGCTCACACATCAGCTAGATTCGAAATAGCAAACGGTATAAGACTTTTGTCAGGGAATTTATACAGGGTCGCATCGCGACACTATCGAAGACACGGCTCCAACCACATCTCAGCGGGGAACGCGCGGATAGTAGCCCACACTGGTGGGTGGCTGGTCTCCCGGAGGAGGCGCTCGTGAGAGCCTGTCTCGTCGGTTTCGTGCAACACAGAGCGAGCCGTGGTCGCCGAGCGTCCCGACGAGAGTGTTCAAAATTGCGAAGGATTTATCACCCATGATTGTGACCATGCAAATTGCATGCGAAGCATTAACAGGCGACGGGTACTGAAAGGTATCACTACGGCAGGAGCGATCGGTCTGGCCGGCTGTCAGTCCGGAAACAGCGGCGAAAATGCCAACGGAGCGAGCTCCGGGACGGTCCAGATCACACTCCGCGAGCGGGACGACCCGATGGCCGCGTACGAACCGGGCTTCAACGAGGCCCACGAGGACATCGAAGTGACCGCGAGTATCCAGCCGCCGGAGGAGAAGTACCGATCGCTCATCTCGGAGATCAACGCGGGCAAGGCCCCCGAGGTGGTCGGCCTCGACGTGATTTACCTGCCGCGGTTCGTCCAGCTCGGGGCGCTCTCGGATCTCGGGTCGCTCTCCGAAAACCTCGGGCACGACGACTACTTCGATCCGCTGACTCCCGACTTCACCACGTGGAACGACACGGTACACGCGCTCCCGTTCTGGATCGACTGCAGCGTGTACCTCTACAACAAGGCCCACTTCGAGGAGGCCGGGCTCGACCCCGAGAGCCCGCCGGCGACGTTCCAGGAGTTCATCGACGCGTCCAAAGCGATCAGAGACAACACGGACTACACGCCTCTGTCTCTCAACCTGGCCGGGTCGAACTCCCTCGGGCTGGAGCTGTTCTTCTTCATGCCACACGTCTGGGCCGGCGGCGGCAAACTGTTCAACGAGGACATGACGGAGTGTCTGATCGACGAACAGCCCGCGGTCGACGCCGTCAACTTCTTCAAGACGATGGTCGAGGAGGACCTGTGTACGGACCCCACGTCCAACGACACGTGGACGTTGCAGTCGTTCATGAACCAGGAGACGTCGATGGCGTACTCCGCGGGGTTCATCTCCCACATCCAGGAGGAGTCCCCGGACGTCTGGGACAACATGGCTACCGCGATGTTCCCCAAGCCCGAAGGCGGAACTCAATCGAGTTTCCTCGGCGGCAACAGCGTCGTCATTCCGAAGGGAGTCACCGAGAACGAGGAGAAATTCAGCGCCGCCAAGGAGTTCGTTCGCTGGTCCCAGTCCGAGGACGGCATGCGGACGACAGTCGAAGACATCGGGTACCTGCCCCCGCGACAGAGCGGTCTCGAAACGGAGTTCGTCGAGGAGAACGGCCACCTGTACGACGCGTTCACCCGGGCGATGGAGCAGGGCCACGCGCCGCCGATGCACCCGAAGACCATCGAAATGCAGGACCCCCTCAACAACGCGCTGGCCCGGGCGCTGCTGGGCGAACAGGAAGTCGAGGCGGCGCTGTCAGAGGCGAAGTCGAAGATCGATACAATCCTGCAGAGCTAAGATGGGTCACCAACGACGTCCTATAACATCAAAACATGTCTGAAATACAAGATAGAGTGAGAGGGACGCTACCGGTCGACAGGTCCCGGCTGGACTGGCGACCGTACGTCTACTTGCTCCCCGCGTTCGTGATGATCGCCATCTTCCTCGCGTATCCACTCGTGGATACGTTCCTCCTGAGCTTTCAGGAAGTCGTCACCCTCGGCGGCGAGACGAGATGGGTCGGGCTGGACAACTACGTCGCCGTGGTCACCGACCCGCTGTTCTGGGTCGCGGCGAAGAACACGCTCATCTTCAGCGTCGGGATGATCGTCGTCCCGCTCGTGCTCGGACTCGGGCTCGCGATGGCGATCAACCGCGGCATCGAGGGGCGGTCGTTCCTCCGGTCGCTCATCTTCGTCCCGGTCGTCGTCCCCATCGTCGTGGCCGGAATCGTCTTCAGCTGGCTGCTCAGCCCCAACGGGCTGGTCAACTGGCTCCTGACCACCGTCGGCATCATCGAGGAGCCGGCGCGGTTCCTGAACTCGGTGAACCTCTCGCTGCCGAGCGTGATGCTGATGGTCGTCTGGAAACGGACGGGCTACTACATGGTCATCCTCCTCGCCGGGCTCCAGGGGCTTCCCGACGACGTCTACGAGGCCGCGAAGATCATGGGGAAGTCCCGCTGGGCGATGTTCCGGCACATCACGCTGCCGCTGCTCAAGCCGGCGATCCTCATCACGCTCGTCCTGGGGATCATCGACACCGTCCGCGCGTTCGCGCACGTCTACGTCATGACCGGCGGCGGGCCCTCGAACTCCAGTGAGATCCTGTCCACGCACTTCTACCAGGTCGCGTTCGGGTACTTCAACTTCGGGAAAGGGGCCGCGTACGGGTTCATCCTGTTCGGGATGTCGCTCGTGTTCTCGGTCATCGCCATCAAGCTGTCGGGAGGGACGGAAATATGAGTGTCACCGACGTGCTCACTTCGGATCAAGACGGATTCCCGGGGGAGCAACTCGTCCGCTACGTCGCGGTCTCGCTCGCGGCGCTCTTCGTCATCGTCCCGCTCTACTGGATGGTCGCGACGAGCCTGAAGGACCCCTCACAGATCGGGGTCTTCCCGCCGACCCTCGTCCCGAGTCCGGCGACGGTCGAACCGTACTTCGCGGCGTGGGAGACCGGACCGTGGGGACAGTGGTTCCTGAACACGATACTCATCAGCGGCGGAGCAACCGTGGTGACGCTCGCGATTGCGACCCCCGCCGCCTACGCGCTCGCGAGGTTCGACTTCCCCGGTTCGAATCCCATCTACCTGCTGTTCCTGGGCCTGCTGATGGTCCCGGCCCAGATTCTCCTCATCCCCCTCTACAACCTCCTGTCGAGCCTCGGGCTCGTCGACACGCGGCTGGGGCTGATTCTCGTCTACAGCACGTTCTTCCTCGCGTTCTCTATCTTCCTCCTGCACAGCTTCATGACGAACCTGCCGGAGAGTCTGGAGGAAGCGGCCAGAATCGGCGGGATTCCCGAGTGGAAGATATTCGTCCAGGTGATTCTGCCCCTGGTGAAGTCCGGACTGACGGCGACGGGGATGCTGATATTCGTCTTCACGTGGAACGAGTTCCTGTTCGCGCTGACGTTCCTCAAGTCCGAGCAACTGTACACGATCAGCGTCGGCCTCCAGTCGTTCCAGGGAATCCACGGGGCGACGGTCTACAACCAGTTGTTCGCGATGAGCACGCTGGCGACTCTGCCGGTCATCGTCCTGTTCGCGCTGTTCTCGGAGCAGTTCATCGAAGGAATCGCCGGCCTCGAAATGCAGTAACCACGGAGAAACAATGGAAATACAACTACACGACATCACGAAACGGTTCGACGAACTGGTCGCGGTCAACGACCTGTCGATGACGATCAAGGACGGAGAGTTCCTGACGCTCGTCGGCCCATCGGGCTGTGGCAAGACGACGACGCTCCGGATGATCGCCGGCCTGGAGACGCCCACCGATGGCGTCATCGAGTTCGGTGGCGAAGACATGACCTACGCGTCCCCACAGGAACGCGAGCTCGCGTTCGTCTTCCAGGCGTACGCGCTGTACCCCCACATGTCGGCGCGCAAGAACATGTCGTTCGCGCTGGAACACACCGAGGTCCCCGAGGAGGAGATCGAACAGCGGATCAGCGAGACCGCCTCGATGCTCGGGATCGAGGAGCACCTGGACAAGAATCCGCCCGCGCTCAGCGGCGGCCAGCAACAGCGCGTCGCGCTCGGACGGAGCATCGTCAGGGACCCCGAGATTTTCCTCCTCGACGAGCCGCTGTCGAACCTCGACGCGAAACTGCGCGTGAAGATGCGCGCGGAACTCCAGCAGCTCCACCGCGAGATACAGACGACGACGATATACGTCACCCACGACCAGGAGGAGGCGATGACCATGTCGGACCGCGTCGCGATACTCAACAACGGCGACCTCCAGCAGATCGACACGCCGGAAGTCGTCTACTCGCAGCCGGCGAACCGCTTCGTGGCCGGGTTCATCGGGAGCCCCTCGATGAACTTCCTCGACTGTCGAATCGATAGCGCCGCCGGAGCCGTACAGACGGACGCGTTCGCTATCGACGCGCCCAGCGGATTCTCGGGCGAGGCCGCGACGCTCGGGGTCAGACCGGAGGAACTGAGCATCGTTCCCCCCAGAGAGGGCGACTTCTCGGCGGAGGTCACCGTGTTCGAACAGATCGGCGCGTACAACATCATCCACCTGGCGGTCGACGACCTGGACGAGGGAATCGTGGCGCAGGTCGACGGGTCGAAACACTTCGATCCGGGCGACACCGTCGGCGTCGACATCGATCCGAAGTACGTCCACCTGTTCGACGCCGCCGACGAGGCCGTGTACAACCCGCCGCTTGCGTCCGAAGAATCAACCGCCATCGCGTAACGGGCGATTCCAGTCGGTTGTATCGGCTCGCAGGAACTCGCTGATACCGGCCGCGACACACCGTTTACCTGAAGCAGTGGACTATTTATGGCTGGCAGGCGACGCGCGGAGACGCTCCGGCGTGCCCGCGAGCGGTCCGTCGGCCGGTGGGACCGTGCTCAGCCCGCACGCTGGTCGTCCCCGATAGAGTTTAGTGACGGACAACAGTCTATCCACAGGGAAGGATACACGTGCTCAAATCGAACGAGAAACTGTTTCGCATCGTCGAACTCCTCCTCGAGAACGGCAGTGCGGGCGTGACGGAACTCGCAGACGAGACGCCATATCACAAGAGCACCGTGTACACCCACCTCCAGACGTTACAGGAGAACGGCCTGGCGTTCAAGTCCGACGGGAAGTACCAGCTGTCGCTGAAGTTCCTCACCATCAGCGAGCAGATCAGAAATCAGCGGCCGGTCTATCGACACGGGCACGAGGAGATCGACAGTTTAGCGGACGAGACGGGCGAGCTATCGTATCTCGCCGTTCCGGAGGACGACGTCGTCACGATACTCCACTACGCGAGAGGCGAGAAGGCGACGCTGTCTGTCACGGCCGGTTCGACGGTCCCGATCACGGAGCATTCGGTCGGCAAAGTACTGTTGGCCTTCCGCTCCGATACTGCCAGTTCCGAGACGGCGGAGGACCTGTCCTCGGAGGTGTTCGTGGATTCGGCCGAGGACATCTCTGAAGCTCTGGAGGAGGCCCGAAACAACGGGTTCGTCGTCGCGGAAGAGCGCGACGGGAGCGGGCCCTCCATCGCCGAACCCGACCAGACGGGCCCGCGTTCCGAATCCCACCTCACGGACGTTCAGCACAAGACGGTCGCCGCCCCCGTCCTGGACGAGGACGACGAACCGCTCGCGGTCGTCGCCGTCACCGGGCTCTCGAAACGCATCAACGGGGAGTATCAGGAGCGACTCTGCCGACAGGTCGTCCGGGCCGCGGCCGTCATCGAGCGGAAACTGGACGTCGAGCAGACCGTTCGCGCGTCGAACCGCGACTGAGCGGGTCAGGCGAGGCGCATCCAGACGATCATCGACGTCTGGCCGCGGTTGTTCCGGGCGTAGTACGGTATCGCGGTGAACTCCGTCGCGGACTCAGTGACCGACTGCATCGGTCGGTACAGGGCGTCCTGCCACTCCTCGAGGTCCTGGACGCTCGCCTCACCCTCGAGGATCGTCATGCCGTCCAGAACCGAGTCGGTGTACCGGGCGCTGAGCGAGTCCGGGTCCGAGAGGATGAGGTGGTGGACCGGCTGGGAGTTGTCGATGTCCTCCAGACAGTAGACGAGCGGTCCCCGACGGAGCGCAGCGAGTGCTCTATCGCTTTCGACCTCGGGGTGTGCGACGACCGCAGTCGGATCCATCGCGAGCGAAATCTCGATCCGATCACCGTCTTGCCACTCCCGCTCGACCGTCGCGTACCCGTCCGTCGGTTCGACGGCCACCGGCTCGCCATCGACCGCGAGGTCCCAGCGGTCGGCCCAGTCGGGGATGCGAAAGCCGAGGGCGAACGCCGTCGGTTCCTCCGGGGAGAGTTCGACCGTCACGTCGCCGTCCCACGGATACTCGGTGGACTGTTCGACCGTCACGTCGGTCCCCGAGACGGTCGTTTCGACGGTACTGCTCACGTAGAGATTGACTCGGAGTTCGCTCTCGGACCGGGCGTAGACGTACTTGCCGAGCGACGCGAGCACGCGGGACAGGTTCGGCGGACAACACGCGACGTAGAACCACTCGTTGCGGTGATACTCGTCGTCTGTCTGCAGCGGGTTCGAATAGCAGTACCGCGTCCCGTCGAGCGAGACGCCCGACAGCAGGGCGTTGTACAGGATCCGTTCCAGGACGTCCACGTACTTCCCCTCTCCCGTCAGTTCGAACATATTCTGACTCCAGAAGATCGCGCTCGCCGACGCGCAGGTCTCGGCGAAGGCGTCGTCGTTCGGCAGGTCGTAGTCCGTCGTGAAGCGCTCACCGAACTTCTGGGACCCGATCCCGCCGGTGACGTACATGCGTCGGGTCACCATGTTCTGCCACAGGCGTTCGACCGCATCGAACAGGTCTTCGTCGTCGACCTCCTGCAGGTAGGCGGCGACGGCGGCGTAGAGGTTCCCCGCTCTGACGGCGTGTCCTTCGACGCGTCGCTGGTCACGAACCGGCCGGTGGTCCTGCGCCCAGAGGCCGTCGTACGCGCCGGACTCGTCGCGCAGCGTGTCCTGATAGCCGACCACGGACCACCCGCTCTCCTTTTGCTCTTCGCTGAACGAATCCCGATCGATCAGCTGTTCGAGCTCCGGCAGTTCGGCCGCCATCGGGGACGGATCCCGGCCTCGCCGGTCGATGAAATAACCCGCCAGATGCAGATACCGCTCCTCGTCGGTGACTCGATAGAGCCGAACGAGCGCCAGTTCGATCTCCTCGTGTCCCGGAATCTTGTCCAGTTTGTCCGGGCCGAACCGCTCGTCGATGTGGTCGGCCAGGTCGCGGGCGACCCGCAGGAGTCGGTCGTCGTCGAGCGCGCGATGGTGCGCGACGGCGGCCTCGATCAGATGCCCGGCGCAGTACAGTTCGTGCATCATGGTGAAGTTCGACCACCGGCCCGAGTTGTCCCCGAGCATGAAATACGTGAACAGATAACCGTCGTCCGCCTGCGCCTGTTCGATCAGCGACAGGACGTTGTCGACTTTCGTTTTGAGAGTCGGCATCTCGTCGGTCGCGAGCGCGTAGCTCGCGGCCTCGACCCACTTGTAGACGTTCGCGTCGATAAAGGGCGCTCCCTCGAAGTCGCCACCGGCTTCCCCGACGACGCGGCGGAAGTTGTCGAGCGAGCCGTTCGCCTGAAGGTGGTCGTACTGATGGTCCAGCGAAACGAGATAGTTCGTCTTCAGACGCGGTAACCAGAACGAGTCGCGAATCGCGACGTCTTCGAGAGCAGGTGACTGATATCGCCCGGGCATACTCACGTGAGCGTTGTCAAACAATAAATAACCGGCAGGTAGAACACAGCCACCTGTGTGTGGTGACACCCCGTGGAAGCCCCATAGAGACGGGCGAGTACAGGCGAATCAGTGGGCGTGAACGACTCGTCGCTCCTGCCCAACGACGTTGATGATTGGTAAACGATACGTCGTACACTTAGATCGACCTCACCTCAGATATCCGAAAGTTATTTGTTGATAGTTTTCGCATTTGAATGTGCCATGACAGCAGATGGCAGAGAGAACGCGTCAGGCAGTCGCATCACCCGTCGAACGCTGTTACAATCTGGGGTCCTCGGTCTCGCGGGGACAGCAATAGGGAGCCCGCTCCTCTCAAGTGTCGGAAAAGGCTCATCCCAGCAGACAGTGACAGTCGACGTAAGTAATTCGACCCAGGAGGCGAACTACAACGCGTCCGGATTCCTCTACGGACTGAGCGACGACGGCCAGGAACCATCGAACGACTGGTTGTCTCCACTCAACGCGGGACTGTTCGTCGGCGGTGGCGCCCGACTCGACGGCGGCGGGTGGGCCAAGGGCGGCGAGGACGGCTATGAGAATCGGTGGGAGATGGTCGAACAGCAGTACGATCGTGTCACGACCCTCGACAGCGATCCGGAGTACGTCATTCGTATCAGTGACCTCTGGGGAGCCGACGCCGTTACCGTCGTCGATCAGGACGACCCCTGGCCGGGGGACGACGGCGACTGGGACAGTTGGGACGCCCTGCTCGAACGAATCGTTTCGGACGTGAAAGCGGCGGACATGAACCCCGAGGAGATTCAGTTCGAGATCTGGAACGAACCGAACTACGACCTGTTCTGGAACCGGTCCCAGGAGCGCTTCCGAGAGCTATGGCGGCGCGGCGTCCGGAAGCTCCGCGACCTGTATCCCGAGGCTCGGATCGTCGGGCCGAATTACACGCACTTGCTCCCGGACCTGCGGGACCGATTCGTCGAGTGGCTCGAGATGACGATCCAGTCCGAGACGGTCCCCGATATCATCAACTGGCACGACTTGCAGGAGTGGAACGATCCGGTCGAGGACGCCGAGGCCATCCGCGAAATCCTCGACGAACACGACCTCGATTTGCCCCTGGAGATCAACGAGTACCTCCCCATCTCGCAGTTGAACGCGGGTTACAACGCGTGGGACATGGTCCGGATCGAGAAGTCAGATGTCGAGTACGCGTCACTCGGCGTCTGGACCGCCTGCTGTGATTCCCCCAAACTGGTCGGACTGCTCTCCGGTACCGAGGACGGACCGAAACCGTCCGGTCGATGGTGGATCTACGAACGGTACGGCTCGATAACGGACCAGTTGCTAGAGACGACCGGCAGTCAGGACGTCGACGCCGTCGCCGGGACGAGATCGGTGTCACAGAAGCGAGACTCCGTCCAGGTGATACTGGGGAACCGTGGGTACACCGGAGACGTCGCGGTGTCGCTCGAGAACATCGACACGGATTCGGTCGGACTCGCACGCGGAAACCGCATCGAGGTGACGGTCGAACGCATTCCAAGTGAAGACACTGTCGAGTCGCCCGAGGTCGTGGATCACTACAACATTACCGCGTCGACAGCAGCACACACCATCACCATCCCGTGGGATGATCAAACAGACGCCTACGCAGTCACGCTCGAGCCGCCTTCGTCCCCAAATAGCGCCCCGCCAGGCGTAACACTTTCACACGATACCGGAGGTGGAACGATCGAATCCGGAAGTAACCGAAAAGTGTCGGTGACGGCTACAAATGTCGGACAGAGAGCGATAAAAGACGCCGAACTGAACGTTGATTCCCCGGATGACTGGACCGTCACACGAGAATCGTCCTCCCGGGATACCATCCCGCCCGGAAAGACGACGGACGCCTCGTGGGAGATTACGGCCCCGGCGGACGCTTCGCCCGGCGAATACGAGTTCGCCGTCGAACTGACGTACGGCTGGAAGGGGAACGAGACCGCCACAACCGCAAACGGGTGGACGTGGGAGGTCCCACTGGACCCCGTTCCCGAGGGGTACGCCACGTTCGCCTCCACGGAGGCAGAGTTCGGTTCGATCGACGGCGATCCCCTCGTCATCGACGCCAACGGCGCGGACACGTTCACCGGCGACGACGAATACGGAACGATCTATCCGACCACGGACCGCGCCGACCAGACGAGCACCGTCGTGGCGAAAATCGAGAGCCACGAGGAGGTGGGCGCCTATTCGAAGGCTGGAGTCGTCATCCGGAACGACATTACCGGGACCGGCGAATCGCCGGGCTACGTCGCGATGGTTGCCATGCCCAATCGCGTCGAGTTCGAGTGGGACAGCGACGGCAACGGGTATCTCGACAGCACGACGAACGTCGAGACATCCCCGACGTATCCCTGCTGGGTGAAACTCGAGAAAGACGGCACCTCCTTCGTCGGCTCCTACAGCACCGACGGGTCGAACTGGACCGAAATCGGGTCGGCCACCGTCGAAACCGCGACCGAAACCCAAGACGCAGGGATGGTAGTCTGTTCCGTCTCCGAGAATTCGACCAACGAAGCCAGATTCAGCGAGTTCGATATCTCGTAGTCGCTCGTCGCAGCGGATGACGCTGGCCGATGCCGGAGACGTTGACCTGACTGTCTCGGAATCGTTCCGCGGCCAGCATTCCAACTGAATCGCTCACCACCGCGACCGACCCGTCGGCTCCAGCACTACCGTCACCGCTGTCTCGCCCCGGTCAGTCGTGGTGGTCACGTCGAACCCGACGGCGAGGACGTGCGTGCGGTTGACCCGGTTCTGGACGACGACGCCGCGGTCCGCGTGACACGACCCGAACTGTCGACCGGCGCCTGCGGGACAGTTGTCGGCGGCCCACTCACCGGCCGCCGTGTCGTTGTAGGAAACGTCGTAGTACACGCCGTCCTCGACCCGCGACGTTCGAAGCCGGTCGACGCGCGGCCGCAGGCTCGTGTGGAGACGGGTCACCGCCGACTCGTTTTCGGCCCAGGCGAACTGTCGCGGAATCGGCGCGCTCTCGATTGCGACAGCGCGGTCAAGGACTCGGAGCGCGTCGGCGGTCGGGTCGTCGTACTCCGCCGTCGCGCGCACGTCGTCGTGATACCCCAGTTGCATCGACGCGAAGAGGATGGGAACCAGTGCGACGGCGACGAGCGCGGCCGCGACGAGAGAATCATCCGCCCAGTACGCATCCGGAATTCCGCAGAGCCGTCAAAACCGGTCATCGGTCGGTGATTCAACAAAGACAACAGTCCATGATGCGAGCCAGACCGCTAATTCACATTACTAACACCGATCCACTGGAACTTCCCATTTCTCCCAGCCATTATCAGACAGAAGTCTTCGATGGTCAGTCGATACACTGGATTGTCGGTCTGTACTGTCGAGACATTCTGAGAAGATCTGAATCCGTCATCCATTCGTGATAGAGACACTCGCCAGCTATCACGACACCAGTGGTACTGTGGTTTAATTCCGAGTTCGACCAGCAATCGTACTATGTCGTTGACCAATCGCTTGCTGACTGTGGAGTAGGCATCACGTTCGTGTCCATCACCGGCGACCAGCGTTCGAAGCACGAGTCGCTATTGCTCAGCACTACAGTCCCACAGCAACTCTGGCAGGTGAATGTTCTCCGAGCCAATGCCACAGAGCTGATCCAACAACTCAGCGTAGATCTTCGAACTGAAACTGAAAGATCGGTTATCACTGTACTTCGACAAACCCATTCGTTCGAGCAGTTTCGCGATTTGTTCACGATGCTCCGGCGTCTTTTGAGCGATCTGGATCGTCGCTGAGTTTGTTCGCCTCCAGGTGACGGATCCTTCGGTGATCTACCATCCGAGAAATTCGATAAAGTCGTCACCATCGAAGCGATACGGGCGTCTCCAGTGGTTCCGTCCCGCGTGAATTTCGACGGAGTCCACATGGGTCTCTAGTTCGTTCTGGTACGTTTGGAACGTCTCCTTATCGAAGAAGTACCATAGTGGCTATTGCGATGGCAGGGCTCACACCCGTCCGGGAGTCTTCGCCACACGGTGTGGCCGTGACGGTCGAAGGCGACACAGGCCTCAAACTCCGAAACGATGTCTGTGATATCGACTTGAGGAAGGCGTGTGCCGTCCCGATCCCACCAACTCTTGATGAATCGATAATACTCTCGGTCAGTTAATTCCGCTGCGCGGATGAACCGTGGATACGAAACTTCCTTTGTTGTGTATGATATCTTATGATCTGGAAGGACTCGAAGATCAGACCTTCCTATCTTAATACTGACTATTTCTTCTGGTGAGTTGAGTGCCATCTCATCGACGACCGATTTTGGCTTCACCGCTTTCGTCGTCGGATTGAGTGCAAGGACGGAGTCGGTAGTTTTGAGTTCCGAGACCTGGATCGGATCGTCCGTCGTCAGTACCTCAGTATCGGCGGTGAATCCCTCTCCTCCGAAATCGTAGTAATTTCGTCATAAATATTAGATTCGACGATCTCATCGTGCTCGTCCATCGATCACAAACTCGCTTCGAGCATGGTATGAGGGTGGCTCACAAGAGGGTTTAATTTCAGGTGGAAATGAGATTCTGAAACCAGGGGCGGTGTCGCGCTGAACAAACGGTGCAATGACCGTGAGGCTTCCGCAGGAGACGGTCCATTGTCGTCAAACCGCCACTGTCGAAATTGGGTGTACATTCGGACCACCTCTGGTGGCCGATAATAAACTCTCAGAAACGCCTCCCCTTCGCAGTCGATAGCTATCCGGACTGACTCTCTCCACAACGTATTTTTGCGAGCAACAGACGGTACTGGTTACAGCAGGGTATCCAGTTCAACCCTGCCGAGACGCCCCGGTAGAATATATTCAGGAATCTCTCGTCAATCCCTAGATCCCCACCAACAAGCACGACCAAGGCACAGTCAACTGCAACCGGTCCAGAATCCGGGCGAGCGGGACACTCCGTGGGGGAGCGAGGCTCACTACTTCCAGACCAGTCAATTTCACAACTACTCCCAAGGTTAGATAGAATCGCAAGAAGGAAACCAAGGTTGCAAGATTGGAAACGTCACAAGTATCAGACACCAATAACGAAATCGCAACTCACCTCGCTCCCGAACCAGCTTCGGAGAGGGCGCTGTCGGTCGATATCGAGCCCGTTGGCCCGTCAGCTACGTCAGACGCTTCCTGGAACGCCCGTCCATCTAGGCAGGCTCGACAGCGGTTTTTCACGTTCTTTCGGTGGCGGTCACCTGGGTGTCCACGAGGGAAATCGACAAAGGACGGTGTTCGGCTGATCTGTCGGCCTCGAAATCCACCCGACTACCCTTGTAACCCGCGCGGATCGGGGCGAACAATCCGATCGAGCAGTTGCTTGACGGTGACGACGTCAGTCAGACCGGGTTCGTCGATTGAAAACGAACTTGCGGGCGTGCTCTCGGAATACGTCTTCTCGACGCGGGGCTCGCCCTCCAGGGGATCGTTGAGGGCGGACAGGATGTCGTGGGCGGCGTCGTGAGACATCGCGACCCAGATGGCTTCGTCGGGGTCGCAGGCGGCCATCTTGTCGAAATCGGCGGGCACAGCTCGTCGGTGGTCGTTGTTGATCCGCTCGGCTTCGACGGTGACGCGAATCTCACCGTCGGCGTCCAGCCCGACCAGATCGAGGCGATGCAAGGAATACGACTCCGTGACCGCCTCGACGGCATCCTGATCCGTGCCCATGAACGTCGCAGCCGGAAGCGAGCCGTCCTGGACCTCGTAGTAGGGGACGACCTGGGTGACGGGCGAGTCAGCGTTGTCGACGAATGCGTGTTCCAGGTAGCGCCGGGCGGCCTCGACGGCGAGGACGTGTTCGCTGGACTCCTCCAGGTCGCCACATTCGTGACCGTAATCGACGCCACGACGGTAGGACTCGCCGATCGCATCCCTCCCAGCGGGCGTCACCGAATACAGACGGTGGGGACGGTCCGTATCGTGCCGCAGTACATCCGCATCCAGCAGGTCCTGGACGGCCTCACTCTCGATGCCGACGTACTCCTGCAGCCGGAGCATCGAATCGGACAGCAAGTCGTACTCGAGGGGGTCGTACCGGAGCTGTTGGGCGTTATAGACGGCCTGCAAGAAACACAGCTGAGACGTCGACCATTCGCTCTCGGCGCGTTCGTCGGCCGAACGCTTCAGATTCAGCGTACAGACGGGCACGTCGTCGGGATCGACATCGGCCAGTGAGCCACAGCAGGCAATCGCGCGTCGCATCCCATCGATCGACGGATCGTACCGGTTCTCACACTGCGAACAGTACAGGGCATGGCTCTCGCGGTCGTAGGAGACGGTCTGTGGGAGGCGACGCGTATGCGGGAGGGCGCTGTCGACCCGGACGGGAGAAGCGTCGCCAGTCGGATCCTCGCTGTCGCCGGCCTCCTCGGGCGTGCTGGGCGACGCAAGTGTGAGTCCGGCCTCGGCGTGTGTTCGCTCGGTCACCGCGTCGACGAGTCGCTCGAGTTCTGCTGTCGGGATGGTTTCACCCGGCCCGTCTGGAGCACCGCGTGGAAGCGGTAACGACTCCACCTGAAACGGGCGTGGCTCGGGCTGGTCGAAGGGGGCAGGGAGCTGAACCAGCCACTCACCTCGGGGGAGCCACTTGAGCTGATCGGCCATCTCTGTCGCTGACATATCCGCGGTCGTGAACCGCTTGGCCAGGTCGTCGTCGGTCGGGACGTTCCCGGTGACGTACGTCGAGACGTTGTTGTGTAACTCCCGGTAGACCGCATCGTCGATCCGACGGAGCTGGTCGGGAAACTGCATCGCGAGCGTGATGCCGACGCCGAAGCCACGCGACTGTGAGAGCAAGTTTTGTAAGATATCCGAGGTTGCAATCGTCGCAGCCTCTTCGAGAAATACATTGACAAGATTATATGTTTCTGATGCGGGCGTCGACTGTGCGCGCCGGCGAAGTGCGGACCAGAGGTTCGACAGTAAGACCAGCGTCATGACACGCTGCGTGTCGGTGCGAACGCGGCCGGTGTCGACGATGATAACGACGTCTTCGTCGAGGTAATCGCCGAAATCGAAGTGCGGGTCGTCACCCTCGGGGACGTGATTGAACATGCGGGCCAGTCGGCGGTCGACGGGAATCTTCTCGATGCGGTTGGCGACGCCCTGCATGATCTCGTCGAAGGAGCGAGCGCTGTTTGCGACGACGCCGGAGAGAAGTCGTTCGAGGTCCTCGTCGGCGACGGCCGGGGCGGACTGGCGGTCGTGCATCTCCTGGGCCGCGGCGTGGAGGTCTCGATGGGCGAACGCGTCGTCGCCGTTGACCGGGTCGAACAACGCTTTGACCAGATAGCGAATGATGTCCGGCGAGCGTACGGCGCGTTCGAAGCGGTCCCGACCCATGATTCCGACGAGCAGTTCGAGATAGTGGTCGGCCTTGTCCTCGACGGCAGTCGTGCGCGAGACGCCGTCGTCGAGATCCGGTCGAATGTCGAAAAATGAGAGGGCAGGTAACAGTGCGCTACAGTCGAAGTACAGGACGTTCTCGAGGGTCCCGTACGCCGCGTAGTGGGCGCGCATGTACTCGCGGGCCATCCCACCACCCTTTGGTAGAAACAGCACGTCAGCGCCGTCTGTGGCCGCGTGATTGGCGAGAATCGCAATGGTGAGACTCGTGGACTTGCCCGACCCGGTCTTGCCGTACCAGGCGACGTGTAGCGGCTGGAGTGAGGGTGGCAGTGTGACCGGGTCAGACTGGGCCGTGCCGTCCTGTGAGAGGGGGATGCCCAGCGGGAGGCCGTCGTCGCGAAACGGCTTCAGATGTGATGACGGCGGTGGTGGGAGGATGCGTCGCTCGCCAGGGGTGGTCGCGAGAGCACGACGGGCGGCAGTCGTAAGCGCGCTCCCGTCGAGCAGACAGACGCTTCCGAGTTCGCTCGCGTCGACGACGATGCCCGGGCTGGTAGGGGAGGTGAGTGGGAGGTAGGTGTCGAGCGTTTCGTAGTCCGCGGGGTCGAAGGTTCTGTTGACTATTTTCGTCCTGAGCGTCTGTGCCTCTGCGTTTCTGCAGACCGTGCCACTGAGTTCGTAACAGGAGTGACTGACCTCCGTAAAGGCCGTTGCGAGGTCGTCGGCGACGTGTCTATCTCGCTCGTCACACAGGATCGCCCGGATGTTGACCTCGAAGGAGCGTCTGGGGTTTCGCTCGTCGAGTTCCTCGAGGCGAGCGCGGTCTGCGACCGGTATCCGCACGTCGGAGTGGTCCAGCTCGGAGGGTCCCAGGAGTGCGCCGATGACCTGCCCGACCCAGGTCTCCTTTCCCTCTTCGAGAGCCTGTTTGTGCATATCCCGCTCGACCGTCCAATCGGATTTGGGCCGGACGAGGACCTGGAGGAGGGCTGGACCGTCAGTGGCTGCGAACGCCTCGACGACGCTCGCGAGCGGTGTACGGACGTGATCGCTGTCCTGGTGGAACGTTTCGAGTGGGCTGAGTCGCGTCTGCCAGTCTTTGCGGGTGTCTGGTTGGCCGTCGAAGCGGACCGCGGTCGGTGGCTGATCTGGGACGAGCGTCGGCGACCACTGGACCGTGCGGAACTCGTAGGTGTCCGGGAATATCGTGCGGAGGATGCGTTCCAGTGGGTCGTGTAGATCTGGGGTGTCGATCCCGAAATAATACTGGATGGTCCGGGTGTCCACTTGGGGGGCGACGAGGTATATCTCGAGTGTTGGTGGTGGTTCCTGGAGGAGGGTCCAGAACCTGGTTTCGATCTCCTGTGATTCGAGTTGGTGGAGGCGTTCGAACTGCGCCTCGACCGTCTGTGGATCGAGCGGGTCGTCGGTCGGTGTGACGCGGATGTATTGGCGAGTTTCTTCTACTGGGACGGGTGAATTATCTTCTGTTGTCATTGAAAATTGCGTAGATGGAATCTCGTATAAATCTATGGAAAGAACGCGGAACTGCGGACGGAGTGGTGTTTTGGGTTAGACAGCCAGAAAGCCCCGGCTGGCTGCACTCGGGGGACTCGCTGCGGTCCTCACTGCGTTGCGGTCCTTTCGTCGTCCGCCGTCGCGCAGCCAGCCGCCCCTTTCAGTCCCGCCAATGTGGAACACGACAGCTATTCCGACACGTGGTTGATTCACTGCCCCAAATCAACCGCGGAGATACACAGACCACTTATTGAAATGTCCTCCCAACCGGTTATTCGCTCTGTGAGCGCGATAGATGTGCGATCTGCTCAAGAGACTCACCTCGAGAGATGAACTCATGAACTTCTGTCCGGGTGTGAATTGACAGCTGACTCTTCCGAAGCCAGTATCCAGTCAACAGTAGAACACTACCAATGAGAAGAGTCAATATCGCAATTCCAGAGGCGGAGTTCCAATTAAATAGACTATACGCCAACGATGCAAGACCAGAGTAGAGATACGCTCGTGACCAAGTCGGTTCTTGATACTGAACAGTTGTTATATCAGCCAAATTGATGGCAGTCATTGTTCGCTTTCCAGAAAACAAGATCCGTGTATCAGTGCAACCTATCTTTCCCGATTTACCGGAAAAGAATAGTGCGTGTGGATCCCCGTAAACAGGTGCTTCAGCACGTATCTCTTCGTCGGCGTTGAGATATTCAGCTAACTCCATATCAAATAATTCCTCAGTGGAGGATAAAAACCGGTTTGTTAGCTTAGAGTCATCTCTACAGTACAAAATCACTCCAAGAACCAACACTGAAATAGGGAGCTGTGACTGTGGTTGGGATGATTGTTACGCAACATGAGATTACAAGAAATCAGACACTCAGTACGGCTCCTCGACGACGGTCTTTCCATTTTCGTCAATCACGTATATCGTGTCCCCATTGTTATTCCAAATGGCCGCATCTGATCCCCAGTACAGTTCCGAGTCGGTGTCCGTGCCGCTCCCAGTGTACAGCGTCACTTTCGAACCTGGATCAAGTTCGAAGCCATCCGGGAACCGATAGGTGTGCTCGGCTTCGTCTTCAACAGTCCACCCGGACAGGTCCAATGTCGATTCTCCCATATTCTCGAAGACAACGTATTCGTCATTCTCGTTTTCGTGATCATTTCCAACCGCATCTTCGTGGATGTTCGCAACGATCAGCCCATCCTCGATCTGCTCGGGCGTCGGAGTCGGCTCTGGTGTCGGTTCAGGTGTCTGAGGTTCGAAATTCCAGACGCCGATCTCCTGAGCCCGTGCATTCGCTTCAGCCGAGGCAAATTGCGAGCGCTTACTGAACGCGGTGTCGTACAACCGCGCATAGCCTTGCTCAATCAGTGCGTGATTGAATAGGGTGCCGTCATCGTAGATATACACCAGTAATCGTCCGTAGCTTCCCCGCCTGTCTGCTTCCTCGTCGACGACGATCCGTATCTCCTCTCCTCGTTCGAGTTCTGTTCTGGCGAATTCGCTCGCCTTGTGGCCCCAATCTCGAAGGTGATCACTCCCACGATCCGTGTCCGGAACCCCTTCCCACTCATCGGGGTCCGTCGTCGTGTGTACCTCTGGCGTATCGACGCCCAAGAGCCGTACTCTTTCCTCGTCTCCATCCTCATATCTTACATCGATGGTGTCACCATCGACGATCTCAACCACAGTGACTCGGAACTCAGTGCGCTCTTCTCGGTCCGGCGTTGGGGTTGGCTCCGGAGTCGGCGTCGGTGTCGGCTGTACCTCGGGGGCAGGGGTTGTCGTTGAGGTGGATGTACCAGTGACGACTGGGGTTTGTGTTGGCTCTGGTGTCGGGCTCGCAGTCGGCGATCGTGATGCTGACTGTGTCACGACCGTTCGAGTCGGATTGTCTGGTGTTGGTGTCATCGTGTACCCTGGTGTAGCGGTCTCCAGAGTAGGTTGACTGAAATTTGCAATAGTACCATTCCAGCTCGCGATGTCGTCGTGAAATACGATATCCAGATCGACGAGTTCGATACCCAGGTACAGTTGGCCAGAATCAAATTGTGAAAGGGTTGTAGTGTCGAGATGGATCGTTTTTCTGTAATTCGGAGACCTACTAACATTCTCGCTTCTGGACACTTCGATATCGTTGATCCTGACAGTGAGAGTCGGTTCACCTGGATTGCCTTCTCCATCGGCATTGGGAAGGCGCGTATCTGCACACACCCGAAGTGAGAATGAGACTACGTCACCACTGTCGTTTTCAGAGATATTGACTATCCGGACATTGAGTTCTGAATCTGGATCAGCACTCACAGTTGACTCAACTGTAGCTGTTTCAGTTTCGGAGAGTGTCTCTGTCTCTGTAATCGGTGTATCCGAAGTCCCTGCACAGCCAGCGAGGATCGACAAGAGAACGATCCACACCACCACGATGATGCGCCCCGTTGCCATGCCGAACCAAGCAGTCCCAGCACAGAAAGTATAGCAGACCGTTTTCTATAGAAGGAGAGCGCTACCGTTCGAGTAACTGTGGCTTTTTCAGGGTAGAGGAGGATGCCGTCGCTGCCCGCCACATGTTCATGACTGGTATCGCTGGAAACTGTGGTCTGTCCGAAGTACAGGTGTATTAGCAATTACTGGCAATTAGGCTCTCCTTCTCATCGATCAACAATCTCACCGTCGCCAACTGCCAGTTCGGACTCCAGTTCTGCCAGCAGCTCCGTCCCCTCGGCGTGCAGTTCATTCGCACGTTCGAGCGAGACGTCTCCCGCTTCGAGTTGGTCGATGATCGTTTCGAGTCGGTCCGTCTTCTCGGAGATAGTGTCGTCCTTCATAAGTTGATCAGGATGAACAGCCCCAACGCTACGACGAACAACGCCAGAACGAGCAGCACCGCGATGAAACGGCGTCGTTGTCGGCGATACCGTTCGGCGTCCTGTTCACGCTTCCGTTGCTGTTCGAACTGCGTCCGGGCGCGGTCCAGTCGATTCTCGAGCGCCGTCAATTCGTCGCGGACGTGCGCTTCGTACGAGCCCTCCAGGTCAGCTTCGAACGTCCGCAACGTAGCGTCCACCGTTTGCGTGTATCCGCGAGTCAGTCGGGCGCGTGTTTCCTCGAGCGTTGTCTCGACGGTACTGGTGTACGTACGGTCCAATCTGTCGCTGAGCGCGTCCAGTTCGTCTTCCAGGGACGCTTTCTCCGGGACGATTAATCCGACCTCTGTCGGCGTCATCACTCGCCGATCAGCTACCTCACCAGCCAGTGTCTGGTCGTTATCGTGGCCGACGCCGACCACGATCGGTGTCTCTGTCCTATGGATGACGCGACAGAGTGGCGTCTCGTTGAATACGCGGAGATGTTTGTCTGCCCCACCGCCGCGAGTAAGGACGATGACGTCGATCAGCGGGTTGTCGTCTAATTCGCTTATCGCACCCATGATCGAGAGCATCGCATCGTCACCCTGAACGGTGGCGTTCTGGACCACGATGTCCACGTCGGGATAGCGGTCGTGGATGCTGGTGATCGCATCGGTTCTGGCGTCGCTCGTTGCACTCGTGACGATGCCAATTCGTTCGGGCAGCTCCGGAAGCGATTCCTTGGCCGCAGGATCGAGCAGGCCGTCGGTTTCGAGCAGATGGCGGTTCTGTTCGTAGATTCGCTGGTACGTTCCTTCACCGACTTCCACCACGTCATCAACGATGATCGAGACGTTACCTCCGTCCTCGTAGTACGAAAGCGAACCTTTCACAGCGACTTGCGCTCCGTCCTCGATATCGAGACCCAGTTGCTTGCGACGGTAGCTGAAGATCACGCAGTGGATGGTCGAGCCGTCGTGAACCAGATCGAAGTGGACGTGGTCGTTCGATGAGACGCCGGCATCAGAAACGTCACCGACGACGTAATCGAATCTGAGCTGTTCTGCGTCCTCAATCAGGGAACCGATATCGGCGTTCAGCGTGTCGACGTACGTGACCCGCTCTGCTTCGAGCGCCTCCTGTAATGTCTCGATCGGCACGGCTTCGCTCGGCTCCGACTCCATTCGACCATCTGTTGCGTGGACGCGTACTTAATCAGTGGTGGTGTTGGGTAGTTCGATTCACCAATCCGATTATCGAACCCGACACCACTCTTACCGAGATTTCTCTCTAGATATCGAGACGAAGGGACCTATCGAACAGAGATAGCCGTTATAGCAATCGAAGCTGAGCAATTCAGACAATTCGAGTGGAGAAAGAAATATATTTCAGCAGATGGTTATATATTTGATGTTTAAAACGGCACACTCCCCTAAATTTGATACCACTTCTAACCAAATAATGGTAAGATGACTAAAGAATCAAGAATAGATGACAATGAAAATGATATTTCCAAATCGGAGGCTCTCATCGAGATCTATGAAGAGTACCAGCAGATATCGAAAGGGAAGGAGTTCACCGGTGATGGAACATGGACAGAAGACAAAGTCATCTGTGCCATCGTTACCGCGACATCAGAAATAGTTGCTCTGAGCAAAGCCGCTGCTGCATTCGGTTGCCGAGATGACCGACCAGAAACACTCTGGGATTACGAACGTACCGAAAGCTTCGAAATAGTCAGTGAGTTCAAATCACCGCCGAGAGTGGTCGCAAATTCCGCATGGGAAGATCTTCCGCCAGTCGTGAAGGCTGGCGATGACGGCTACGATGACGTTGTTGTTCAGATGCGCTCAGCCTGTTCTTTCGAGGACAACAAGTCGATAGTATACGATGAATGGGGAACGCAAATCACCTCGGCAGATGCGTTAGAAGAGGCGACGACGGTAGGTACTGATCCAGTGTGGATCGTCATCGGAGTGTCGCTTGAACCAACAGCTGTTGGGAAGGGATTCGACGAGTACATCGGCTCGACTGCAAGAATTCACTGTCACACCTGCGGACTGGAATCCGCTGAATGTGTCAATATTATCTTCCCTGAGGAGATGGACGACCACGTGGGAATATGGAATTGTGAGGAGTGTGGCGGTCGAATATCTGGACCGATTCCACAGAAAGCGCTCCGACAAGATGCATTGAGTTTTGATTGAGTGAACATAGGCCGATTTGACCGCATCCCCTCCCCCCACCGATCCCTGCTATACGCGTGTGCAATGTCCAAGATCCATGAATATGCGGTTGTCAGGTGGGTAGCAAGCGCAGTCACAGCACTGAAAAACGTGGTGACTGCCGCTGCCTGTGGCGGAAGACAACCAAACAAATTCAGGAGTGTGAGACATTGGAGAAAGGTGGCGGTTGCTGATCGGCCAAGTTGCAGTTTTTTAGGCACAGTGGGCGAGCCTGCTGAATACAGTTCTCGTAACGATTGACCTGGGTGGCGGTTGAGTGACCCAAGCTGGTCCCTGCGACCAGAGAAAAGTATTCAAGTGAACGTAACTGGGGTACAATAGGTAGTAATACGGATCTGCAATGAGTGAATCGCCAGGACAGTGGCCGGAAGATGTCGCGATCCGATTCTATGCCGAGAGCTCTGTCTCGCTTCCCGGGATGGGTGACCAACCGGAATCGTGTGGCGCGTACTATCCGTCGAAATTTTGCACCGATTGTGGCAATCCACACTTCGAGCAGTCAACCTGTGAGACGCGGACCTGTCCGTTCTGTTGGAGTGCGTGGCGACGACGACGTGCTGAACAGATCACCGTCCGACTTGGCTCAGCACGAGCGGCTGCAGACCCGGGATTGGATAAACGAGCGGTTCACGTGGTCGGCTCACCACCCACTGGATCGATCAAATCCCTGGTCGATATCCAGCGTGGATATCGTGAGACCTACGAATTGGCACGGGCGAAAGGCATCCGTGGCGGTGTTGCCATCTTCCATGGCTTCCGTGTGACTGACGCTGCAAAGGATGCATACGATGCAGCGGTCGAATCGGGAGACTGGCTGCCCGAACGGGACGGAAAACTCTGGCGATGGGTTCGCCAACAGGACGCATCCTGGCGCGACTTAACTTACTGGAGCCCGCACTATCACCTCATCGGCCTCGCTCGTGACGTTGGCTGGAGCGACGCCGACGAACAAGAGGGATGGATTCTCCGACGAATACGCAGCCTCGATCGCTTCTCGCCGAATATCGATTCGGGCTACAAGGACATGATCGGGCTGTCGATGTACTTGCTCTCGCACGCGACTTTCGAGACCACAGCAAGCAAACACAGCATCAGATGGTTCGGAGAGCTGTCGACAAATCAGTTCTCACCCGAAAGCGAACTTGATGCAGGCCTGTACGACCTCATCGCCACGCGGGCACGAGAACTCGCTGGCACAGCCCAAGGCACCGAGAGTGATACTGGTGGTAGTGGGCCAACCGACGAACAGTCGGGATGCCGTACAGAGGGATGTTCAGGCGAGTTTGCACCGATCTGGGAAGCAGGTGCTGCCCTCTCGGACCCGCGATTCTGTGACAGTATTGCGTCGGAAACGGAATCGCTTCTCAACGCCGCCTTTCAGTGGGCCATCGGAGATAGACCACCACCAGATGACCAATTATTTCCGAAGACCCGGACGGAAGCCCGCGAAATCCTACGGGAGTTAGCCGCTGGAACGTGAGTAGTTCGAGTCAGAGTCGATCACTGTACCATGCTAATCGTTCACCGATAGCGAGGCCCTCAGTCGGAATCGCAACATCGGCATCTGGAAAATCTTCAAGCAATGGAAGCAATTCCTCGTAGTATGCTTTCCCAGCGTGGAAAACGAGCGTTTCGTCTCCACGCAGAACACCCATCTCTTGCATCTGGTCGACCACTTCAGAAGCCCACTCACGCCGTTCGGCCACACTGGCGGAGGTCAGCGTCTTCTCGTACGGTTCGATCGGGTCACCGTCTGGATCAAGAAGGCCGTGTTTCGCCGAGAGAATCCACCACTCGTCGTGTTCGCGCTCTGCATACGCTCGCATCTTCTCGAAATACGTCGACGTGTAGAGGTCTCTCGGCCGAGCGGGTTGATCACGCTTGGTTTTCACACAACTGATGAGCCCGATTTCGCGTCTATCGCTGGTTGTCATGTGCTAGCGTAGTCACATCTCGACAGTAAATTGTTCGGCCAGCTCAGCGGCAGGATCAGGGCCAATCCCGACGGATGTGAAGTGCTCAACGAGCGCGGTTCGGGCAGCCCCGCTATCCGGTTCGTGGATTCCAATAATCTGACCAGCTTGCCAGACGATCGAGTCGATACGGAGGAGCGAGACAGGCCGATTCAGCTGGTCGCTCACCCGACCCATCACTACGCCCCAGGTCTGCACCACATGGTCGGTGTCGTCGCTCTCGGTCAGCCCCGAACTCTGTGAGACACGGACGACCTGGAGGTCACACGGTATCGGGATATCATGGGGAAAGGCCAGATACTCCCCCTCTTCAATAAGCCGGGCGATGTCGTAAATCTTCATCGAGAGAACGACCGTCTTCTTGCTTGGGTCTGTGTCCAGCCCATCTGCGAGGCGTTCCCAGACCTGCGCTGGGGCGACAGTACGATGATTAGCGAGAAACCAGTCGTCGAAGCCACTGTGGAAAAGACGGACGAGACGGTCACGTTTTTGCTGATTGAGTCTGGCATTGACTTTTCGTTGCATGAATGTCCCGAGAATGTCACGAACGTCCTGGGCTGCCTCAAGCCTGCCGTGTGACAGCGCCACGGCTTCGAGTTCGCGCCAGAACCGTTGGGCATCTCCGTTGAGCTGATAGTCGGCCGTCGTCGCTGACGTGACCAAGAGCTGGACGTGGTCGGTGCTCTCGTAGCGGTCGTAGAGTGCCCTGATAGTGTCGTACTCTGGTTCCGTTCGGTCGAACGCGACGATACCCTCGTATCCCAGATTCGCCAGCGCGTTCGCGATAGCGTCGACGCGAGTGTCGTCCATTACGATACACCGAGTTATCCGAGGAGGTAATACCTTCTCTCGGATCCGGTGTCTGGACCCACCTGTGGCGGTGTTCTTTCAGTCGGTGTGGAGGTGATTCACTGGGCCCGCGGCGTCGGGCGCTACGTGAGTGTGTTCAGGAAGTGCAATGAGTCGTAACGCCATACGCTACAGTCCCAACATCGACCGAACCCGTTCGATCAGACCACCCTGAAGGTCGAAGATCTGTGCCATCTCCTCGTCAGTCAACTCGAAATCGAAGATCGAGAGATTGGATTGCAGATGGACATGGCTGGCTGCCTTCGGTATCGCAGCGACCTGTTGTTGCTGAACGAGCCAGCGAAGCGCCACCTGTGCTGGTGACTTCTCGTATCGATCTCCAATCGTCGCTAATGTGGTGTCGTCGTTGACGCGACCTTTCGCCAGCGGACTGTACGCCGTGAGCATGATGTCGTGATCGATGCAGTATTCGAGCACGTCAGACTGGTCTGTGTAGGGGTTGTACTCGACCTGGTTCGTACAGATCGGTGTCTCAGAGGCTTCGCGTGCGTTTGCAAGCTGCTCCACCGAGAAGTTACTCACGCCGATGTGTCGAACTACTCCGTCACTCTGGAGTTCGTTCATTGCCTTAATTGTCTCCTCGATGGGGACAGATCGACTCGGCCAGTGGATCAGGAAGAGATCAATCGTCTTGATGCCGAGTTTCTCGCGGCTCGCTCTGGCGGACTGTTTGGTCTCCTCGTACCCGAGGTTCGTTCGCCAAACCTTGGTCGTGATGAAGAGCTCCTCTCTGCTGACAGCCGTGTTTGCGAGCGCCTGGCCTATCGCAGCCTGGTTCTCGTAGTACTCGGCCGTATCGATGTGGCGGTAGCCCATCTCCAGTGCCTGGGTTACCGTCTCGGTGCAGGTCTGGCCACGCAGACGATAGGTCCCTAATCCGAGTGCCGGAACTCGTGTCTGCTCCGTGCTGACGTATTCCATGACTGGGCTTGGAGCGACTGGAAAAAAGCTCCTGTGGCGAGTGAATCCAAATTTGAGATGGGTAAAATGCCGTGTGATCTCGGATAAAGCCGCTTCTCAGTCTAACCCTGTTGCCACGTTTCCAATTCGCGTTCGCATTTACTCCTGTAGCTGGTCGTCACAGCAGTACAGATAACTCCGAGAACGGCCCTTTCAGTCCCTCCCAATTCGGGTGGGCAGGGCTGCTTTTGTGCGGGAATTCTGAACCAGCATCTTGGAGCTATATAGCCGTAATCAAAGGTAGTTCCTGGTTGAATCAAACGGCTGTTATGACTTGCTGGCCCTCAAGCAGTGGGAACTCCCATGCCGAGTGACAACGAGTATTAAGCGTTGCCTGATGTTACTATTTCCATGGCAAATAGAAGCCCAGCGCGCTCGGATCGCATCGGTGAGGAGGCAGATGTTACATACAATATCGCAACTCCATTCAATATACATGACGCGTCAATCTATCTGTTCGATCGTGATGACGAGATGGTCGAGGTCCTAATTGGTATGGTACCGGAACCGTACATGTACCATGACAACTACGACACAGACGACCGAACAGAATTGAACCAGCATGCCATAGCCCAGTGGCTGGTCGATGAGGCAGCTAAACCGCTTGAGCGCTGGGATTACCAGACATCTGATTACAAAACGACCAATCCTAATTTCCACCTCCGGGACATCTACTTCGAATGTACTCGGTCAGAAGTTAACGAAGCCGTTCTCGTCGCCAAAGAAGTCCTACACACGATAGAGGAAAAAGTCATGCACCAGCGAGAATGTGTGGACCAACTTCCAGAGTCTCCACTACAAGATTTAGAAGCGGCCACTAATTGAGCCAACCTTAGACGGGGCAGTCAGGGACACGTTAAGCACTAACATACTTCTGCTGATCACTATCACCCGATATTCACTTTCGAAACAGGTGGTGTCTGTTGTCGCAACGTTTCGGCAAATGTCTGTTCTCAGGTCCCAATTCTCCCTAGCTATAATATCGGCTCTCTAAAACTATGTTATACTATGTCATGGGAGCGGTTAGGAGAGGCCATGACCGAGATCGCGGAGGATTACGACCAGTGGCGACCACCATTCAGTGATCAGGGTGGAATTACGGGGCCGATTGTCCGAAATATCGATGGGAAGCGGAATAAAGCGTTATTCCTGACGCTCACAACGGCTCTCAACCGACAGCGGGACGCAAAATCACTATACACGAAGTTCGGTCGGCTCTGGGACGAGGAACATTGGATCTTCGAGCCCGAGACGCTCATTGAGGAGCGGTCGTTCGAAGAGTTGTCGGCACTATTTGAGGAGGAAGGCGTCCGGTTCGGGAAGAGTGATGCAGAGGTCTGGTACGAGATTTCTCGAACGCTGTACGAGGACTACGATTCGGATCCGATGGTTCTCTTTGAGCAGTGTGACCTCGATATGGAACGTATCGGGACTCACGTTCGAAATGCATCTGGCGATACAGAGTTCTACGATCATGGACGGAAATTTCCAGTCCTTCGAGGTGAGAAGATTCGACCACTATGGCTCCGTCTCATCGATGGGTATGTGCATTCTTTGAGTAGTCCGGAGAGTGCGGAGATTTCCGTCGACACCCACATCATTCAAATCACAAATAGACTGTTTGATAACGAATATACGAACGATCTATCGGACAAGGCGGAAATTCGCGAACTGTGGCGAGCGATCTGTGAGGAGCAACCAGTTGATCCAATCGACATCGATGGAGCACTCTGGTATATCAATCGTGGCTGGGACGATTGGGGACGTGAATATCTCTCTGAGAAAATCGGCGGACAGGCTCCGGGAGGGATAGCGATACCGGAGTCAGTGATTGACGTTGAAAACAAGCAAACTAGTCTAGAAAATACTACACAGGAGGAGACAGCACAGAATCCAGAAAATGTAGACCTCACAGATCACCAAATTTCTCCTCCGACAGATGATGTTATGAAACGAACCGCAATGAAGGTGGGAACAGCTCACTACTTCGTTGCTGAAGCGGGCCTCAATCTCGAAGTTCAGATGACGGACGCTCCATATCACCTGTGCGATGGACAGACACTGGCTATCAGTCCGGATGAACTTGATCAATCCTCTTGGACTCAATGGACGATCCATCAGTTCCGACTCATCCTTGCAGCAGAAACGATGGAACCAAACGGATGGCGAGTGGTCAGTGCGGACTCTATTGACACCAGCCGATACTTCAAGTTAGAGGAGGAGCATTTTCCTACGCTTATTGAAGCGCGCGATGCATTCGCCGACGAAGGGATGAACAAGACCCTTCGAGATGCAGGATACCATCCCGATCAGATTGTCGTGACGCCCTCAGACTCTGTGACTCCAAATGTGGAAAACCCCAGCAAAGATATCTTCGTTACCCCGGATGGCACGGAACTCAGTGTTGAAGAAGCAGCGCGGAGTAATTTCGATCCCGTCACCGGCGCGGATTTGAGTGGTGTGGAACTCCAGTCGCAGATCGCTCTTGCTGAGATGTCAAGAGCAGATCGAGATGCATACTTCAATGACGATACGGAGTACAAAATCGGCGATGAGTGAAGTGACTCTACGGGATTTGCTACTTACATAGAAACCTGAAGCGCTATAATCTGAACATCGACTGTGCCCGGAGGCTACCCCGATTGACCGACTGGACTCTGTCATTGTTTAATGGGTTTGCTGATCAGTAATGGCCCGCCCCGCTCGCTCAGGCCGCCCTCCGCGTGCTCACGGGTCACTACGTTCCCCGTTCGCAGCGAGCCGTTCCCTGCTCGCGGGCGGTCACGGCTCGCGACGCTCGCGACCGACCATTCCGGGCTGTCGCTCCCTCGCTACGCTCGGTCACGTTCCGGGCTAAAGTGAATCTGGTCTCGACGCCAGCGGGTTAGCCGGTCGGTTGCGCCCCTCGCGGGCTGTCGCGTTCCAGTGCTTGGTGCCGACTGCGCCATCGCGCGCCACGATGCGGCGCGCGTGCTCGTCGACAGTCGCACTGAACGCGGTCCCGCAGTCCGGGCCGGACACGAACAGGCTAACTCCGCTGGCCGCTCGCTCCGGGCGGGTCGACGCGCGCAGCTGGATTAGTGGTCTCACTGTGGCGCTCTCGCTCGCGCCCACAGGGGCGCTCGCGAAGGCGCGAGCGAGAGCGCAGGCGTGACTGGTCGGTCGGTATGCGTGGAAAACCGCGATGTTTGAGGCATCGCGGTGTCGGGCGCGTGAGCGCCTTCGGAATCCGGGTAGATTCCAATGTCAGGTAAGAACGTTATTCGTGATAAGGATACGGTTGCACAGTTACAGAAAGAAGAAGCGCGCGGCTGGGTGGTCGATGATACGCCCGAGCTACGGCGGTCGGTCGAACAGGAGATCCAGGGAAAGGTGGATACGAACCACCCGGACAGTTGCCGGGCGAGCATGACCCTAGAACAGGAAGAGAAGGCAATCGCGCGGGATATCGAGATCGCACGAACCCGAGCGAGGGTCGACGAGCAGATTCGAGAGTGGGAGCGACAGACGCGACTGACGGTGGAAACAACGGGACGGCAGACCCGACGGCGGTTCGACAAGCGCGCGGCGAGCGTGGACGGCTGGCGGGATCCAGACCGGGCGGACCCTCGGATGAAGCTGTCACAGGAAGATGTCGCGGCGGTCAACGAGCAGGCGGCACGATTGGCTCGGAAACTCGACGGCTGGACGCGGGCGGCAGTGAGTCGGCGGCTGGCCGAGCGGCTGGTCGACGGCCGTACAATGACCGACGCGGTCGTCGACGTGTACGAGGAACTCGAAACGGCGGCTGGGACGGTGATCCCGATAGCGAAGGTCGGCGAAGTCAATCGCAGCGAGGTGTGTATTTCCGGGCGTGTCGAGACGTGGTGGGTTCCTTCTCATCCACGGATAGCTCAGGTGGGGCTCATCGGCGACGAGAGCGGCCGGACGCGACTGACGATCTGGGAGGCGTCGAATGCACCCTGGATCGAGGAAGGCGAACAGGTGCGTATCCACGGCGCGGCAGTGAGCTGGTACGAGGGCCGCGCCTCACTGGCCGTGACGGGCTGGTCGACCATTCACTTCCCCGAGCGCGGACGGTGGTGGGAGTAGCGGGCTAAGGCGGTCTTCTTTTTTGTGTTTGCCAGACCGGCCCAGACCCCACCTCCCCACCCACCGCTCCGTGCTCGCTCAGTGAGACTCGCTTCGCTCGTCTCACATGTTCTCGTTCGTGACACTCACGAGAAGTTCGCTGCGCGCGCAGCCACGACCCCAGCGCGGCGGTCCGGACAGTCTATGCAGGAGGCGAAACACCAGCGAACCGTCAAAGTAGGTCTATCGTGCGCCCAGAAAGGGCGCGGCAACGAGGAATCATCAATGCCATCGAAGGTTGCAATCTCGGCTGACAAAGTTGTCTCGGAAGCAGATACGTGTCCTGACTGCGGCGAGGACGCACTGCGCTACGAATCACTACTCCAACACGGCGGGATGTTCGACATCACCTCTGGGCTTGCATGTAATGCATGCACCTGGTCGCAGTGCCACTCAGAACGGTGTCCGGACTGCGGTGTGTCGACACTGGTCGGCCAACCCAGTGGCGACCGAGCTCGAAAGACGTGTGCTCACTGTGGTTGGACGGGGTCGCTACACGACATCTCCATTCACTGAGGGCCGTACGGCGGTTGCGTAACAGTGCCGTGGCCTATCCAATCGTTCGCCACTGGGGCTGATGGAGCGCTCCATCACATTCGTTCTGGATCGGTCCACCGTGCTCGCTTGCGCTGCGCGCGGTCCAACTCAAAATATGAAACGGCCAAGCAGGCAACAACTGAATACTCAGCTATCGGGTCCATCAGGCAGACTTCTCTCATAGTCCCATCGTAATCAGCGACTGTCTCGATATGGACCTCACGAAGGAGAGCCTGCTTCCTGACGACAGACACCTGCTCGTGTCCATCACACTCAAGCCGGAAATGTGGGATACAAACGATCCACTGAATTCTGTGGGCGCAATCCAGACTGCCGCTTACGATGATTCTGAAACAAAGACAACACCGGAAATCTCGAACCTGGTTCCACCAGCGGATCCGTCGGTAACTCGAATAGTCCAGTCATGGGCGTCCACAACCTGTTTGACAATATTCAGTCCGAAACCGGTTCCATCTTCTGACGTTGAGTAGCCGGCTTCGAATATCTTCTCGCGGTCTTCAGGAGAAATTCCGACTCCATCGTCCTCGATGTAAAATCCGTCATCCAATGCCCCAACGGTGACGGTTACGTCCTCCCCGCCATGGTCGATGGCGTTGCGAAACAGATTTTCGAAGAGTTGTTTCAGGCGGCTCTTATCAGCCTCGATGGTTTGGTCAATGTCAACAATCAGAGAGGCAATAGCTGTCCTGACGTTCGACCAACTGGCGTTTGCGACCGACGCAATATCGACCAGCTCACGGTCTGTTACAGTCTCACCTTCACGAGCCAGTGTCAGAATCTCTTCGATAAGTGTGTCCATCCGGCTGTGGGCCCGTTCGATGGGTTCAAAGTGGTCACTATCACACTCTGCGGCGGCCAATTGTAGTCGGCCTTGGGCCACGCTGAGAGGACTCCGTAGATCGTGGCTGAGCATCCGAGCAAATTCGTCGAGTCGTTCGTTTTGTCGTTCCAGTTGCTGTTCACGGCGTTTGCGGTCGGTAATATCCCGGCTGATCGCCAGGAACCGATTCTCGCCTTCAAGGTCTAACCGAAGAAGATGTACTTCGACTGGGAACGTCGACCCGTCACGTCGCTCGTATCTGCCCTCGATCTTTCGACGTTCGCCAAGCTTGAAACCCGACAGTAACGCCTGTACGTCGCTCTCGGTAACGTGTTGGTCGATTTCCCAGATCGGCGTTCCAACCACAGTGTCCTTGTCATATCCCAATTCCTCGCAAAAACGGCGGTTCATATCGACGAGAACACCGTCGGGAGTAAGCACATTAATCAGGTCCGGTGAGTTCTCGAACAGTGCCGTCAGTCGTGAGGTCGTTTCTTCGAGTCGGGTTTCACGCTGTTTCCGGTCAGTAATATCACGGGCAATCGCCACTACGTAGTCGCGATCTAATTCGAGATAGGTAGTATTCACTTCTACTGGATACGTTGATCCGTCCTTCCGCTGATGGGTCGCTTCGTACGTAATCTCCATCTTATCTTTGAGATCCTCGACAAACGACTGCCATGCTGTGATGTCGGGCAGTTCCGGCTCCAATTCCGGGACAGTAAGCTTTAGCAGTTCTTCCCGTGAATAGCCACGCCGCCGACACGCGGTTTCATTCACGTCTAAGAACTGCCCGGTTTCGGGCTCAATCACTAACACGCTGTCAGACGACTGATCTAACAGCGTGCGGAACAGTTCAAGCTCCCGCTCACGGGCTTTCCGTTCGGTGACATCACGGTCAGAGATGAGTATCGACGTGACGGTTCCGTCCGTATCCGTGACGGGTCTGAGTACTCCCTCAACAGTGTAGGGATCACCGTTCGGGTGCTGGAGGTCCGCCTCGAACTCAACGTACTCGCCACTTGCGGCTTCCGTGACCCACTGCTTGACTTCTTGTTGGAGTGCCGCAGAATGAGAGAACCAGGATGTCTCCCAAAACAGGGAGTCGGTTACTTCCTCACGCGTTCCATCGATATACTCGACTGCGGTTTGATTGACATCAAGTATCGTTCCGTCAGTGTCAAGCAATCCAACGAGAATATTTGGGTCGTTAAACATCGCTTGATACCGGCGTTCCTTCCGTCGCAGTTCTTGTTCACGGTCCTTCCGTTCACGATTGCGAACTGCTCGGTGGACGATGTCCGCGATGTGGCTAGCGAAGTCAATCTCATCCTCGGTCCAATCCCTGGTATCCCCGACATGTTCATGACAGATCACGCCGATAACCTCGCCTTCTGATCGGAGAGTCCCATCCAACAGCGCGCCGATATTGTTGGCGTCAAGATAGTCCAGCAGTTCCGCTGTACGTGGGTCTTCACGAGCGTTGTCAGCGGCAATTGCCTGAGTTGTTTCAAGCGCTTCGAGATATGCGGGATAGTCCTCGACAACTAATTCCATCCCCTGAGTGTGCTCCCCGGTTGTCTTATCGTAGTGATCCACGCAAGTGAGAATGTCCACCCCAGTAGCCTCATCGGCAAGCCAAACGTTCACCCGAGAGACATCCAACACGTCCGCAGCAGTTTCTGTAATCCGGCTGAGTGCGGACTCAAAATCGCCGGCGACTATCGCGTCATCAGTGGCTAATTTGACGATGGTTTGGCGTTGGCGCTCCCGCCGGTCCCGGTACCGACGTGTTTCGGTGATGTCTGCGGTGAAACCAGCGATATGCTGGATGGTTCCGGACTCATCAGTGATCGGTTCGGCTCGGGTCCGAAGCCACCTTGGGTGTGTGTCCTCGGATTGGAGACGGTATTCAATGTTCATAGAGTCTCCATTCGATGCCGCTTCCATTGCCTCTCGTACCTGAGTCCGATCGTCAGGATGGATTGCGTTCAGGAAATCAGTGGGATCATCACGAAGGGCAGCACTTGACCGTCCCCAGATGTCTTCGTATGCCGAACTCACGAACAACAGTTCACTCCAGTCACCAGAGACGCTGAAGAGAACCCGATCGGTGTTTTCGGCGAGTTCGACTAAGCGCTGCTGGGCACGTTCACCTCGATATTGGGCGACAGCATTCCGAATCTGGGTCGCAAGCAACTCGTACTGGTCGGTCCCTGGTCGCTTTTGCAAATAGTCCGTCGCGCCGGCTGAGATAGCGTCACTAGCAACCTCCTCACTTCCTTTGCCCGTATAGAGAATAAACGGAAGATCTGAGTCTGCGCTTCGAATTGTCTGGAGAAATTCGACGCCATTCTGATCAGGGAGGTCGTAGTCCGAAACGACACAATCAATCTCGTGGGTTGCCAAGATATCTAACCCCTCAGTCGGAGTTGTGGCGGTCCAGACGGTGAATCGATCATCTTCACGTTCGAGAAACGCCCCGACCATGTCTGCAAACCCCGGTTCGTCATCGACGTGAAGGACGTGAACCGACTCACTGGACTCGTGCATATCAATACAACTCCGAAAACATCATGGTAGCATCATATAAGTATGTATTGTCGTTGTTTGCGAGACACCCGAACGCAGCGTTCCCCATCCCAATCTCCCCGCAGCACTCGATATACATGCAGACCGTGGCGAAACTGCTACTCACCGATTCGGTGAAGACATAGGTCGTCAATGGAGACACGCGATTCGGTACTTTTTGAGGAGGAGGTGGACTGTGGTCAAATCCGGCCATCAGTACCTGACAATTGGTCGGCCGAGTGTAAACAATCGCACTCTACAGATGCGATACCAGTCACCGATTGTGAGGTAATCTGAACGAGTGCCCGAATCGGTCATCCGCCCGTTCGTACTCTAGTGGGTGAGTTTGTCTGCGCCAGAAGTGCGCGAGGCGCGCTCGAAGTGCGTGCCAACGTGAGTTCCCATGACTGGACCCGACATTCGTGACGCCACGACAGCCGACTACGAACGACTCGAAACCGAACTCGTTGCCCAGGACCGGGATGTGGCCCAGGTCTCGACGGCGGACATCGACGAGCGGCGTGCCCACCGTCTCATAGGTGACCTCGTCGAGGAGGATGTGGTGACGCCGATCCCTGACCAACGGATTCTCATCCACGATCCAAGTAGCACGCCCTTCGAGTCGATTACCCAACTCGCCGTCTTCCACCGTGGCTGGACAGCCGGCCGCGACGCCGACGCGGAGGGCGAGTGATGCAGCAGACACTCACCGGGTATGCGTTCTGTGACGCGCCACCCGGCACCGAGGTTGGCGAGGCGCATACCTGAGGGAAGATGAGCGGGTCACGCACCCCATCTGCGTCGACTGCGCGATCCAGATGGAGCCGGACCCAGACGAACGTGATCACTACGCCTGCGACGGCTGTGGGCTCGTCGTCGACGCCCTCGCGGCGCTCACCCGATTCCGGGTTGAACTCGGTCATCTCGAAGGCCCGTTACAGCTGTGCGACCGCTGTGGCCTGGGTGGCCTAGCGACGTACTGGACGCGTGACCTCAGACCTCATCTCGTCTCGGACTAATGTGACGAATGGTCGACATCACGAGCGGAACAGGACCACGGTGGCAGTTTCGTGTATCTACCCGCAGCTCTCAACAGCGCTGTTTGTGTGCCTGTCCCATCGCTCCGCTATCTTCAACAGACGGGCACTCCTCGAGATACCTATGGACTGCCCCGCCTGCGGCGCTCCTCTCACGCTCGAGATCGGCCCAGAGCAGTCGCTTTCGACGTCGCTTCGCGACGCAGTCCTCGCGGCCGAAGCCGACGAGCGCCTGGAGTTCCTCGTTGGTCGTGCTCCAGGCGGCGTCGGCCTGCTCGCTGATCCAGTTGACCGACCGTGGTTCGCGAAGCGTCTCGGCGACCGCACGAATACGGTCGCGGGCGCTCATCGAGTCAGTCCACGACTGGACGCCCTCTCGCGAGGAGTCGGACATGCGTGGCACCTCTTGTAACAGCGTTCGCGCTGTACTCCCAGATATGTTTGTGTTCCCTCGTATAATCAAGAGCCATTGCGAGCGAGGTTGTCCGGAGGTTGAAAAGCGAAGCCGACAGAATCTATGAGCCAACCGATGTACAACCGATATTCTGACTTTGAGGAACTGCGGCCGACTGGTGAGGCGTCCCACGTTCCGGACACGAGGCTGGACGACGGGTACGAAAGTGACCCCCAGCGGCAACGTGTTGCGACGAGCGCTGGTGGCTACCCTGATGCGCCGACGACCACCGACGGCGAGTGCCGGTCCTGTGGGGCGTCAGTCCCAGACGGCCAGACGAAATGCCGGTTCTGTCTCACCAACCATCTCGGGGGTGACGTGACTAGCACGAACGAGTCAGCGTCGACGACGTGCCTCGGCATCGTCCACCTGGTCGTCAAGTCGACCACGTTCTACGGCGCCGTCGCGAAGGGCGGCGCCGCGGGGAACCTTCTCTCTGCCAACGAGGCGGAGCCGGCCGTCGACGAGTACACGCTCATCTACGATCTCGACGAGGCACCGGCGCGCCAGCTGTCCGAGCACTGGCCTTCACTCCCCGACGCGGTACAGGTGTCGTCGGTGGAGGGAGAACAGCTTCTCAGTGCCGCCCGTGACCGGACAGGGTGGCACGGGCAGGAAGCGTCGGAGCGTCAGGAGCAGGCCCCGACGCGGCTCTACGACCAGCGAGGGAACGGCAT
>ENA-ORCR01000075-ORCR01000075.1-marine-metagenome-genome-assembly--contig:-NODE-75-length-123796-cov-6.987480_pt1 | contig 123796 bp, 117 predicted proteins | sample MGYA00237782_ERZ508514 | MGnify/ENA primary metagenome ERZ508514 (study PRJEB26185, sample SAMN06268960) | marine metagenome | isolation source: Eden Landing Ponds, San Francisco, CA, USA | place...
GTCGTCAGTGGCGGTCCAGATTCCAACGCGTCCCGAAGTTTGGCCCCAACACTGTCGGCCTGGTCGGGTTCCTCCAAGGCAGCCTCGACAGCCACCTCCAGTGCACGAGTTCTGACCAGGTTAGGCTCGCTACATACGCCAGGCAACACCGCATCGAGGACGGCTTCCGGTGAGGCACTCGATGAACGAAGAGCGATAGACAGGCGTTCGATATCCGCGCGTCGCACGCCACTGGTGTCACAACCACACCGTGAAATGCTTTCCCCAGGCCTGCGTAGCGTTCTCGGATCAGACCGGAAGAAGATATTTATCCACCCACGATTTGATTAGATTACACTTCCACTCCGGCCGTTACCGTTCGGTATCGTCGCGCCACCTAGCACTCACCCCGTCTCATCTCCGATGGCACCTGAGAACACTCACAACCCGACTACAGGCGGCAAGGCACCAACTCATACTGTTGGCGACCCCACAGACGAGACCGTCGGTGAACTCCCGGTGATGACTGACACCGGCCATCCGATGGTTCCGACCCTCGCACAGGACACCTATCACCAGCGGACCATTGCAGGCGATCGGACTGATGTCGAGATCGTCACGAAGGCGCTCTCGCTCGGGATGAACGTCGTCCTCAAAGGGCCGCCAGGCGTCGGAAAGAGCTACTTGGCGAAGTACCTTTGTGCTCGGACCAACCGTCCGCTCTTTCGCATCACGCTCTCCGAGACGACCTACCGGGAGGATCTTCTAGGACATCTCCATCTGCTCAGTTCCGATACGGGAACCACCGAAACCCAATGGATCGACGGCCCGTTGACCCGTGCTGTCCGAGAGGGTGGGATCCTCCTTCTCGACGAGATCAATGCTGCTGACGCGAACACCGTTGCCGCGCTCAACGCCGTGATGGAAGGTAAAGAGACCCGGACCCTTACCATTCCACAGACCGGAGAAACAATCACGCCTCACGAAGAGTTTCGGGTCATTGCAACGGCCAACCCCGGCTATCAGGGCACCTACGAACTCAACGACGCATTCGAGGACCGATTCCGTCACGTAAAGCTGGCCTATCTGCCGAAGGATGTCGAAACGGCACTAGTGCTCTCTCGAACGGAATTGGGGCCCGAACGAAGAGAGGAAGTTGAATCCTTGGTCGGGCTGGCAGCTCGCCTGCGAGAAGCCTACATGGACGGCGAACTCTCAACGCCAGTGACGACTAGGGAGCTGGTCCGAATCGCACGATTTATCGAAGACGATTTCATGGATATGCGAACCGCCGCCGAGAGCGAACTTGTCGCCAGGGTCTCGGAATATGATGAATCGCTCGTTGAAACGTACATTCAGAAACGCCTCTGATCGACTCGTGGAGATCACACCGAACACACCGGATGTCGATCTCGCTGCGCTGTCGACCAGCCGTCGGGCCTCCGAAGCTCGTCGGGACACCCTAGAACGCCTAGCAAGCCTCTGTACGCCTCGGGATGTCTCCGTGTCGGTCACTTTCAGCGAGGATGATGCCACCTGTTCGCCGGACGAGGACCGACCTGGCGAGTCATACATCGTCCAAATCCCGACCAAAGCGTACGATCAGCCTGGGACGGACCTCCCAGAAATCGTTTGGAACAAGCGGGTACAGGTTGGACTACTGTTCCATGAACTAGGGCATGTTCTGTACTCCGATTTTGAACGGTTTCAGGAGCGACTCAAAGCAATTCGTCCCGAGTGGCGCGGCGCATTCAAGACAATCTATAATGCGGCCGAGGATGGGGTCGTTGAGACACAAATTGCCAACGAGTTCCGGGTTACTGAGGACCTGGCGCTGCTCAACGAGGCTTTTACCCAGTTAGCTGACGACCGCCACCACCGGTACACCGAACTGTTCGGCCTGGGCCCGGATGCGTCCGAAGGACGTGATTCATCGCGGGCTCACCGTGAGAGGCGCGATGAACAAGAGCGATCGCTCCGTGCGAAGTATTCCATCTTAGACGGGATTCGTGTTGGTCTCATCGACAACGGATTCACTAAGCACGACCGCTTCGCGACGCTGCTTGACGAGACCGATGAAACTCGCACTATCCGTGACGGACGCGGAGACATTCTTCGTGACCTCGCACCCGCGCTTGAACGATACATGGCAGACATGCTTTCAGAGCCAGATCCCACTACCCGTGTCGAGTTGGCCTGGCAGTTCTTCGAGCACGTCCGCGACCATCTAGCTCCCTTGCCAGTCCTCCAGGCACGAGCAACTGATGTGTTTGTTGTTCACCCGGAGGAAGTCGGGGAGGGTAGCCTCGGCGGCGGCAAACGGGCAGACCAATTACCGAACGTCGAAGCAGCTGATGCGTACGTCAAAACGAACGTGGGTACCAGCAACGGAAACAATCCGAGTGACGATGACTGCGATGAGACAGCCACAAATCCTGACGCAGTTGGGGGCGCCGGACCCGGTGAGGATCGCTCGAACCTACCACCTGGCTGGGTCGCCCAGCGAGAACTACAGCGACACGCTCAGCGGGCCGCCCAAGGACGGACAGTCCGAGGGGGGCCATCCGAGAGTCCATTGGAGGCCAACGCGAACGACCTCCGCGAACTCACTCGCAGTACATCTGGGGTCGAGCGCATCGGTATCGCAGAGGCCACTGGAGATGGATCCAGCCGCCACATTTGGGATACAGCAGTCAGGCGAGCCAGGCAACTCAAAGCTGACTTAGCAACACAGTTGCACCGCCGCCGACGAACTAGTTACGACGGTGGACATCGGTCCGGGCGGCTGGATGGTAGCCGTGTGGCTCGGGCTGTTTTAGGCGATCAACGAGTGTTCCAACGACGTACTTCTGGGAATGATCGGGATTACTCCTGTATCATGGTTCTGGATCGCTCAGGATCGATGCAGGGAGATCAGATCACGGCCGCCGAGCGAGCGGTCGCACAGTTACTTGCGGCCTTTGATGCCGTTGACGTGGATGTCGGGTTGCTTTCGTTGTTCCAGAGCGTGCCTTACTTGGAAGTGCCAATGGGCGGGGCACCGACCAATCACCTCGATCGATTCCTCCGAGAGGACGCTCAGGGAGGAACTCCACTCGCAGAAACGTTGTTAGCTGCAAGATCGTTGTTAGAGGAAGGCAAAGGGGCGGTTCCACTGGTGTTCGTCATCACCGACGGCAAGCCCGATCGTCCCGAGGCCTATCAGCGCGAGCTCAAAGCTTGCTCGTTCCCCGTCTTTGGCGTGTACGTCAGCCCCGATAGTAAGTCAGCCGAAGAGCACCTGACTCAGGATCAGGAGGCCGATGCAGAATATTTCGACCGGCTCGTGCGAACTGATCGAGAGTCACTGGACACGCGACTTCGGGAGCTCGTTCGGTCGCTGTTTCGGAAGAATCCACCTTCGTAAGCGCGGCGAACTGCTGTGAAAAACGTATTCGTTGGGGGTGTCGAACTCCAGTGTTATCCCACTTGTAGGCGGATTCTAGGTGTGAAGTCCTGAGGGGTTCCAAGACCGACGAATGGCATCGTCTGGGTGGTAAGTCTGCTGCCTCACTTTGTGTGGAGTAGAATGGCGTCAGAGACGTTCGCGCCGGTAAGGTCAGCGTCAGAGACATCGGCTGCGGGGCAGCGAGCCCCCGTGAGGTCGGCATCAGAAAGATCTGCACCGATCAGTTTCGTCTGAGTCAGTGACCCACGACTGAAGTCGTGGGCTTGTCAGTGGACTCCCCTTCTGCCGTCGAATCGACGGAGGCGATAAATTCGCCGTTCAGGTTCAGCGTCCCTGGCTTCAGCGCACACTGACAGGGTGCGCCTCCACTCGAAGACATCTGCCCCGAGTGGAGACGTTTGAGGAGTTTCCGAGCAATGTTCTTGCTCGCGTTATAATCCGCGTTCAGTTCGTACTCGCATTTTTGACACACGAACTGGTGTTTTGAACGCCGATTCCTCTTGTGGGTAAAGCCGCACTTCGAACACCGTTGACTCGTGTACGCCGGACTCACCTGTACGATTTCAATATCGAGCATCTCGGCTTTGTACTCGACGTACTCGTACAAGCGCCGGAACGCCCACGCGTGGAAGCGCTTCGCACCGGCCATCCGAGCGCGAATATCCGTCAGGTTCTCGAACGCGACGTGCGTACACCCGTGGTCGCGAGCTTCGTCGAGAATCTGGTTCGAAGCACGATGGAGTCCGTCCCGCATCCAGCGGTGTTCGCGGTCGTCCATCGACTGAATTGATAAGTGTGCCGACCGCGTCCCCGTCTGTTGCATTGCTCCCCGGGTCTTCTCGAACTCGCGGCGTCGATGGTTCATCTCGTCGGCGTTTCCGATAAACGCACCCGTAGACGTCACGGCGAGCGAGCCGTCCACGTTCAGATCGACGCCAAGGACTGTTCTGTGCTTGGCATCGGAAGCAGCCGTGGACTGCTCGTCTTTGTCTGTGGTGCGGCGCATTCGCGCGTGGAGGTAGAATGAATCGGTCGAGCGATCGTACTGAAGCGTGGACATCCGGAACTCGTAGGCCTCGTTCAGTAGGTACTCGCCGATCGGTGTTCCCCCGAGATTGTCGGGAATCACGTACTCACACTCGATACGCCCGTTTACCGTAGAAAGAGACACGTGATCGCGGTGGAACGTCGCGCTACGCTTGTCGTAGACGACGCTCCACGCGTCGAAGTGTGGTTGACTGGTGGTCTCGCCGTTTTTGAGTCGGGCGACACCGCTTTTCGTAGCCTCGATAGCGCGTCGAATCCCCTTTTGAACGAGATTCGCAGTCAATTCTGTTTCGTTGCGAAGGCTCTCGTAGAGCGCGTTCTCGGCTTGTTGCTTCGAGGTGACGCAGTACTCGTCGGGGAATCTCCACGCCCACGCCGCGGTGGTGTTCGCGCAGTGGAGAAACTGGTCTTTCGTCTGATGGAGGTCGTCGCACCGCTCGTTGGGCACGTCGAGTTTGACTTTGACGGTGCGGATCACATCCTCCATCTGTATCTCACATGTTAATCTATTTATTTATAAATTCTACGGCTGGTAGTGGGGAGTCAGGGTGCTATCGCTCGTTGTATGTTGCGAGGAGTGTCGGATTCCTCCCACGGCTGAAGCCGTGGGCTTCCTCCTTGTTACTCTGTGATATTCTTCCCGCTGAGTTTATATGACCTCTAGAGAAGTATAGTTTAGATGAGTGTTTTGGAGTGTCCTAGTTGCGAAACGAAAACTACGACCTACAGTGGCCTGCTGAAACACATTCGAGATACTCACGTCCCAGGAAATCTCGATGATCTCGAGACCTGTCCTGAATGTAAGGCGGATATCTCTGAGTCGACCTACGCGCTACATGTATCTTGCTTTGTTGACATCGATCATGCTGAAGTTGAATTCCTTCGTGGCGGACATCAGTACCTCTGCCAACTATGTGGGAACCGCGAATCTGAAATAAGCCAATTAACGGCCCATCTCAATACCCATCGTCGCACAGCTGTGAGGAAATTCCTAGGCGCAGAGACATACTGTACAGGGTGTGACAATCAAATCGGTGACCATGCGGACTTTAGCGATCATATCGGCTGTCTCGAAAACGACCTTGATCCTGACGGGAAGTATAGCTGTCCGGGCTGTGATTCACACGCAGATACTAAGAGCAAGGTATTCTGGCATATCTGGACCGACCATTGGGGTGGTAACAGCGAAATTGAACAGTGTCCCGGCTGCGGCCAACCGACTTCTATCTACGAGATACGGAGTCATCTAGGTTGTATTGATGAGTTTGAGCCCCACGCGGTCATGACATTAGCTGCGCCGCGCTACTCAGAATGTTTCATCTGTGAGTACGACGCTTTCAACAAGAGAGCATTAGCAGAGCACATAAAATCAGAGCATACTGGCTCTGACATCGCTTCGATGTGCCCTGACTGCGGTGAAAAGTCACACGCTATTTCCGATAACAAATTTGAGCAGCACTACCTCTCGTTCGCTAAGGAAGCTGGCATCGATCTGGCTGTCAAACCATCAACAGCGTATCTGAGATGCCCAGTATGTACCACCCGTGTGGACAAGCGTGACTCTCTCGTCGAGCACATCAACGATGAGCACGACGAGCTGTTTGAGATTGAAGGTGAGTGTAATGTCTGTGATCAGCCGTTTTCAGGAAGCGATCATATCGACTGTCTGGTGAACTTGGGGACAAAAATTGAAGAAGCTCCGATCCCTCAACCGGCGAATCTCTCTCGAAGTCAACCCCCCGCAACGACACTCACCAGTGTGTCATCTCTCGGATCCTCAGAGACCACTTACCGAAAGGAGTTGCTTGACTTCGTCAGTTTAGAACGAGAACAAGAGCGCGAGACAGCATGGAACGAGTACAATGAACTCCCACTCTACGAACTCACCCAGCATCGCAGTTGTATTGAGGAGTTAGTGCCACTCGGCAAGCAACACAACCCCCACGTTAATGTTCAATACGTGTTTGAGCGTCCAGTTCCAGATGATGAGTACGAACCAGACGAATTGACTGATCGGTTTGGGATCTTCCCTCGACAACAAGTGATTCTGGGTAGCACACACAACAGTTCTGTACTTCCTATTGAAGCATCTGTAACATTCACTGATGACCAGACAATCGGCATTTCTCCGAAACAAGGAGACAACAGTTGGAGTGCAGTCCACACCGCTCTGACCAATGACGATGCAGATTTCCACATTGTCGATTTACTGAATCCAACTCCCTACGACAGAGAACGCGATGCGACAAAAGAGGCATTCAAAACTGACCGCATCAGAAAGCCACTCACAGGGAAAGCGACGCTCACAGAGACTCACATCGGGAGTACAAATGCGTATGCCGGTCTCCTGAATACTCATCAGCGAACCGCAGTGGAACGCGCATTAGGATCAGATACCGTCTTCTGTATTCATGGTCCCCCAGGAACGGGGAAGACGCGAACGCTAACTGCCCTGATTGAGTTAGCCGTTGCTCGGGGCGATCGGGTTCTTGCCTGTGCACACTCGAATCCGGCTATTGATAACCTTCTCGTCGGTTCGTCACAGCCCGATGCTATCGACGAAGATAGCCTCCACGCCACAGTCCAAACCACGGACATCAAGATGGCCAGAGTTGGCCACCATTCAGCGAACGCAGTCGTAAATGGCCACTACTCACACGTCCCTCGAGCTGACGCTGATATCATCGGATCGACGACGAATGCCGCTGCAGTCTTGGACACTGACGCGTTCGACTTAGTCGTCGTTGACGAAGCGACTCAGGCAAGCCAACCGGCGACGCTGGTTCCGTGGCTCAAAGGAACACCGCTTGTTCTTGCCGGTGATCACCGACAACTTCCGCCATACTGCTCTAACGAGACCGCTAAAGACGAAGAACTACACATCTCTCTCTTCGAACATCTATTCAATCTGTATGGCTCCGGCGTGAGTGAGCGCCTTGATGTCCAGTATCGCATGAACAGAGAAATTGCTAATTTCGCTGGTGACGCCTTCTACGACCGCCCACTCCAACACGGCCCGGAAAATGCTGATTGGACTATTGGAGATCTCGAATCGATTATCGGTCTCAACGTGGTTGGTGACGAGGAAACAACCGACCAAACATCCTCGAAATTCAATTCTGCAGAGGCAGACGTTGTTGCTCGGTCAGTGAAACACCTGCTAAGCTACGATGTTGATGCTGCAGATATTGGTATTATAACACCATACACTGCTCAGATACGCGTGATTCGAGAGGCATTAGACGACAAGCAAATCCACGGCCGTAGCAACATCAAGATCGACACCATCGATAGCTTCCAAGGCTCTGAACGAGAGGCCATTATTGTCTCGTTCGTTCGATCGAATCCCTACAATAGCAGCGGATTTCTGACTTTTCCGGACGAGGGTAAACTCCGTCTGAACGTCGCGCTCACTCGGGCAAGACGCAGACTTGTCCTCGTCGGAAACTGGGAGACCTTGTCCACAGTTGCAGACCACAAATCTCCTAACGAGAGTTCTGCTGACGTGTACGCTCAACTTCACGATTATCTAACCGAGATGGGTCGTCTCCGGGACATCAATCTGTAACTGCCGTCCAGAGAAGATTGGTAACACATACCATTAAGTTCAACAACATATAATTAGTCGTATGGCTTCGAATGAGGATCGCTACGGCTACGGTCACCGCCAAGACTCAGCACATGATATCGGTGACTCAGCACCAGGAACGGTCGGTGACAGTGAAGGAACGTTCCATGACCGGGCACGCAAAGGGACGAACGTAATCGTTGACGGGAAAGTGACGTCCCAAGAAAAGCACAAGCGCTCATCCCAGCAGTCGGAGTCGAAATCGAAATCGAAGCAGAACAAGACATCCAACAGCTCAACGTCCGCCTCAATGTCTGAACTCGAGGGGACTGAAGTAACAGTCACTGTCGACCGTATCAGCGGAAGTGGGAACGCGATTGCTGAATACAAAGGCCGGCATATCCACGTTGTGAACGGAAACGCGGGGGAAGAGTATCGTGTTCGGCTCAAAGCAGAAAATAGCTATTTCATTGGCGAGCAGATCAAGGTCCAAAGCTGAAGTCTCGTTCGATGAATCCGTCCTCCAGATACGTGACGAACTCTTGTTTCGTTGGTCCTTGACGATCGAGCAGGTCATCCCGTTCTACACGTTGGAGGACTGCCTGAGCGAAGTCCGTACAGTGGACTCGTGTTGCCCAGCGTACTCTGAGAGGGCTTCTCGCCAGCGCATATCTAGCTCAAATTCGGATATTCGGATTTGGATCCCGTCTTTCCGCTCAACGAGGTCAACGTCGCCCCCCTCTGGGACATGGCTTGTGGGTGGTGAGTACGAACTAGTGACACCCGTCTCTCGCCCCGGCGAGCAGCTCCTCGTCCGGGAGTTGTCTCTTCGTTTCCTTCAGTCTGCCATTCCAGAGAGAGGGAGAAACGATCAACCAATGAGGATTTTAACAAACTCGATTGTTTTTAAGTACAGACGTACTCATATATAAAGTATATATGTTAATGAGCCGTAACATGGTATATGAGTCGTAAGACGGAATCAAACAACACACAGGCTGCGTCTATATCCGTTCCAATACCCACAAGAGATACGGATTTGTTCAAAAGCAAGGCAACGAGCGACATCTTGCTATTTTTAATGAATTACCGATTCAAGCAGTTCTCACTGCGAGAGGTGGCTGACCAGATTGGCCATTCCCAACAGACGGTTCGGAGAGCGATCAATACCCTCGTCGAGAACGGATTGGTGGTTGAATCACCAGAGGGCAACCAACGGCTCGTTCAGATCAATCGAGAGCGACTCACTGTTCCGGACGACCCTCTCCTCCGAGTACCGCAACCAGAGTTCCAGAAACCCGTGAAGGCCGCCGTCGACGAACTTACTGGCCGTCTCGACGGCGTCATCGGGATCGTTCTGTACGGAAGTGTGGCGCGTGGCGAAGCTGATCGGCGCAGCGACATTGATCTCTGGGTACTCACGACGAACGATCGAGCCCCAACCCAACGAGAGGCGAACGCTATTGGTCGCGACCTCGAAGATATCAAATTCGACGGGGACAGGTATGCGTACGACATCGACGTTGAGGCGGTTCAAGCGATTCCCACGTACACAGAAGACATTCGGGAAATTGTCGTTTCAGGAATCCCAATCTACAGCACTACCAAGTTTGAGACGGTCGAGAAGCTCCTCCTCGAGGAAGGTGATAGCGATGAGTGACAGGTCTGTATTGATTGCCACCGAGTCGGCATATGTTACTTTATAAGGATTTCAATACTAATACTTCGTTTCCAATCAGCAGGTCCTAGAATTCTCGATGAGATTTTCGATCGACGACATTCGCGAATGCAACGTTTTCGCGCACCTGTTGCATCTCGACGGTGACGCGGTCTCCGACACTCGTTTCCGGAACGATCACGACGTAGCCGCGCTCGACTTTCGCGATCCCATCACCTTGGTCACCAAGATTCTCGATTTCAACGTCTCGCTGTTCACCCTCCTCAACAGGCGGGCCGTCGTATTCTTGCTGGTGATCAGCGTGGTCAGCTGACTGAGTGATCTCAGCCGTGTCCGTTGCTTCGGTATCCGCCGTCGACGTCGAAATGAGCGCAACACGGTATGTTTCACCCTCAGTGAGTGTTCCGGTTGCTACCTCACGTTCTGGCACGGTAATCTGGTAAGTGCCATCGTCTTGCTCAACAGTCGCAGTATACAGTGTCTGGAGCGTATCAGAAAGTTCCATGAATCACGTATTGCGTTGACTCGTGCCAGCGGACTTGTTTCTAGCGTTCTCAACTGATTACCGTCGGTCTGATCAAAGTACCTGATAGGCCACTTCAGGACTCATCGCCAGTATCAAAGACGGCCGAAAAGTCCTCGAGAAGTTCCGGTGGTGATCTCTCATTACCACGAGACGGCAAGGGTGCTTCCCAGCATTCGATCTCGAGCGTGTGCGCATTCGACACTGACTCCGGCTCAGTTACCACATTGAAGATGCCGGTGCGATAGATAGCCAGTAGTCGCTGGTCATGAACACTGACATAATCGATTCCAGCCCGGTCTAAGAGTGTAGGAATATCGGTCGGCTCAGATAGCGAGATAGAGGCGCTTGGAGACGTCGAGTCGCTCATATGATGGCTTCGTCCATCACACCAATAAAACCAGCCTCAAGGAAGGTCCCGATATGGTATCTAGTCAATTTTCGTGGCCGGTCTGTCGTCTTCCAACGGGTACAGCTGTGGGTACCGGCCACCACCAGTTGAACGAGTATGAACAAACGGAGCTTCTACTGTGAGCGAACACGGGAGATAATATCGGTAGCTCTCACACCCCATATTCGATATGAAATCGGAAATTGACGTAGTAGTAAGATAACTCTCACACACCGTCTTCGATATGAAATTAGTTCTTCTACAGAGAAAATTGCTCTAAACCTGGTTTGTAGGGTCTAATACGGCAGTATTAGTGTTTTGTTCAAGCATTTCATCTCGAAGAACCCGCTGCCATTCCTCACAATGAAATCTCATGGACGGTCTCGCACACAGTGTTTTTGTATTTCATTTCGATGACGGGGTGTGTGGATGGGGGCAATTTCCGGGCTAGATGGCTTCATATCGACTAAAGGGTGCCCAGTTCGAAGAAGATCTACCGCGGCCAGGACTCCGAGGTAGAATTTCATTTCGAAGAAGGGGTGTCTGTCTTAGTGTCTGAGATTTCATATCGATGGAGGGGTCTTCACTTCGAAGTTGGTGTGTGATGACATGAAAGAGGCAAGAAATTCATTTCGACGGAGGGGTATTCATATCGACATCGCCCCTTTCATTTCGACTCTACCCCTTTCATTTCGACAAAGGTTATTAGCGGTTGGATCACAATGACCACTATGGAAGGCGACGAAACCGACTCGGGACAGCCAGATCCCGATTCTGGTGGGTCACAAGAGTCCGGATCATCTGTCGTGGATAGCATCCTCGATGGCGACGTACAGACTGTTTTTGAAAACAAGGACCTCGTTGACTCGAGTACGATTGTCGATCAGGATCGGATCTACGGCCGGGACGAGCAACTCGCTGCCGAAGCTCGGGCGTTTCGGGACACTCTCGACGGTGAGCGACCGCCGGATCTGCTTTTGTACGGCCCCAGTGGGACAGGCAAGACCCTGACGGTGAAAGCCGTCGCGAACAAAGTCAAAGAACGAGCTCTGGAGAGCGGTATTGAGTTCGACTTTGTGGCAGTCAATTTCAAAACGATGGAGTCCCACACGCTCGATCGCGCTGTGTGGAAGCTAGGCCACCAGACGGCACGGAAAGCGGGCGTGGTTTGGGATGTCCCTCGGTCGGGTGTGTCGACCGATATGAAATACACCCGGCTCTACGAGATCGTCGACGATCACTTCGACTCACTCGTGTTCATCCTCGACGAGATCGACGCGCTGACCGGCAGTACGGGCGCAGACGAACCGGCCTACTCTCGACTGCTCTATAGTTTGAGCCGAGTCATGTCGGAACAGCATGTTGATACGCAGCTGTCAACGGTGGTTGTCACGAACTACCCGAAGTTCCGCGAGAACCTCGACAGCCGGACTGACAGCTCCTACAATCCGAATGGGATTCATTTCTCGGATTACGACGCCAACGAGCTCATCGAAATTCTCGAACGACGTCGAGATGCATTTAAAGACGACGCCCTCGAAGACGGTGTAATCGAGATCGTGGCTGCGTACGGTGCTCAAAACGAAGGTGACGCACGTCGCGCGATCGATCTGCTTCGAGATGCTGGAGAAATCGCGAACCGGGCGGGCGACCCGGTGGTGACGCAGGACCACGTCAGATCGGCAAACGACTCTGTGGTGAAGAATCGGGTTCTTGAGATCGTTGGTGGGATGTCTGTCCAAAAGAAGCTGTCTCTGTACGCTGCCGCACTTGTTGCGAAAGAGAATGAAGGAGTGGCTCCGAGCCCTGTGGTGTACGACATCTACAAAATTCTCTGTGAGGGAAGCGACATGGAAATATACACACAAGAAACAGTCAACAGCCACATCAATAAGGCCGGAACGTACGGTGTGCTGGAAAGCGAACGGGTCAGTGGTGGATTCAAATCGGGTGTCCACTTGGTTTTCAAGTTCACCGAGCCCGTTGGGGCTGTTCTAGATACATTGAGCGAAGATGACCGACTCCAAGAGATTCCTGCGACAGAACTTGGGGAGGTCGTGAAGAGACGGTTGCGAGATTAGTAATCCGGTCCGCACAGCCAGTTCGTACTCTTTATCAACCGGCTGTTTCAGTCGAGAATGCTCTGTTGAATCCGCGGAAGGCGTCGGAATCGAGCCATTCTGTGCTTGGTTCAGAACTGCCACCGAGAGAATCCGGAGATAGAATCTTGGCAGAGAGTGAGAGGATCGATATTAGTGGGTGGATCGATCCAATTCATCGCCGACGAAGAGTGAGATAAACGCACCTTCAGAGATTGTAATCCCCATGCAGTCATCGGGTTCAACGGAGCCGTAGTGTGAGACCAGATCGCCGCCTAAGAGAAACGTGTCCACGACGGGTGTGCAATCGAGACAACATCCGACGTTCTACGGTTAGTCAGCAGATGCTGTGGTTAACCAACAAGGACAGCAAAACGTGAAGTCTGTTGGTTAAGACGACTCACTAACAACGAGCTGTGAAAATGAACCGCACGCCTTCTCCACCTGCCCACCCAGCAACAACACCCGTATCTTCTTCGAGGAGCTGCCAAGACCGATTGCGCAATCAGGATGGGGATGGATGGCCCCGATCTACCCCTCCCTTCCTGGTGGTTGAACGACATCTCCGAGAGATCGGACTAATTGGATCCCGTTCTCGTAGTCAGTCGTCACTCGGTACCCTTCTTCGTCCTGCTCGACGGCCCCCACGCTGGGATGGGCAAGGAGTTGGAGGGCGGATCGAACCTCTTCGGTGGTTGGGATATCGTTCGAGTCCTCCATGCCCACGACGATCCACCGGACGTCCTCCGCTGTCTCCACGGCTCCGTCGGCACGCTCGAGAGCTCGGATGACCGCAAGCAGGGTTTCTCCAGCATCGATCCGGTCCTGGATGTACTCATCGAGGAGATCGAGTCTGTCGTCTTGGAAGGCCCCTGAGCGTGTCAAGAGGGCCAGTATCTCCTCGGGTGGGACGGCATACTCGTCCCGGCGATCGAGGAGCTCGACGAGGTCGTCGACGGCGATTGTTGTCAGCTCGGTCGTCTCGGCATTATCGATCACTTTCGGGGCGAAGCCCGGAGCAACCACGATGGCGTGATCGGCTCCACGCTGTCGTCGGTGTTTGTCTACGTTGGTGACCTCTAGTGAGTTGACTCGCCCATTCCCTCGGGCCTTCACTTCGACAACGACGTGTTCGGGAGATCGGATCTCCACGTCGGTGTCACCCCCTCCTTCGATCCAGTCGGCGGCACAGCCCAGCCGAGAGAAGGCCTTCGCAACGAGTTTCTCAAACTCCTCGTGGGCGTTCCCATCTGTACTGGCCGCCCGGAGCTGGTCGGCGAGGTCGGGGGTTGGTCCGTCGTCCTCATCGTCGACGGGGTGAACACGTTCGCCAGCATCGGTTAGGTCGGCAATGGCGGTCTCGACTGACTCCTCGCCAGAGAGTTGGTTGAGACGCTTGTCAGCGACCCGGGTGAATCCCTGTGGGCGGTAGGTCTTGTCATAGCCAACGAGTTCGTTGAATTCCTCAATGTCGACGTCGACTTTCTCAATATCGGTGAGGAAGGTCATGTACTCCCACGGGCTTTCCTCGTTCCAGCGACCGTGTTCAACGTTCTCTCTCCAGAGATACTCCGCAAGGTCGGGGTCGTGTCGGAGTTGGAGGACTTGCCCCCTCGCGACGAATGCGCCATCGTGGTAGACGAGCGCGATGTCGTTGCGCTCAACGTTCCGCCATGTCCCGTCTACTGAAGTCCCCCAGACGTGGACGAGATCGTCGTCAGATGTTGTTCGAAACAGTTCGAGATCCTCGTCATTGAGGTAGGACTCAATATCCTCAATTGAATGCCCGTCTCTGATGAACTCAGCGAAAAGAATAATTACCATAGGATAAGTAGGTAAATCGACATAACACTGTGAGACTACTAGCACGGTTACACGCGCGGGCTGATGCCGCATACGACAACGCGTATCACCACAAGCTCCGAGGTCGAATCTGGCGAGCGTTACAAGACACGGAGTACGAACAGTGTCATGACGAAAACCGCCCACCAGGATTCAATTACAGTAACCCCTTCCCGCCGGGAGATATGTAGGAAGGGGACGAGCGAACTCTGCTAATTTCGGCCCCCCAAGAGCAACTACTGGCCGATGTTGCAGAAGACCTGACCGCCGATCGCGAGCTCAATATCGGCCAGATGCCGTTCCATATCGACGAACTCACGTCACTGTCACCGGATGTCGGCGAACCAGGGAGCAGCGGAACGATCGAAACTGGCACTGGACTCCTCGTACGCATCCCACCATGGCGTTGTGACGATTATGGAATTGAGAACCCCGGCGAAGAGGCGGTGTATTGGCAGCCAGAACACACAATCGAGCCACTGCGCGAGCAGGTCGAAGCGAATCTCGACCAGAAACACGATCTGTTCAGCCCGGAATACCTTCCCGGCCCAAGCGACACTGAGGGCGATCTCTTCGAGGGATACGAGCTACTGAAGACGTTCGCCGTCCCGCTCCAGGTAACCGCAGACCAGGAGCTAACCTTCGTGCTCTCGAAGTGGCAGTTCAACTACACGGTCCGCGACGATGACCATCGACGCCACCTCAACCTCGCGCTGGACTGCGGGCTTGGGGAACGAAATGCGCTGGGATTGGGCTTCTGTAACCTGGTCGAGAAGCGCAACCCGTACGGCGAACCCGCGGCGGAGGTCCACGGATGAGTCTGCTCCCCGAGCCGTCGACGTTCGAGAAACGTTACAGCGACGACGAGAAGCTGGCGAGCGAGCTGCCTGATCGACCGATCACCTCGCTCCGCGATCTCCAGTACGTCTACGGGCGTCTATACACGCTTGCAACCGCCGGAGGTGGCGAGTACGCAGCCTACCTGACGCCGGAAAAATCGACCGACCTGTTCGACGAGCCCGAGAGCCTACTCTATCTCCGCGTCGATCTGAGTGGAGACAAGCTCCGTCTCGACCCCGACCAACCGATCGGTGTCGAGAGCTACGACGAGGATAAAGTCGAGGCAGTCGCCCACTCGTGGTATAACGCCGCAAAAGGATTTGACCACAGTGTCACCCACCGAACGGGCAAGAACAAAGAGCCAGAGAAGGTCGCGGAGTATCTCCACGAACGACTCACCGCGTGGGCAGCTGACGACGTGATACAAGAGGCTGTTGCCGATCACGAAGACGGATGGATCGTCGACGCGCTCGCCGAACTCGGCGAGAGTGAGGGACTTAGAGAGCGCATCGAGACAGCCGTCGACGAACAGCTCGACGGCAAGACGACGGCGCTCACGACCGTCGCAGTCAAACTCGAGCCTGACGGCGAGTATCTCCTTCCGGGTGAGGCGAGTTCCGTGTTCAACGAAGCAATGCGAGCGCGCAAGCGATCGAAGCTCGTCTCGAAGGGAGAGGCTACGGACTCCATCGGTGAGGCAACCGATCTCGTGACCGGCAATCGAGGCCCGACTGTCGGGACAGCTGAGGATCCGCTGAACTACTTCCTTGGCAAGCAACTTGAGAAGTTCCCCGGGTTCGATCCAGACGAGGCGTGGCGGACGCACCCAGTCTCGGAAGACGTTGCAGTGACGCTGATGAACGCGAGTACGTTCGTCGACGCCTGCGACTACTACACGATGGGAGCGAACGTCTACTACCTCCCGTATTTCTTCGGGCGGATCGGTCCGGCAGACGCGAGGGACCTCTACGGACTCCTCTACGACCTAGTACACGCCGGAGAGATGAGCCCGCTAGAGAGCGCCTACCGAAGCTATCAGGACACCCCGCGACTACAGGAAGTGGGAGAACGCTTCCGGTTCTACGTCGCCGCGGTGATGGAACACCAGACGAAGCGCTTCGACGTGTTCGGCGACAGCATGGACGGGACGCTATTCTCGCCCGTCGAGCTCACTAGAGCTCACCAGCGGGTGCTCCAGTCGTGGCTGTACGACGCGGAGGGTGACGCCGACCACCCCGGTCCGGAGCTTCGAGCCGCGTTCCCGACACCGGACAACTGGGATATCTTCGTTCCGGAGGAGTCGGCATTGCTGAGCATCCTCGCAACCGGTTGGTACTTCGAACAGACGTTCGCGCCGGCCGATGACGACGACGCCAGCGCCGACGACTACCGGATCCGTGCGCTCGTGGCTGTGCTCTCGGACGAACCGCTTGATGTCGAGATGGTGCTCACAGAGTACGTGGAACGACTGCTCGAGGACGAGGGCGAGGAGTTTCCGAGCTTCCGTGTCTCCGCACAGTACGCACAGCTCTGTGCGCTCGCCGAAGCGGGGCTTCTCACCGGACGCGACGCGTACGAACCGGTTTCAGAGCCGCGGCAGTTGACACACAACCATACAGACGATATGCAACAGGACACACCAGCCCGAGCTGACGGCGGGAACGTCGCCGCGGCTCGGGAGACGAAACTCGAACAGTTTCTTGAACAGACGCCGGCGCTCGCGGAGGATCAGCCTGAACGGCGTGGCAGTTTCCTCCTCGGCGCACTGGTCGGTCAAGTAACCGGCTACCAGCAAGTCAGTGAGGGGCGCTCGACGACGCTAATCGACCAGTACCCGATCAAGGCCGTCACAGAGTCGAAGCTGAAGCGCCTTGCCAGCGACGTGCTCGACAAGAACATCGTCTACTCCCGAGAGAACAATATGGCGGCGACGATGTACAGCGAGGTTGTCGATCGGCTGGTGACGACGCTCCCCCAGATCGATATCGACGGCGACTGGAAACTCGACACGACGGACCTTCGATTCTACTACTCGCTCGGGGTTGCCTACGGGATGAACAACTGGGCGAGCAGCAACGACGAACAAGCCGATGGCCAGCCCGCAGCCGAGGAGGAAGAAGCATGACCGACGACACATACGCCGACGACAGCTACGACCCGGTAACGAACCGATCCGAGATCGTCTTCTGCTACGACGCCGTCGACGCCAACCCGAACGGGAACCCCCTGAGCGGGGCGAACCGGCCGCGAATCGATCCCGAGACCCAGCAGGCGATCGTGACCGACGTCCGGCTGAAGCGCTACCTCCGCGACCAGCTAGACGACGACGGCCACGGCGTCTACGTGCGGAACGTCAAAAACGAGGCGGGCAAGCAGTCCTCGCGTGAAGACCTGCTCGCCGATCGGATGCGCGAACTGGATCCCGACGACTGGGATCTCGACGATCTGGACGACGACGAGGCGGCCGAACTCCGCGAGGAAGTATTCGGCACATTCCTCGGCGCCAGCACCGACGTGCGCTACTTCGGTGCGACGATGAGCGTCGACATGAAGGGAAATTACGAGGGGTTCGAGGACTACCTTCCAGACCACTTCACCGGGCCGGTCCAGTTCTCGCCTGCGAAGACGCTTCACCCTGTAACCGAGAACGAGGAGTACAACAGCCTCACGAGCGTTATCGCGACCGGTGAGGGGAAAGAGCAGGGTGGGTTCGACCTCGACGACCACCGTATTCAGTACGGCTTTATAGCGTTTCACGGATTGGTCGACGAGAATGGTGCCGCCGACACGAAACTCTCTGAGGCGGACGTCGAGCGTCTCGACACCCTCCCGTGGCGTGCGATCAAGAATCAGACCATCAGCCGGAGCAAGGTCGGCCAAGAGCCACGACTCTACCTCCGTGTAGAGTACGAGGACGAGAGCTTCCACCTCGGCGGGCTCACTCGCGATCTCGACATCGACGAAGAGCGCTCGGCCCCTGTGGACGAACTCCGAAACGTCCGAGAGTTCACGCTCGATGGGACTGAGCTCGTCTCCCGGTTGGGCTGCCACGCCGACCGTATCGCCCGCGTTCGTGTCGTCGCCAGCGACGTGCTCGACGTGACCGTCGGCGATGAGGTCTACACTGCGGGCGACAAGCCCAGCGAGCATGGCTTCTATGACGCGCTCCGCGAGGCTGTCGGCGACGCGGTCGAGGTCGTCGACGTCTACGACGAGGCTGCCGCGACGATGCCCGAGTGATGGCCCAAGAGTCACTTGAGAGCTGGACCGACGAGGGCGACGGGCTCCCAGAGACGTGTCTCTCGTTCGAACTCCGCGGAGAGTGGGGTCACTTTCGACGGGTTGAGGGGAACATCGTCAAACAGACGTACCGGATCATTCCCCGGACGACCGTCGCCGGCCTCGTCGCCGCGATGCTCGGACTGGACCGAGACAGTTACTACGAGGCGTTCAGCCAGAACGTTTCGGCTGTCGCAGTGGAGCCGATCGACGAGCTCCGAGCGATCAATATGCCGATGAACACGCTCTCGACGGCCAAAGAGCACATGACGACGATGCCCAGCCGCGGGCATGCACGGATCTCGATGCCGGACCCGTCGGAACTCCGCCAGCAACACAACTACGAGGTGCTGGTCGAACCGGCCTACCGTGTCGACCTTCAGCTCGCGAACGACGATCTCCGAGGCCGACTGCAGGACCGACTCTGCGATGGGACGTCCTACTACCCGCCGAGTCTCGGCCTCTCGGAGCATCTTGCAGAGGTCACGTATCTCGGCGAGTTCGAGGTAACGCCACACGAGCGCGAGACTACCAACGTCGATTCGGCGGTACTCGAAGCCGTCGATAGCGTCGAACTTAGCCCTGAAACGGAGGTCAAAGTCGAACGGTCACCGGCGTTTATGACGGCCGACGAAGGTGGTCGGACGACGACAGCGTTCCAGTCGATTGCGTACGCAACTGGAGCGGAGTCACTCCGAGTACATAATGTCAAGACTCACGAGGTCGACGGTCGCCGGGTGATGTTCTCGTGAGCCGCGAGGGGGGTTAGTCATGGTCGATTTTACCGACCGACCGTCACACATCGGACCAGACGGGGAACAGATCCCACTCGAAGAACATCTCGACGACGTCCGCGAGCGGGTCGGATGGCTCGTCCCCGACGACGCCGAGACGCCGGAGGGGAACTCACTCTCCGAGTTGGCGGAGGTGGTGACACGAGTCCACGATTTCGGAAAATTGACCGCGTGGTTCCGCGAGCATCTCCTGTCGGACGACGCACAGCCAACTGGACCGAAACACCACGCCCCGATATCGGCGCTACTTGCCCACTACGCGTTGGAGGCACGCGGGTTCGACGGCGCCGATCAGCTCGTCGGCTTTCTGGCCGTCGCGAGACACCACGGACGCCTCCCCGATACCGCCGACTACGTGCACCGAGCGAGCGTTGAGCAGTCCGGACGGATACAGACACTCTACCGGTCCGACGCGCTCGAACAGGCAGCACACATCGACGAAACGGTTCCTGAACTCGCTGAGGCACTCGTGGACCGAGCGACGGGCGGTGCTGGAGACTGGGAAACGTTCCACGAACGGCTCGCCGATTCCGATGCAGCCATCGAGCTCCCGTGGGTCGCGGAAGCCGTCTGTAGCGGCCGGCGACTTCGCCCCGCACCGGAGAAACTTCCTCCCAGCTTCTACGAGTCAGTGCTACAGGTCTGGAGTGCGCTCGTTTTCGCCGACAAGGCGAGCGCGACGTACCTATCGACCGGAATCGAAATCGGCCGGAAGGCCTACCGGTCGCCGACCCCTAGGCGGCTAGAAATCGACGCGTACATCGACGAACTCCAGACTGAGAACGCTGAGACAGAGCTGGACCCGCGCACGGAACAGATGAACGAGCGGCGCGAGGACGCTCGACAGGAGGTTCACGCTCGCGCCAAAGAGTTCGTCGATGACGATCGGAACGTCGCGACGCTGACGCTCCCGACGGGCATGGGGAAGACACTCACTGGACTGGACGCCGCCCTAACAGTGCTCGAGGGGAGTGAGATGGCGTCGAACCCTAACGAGGGGCGTCTTGTCTATGCACTGCCGTACACCTCCATTATCGATCAGGTGGCTGAACAGAGCCGCGAACTTTTCGGGACCGGTGAGAGAGGCGAACGGCTCACCGTCGACCACCACCTTGCGGATACCCTCGTCTCGCCACCGGACGAGCCCGAATCAGTCGCCGACGACGCCGTCAAGAATGTCGGCGCCCTCCTCGGCGAGAGCTGGCGGTCGGGGATGGTCGTGACGACGTTCATCCAACTGTTCGAAAGTCTCGCCGGGCCAACGAACGCCCGCTCGATGAAGCTCCCCTCGCTGTACGGAAGCGTGGTAGTTCTCGACGAGCCGCAGGCATTGCCGCTTGAGTGGTGGCCACTGGTAGACCGACTAGTCGAACTGTTGACCGAGGAGTACGGTGCGTCGGTGATCGCCATGACGGCCACTCAGCCCGAACTCCTGTCTGCGGGCGACCGAGAGCCGTTCTCCCTTGTCGCGGATCCTGATCCGTACTACGACGAGCTGGACCGGCTCGACTTCGTGCTTCACCCGTCCGCGATCGCGATGCTTCCCGGGCAGGACAGTGAAGAGAGCGACACGATCGACGACGACGCGGAGTCAGCAGCACTCTCCTACGACCGAGCCGGCGACCTCGTCGCGACCCGGGCCGACGACGGCGATTCGGTGTTGGCGATCTGTAACACGATCGACAGCGCGCGTGAGCTCGCCGAGTCAGTTGCCGACCGAACAATACCAGTGGACGTTAATGAGGTGTACGACGAACTGCTCAACGACGCGGATGAATCGATACCGCCCAAGCGAACGAGTGCCGACGCGGCCCGTCGGCGACGCTCGGGGCAACCGCTGTTGGTCCACCTTACGACACGCCACCGGCCGTGTGATCGACGCCACCTCATCGACGTGGCGTCCGACCTCGCCGAAGCGGGTGAACCAGTGTTGTTCGTCTCCACCCAGCTGGTCGAGGCTGGCGTCGACGTGAGCTTCGACGAGGTCATCCGTGATTTCGCGCCGATGGACAGCCTCGTGCAGGCTGCGGGTCGGTGTAACCGGTCATACGGCCGCAACCGTGGGCGCGTGACGGTCTGGCAGCTCGCGCCGCCGCCGAACCGCGAGACAACGCCCGCAAGCGCGGTCTACGGTCGAGGAGAGAGTCTCACCAAATTGACTGGCCAAGCGCTGGCAACGGTCTACGACGGTGACCCGATGCCCGAGCCAGACGTTACTCGAAACGCCGTCGAACACTACTTCGACCTGCTCGATGGGCGTGACGTTGGTGCCGACGAGTACGTGGAATACCTCGAGCGGGCAGAAGCCGAACAGCTCGGGCGACTCTCGCTCATCGACGAGCGGCCCGCCGTCGACGTGATCGTGACGAGAACGGCCGATGAGCGCGAGACCGTCGAAGAGATCCGGCGAGCGTTCGACGGGTACCGGTGGGACGACCTGGACGACCTCGTCGAGTCGACCGGGGATTGGCAGGTCTCCGTTCCCGTCTACCCCGACGACGACGACACGATGGAGAAGCTCGCTGTATGCGAGCCACTATTCCCCGACACCGACCGGCTGGTGCTTGACGGGCGCCCGGGTCGGCATAACGGCTACTTCGACGCCACCGACGGCGTCGTCATCCCCGACACGAGCGTGGAGGCACGTCTACTGTGAGCGACCCCGTCTCTCGGCTGGTGGCCACGGCACAGGGCGACGCCGTCGACAACCCGTTTCGCGTCACTGGCGTGATGATGCAGTACTACTACGTCTGTGAACGCGAACTCTGGTTCGAGAGCCGGAACGTCGAAATCGACCGGGAGAACGCAAGCGTTGCCCGAGGTACTCGTGTCGATGAGTCCTCCTACAGCGAACGTTCACAGGAGAACCTTCGACTCGGGATGATCGCTCTTGACCTACTTGAAGACGGCCGGGTGGTGGAGGTGAAACCCTCATCGACGTTGGCAGAGCCAGCGCGAATGCAGCTCTCGTACTACCTCTGGTACCTCGACCGGATATTAGACGTCGAACGTGAGGGCGTGTTGGCACACCCGACTGAGCGTCGACGCGAGGACGTTTCCCTCGACGACGACCGATGCGACAAAGTCGAGTCGGCAATCCGAGGAATTCACGCGATCGTGACCGCGGACAGCCCGCCGGAAGCCACTGAGAAACCGTACTGCGAATCGTGTGCCTACCACGACTTCTGTTGGGTCTGATCATGGACAAGAACTACCACATCTTTTCGGACGGCCGCATCGAACGGAGCGAGGATACAGTTCAGCTAGAGACTGACGACGGTGAGAAAAAACACATCCCCGTCGAACACGCTGAGGCGATCTACCTGCACGGACAGATCGACTACAACACGCGGCTGATGTCGTTTCTTAATGAACATGGGGTTGCTGTCCACGTGTTCGGATGGAACGACCGATATGCGGGGTCGCTAATGCCCGAGCGTGGTCAGACGAGCGGTCGAACTGTCGTCGAACAGGTCCGGGCGTACGACGACCCTGAGCAGCGGCAGGCTCTCGCCGCGTCGTTCGTCCGTGGGAGTATCCATAATATGCGGATGAACGTCACGTACTACGACAGCCGGGACTATGAACTTGGGAACGTAATCGATGACCTGGACGAGGCAACTGCGCGTATCGACGACGCTGGCGATATCTCCGAGCTCATGGGCGTAGAAGCGACGGCCCGTCGAGCGTACTACCAAACCTTTGAGTCGGTTCTCCCCGACTCGTTTGCGTTCGATGGGCGAGACTACAACCCCCCACCGAATCCGGTGAACGCCCTCATTTCATTCGGAAATAGTCTAGTATACGCAAACTGCGTCTCAGCAATCCGTGCTACCGCGCTTGACCCAACCATTAGCTATCTTCACGAACCGGGTGAGCGACGATACTCGCTTTCGTTGGATATTGCCGATCTATTCAAACCTGTGCTGACGGACCGATTGCTGTTTAGGCTGGTCAACCGAAAGCAGATCGACCAAGACGATTTCCGGGATGAGGTCAGCTCTTGTCTGCTTAACGAGGAAGGGCGAACGACGTTTTTGAAAGAGTTTGAACAGACACTTGAGCGTACAGTCGAGCATCCGACGCTGAACCGGAAGGTGAGCTATCAGTATCTGCTTCGTTTGGAGGCGTATAAGATCAAGAAGCACCTGTTAACCGGCGAATCGTACGATTCGTTCAAGCGGTGGTGGTAGATGTACGTCATCGTCGTCTACGACATGGAGGCTGACAGGACCCACCTGATGCTGAAGCTCTGTCGCCGATATCTTGTTCACGTCCAGAACTCAGTACTCGAAGGGGAAATCTCGGAGGGAGATCTAGCGACACTGAAGGGGGAGATTGAAGATCTTCTTCAGGAGGAAGAATCAGTCATGGTCTACGAACTCTCTTCGGACCGGCTATTGAACCGTACCGTGTACGGGGACGACCCAACCGAAAATAGTCGGTTCCTCTAGCTGATGTCGACCCCCGGGGGGTTTGGGGGGATTGCGGGTCGACGGAAATGATGAAGTGTATACCACTGGTAGAGGTGATATGGTGGGCAAAATCACCATGGTTTCAGACGTACCCTCGTGGGGTTGAAGCGGTTGACGAAGGCCCAACGGCGACTCAAATCACGGTTTCAGACGTACCCTCGTGGGGTTGAAGCGATCTGTTTCTGCTCCGACTTGGCGACGTCCATCGAAGTTTCAGACGTACCCTCGTGGGGTTGAAGCGCACCGTGGAAGCCATTACTCGCTGTGGGCGTCCTCGTTTCAGACGTACCCTCGTGGGGTTGAAGCGACTGGAGTGTGAACGTCTGACGGGCACTTATTTCGTTTCAGACGTACCCTCGTGGGGTTGAAGCGACGACACGGACACGGAACTGTCGAGTAACCTCACCGGTTTCAGACGTACCCTCGTGGGGTTGAAGCAGCGTCAAGGACACCACCGACGAGATTCGCAAGTCGCGTTTCAGACGTACCCTCGTGGGGTTGAAGCCCCGGTCCGTACTCACTCGGATTGAGTACGTTGACGCGTTTCAGACGTACCCTCGTGGGGTTGAAGCGAGCGTCGACATCGACGGCCAGGAGATAGGCGACTGGTGTTTCAGACGTACCCTCGTGGGGTTGAAGCACGTACCGCTCGGCCGTGCTGGCCTGCGCCCACCCGAGTTTCAGACGTACCCTCGTGGGGTTGAAGCATGAGTTCTTAAACCCGGTCGCTCGTGTCGGTTCCGTTCCAGACGTACTTCGTAGGGTTGAAGCGAGCAAGCTGTCGAGCTCCTCACCCTGTTCGATCCGGTCTCACAAGAACCTTACATGTCGAGATAGGGGCAGCTACCCCGAATCGTGGCACTATCAACGAGAAGGTAGTCCTTTCTGAAGCATTCCCAAAACTCCCGTTATTTATAAATCAAACTGAGCGCTCCAGAAAATTCTTCTATATTAGCAACGCTTTTCATCAAGATACAGTTATGTGTAAGTGAGGATGCGGGGGAGGCGGTTAGCGTAACGCGCCGCCTCTCCCGGTTAGGGTAGTGAGGTAGTGGCTCACGATCCGTCGACATCCGGTCTTCATAACCGGAGAATTCTAACTAGAATTTTGCTCATAAAAAGGAATATAGTCCCAATTTTGTGGTTTCTCTTCACCTGGAATGAAATAGAGCGCAGCTGGGGTGTAATCTGTAGTGTTTTCGGAGTGTTCGGTATCCTCACCGACTGATGGGTTGCTATCCAACCGAGATGAGTACAAGCCACCAATTCCGACCTCCGTGCCGGGTTCATCTTCCTTAGCAATCCGGTAGATCAACCGGAGTGCCGATTCACTACAAGAATGTTCGATCTCAGGGAGGTATCCATTTGACGCACCGGTGCGGGCACCCTTCGATCTCCCAGCTCGGAGTGGGTCATTGTTCTGACGGTTATGAAAGAGATGGCCGAACTGGGAGTAATTCGTAGCGATCAGAACAGCATCAATGGAAACTTTTGAGCCATCTACAGTATACGAATGCTTGTCAGACGCCAGTCCTCGCCAGTATTCCAATACACTTACTATCGCATTATGAACATCGCTACTGTCATCTCCGAGTGTGAACTTCACCAAATAGGAATTTGATTTACCGCGTACAATGATATCTGGTCGATAATCTGAGTCACTCGAAAATGTCCCGTTTGTGTAGTTTTGGACGTTCCTAGAATATACCCGGATATCTGAGTTCCTCAGAAGCCACTGTGAGAGTTGCTTTAAGCCTCGTTCACGTTCTGATAGATTGTCTTCTTTAACCCCACCGTCAAAATCAGCTAGATCAGTCATTACTAGTTGAGACTGAGGGAGTCGATATATAGTTTGATTCAAAAATAGTAACTATAACGAGGGTTCGACGAGATTGATCCGTGTCCCCGCACAGCCCTCAATCAAATATTCAGGGATCTATACGATATAATCCATGATTGGTGAGAACACATCTATTTAAGAATCACTACCCTAGCTATTCTCGTCAATAACATCTTCCTCGTCGTTTCCGTTGATGTAGCTCCAATTCTTGGTGTCCAAACGGCCTTCAAGATACGCTTCACCGTCGTCAGTAATCGTATATACCGCATTTCCAAGGTGACGTACTAAGCCTTCTTCAGCAAGACGCTTACATCGTCTCCCGATATAAGCATCAGAATATCTAATGGGACCCTCATCTTTCATCTTTTTTGGAGAACCCGTTTCATTTTCTTGTAGGTATTCGAGAATACGTTCGTCAACAAGAGCCATCCATTCTCCAGAATATCTCATACCGGACCATGAACACGCAGGTATCTATTACGTCGGTAAATAATATTTTGGTAACTGTATGACTTAAGAGCAAATAGATAAACTATAAGTTATTAGCCGTATATTGAGCAGTTACAGAGCCCGAGTGACGAACCCTTGGCTCGTGAGAAAGTGTAGAAACCCCGGCCGCGGTGTCATCAGCACCCGGCCGGGCGGGTTCTGTGCGGTACCACAGAACCATGCTAATGCTGGCAACTGCGGGGCTTAAGCCCTGCGAGATGACTGACGGATTGACCGACCACAGAAACGGTTGTCGCCTCTGTGAAAGCGCAGCCGACGGGTACGATGCGGCCTTTGACGGTCCGCTCTGCAGCACGTGTGCTAGCGCGTTCAACACCTTCTACGAAGGTATTCTGGAGGATCTAGATGAATAACAGACACGGCGACAGTGCCCCTTCCGTCGCAGGTCTGGCCGCCTGCCATCGTGATCTGCTCTGGGCGCTCTCACAGACGGGCCCCAGCGAGAGCCTCCAACTCAAGAGCGCACTCGCTAGCTACTACACCGATGGCATCGATCACCGCCGTTTCTGTGAGACGCTCACTGAGCTCGTTAAGGACGGCTTCGTTACCAAACACGCTCACGGCCGTCACACCGTTGAGTACCACCTCACCGAAACGGGCCGCCGAGCACTCTCTACACGTCAGGCCTGGCAAGCTGGCTGCTGTGGCGACACCACTACTGGAGGATCCAACTGATGTCGCACGCTCCCAGCGACGAGCCGCTCGCCGATGTCCAGCAACTCACGCGCATCCTGCTCGATACCCCACACCCCACCTGCCAAGTCTGTGGCCAACCCCTTCACGAGGGAGACGAGCTCACTGCCTACGCCTACCGGGTAGCGGGCGAGCTCACATACCAGATCGGCTATATCATGTGTGGCACAGACTGCCACGAACACCCGAGCGTCTTCACCCGCGGTGTTCGCGAACACGTCGTCATCGGCCACATCGGGACGTGCTCAAATACCCGCACCCAATCGACATCGCCCGTTCTACTCGATCCAGTCGTCGTCGTCACTAGTCCCACGACAACAGCTGAGCCACACGTTCATCAAGACGCTCCAACAGACCGTCAACCCGAACACACGCCACAACAGAGGGCAACACCGCTTCTCACCGCGGTTCGCGAACACGCCCAGCCCGATGGTGGTTCCGCAGATGGAGACTCAGCATGACGCAGGTAAGCGTAGCCACCCACCCGAACATCGCACGGTGATCACTGATGATGACACACCAGCCTGCGGCCCGTAAGCGAGGGATCCGTCTCGTCAACCACGAAACCGGCGTTTCCAGCGATGGGATCGTCTGCTCAGGGGTCTCGCCCCGGTTCACCGAGTGGATGTCGGAATTCCTCACGGAACTCCGCCCGCATACCGAGCAGATCGTCCGGCACCACGCCGGCACTGAGGACCCGTGGCGAGCGAGTTCGGTGATCCTCGCAACGACTGTCCCCGAGTGGACCACACTCGACAGGTCCTGGAGTGACGACACCGCAGAGGCCGTCGCGTATACACGGGCACTCACAGCGCTCGCGCTTGCGTACGAGGACAAGGATATCGAGGATCTTAGTCCGTACCACCAACAGCGGCATGCCGACCTGATCGACACCACCGAATCAGTCGGTACGGGGCGCGGCTCGGTTAACGCTGGTCTTGGCGCACTTGCGAAAGGACCAGTCGCACTCCATCATGAGCTCGACGACCAGCCTCGCACACTCACACTCCTCCTTGATGGCCCCGCGTGGACCAATCTCGCGGATCGTCGGACAGGCGCCCGTGCGCTCGCGGCAATCGCCGTGCTCGCGGACGCCTTCGATGTCCGGATCGTCGCCTCACCGGGACTGCGTCAGCATCTTGCGAGACGGTATCCGCGATGGACGAACATCCATCTCGATCTTACTGGAAAGCGGGATCGGTCCCATGCCCAGCCCCGACAGGATGACCACCCAGCGTGGACAGCTCTCCGAGGCCTCAAGCGTTCACCTCGAAAGCGACAGCTCCTCGGCAGTCTCACCACTGCCCGCGAGCGCACGTATCGTGACCTCGAGCAGGATCATGAGGTGGACATCAAATCCGGGACCGTCAGTCGATACGTGCTCGAACTTGAGGAGCGCGGCCTCGTTGCCATCGGTCGCCGTGGACAGTACAACACTGTCCGACTCACGTCACTTGGAGAGACCGCTACTGAGCAGTTCCTCACGTCCGAGAACGAGCTCATCCACCCGGACCAACGTCGGCTTGACGCCTGTCTTACTGCGGCCCCTCACTGTGCTACAAGTACAGTGTCCCCCCGCCGGGAGGGGCCACCGGGGGAGACACCACTCTCAATCGATGCGTGGCTGACGGCAACTGGTGATCCAGATACAGACGACGACTACATCAAGTGGCTCACCGGCCCCGAGAACACTCCCGATGCCCAACTTCACCAGCGGTTCAGTAGGGTCGCACACGACGACAGCGTCACGCTCGTCGACGACCAACCGGCAGCATTCGATGACGGACGTGTCGCGTATCTCAGCCACAGCGCAGACGAAGCACTCGTCGTGCTCCAGTGGGGCGGGCCGTTGGCCACCCTGGGACGTCTCGCAGGAGCCTTACTCAGCGACAAGGCGCTCTCGAAGATCCTGACGCCGTCGCGGTTCGGCCGTGAGTTCGAAGCGATCCACGGCAGCGACCTTGGCCAAGAAGCACCACGCATCCTCCGCCGTGGCCACCAAGTCGGGTGGTACAGTGACGAGGAGCAGACCTACGAGGCGTGGCGGGATCGGGTCACGACAGTTCGCGACGACCTGCTCACTCGACTTGCCAAACACTCAGACAGCGACAATACAGCCGCCCGGAGCGAGCTCTTCGAAGATCTTCACGGCCTCGTCGCATCAGCGACTCACCTGTATCATGTAGCGGGCATCGATCTCACGACCACGATCAGAATCCCAGATACCGATGCCCTCGCACGGAACACCACACAACTCCAGAACCTCTGTGAGTTCCTCGCCAAGACGGTTCCCAAACAGTCAGTCTACGGGATCCACTCAGGCTACCGAATGTTGTTCGAAGAGCGGCCAGAAAAGCTGTGCCGGCGACTTCCCTATCAGGTTGAGCCGAACACACAGTTGGATCTCACCATGTCGTGGGTGCTTGCTGGCCCGACAGTCACCGCTCTTCGCGATGCTATCACCACAGCTCTCTCTGCGGAACTCACAACAGTTAGAGAGGCGATCGCTGAGGGCACCGAAGCCGCTCCCACTCTCGAGATTCCGGTCATCGACGGGACGACCTACCCCGCCATCCGGCGGATGATCGACGACGTTGCGATGACCCACGACGTACAGTGGACATCCCACGAGCGACAGCGGCTCGTGCGGCTCTGTCTCCGTTCGTTTGGTCCGTCGGACACCAGTCGGCGCGCGTGTCCGTACGATGTCGTGGTGAGCCTGCTGCGAGCGCTGAACGACTCCCAGACGCCGACGACTGCTGCGGTCGAACGCGCAGCGGCCACGCTCCCACCCACGCGATTCCGGCCGGATCTCGTGCCGACAGCAACCAAACTGTACGCCACGCTCCTTAGAGCTGAGCAACCGTGTGGCCGATCTGAGTTGATCGAGCGAGCCGGCATCTCTGCGAGTAGCTATGACCGCAGACTCAGTGACGTTCGTGCCCTTGAGCGTGTCCACCCTGTCCAGATAGATGGCCACCGCCGGTGGATCGTCAACGACGCGCGAACATCGATCTCGACAGGCTCGTGGTGGCCGACAGCTCTCGAAGCACCGGCACAATCTACGCCGCTGTTGTCGCATCGAGATACGACCGACGGCATAAGCATTGTGAACGCTTATCGGTGGCTCCTGAATCGAGAGTGCGTCTCTGTCCACACAAACACGCGTGCTCTACATCCGACAGCAACTGCCACCAACAGGCGCTCCGACACCTCGGTTCCGTTGAATCTACGATCACCTCATAGGACCGATCACATGTTACAGATCCGCGAACATCTACCTGTTCGATCACGAGTACAGCCTCCACAACATCACACCGCTCAGCTCGCTACGCAACCACCCGAAGACACCATGGAACTCCCGCCCATCCATCCGACGACAGCGCTGACCAGCCCACCGACTCTCCAGACGAAACAGAGGGGCGAGGCACAATGACACACCCCGCGATCGATCTCGAAACGAGCGTCACTCGCGACCGTCCCATCACCCAAGCGGAGGGCTCCATCCAAGTGGGCCAAGACGAGGCTGACGAGTCGCTCGTCACGCTCAGTTTTGGCGGCACGTGGGGAACAACGTATGCGGAACTCACACCTACGGAAGCACGAGCCATCGCGACTGCGCTCGAACACACCGCCGTCCGAGCGGCTGCCGCCAACTCGGAGGGGCCGACAAATGGGTGAGCTCAGAGACGAACTTCAAACACAGATCGACGCACTGGGAACACCCGATAAGGAGATCGATGTCGATCATGATCCAACGAACGGGCGGTGGCTCGAGAAGGAGTTTGCAGACGCGCTCGAACGATGGGGGTACCAGACAGCACGGAACGAGCACATCTTCGGGCTCGAAACCGACGTCGTCGCGCGGCGGTCGCGGTTGCGCGACGAGCCGGACGATTACATCGTCGCCGAGTGTAAAGACTGGCACACGACCCTCGTCGGTCGCGAGGCCGTTGCGTCCATCTCTCACCGGGCGTTGCTCGCCCGAGCGATGCCCGTCCTCGTCGTGGCTTGGGGCGTGACCACTCAGGCGTGGTGTCTCGCCCAATTGCTTGACGTCCGGATCGTCACCATTGGTGACCTCTCCAAGGGGTCGCTCCCGCCGCTCACGGAGCATCGGCCACCACGAGGAACGTTCCGCACTCGCCGGGAACCACGCGTGAGCGAACTCCGGGGTGACATGCCGCAGTTGTTGAAGCGACGGAGTGACCTCGACGTCGAAGCACCCGTGTTCTACGGTGGGGGACGAGGCCCCTGTTACGTGCCAGATCGAGGCGGTAATGACGAATACGTCAACGCCCCTGACAGCGACTACGACTTCGGGTAAGAGTTACGAGCGTATCCCCGTCGTTGAAGAGTCGTAGGCAAGCACGCGATAATCGGACCAGTCCACCGTCAGAATTGTTAGGGCTCGAACGGCTTATACACCGGGAACGGCCTGCTGTGCTTTTCGCGTCGAATGTCCTCAAGAAATCCTTGAATCCGCTGGAGAAGGTGATTTCTGGATGTGAAGTCCCGCGTCGGGATATCGTAGGTGTATGGCACCTCGTCGATACTGGCGCTGCTGAATTCTTCGTGGAGGAATAACCCGATGCGTTTTCGCGGCTTTCGGTCCGGTTCGGGGTTTTCACACCGGAGGTTGTAATCGCTCAGAATCGCCCCGACCTCCGAGCCGGCACCAGTTGTGAGCCCTGCATCTGTGAATACGAATACCACCGCATCGCTGACTGCTGCAAAGGCGACCGATTGATCGAGGACAGACATCCCTGGTTCGCCACTTGGCGCCTCTTCTACCGTTGGGATGGTTTTGATATCGGTTGCGAGGAAGGCGCGGGCGCCGAGTTCTCCTCGGATCGATTCAGAGAGGTCCGCAAGCGCGGCTTCGTAGCTGTGTCGGTCTATTTTGTGGAGGTGTTTCTGAGGGTCGAACAGCGGATCTTCGATGAACGGGCTGTCGAGTTTGTCTGCGTCGGGGAATGGATAGGTAGCATCAAACGCGGTGTACGGCCCCATTACGTAGACATAGAACGAATTCCGGGTCGGAGACTCTCTGGGGACGGGAGCACATCTCTCGATATGTTCGATTACGGGGTCTCCCTCATACGAGAATGAGAATTCACGTCCTGTCATTTGGGCCTGCTACTAACAGCTAGTTCGTGCTAACTTCCTTTAAGTGTAACGCAAGAAGGTTATTATTCGTTAACTCTTTGTACTGGGTGGTGTTATCTGAAGGTGTGATGGAAGAGAGTGAGCAACCGTTTCAGTACTTGGACCAAGGTAGCGCGAGCGATTACGTCGAGACGAGACTGTTCGAAAACTCGTTCGACGACCTCGACAGCCACGTTGCACGTAAGAAGGCGCTGGCGGACGAAGGCAGGTACACTATTCTGTACTTGCTGTACGAGTACGGAGAACTATCGCGTAAGCGTCTGAGTGATGAGACTGGCCGTGTGAGCAACAAGCTCGAGCAGCCGCTCCAGCGGCTTTTGGATGTGAATCTGATCGAGAAGATCCCCGGGCCCGAAGGAGCGGATCAGCGGAAAACGTACTATCGAATCACTACGCTCGGAAGACAAGAGATCGCAAGCGATATTGAGAATATAATCGGTGGCGCGGTCAACGAGGCATACTACGAGGTTCTCGAAGACCCAGCTCTCGATCCCGAAAGCGATTCGGAAGAGAGGAAGCGGCATCAGAACGATTGGGCAATTCTCGATACCTCGTCCGAGGAGTTCCAATCTCATCAGGAGAAGCTTCGAGAACAGCACGAACAAGTCACTGCGACGCAGAGTGATGGGTAAAATCGATGACGACAAACATTGGTGTCGTCTTCGACTTTGACGACACGCTCGCACCCGATTCGACAACCCACCTACTCCAGGAATACGACATCGATCCCGACGAATTTTGGAACGAACAGTTCAGGAATCGAGTACAGAATGGCTTCGATCCAACAGTCGCGTACTTGACGCTCTTACTTGATCATATTGGAGAAGACGAACCACTAGGTGAACTAACACCAAGGGAACTGGAGAGTTGTGCCGAGTCGTTGGAAAGCCAACTCTACGACGGAGTCCCCGAGATTTTCGATGATCTCGACGACATCGTCGGTGAGTACGACGATGTCCGGATCGAGTATTACGTCGTCTCCGAGGGGATTGAGTCACTGATCAGTGGATCGATTATCACAGAATACTGTAGCGAAATCTATGCCTCACGTCTCGCAACCGACGAGGATGGCGTCTTTAAACGCGTGAAGCGTCCAATATCTTTTACTGACAAGACTCGATACCTGTTTGAGATCAATAAAGGCATCAAAGCGAGTGAGGCGATGAAGAACCCCTACAAAGTCAACCAACAGAGGAACGAACGGCCTGTCCCCTTCGAGAACATTATCTATATCGGCGATGGAATTACCGACATACCATGCTTCTCGCTGGTGAAAGATCGGGGTGGGCGTGTATTTGGCGTAATGCAGCAAGACGAGCAGTCAGCTAAGCAGGAAGCGATCCTCGATATCGGTTCGCCTCAGCGAGCGGGAAATCTGAACCAGCCTGATTATAGCCCGGATGGACGACTAGGCTCCTTGCTGCGTTTGACCATAGAGGGACTCTGTACTGATAGTACGATTGACCAGCTAGAGGCACTGTGATAGCCTTTATTCCATGGCACGAGTAGGCCTACAGGCCCAGGGCTTGAACAGGATCCCCACCGCAAGACCGCTGACAGCCCCGTGAGACACAGTTGACAACGCCACCAGCGCCGTGGTGGATGTAACTTGGCGGAATTCTTTTGTGACGATACGGTGTGGCTCCTCATATGGAACCGAATGTTGATCAGTCACAGATACGCTCCGCTCTCAAGGATGTAGTCTGTGCTGATCCGGACGTCGTCTTCGCCGTTACATTCGGATCACAGCTCTCGGGGACAGTAACGGGCTCATCAGATATTGATATCGCTGTCAAGTTCACAGCAGACTGTCCTGAACGGGAGCGATTCAAGAAGCGGTGTATACTGTCTGGGGAGGTCCAACACGAAAAATTCCCATTCATCGACATTTCAGATGTCGACTCCCTCCCGCTGGATGTCGCACACGACGCCGTCAATGGCGACCTGCTCTGTGGCGATGGACAGGCCTTCGAGCAGTTCAAGACAGACATCGTGGCGGAATTTGACGAGCAACGGGAAACACTTCGTCGGCACCAGCGTGCGGTCATCGATCGGATAGCAGAGGACGGATTGCGTGGTTGACGAACGAGTTGTCTCTGTCAAACTCGAGCAGATCGAACAGTACTACAGCGAGCTCAAAACAAAACGAGAGACAGTATCTCGCCAAGAGTTCCTCTCGAGTACCACGGAGCAACGTGCCGTCGAACGGATGTTCGAAAACGCGATTCAGGCGTCCGCTGATCTCGCTCAACACATCGCCTCACAGGAGTTCGGATTTGATGGAACAACATCCAAAGGCGCGATTTGAGCCCTTGATCGTGAAGACGTCATCGACGAAGAGACAGCCAACACGCTCGTTGCTGCGATCGGCTTTCGGAATGTACTTGCACACGAGTATGGACACGTGGAGTACGACGAGGTCTACGAAACCCTCCAGACCGGTCTCGCTGTATACGATACGTATAGCCAGCAGATCGCTCTGTGGATACGAGAAACCAATTAAGCGGAGAAAGAAGTCAATATGACGAGGGTGTCGACGTCCCAATAGAGCGGTTTCGGACGAAATTCGAATGAACGTCGCTAAAGAGACCATCCAAGACCGATGTACCGATCCCGTGTTTGAGCGGGGGCAAACCTATCGCAGGGACGGACGGATACAGCAACTTGATCGGTTCGACGATCTTGTTTCAGCAGTCGTCAGCGGATCGAACCCGTACGACGTGACTATCAAATTCGGTGGCCGAAGTCTCGAGACTCAGTGTACCTGTCCATACGACGGCCAAGGCGACTGCAAACACGTCGTCGCGGTGCTACTCACTATCGCAGACAACCCACCAGAGGACGAGAGCGAGCGTATCGAAGCCGTTCTGGCGGACGTACCCGTCGAGGAGTTGCGTGCGTTCGTTCGCGATGTACTCGCCACTCACGGCACGGTCCGCGAACAGTTTCTTGCCCAGTTCGGTGACGAGCAGAAATCAGCCGATGAGTACCGTGAGGAGATCGGACGCTTGTTCGAGCAACACGCCGACCCGGTCGTGTTTGAAGCGATCGACTTCTCCCGATTCTTCGATATCGCCGAACAGTACCGTGAGCGCGATCGATACCTCGCCTCTGCAACCGTCTATCAAGCGATATTCGAGGAAGTCGATGAAAAATTCATCAAGATCGACGGTTCCTACGACCACTACGCACAGACGCTCCAGACAGCCCTTGATAGATATATCGACTGTGTCTTGGCGACCGATCCCAGTCCCGAGGACTTCGAGACGTACGCGGGTGTTTTGGAAACCCGAGCAGCAACAGAGTCAGCAATCAACAGCGAGCAGTTCCGGCGAGCACTCGCCGACCTCGAAGACCAATATCGCGAATAGACCAATATCGCGAATAGACCAATATCACGAATAGACCTCCACAATCTCAAAATAGCGACTCTAACTCCCCATCACTATCCATCAGCTCCGCAAAGCGGTCTTCGCTCTCGTCAGTGATCTCCCCGAGGTTCTGTTGTGCTTCGATTGCGACCTGCTGGAGTTCTTTCACTCGTGGGACGTTCGTCACGCCGCCGAGCAGCACGAGTGCTGCGACCGTCCCTTCCCCACGTCGTGGATAGTCACCACCACGAACCTCCATCGATCCGGTCTGTTCTTCGAGCCACTTGCGGCCGTGCTCGATACCCTTTCGATTGAGATACTCGGGCGGGCCAGCAACGACGAGTAGCGCTCGCTCTGTTCCGCTCACCTCACAGGGCAAGGTGAGCCGACCAAGCGTTGCTTTCCGAACGAGACTCGTGATTCGATTCGTCGCTTCTGTACTGTCGATCCCATCATTCGTATCGCCACGGAGTCGCGAGAGCAACCCCTTCCGCTCTGGCTCATCCACTTCGACATCGGCGTAGCCGAGCGAGGATATCCCACCGCCTTTGAGTGTATTAATGATCTCCGAGGAGTCGACCACACTCTCGGCGACGTCGCTTCCCTCAGTTATCTCGCCCGCACTGAAGAGCACGCCGAACCGCTGGACCAGCTCCTCGTTGATCGCATCAAACCCTTCCTCAACGGATTCACCTGAGCTGCGCCAGGCATCGTTGTCGAACAACATGAGGTTGTCCACCTCATCAACAAACGTCTTGAGCGATCGAGCGGCGTTCAGCGTGTAGATCCCACCCTCATCGCTGCCGGGCAGAATGCCGAGCCCGTACACAGGTTCGGTGTAGATCCGCTTGAGATTCTTTGCGATTACGGGTGCTCCACCCGACCCTGTCCCGCCACCAAGCCCCGCAACGACGAGGAAGGCGTCGATCTCGTGGACTGGCACCGAGTCGAGTGCGCCTTGGATCTCGTCGATATCCTCCTCAGCCACCTCTGCGCCCAGTTCGTTATCTGCGCCCACGCCGTGTCCCTTCACTCGCGATTGCCCGATCAGGATCCGGCGGTCTTTCGAGAGGCGGTCGATTCCTTGGAGATCCGCTTTCGCTGTGTTGACGGCGATCGCTCCGCGAACAATATCTGCGCCCGTTTCTGCGTCGTAGGCCAAAAACTCGTCGACCACCTTCCCACCCGCCTGTCCGACCCCGATCAATGCGAGTTTCATGTGAACACACCACGTGTGGATACGGGGGTCGGACGCATAAAGGTTAGAAGTTCGAAACGAGCGGGGTGAATAGGTCGTCTCAGGCGGTATGTCGGTAGTGTAGTCTGAAACACTGGAAAACGGTGGGGGATCAACATCAAAAAATAGAACCAGTTTCACGACCATCGAAGATATGTCAATATTTGTCTATATTCTGACCGGCTGCCAACAAAACTAATTTCCGGAATCGGGTTTTGGTATAGGAGGGGGTGTGGGGGGGTCTATGAATAATGGAAGCGGCGAAAAAGGTGGGGTGGGGGGATCGCGGAATTCTCCTGTTAGACCCCACTAAACCCCGATATCACGCGCTACATCCCCTCAAACGCTCAGATCCAAAAAACGATCTATAAAACTAAGGGTTTTTTATAGGATACACGTGAGCAATATCCGCGATGAGTTCTAATCAGGTTGTGTAGTAAACAACACAATTAATATGTGACAGGATCATACCACCGTGAGGTCTGGCTCGCTTTTCTCCCGAGTTCTGCGTCTATGCCGTCTCTACCGCGAGAATAATACGGTTCCTCGTGTCATATTCATCGTGAAGGGGACACCTTCTGAGCCCGTTCCATTATTCATAGACCCCCTCCCCCACCCTTACCCATATTCTATCTGTTCCAAGAGCAGCATTCGATCGACTCCGCCCGAGATGTTCTGTCGGAGATCTGTGAATTTGTGAGAGAGGAGGCCGATCATAGACACTCATGGCCGCCAAGGTGAACTACCCCACCCTACTCGCTCACCGCTGACGCGGTTCGCTCCTTGAGGGTGGGGCTTCCTGTTTCCACGACGCGCTTTGCAGACACAACGGTGTCCACAGGGAGCGCAGTCTCCACAGGCGTTGATTCGGAGTGACCCACTCCTACATCTTCAAGACCGCGAGAAAGGATGTTCCATGCCGCATTTGCATCCCTATCCGCCTCGAACCCACACGAGGGACACGAGTGTTCACGAGCCCACAGCGGTTTGTCCGTCTTGACACCACAGGACGCGCACTCCTTCGTCGTATCTTTCGGGTCAACCGCAACGAAATACGTTCCCTCACGCTCGCACTTGTATTCGAGCATCCGAAGGAACGTCCCCCACGCCGCGCCCGCTCGATTCCGTGAGTTACCGGGGAGTTCGACCAGTCCCTTCGCGTCCAAGTCCTCAACAGCCACCAAGTCGTACTCGGTGGCGTAGTGGTTCGACAACTTGTGGAGGAAGTCTCGTCGCTTTCGCTTGAAATCGGCGTGTCGTTCGGCCACGACCTGCCGTTGTTTCTCCCAATTCGCAGAGCCGTGTTCCTTCCGCGAGAGGTCGCGTTGTGCGCGTTCGAGTTGTTCGCGCTCGTCGCTGAAGTCGGGACTCTCTATGGCGTACCCATCGGTGTCGTGGGCGTACTTGAGAATCCCCACGTCGATACCAACGACCTTCTCGGACGTCTCTGGTTTTTCAGGCGTGGCTTCGTCCACGTCGATGCCAAACGTGGCGTACCATTCACCCGTGGGTTCTCGTTTGACCGTCACCTGTTTGATGGTCGCATTCTCGGGGATGTCTCGGTGGAGATGAATGGGTATTTCTCCGATTTTGCTCAACCACAAGACAGGCCGACCACTCGTATTCTTGAGTTCGAAGCCGGACTGGTTGTAGGTGAGTGAGCGATACTCCCGAGGCGGTTTCCACTTGAGCATTCCCACGGCGCGTCCGTTCTCTTTCTGCGCTTTGAGCGTGGAGAGATTGTCGTAGACGCGCTTGACGACCATCTGAAGGACTTTCGAGTGTATGTCAGTCAGGTCATCCCACCACGATTTGAGGTCGGGGAGTCGTCCCTGCACCTCATAGCGGGCGGGAATGTCGTCTGTCTCGTTGAGCAGGTAGAGGACGTGATTGTACAGTTGCCTACAAGTATCGACGTGGTGCAGAAGCGTCTCGGTGATGGCTTCTGGTGGGTTGAGTCGGTACTTGTAGTTGTACTGCATAGTCTACTCGTCTGAATTGGGTTCGGAGACGCGGACGACTTTCACGTCGGCTCCGCGCCAGCGTTTTGGGACGATGACGTGGGCACTATTCCCCGACGGTTTTGCCGTTCCGTCGAGGACTTCTTCACCTTCAATTTCAAATCTATCCATCACCTATGTATATACTTTAGATAGACATAGAGGTAGCGGTGGGCCTGTGGGCCGAGTGTCGCGGGTGTATGAGAACCGTGCGCCGCTGTATCCCCTCCCTACTGCGCTACTCGGTCGGTTCGCTCCCTGCGTTGCTACTTGAGGAAGGGGACTTAGCGCCTAATTCCCGTTAAGAACGAATTCTCCGGCAGCTTCAGATCCCATCACACACCAAGCATACTAGCGATTGCGCCACCAGCCCCGACTGCGGCCACGACGACAACGACACCGATGACCAAGAGCGCATAGTTCGCGATCGGATTCGCTGCCTTGACCATGTCGAGCGAGTACGACACGGAAGACATCGGCTTGAACGGTCGGATCCCCATCGGCGTGAGGACGTCGCCAAGGAGGTGCCCGACAATCGTCGCGACGCCAACGGCGCCGCCAACCAAGCTGAACAGGGCAACTCCAGCCATACCGGCAGACGAGCCGAGGGCAGCCCCGATAGCAGCGTACACTGCCCCGACGAGGAGGGCGAACCACACGGTGTGTGTCGGACCACGATGGGAAATGAACGGCACCCGCTGGTCCCAATCCGGGATCATGGCGCCGGCGACAGCAACAGCTGCGCCGCCGACAGCAAACTCAACAACACCGAGTGCGGCGAGTACAAACCCGACAGGAGCGTACGCAACGAGCGACGCTCCGTAGTGACCAGCTCGATACACAGGTGAGCGTGAGGGAGTGAAAGCTCTTCAGTCGTTTGCCATCTCACGACGACATCCCTTATCACCATGCCGCGGATGAACTGGACAAACTGTGGACGTCGATCGTTCGTTATCTCACCCGTATCGTTTCAATATTCAGAGTATTTGTCTCTAGTGTTCTACCGTCATCGGATTCAACAGAGCAGGAACCTCTCATACCTGCTATAGTACCCACCCAACACCGGGCCTCAGGCTTCTGCCAAGGCAAACGGATACACTGGACCACTCCCGGCGTCACGAAGCATGAACGCCGCTTCAGTGAACGTCCAGCGTGAGTCGACAAGGTCGTTGACAACCAACACCGGACCGGCTCGAACGTTATCAGTAGCGGTCATCGTGTCTTCGACGTTCCACCGCTTCTGATACGAATTAGCCAACTTCTCGCGGGGTTGTACCGCTCCGGTTTGTGCCAGTGCGTCGATGTACGGGAGCTCTAGGTTCGCCGCTATCTGCTCGGCAAGCGTTTCGATCTGGCCAGTATCGTCCCAGATGGGGATCGACGTCACCCACGCCGGCGCAGGCGACGGCCCCCACTCGTCGAACAGGTCAACGGCAGCTGAGACAAGCTCCGTACTATACTGGCCGGTGGCTCGTTGTTCACTGACCCGCGCTCCCCAGCCAGGGTCATTCAACGTTGCCAACACACGGCCATCCTCCATGTTGCGGTCATCGTCGATCACAGATCGCCCGCCATCCCGCTTCGGCAAGTAGTATCGCGATGAGATCTCGTTTGTTGAGGTTCCTTTGTAGTGGTCAACTGCCACGTCGATCAGCTCCCGCTTCTCGACAGCCGATGAAACAAACGCACCGACACAGTTGGCACACTGCCCACAGTCCTCTTCGAGAGAGCCGTCTAACTCATCGTCGATGAATCGCGTGAGACACGTATCGGTCGCTACAAACGCTTGAATTCGCTCTAATTCAGCCCATCGATGCTGCGTAACTGACTCAATGCGCTCGTGATCGTACGACCAGTCTTTGGATGTCCGTTCGTACCCATTCTCTCCTTTGTAGATGGCATTCTCGACCCGCAAGATGTTGAGACAGGTATCTGCAGCGCTCCAGCCGATGTTGATGTGTTTGAGGAGTTCGTATTTGTGGAGTTGAGTGTCGCTGGTCTCGAGTGTCTCAAGCACTGCCTGGAAGGCCTCCGGCTCGGGGAAGGCCTGTTCGATGAAGTACTCCGCAACTTCATCGTCACTCTCACCGCTCAGCATGATTGCCTTCGCTTCATCGAGCGCACGCCCAGCCCGGCCGATCTCCTGATAGTACCGGATAAGATTCGGTGGCCGTTGGAAGTGGATCACCCACCCTAAATCGGGCTTGTTGAATCCCATCCCAAGTGCATTCGTGGCGACGAGCGCGTCGACATCATTTGCCATCAGCTGGGATTCAAGCTCCCGTCGGCGGTCGCCGTCGAGACGGCCATAGTATGGCTCGACATCGTGACCGAACTTCTGGAGCCACTCGGCCACGAGGTCAACTTCATCAGTCGTCAGACAGTAGATGATGCCCGAGCCATCGAAGGAAGCCAGATTCTCAGCCAACCAGGCGAGTCGCTCAGCTTTTGAATCCATCTCAATGGTCTGGATCCGGAGTGAGTCTCGAACCAACTCCCCGCGAATCGCATCCAGGTCCGGCACCTGCGTCGTGATGTCATCGACGACGCGGTCGTTGGCAGTAGCTGTCGTCGCTGCCACCGGAATATGTGCCGGCAACTCGTTGAGGATGCGGCGGATCCGACGGTAGTCAGGCCGAAAATCATGGCCCCAATCAGAGATACAGTGCGCTTCGTCAACGACGAGCAGCCCGAACTCCTCGTTCATCTCCAAGAGGATCTCCTGTTGGAACTGCGAATTCGCGAGTCGCTCTGGGGAGATGAGAAGGACGTCACACTCACCCTGGACGACCGCGGTCTTTGCCTCGTCCCACTCGTCGGTGTTGTTAGAGTTGATTGTCCACGCAGAGAGCCCGAGCTGGTTCTCCGCGTCTTGGACTTGGTTGTGCATCAATGATAACAGCGGGCTGACGATGAGTGTCGGGCCGGCACCCTGCTCTCGGCGGAGTTTGGTAGCCGTGAAGTAGACCGTACTCTTGCCCCATCCAGTTCGCTGGACTACCAACAGCCGGTCGTTGTTATTGACGAGCCGGTCGATCGCTTCCCACTGTTGTGGACGAAACTCCACGTCAGGACCGATGCTTCGTTCCAGCAGTTCTTGCGCCCGAGCCTTCGGCACTTGAGCCGTGTTGTCTGGCTGTGCTTGCTGAGCGGCCGGTTCCTCAACGGGTTGATCAGTCGGGGCAGCTGCTGGTGTATCAGCATCTGTGTGGGTGGCAGACTCTTCACACTGTCCCGGAGCCTCTGCTCTCCCGTCATCAGGATCGTTAGTCGACATCTCGGCGGTTTCTCTCGTCGCAAGCTCTCGCTCCGGAGCCGCTGTTTCACCCGTCTCAGTCCAGTCTTCAACAGCCTCACAGAGGGATGTCGCCATGCTGTCGCCAACATACTGGGCCGCAGTAAGCGCGTCAACAGACGCGGCGGTAACATCAGCTGGTGTGTCAAAACCTTCTGTACCCAGCATGTGGTAGTATTTGATCGAGTAGCCGCCCTCTTGAAGCGCTTCCGCAAGCGGTGAGGGCGTGAACCACTCAATGAGCGATCCAACGGCCTCCTCTGGTGGGACCCCAGCTGGTGCAAGATCACCGTACGCTGTAGCAATCTCACTACGGGCCACACCCAGTCCGTCAGCGAGGTTCGCCAAGAGCGTCTCCTCGCTCTCGCATGCTTCATTGGCCACCGCCCAGATACACCGACAGGTCCGTTCACCGAGTTGCGTAGAGCGCATCAGAGAAGGCAGCGACGCTGCTACAATCTCATCAACACGCTCATAGCCAGCGTCGGAGAGCGCTGTGGCACGCGTGGGACCGACGCCAGCAAGGTCTGTCAGTTCCACTGGCTGCTCTGTCGAGTCGTCAAAACCGATCGTCTCTGAGTTCTCATCAAGCATCGCTGAACGGAACTCGGAGGAGTGCTGGTACCCAATAGCAGGCCAGGAGTGAGCAGGATCAGTCTCACCGCTGACGTGGTGGATGACCTGACTCAGTGTGTCTTCAAACCCACAGCCAGAAACTGGACACGAAACTAAGCCTGCCATCGATATCTCCACTGTTTGATGTGAGCAGACTGGCTTATGTCTTGTTGTCTATAAAGAAAGTTTCAGTATACAAATACTCCGAACCCGTTCTCACGGGTGAACTCGTTGAGGAGGTTCAAACAGGCCACGACGGTACCGCGTCGAAGACAATTGTCGGCAACGAATACGGAGAGTCACCACAGTCACCGACGAGAATGAGATACACCGGACGTCGTCGAGTACCTGGCACATTGAGCAAAGTGCCACGGGTCGGGACAGAACTTAGTTCAACTCAATCATACACCTGCGTATGACAGGGAATGCGGCGGTTGAAATCACGCTCTATAACTGTAGCAACTGTGGCTCAACGAACGGCCCGACCTACCACGATGGCGGCAGTTGTGAAGGGCCAGTCCTTCATATCGGTGACGAGTGGCGCTGTGGGAACTGCGGAACACGGATCACTCCGTCCGAATCTTGCTTCGACTGCGGTACACGAACTGTGCCATCACGGTTACAGACGCCACTGGATCTTCGGCCAGCTGCCTCGCCACGATCAATCGAGCAGGCGATTCACAGACAGGTCAACAAACTCCGCAGAGAGCACAGTGTCGGGACAATCACCTACAGCGACCATCTGTCTGCAATTGCCCTCCAGCACAGTCGCGATATGGCCTCGAGGGAGTATTTTAACCACGAGTCCCCGGATGGAGAGAGTGCCGCCGATCGGTACGAGCGATTCGGCCACAACGATCGAAGCGTCGGGGAAAACATCGCGTTCCGCCAACCAGGCCCGACTGCTGGTGCCGACGAGGTCGCCAGACAAGTCGTTGAGGGGTGGATGGATTCATCCGGCCATCGCGAGAACCTCCTACGCGACCGGTTTGAAGCCGAAGGACTTGGCGTCTTCTGTGACCCCGATAGGACGGTGTACGTGACCCAGAACTTCCGGTGATTCAGTTTTCTCGGCGACACCAAGAGTTTCCGGACCAAATAAGAGGAAGTCCTCGATCAGGGAGTTTGTCACCGCCGATCTCTTTATCAGGAACGTGTCACGATTGCGTCGGCCGTTTTGAAGTACAGAGTTCGGGACTCCAAGGACAGAGAGACGAGCGAGAGAGTAATATTAACCAACAATATGCTGGATATAGAGTCAATGTTGGTTAATCAAAGAGAGCTGATGGCCGACGAGCCACTGTCTCTACCGACAACTTGCCCACGAAGTGTATCCACATATAAGCAAGGCAAGTGCCTCGGAGTTTGACCTTGGGGCGGTTCATTAGTGTGATCGGTCGAGAATATCATCTATCGGAGGGCGTATATGCTGGAATTTTCGTATCGAACAATCGCTGAAGCGCAGTCCACAGAATCTCTGTCGGAACAGATTTTGTGAATTCTGCGCGCGTCCGATCCGATTTCCCTGTTTTCTGGTTTTCGTACTGAAAGTGTACCGAACCTAGATCTGGATGATCCTCGTCGCGGTGCCAGCCACAATTGAAGCCTGTGTTCGGGTCCGCGTAGTGTATTCGATAATATTCAGTATCTCGTCGAAACCGCCACTCTACTTCGAGTATTGGGGAATCTGGACCAGTCGGCGGCTCAATTCGATGGCAAGCGATAGTCGCACGAATGAATTCTTTCGAGATACTGTCTGGCTCAAAGCCAACAGTCGTGATTTTGGGATGCCGATTCAGCACGTCACGTAGCCCGTTATAGACGGATATGTCGATCGTTCCTGGCAACCCCATCTTTCAGACTGGAATCCCGTCTCGATCGGTCGCCCAATCGTACTCTTTCAGAGCTGCCTTCACAACTGGCAGCCGGTCAGCAAAATGTTCCCACTCGCTGGCGATCTCACGGCGAGCATCGGCTTCATCAGGGGTATCGACGTCGGCGATACTCGCAAGGAGTTCGCTTGGCGACTCGACGTTGTACTCGGTTTCCCACTCTGCGATCCGTGCTTGCATCGACTCCAAGGAGTCAGCAAGTTCCTCCCGGTCGTGCTCGCGTTGGAGAGTTGCGACTTCGCGATAGGTCGCCATCAGCTGATCGACGCAGTAGAGTGTCTGTCCCCCACGTTCGATTCTTTGTAAGACGTTATCCTCGACGAGTTGATCGAGGTACTTCTGGGCCGTCTTCGTAGTGGTTTCTGTTTCTTCGGCTACCCACGATGCGGTTCGGGGCGTTCGGAGCGTTCGTGCGGCTGCACGAACCCGCTCACCTCGCGTCATCGAAGGGGCGTTTGAACCGTCGTCGGCATCCGTTTTGTTCGGCATAGACCCTACTACGCACCGATAAAACATATATCCAAGGGGTTGTACATATATTTTGTTGGGCTGAGATCTACGACAATAGTCCCACGCGCCATTGCCGTTGACGACGGAACCGCATTCGTTACCAGCTCATACGGCAGATGGAGGTATTAAGCGACACGACGGACTGAGTCACCCTCCGAATAGCGAGGATGATCTTCGCTGTCGTGTTGTTGGGACCCTCGCACATCCGGTGGATTCAATAATGCTAGTAATGGTCAAAAATGTAACTAGTAACACAATTGGAGTACTCTCGAAATATTTCCAGACCGAGGCGTTGCCCAACGATCCGACAATCATGATAGCAGAACACCATTTCAAAAACCAGTAGTATTTCAAAACTTGAATACGAAGGGCGGGGCATGTATGACCTCACTGGCTTTCAGCGAGACCTGCTGTACGTAATTGCCGGGCTTGATGACCCCCACGGGCTCGCGATCAAAGATGAACTCGAAGATTATTACCAAAAAGAGATCCACCATGGGCGGCTCTATCCAAATCTTGACACACTCGTTGAAAAAGGGCTTATCGAAAAAAGCCAACGCGATCGACGGACCAACGAATACACCACCACTCGACGAGGCAACAGAGAGATCGAAGCACGGGCTGAGTGGGAGGCCGAGTATATTGATCACGACGACTGAGCGTATCGTTGTGATCGAGGCCGGTTCGAAAACCCGTCCGGAAAATTTGAGCACACAGTCCGGCTGTGAGCTCCAGAGATAGGTGAACTACCCTCCCCTACTCGCTCACGGCTTCGCCGGTTGTGGTTCAAGATGTCTCGCGTCTCTCAAACAACTTTGTTGCGGCTGTCGTCAGCTAATGTCGTAGGAGACGATGTCTTTGGAGCCACATTTCGGACACTCGTCGGTGGCTTCTTTTTCCATGGTGTATCCGCAGTGGCGGCATTCATGGATCGCTGTTGATGACGATCGCAGCCTTGCGACCCATCTAAAGACGATTCTACGAACCATCTACACTATCAGATACTGGAGCAACGATTTCGCCACAGTTGGGACATTCCGCCCAGCAGTCTGGCTCACCGGCAGTCGTATTGTACTGGATGATCACATGTCGTGTGGTGATTGCCGCGCCACAAAATGAGCAACTGCCAAGTGCTGCCTCGCGATGTCCAGGGGCCATATCTTGGTCACTCGAGACTCTCTTGGGGGGATGAGGGGGAGCGTGTGACACTCATCGGAGCGCTGCCCTCGGTGGAAGGGAAGCCTTCTCCGACCCCTCAAGAGCCAATTGGAGGCCCATCAGTCTTATATTTCAGGTAACTGGAGTGAAAGTGGATACTTCGGTCCTATTGATGTCCTCAACAAGAGATACGTTCCGAACCGGCCCTCATCAGTACAGAGGCTGGATGCAGCACCTCAGTCTGAGGGCTGTATAAGTAAGTAATCAGCATCCGAGGTTAGATCTCTTGGAGATGGAAATCGGCGATGAATGGGGTGCGAAGCTACTGCTGTTGAGCTTTTAGCTCCGCGATTGCCTCATCGAATGCCTCCTGTGTATTCTCGTCAGACGAATCTTCAGGATAGTTTGCCTCTAATTCAGGGAGGACAGACGGATCCCCAAGGCGACGGAGCGTGTCTGCCGCCCACGATGGATAGCCGAGCCCGTGCCCGCGGTCAAGCAACGAACAGAGTTCACCTTTCGCTATCGCTTCGGGAACAGCCTCCGGAGCGTCGTCGTGGATCAGTCCGAGGATAAAGACGTAGTACTTGGGTGTCCGGTCGTCAGCCACGACTGCATCAGCTACTTGATCCGCGACCGGGACGAACAGTGATGGATCTCGTTGTGCAACCCGTGCCAACGAGTCGGCGACGTAGATGACAGTACGGAGCTCCGGCGAACTCATCATCGACTGTGGAGCAGGGATGCCATCGATGTTTTCAGGGTAGGTATCCCCGACCTCAACAAGCTCCGCAATTACCGTCTCAAAGAGTCTAGGTCGGTCGTACAGGTGTTGGAGGGCTTCAGCAGCCTGCACGCGGGTTTCCACATCCGAGACACGTAACAACGCAACGATCTGTGACATCTCCTCATCTGTGATACTCTCGGGTCGGTCATCGGACTGCGACGCCAGCTCCTGTGCCAGTTTACGCCGCGAGTCATCGTCTTCAGGGAGGTGGATGGCGGTCATGGGTAAACTACGGTAGAGCAGAGGCCCTCATAATTATTCAGTTAAATCGACATTGAGGTGGAGATCGGTGAGAATATGATAATAAAATTGACGTTTGTCGACACCTGTTTCAGCACAAAACTGGTTGATCTTACTTGCACTCCAATTTCTGTCAATCTCTGCCAGCAGATTATAGAAGGAGGCTGAATATCGCGGAACTTCTTCATTCGTTCGAGCAATCAGGCCCTCCGCTACAAGATCTGAGAGTATCGCCTCGAACGCTGTTTCAACCCCCGGAGAAGTGGCTTCTTGAACATATTCGGAATGATTGTCAAATTGGTAAAAATGATCTTCAGCCGTTCTGATCGGTGAATCTCCGTCATCCTCCAAGAACTGGTAGACTAGTCGATGAGTGGGAGTCATATCGTCAATACTCGGCGTGTCGAATTCTCCTCCGTACCGCAAGAGAAGTGCCTCTATGAGCTCCGCCTCGATATTATACTCTCAGATTAGTTTTCAGCTTCTTTTGACATACGTATGCTAACCTCAGTTTGAGTATTCATTTCTAATTGATTAAATTTGCTGCTGAATTCGCGCTGTGTATGCAAAAATGTCGTCTCGATCCACTCAGTGTCTGTCAGTAAGGGTGTGACCGATACAACATCTGCATCTCGCATGCCGATCCTATCAGTTCTTAAGGATTTCAACAGAACCAGGTAGTAGGATCTCAGCAGGAGCCCAGTCATCTCATACCAGTGCCAATTCCTCCGGGTTCAGCCGGGGAGGGGTGTCAATTGATGGCTCTCACGCCACCGGTCAGCCCGTTCATAGGACACCTGCTATCTGCTCGGCCTCTCGAGTATGGGGTCCACGATCATTGCGCAGTCAGAACACTCTGCCCAGGCACCAGCTTCCCCGTCTTTGGTTTCGTACTCGATCATCACGGAACTCTCACGAACCGCAGAGTCGCACTGTGGGCAGGTACCTAACATGGGATTCAGTTCAGACATCTTGTGAGATGAGGGGCAGCCCCGCCCGCTGCGTTCCCTTACGGCCGACATCCATGTAACTCTTTGTCAGACGGATTGACTGGCAATCTGTATAGAGTGGAAGCAAAACACGGCTACTGCCATTCCAGCAGTCCGGTCAGATCGTCAGGGTCCGGCCAATTGCAGAAATCTAGCGGATTCGATTAGATATCTGAGGAATATTCTCGCGCGCCAGACAGACAATACTGTCCGTCTGACAACAAGAATTATCTCAGTACAATCGGTATGAGAAGAATATGAGTGAACGACCGATATCTGATGTTGATGAGACCATTGACACAGGTATCAAGCAGGAAGTAGAATCGCTTGCAGATTCGTACGCTGAAGTGAACGAATTGGTCGAAGAGTCAGATGAGATCAGTAGTCTAGACAGCTACCTTGATTATAGCATTAAAGAAACAATTGAACACCTAAAACGGGCGAGACAGTGGGAACAGGAACTCACCGCACATCAACGTGGGTTGTTAAATAATTCACAGGTGGTAGAGCAGATAGATGATGATAAGTTCAGTATTGAGGCACAGATAGAGAGAACAGATGGATACATGCGATCCGCCATCCAAACGCTCAAACAAATCAAAGACGAAATTGAAGATGAGTCAGAGCTCAGCCAGCAGATGGCGGACCTGATCGAAGAATTAACCACTCAGCAGCAACGCCTCCACAGTCTGAATGACACGTTATCTAAGGTCGATAACGACGTGACTGATGCTGGCATTCTGTGGATGGAGTGACACAGAAATCCAGACATCTTAACACGGAAACAAAAGCCATCAGCTTCACTCGTGGGTCACTGACGAGTCAGTTTCATTTCCAGTAGGTTCTGGTACGGTAACTTCTGAGTCGAACAGTGCGTAGTACCCTTCGCGGTCAGCTGCTCGCCAGAGGATCGGTTCGGAATTTAGATGTTCCAAACAGTGCCAAAGATAGACAAGTCGACCGATCCGTCCATTGCCGTCCGCAAACGGGTGGATCCGCTCAAAAGCGACATGCCACTCGACAGCTCTGACTGGGTCCATTGGCTGCCACTCGAGAAGTTCCCCCATTGCTAACTCGACGAACTCTGGTGGCGGTGGTCGTCGACCACCAATCTGTACGTCGATATCTCTATAGTGACCAGCAATGTTGGGCTGGCGATGTTTCAGAATATGTTCGTGTGCTGTCTGGAGGACACCGTGAGTGAGGTTGCTTTGCTGTCGGAGGTACGACCATGCGTCGAAACTATCCTCAAGGGCCGACTCAGTGTGAACGCCCTCGATCGCGTTCGACTCGGTGAGAAACTCGTTGACATTCACCATTACCTTCAGCATATTACTGTCAAATCAATATGAAAGTACGTCAGTGAGCATTCAACAAGCGTCCATCAGATTCATATAAAAACATCAACACTAGAGTGCCCTGTTGAATCCGATGACAGCACACGGATCACGATCTCTGAAGGAGCGACTATGTGACTCTTCATCTTCGATAGCTTGGATCGATCCACCCAGTGATCTCGATCCGCTCATTCTCCGCCAAGAGTCCATCTCTAAATTCTCTCGACAGCGCTCCTAAGACGAGTACAGAGATTCGATCCCGACGCATTCTGTGAGTTCAACAGAGTAACACGATGAGAGATATTACTAATGAACGTTGAAAAAGAGATGTAGCGTCTACTCTCGATTACCTTCCAATATGAACAACATTACACACTGATACGACGAAATACCATAATGAACGTCGGTTTTAACGGAGAGAAAATAGTGTATTTCAAATTCTGACCGGATTATTTATTATAGCCGGTTGTACACCTAAGACTGATGACTGGACTAAACCTCCCAGACGAGATTGTGGTCAATGGCGTCGACCTGATACAGACGCACAAAAACCGCGAACTGCTGCTCTCATACGCGATCGCGCTGTGGTATAACGGTGTCCCGTTCCTGATCGACGATACGGTGAATCACATCGGTAGTAGCCCACCTCCAAAACTTCGAACGCTGATTGGATGTTCAAAGAAGCGCTGGGACAAAGAGTATGAACCAGTTCTGAAACGGTTCCAAGATAACGAAAGTATAAAAGAAGAAACCATCCTTCGAAGGAAGGTTAGATGGAGCCCACAACAGAAGTACCGGCGAACTCTTGGAGAGGTCTTTGGCCAAGTCATGAACGATCACGGACTCCAGGGTTCAATCAATGAGAGCGTTGGCCTTGTTGGAGATTGGAACGAATCTCTCAGACACCGGATGGGTGTTGAGAGGCTAAAAACGATCAACATGTGGGCTGAACACACTGTGAGTCCATATCCCGATGTTACGAATAAAGTTGCGCCTGATATATACTGGAGATCGGTTGAGTCAGTGGATGTGGTTGGAACGTCTGTAAAAACAAACTGGGACGAGTGGGGAGGAGAAGTTGTGACTAACCATAATAATCACAAGATGCTCTCGCGAAAATACAAATCGTTCGCGTCAAAGCCAGATCAGCGGTATATCTGGGTATTCGATGATCGACACCATGCTGCGGCATCTCTCAACAGCCTACATCACGATGAACAAGTGGACTGTTCGCTGATCAACGCCCTGTATACGAGACCGTGGAATTACTCGATCAAGACGCTCAACGAGTATATTACTCGAAGTCAAAACGATCCGGAGTACGAGTGCTCAGGCATCGACAAAGTCACAACGTTAACTGCTCTCCAGGACCAGGTTGCTGCGTTCGACGGCAATCATCAGAGTTTGTATCCACTATCTGAGGCATCTCCAGTAAGAGTCAATTGACCAAATAACCCCCTTTTCCCGTGGTTAGGTTCCTTCCCCCTACTATAATACTACTACTGGAAGGGCAATAATTCTCTAAAAAGCGTTTACGCACGAGTACAAAAGCCAAGGAGTGGATCTAGGAGATGGAATGTGCGTAATCGTTTACGGACATTTAGAGGAATCTGTTGCCGGATAATGTCCGTAAAATGAATTTTACGTGATAATAAAATGGCGTTTACGCAGTCTGTTTTTGATCGGCTCCAAAGATTTTACGCAGTTTTATGACAGATATATTTTGTTTGAGACTCCGAGCCAATCAGATAGCCAGCGATGGAAATTAGTGAAAGTAAGAATGAATATCAGTAATAAAATAAATCTACAACTCGTAGTTTCCCGATCCTCAATCGTGTACCGGTCGGTTGAGAGAGTGCTCATGTCGGTGTGGCGTAGTTTCTTTCGAGAGTCTGCGACCATCTGCGATCCGAGTTCGCATGGTGCCATCGATGCCACGTTCTTTGAGCGCGAATCGGCATCGGGACACTACCAACACCACTCGGATCACCACATACGGACGCTTAAAACGTCGGCGCTCGTCGATACAGGCTCGTGTGCCATCCTCAATCTTTACTGCTCGGCACACTGCTCTCACGGCATCCAAACTGGCAGTCGTGTTGTCCTTCACAACACAAAAGATGGAGAGCTTAGCCGGCGACAAAGGCTATGACGACCAATCACTTCGGGACGCTCTCCGGTGAGAAGGCATCCAGCCGTTGCTGCGTCATTGGCTGTTCGCTGCGAACGATCACGCACACAACGCACGGTCGGACAGCGAATTATACGGCCAGCGTTGGATGGCCGAAAACGCCTTATCGGCCATCAAGCATCGGGTCGGTCCCGCGGTCCATCCTCACGTATAGTACCGAGAGTTCCACGAACTCGTGTTGACCGCAATTGTCTATAACCTCGAGTAGGCTCTCAAACAGTATCTCCCACGCTGTCATCGAATTCAACTGAAGCGGTAGCGCGGAGTCCCCTTCCTCAAGGAGCGACCGAAGGGAGCGAGTAGGGAGGGGAGGAGCGCGTTCGTATCTGTCACAAACACCATCCTATAAATAGCCACTTGTTTACATTAAATACGTGGCAGGCGACTACGTGCGTCGGACGGCAATCACCCGCCTCTCGGTAGATGGCGAGCAACGCGAGTTGATTGAGGAAACCATCTCCGAGTGGAAGCGTGGGTGCCAACTCGCCACAGACATGGCATGGGAGAAGTGTAACGCCAAGAGCGACGTACAACCCCTCGCCTACGACACCGTACGCGAGGAAACCGACCTCGGGAGTCAGCACGCGATCCTCGCCACCCACCAAGCCGCACAAGCCATCACCGGCTGTATCGAGCGGCGATCAAATGGCAAGACGGTCAGCAAACCCACGTTCACCGCACCCACGGTAACGTACGACACTCGAACGATGACACTGTTCGATGACGATACAGTGTCGCTCTCCACGACGGAGCGTCGCGTCCGATGTGAACTTGCGCTCCCTGAAGCCGAGGATGGCTACCAACGGCAGTACCTCGACTCCGACACCTGGAGCGTCACGGAAAGTACACTTACCGCTCGTGACGGCGACTACTTTTTACACATCGGCTTCCGCCGACACAAGACCGATACGGAGCGGAACACCGCCGAGGACGGAACGGTCCTCGGGGTTGATCTCGGTATCGAAAACCTTGCGGTCACCAGCACTGCCTCGTTTGTCAGCGGGCGAGAGCTCACTCACAACCTCCAAGAGTTTGAGAAGGTGCGCGCCGGACTCCAACAGACCGGGACACGAAGCGCCCACCGAACGCTCGAACAGTCGAGTAGGCGAGAACTTCGCTACATCCGCGACGTGTTACACCAAGCGTCGAACACCATCGTCGCGGAAGCGCTTCGGTACGAGTGCGACGTGATCGCGTTTGAGGACTTGACTGACATCCGCGACCACACAGGGGCATCGTGGGGGCACAGGTGGGCATTCCGAACGCTCTATGAACAAGTGGAGTACAAAGCCGAAGCGGCCGGAATCTCAGTGAATCAAGTGGGGTCGGCGTACACATCGCAACGGTGCGCCGAGTGTGGATTCACAGCAGACGAGAACCGTCCGACTCGAACCGATTTCTATTGTCAGAAGTGTAAGTCGGAAGCGAACGCGGATTATAATGCGGCGAAGAATATCGGGATGCGGTATGTCCGTCGAGGCCAACAGTCGTCTCGGCGGACGGGCGACAGTCAACTCGCCCTGAAGTCTGGAACGGTGACGTCGAGTGGCGGATTCACCGCCCACCCGGATGGGTTTGAGACTGAGCTCACGGACAAGCCCCACCCTCTACGAGCGAAGTCGGTAGACTGAGCGAAGTAGGGTGGGGTAGTTGACCAAATTAGTGGCTTCGGGACAATAGACGGTACCACACACACCCCGGGTGTCGAGTGTAAATCGACAAGTCGCTAGGCTGCTACTCGATAGTCTCCGGTACAGTTACTGTCGTTATGTCCTGTTTTCCCGGGGAAGAAGTCTCAAGATCCTGTTTTGTAGCAGTCGTACTACTACTGTCTACAAAACGGTTTATATATTTTATTATAGAGGAGATTATAAGATAGAGATTAGATAGTAGAGACAGTTTCTAAGCAGTATAGATTCTAGTAATATATTCTTTATAACCTGATGATAGGAGAAAGGGACAAAATCTTTCGGTAGGTTGTAGGGCAATTAGAATCCGTCTCAGAAACTTTGTTTTAGCTGCTTACTGTATGGATCTCCGTGTTATCGGGTTTCCTGTACGCTCTAACGATTAGTCGATAGAACTGATACAGCCGGAATGAATAATTTACACTCGACACCCGGGGTGTGTGTGTCCTCGAGTACGTATGTCCCCCCAACAACTGAAAACCGGGAAACTATCAGTGTTACACTCGACACGTGGAGGGGTGCTCTATATTCTTTCTTTTTGAATTACACGCTCATATTCCTCTTCTCTAGACTCTATAACCGGTGTATTCCATCATTTACACTCGACGGGTGGTGTGTGGCGATGGCATAGTTTTATATACTACACCGACCGTCGTGTGTAATATGAGGCGGACGCTCCGAGGGCGATTACTCAAATGAGTAACGAGAAACAGAGTTCTCTTGACTCAATTTGGGAAAGCGAGGATCCAGTTTTTGCGGACAAAGAGCTCCTAGACATCGAACATATTCCAGACGAAGAACGGATTATTGGTCGCGAGGACGAGATATCTAACCTTGCCAATAGTATCCATCCTGCAATCAGAGGTGGAAAGCCTAGAAACACGCTGATTTACGGAAAAACAGGAACTGGAAAAAGTCTCGTAGCTAAACACGTTACTCAGAGTGCTGAAAACTTCGCTCAAGAACAGGGTACGAGACTCGATCGCGCATATATTGATTGTACTCAAGCAACCACAGAGACACAGGTTGTTATCAAACTCGCTCGAACATTCAACCGACCAGATGTAACAGATATTTCTGTACCCCTTTCAGGGTTATCGACGAACGCGTACTACGATCGTCTTTGGCAGATTCTCGATAGCCTCCACGACGTCGTCATCATCATTCTCGATGAAGTCGACAAACTCCAGGAGAACAACGTGCTAATGCAACTCTCTCGAGCTGGGGAAGCTGGAAAGATTGATTCGTGTAAGGTAGGGATCCTCGCGATCAGCAACAAAATATCGTTTAAAGATTCTCTGGATGAGCGAGTCTTAAGTAGTCTCCAAGAGCGTGAGTTCATTTTCCCCCTCTACGACGCAAACCAACTTCGCGAAATTATGCGTCATCGTCAGGATGCGTTTCGGGAAGGCGCTCTCACCGATGATGTGATTCCTCTTGCGGCTGCGTTCGCTGCACAGGAGCACGGTGACGCTCGAAAAGCACTCGATATTCTTCGAAATGCAGGTGAGCTCGCAAAAGACGATGATAGTGATGTTGTCCGGGAAGAGCATGTCCGAAATGCGCGGGAAAAAGCAGATATCGATCGATTCTCGAAGCTGCTTCAAGACCAGCCAACACAATCGAAAGCCGCAGTGTATGCTCTCTCATTGATCGCAGACGGGAGCAAACAAGAGGAATTCCCCACCCGTGAAATCTATGAACGATATGAGCAACTCACTGAATCACTAGATATTGACCCGCTCTCACAAAGGCGGATGTCTGACCGGTTGAACGAACAGGCCTTTCTCGATATTCTTGGTGTCACAGATCGAGTTGGCCGTGGTCGTGGGAAGGGAATGACCAATTTCTACTACCTCTTGGAGGAGCCCGAAGTCGTACAAAGCGCTATTGAATCTGATCAGCGGTTCTCTCCTAACGAATAATTCATGATTTTACACTCGACGGTTGGGGTGTCACGCTCCGTTTTTCGGCGTGACGCATTCTGCGAATTTTCATATAACGTCTATAGGGCATAGTACGCCGTTTAACGCCCATTTACACTCGACGCCCGGGGTGGGCCCATCCTTCCTGTTCTAACGGTATGTCATTACGTAGAGTCGAGGAGAAAGCCTCGCGCTTTAGCGCGGGGATGAATCCGACACTACCCTTCGCAGTCCACCGGTCGATGGCACGGCTGGATATTCCACGCTGCCCCAATACATAATTTCAAGTTATTTTGTCTACATAGGTTACGTATGGCGAAACAGGTCGTTACTCGCACCCACACTGCTTCCATACGGAACCAGTCACAGGTGTCGGACGACCTTGATTCGCTCGGGTTCGCAGCCAGTAAGCTCTGGAACGTCGGACGGTGGACCTGTAGTCGGATCTGGGATGAAATCGATCACATTCCCGACCACAACGAACTCACCACGTACCTCAAAACCCACGAACGCTATGATGACCTCCATTCGCAGTCAAGTCAGCGAGTCCTTCAAGAACTCGCTGAGGCGTTCAACGGCTGGTACGGCAAGCGACGCAACGGAGACACGAAAGCAAACCCGCCCGGATACCGCAAACACGGCGACGAACATCCGCGCTCGACGGTGACGTTCAAAACCGCTGGATTCAAACTCGACACTCAGTACGACCGAGTCCGACTCTCAAAAGGCTCGAACCTCAAGGAGCACTGGTCGGACTTCGTGCTGTGCAAGTACCAGACCCGCCCTGACGTTGACCTCTCCAGCGTAGAGAACGTCCAACAAGTCAAGATTGTCTGGACGGGCGACGAGTGGGAGCTACAGTTCGTCTGTAAGGTCGAAATCGATGTGGACGAAGCTCGCGGTGAGAAAACCGTGGGTGTTGATCTCGGTATCAACAATTTCGCCGCGCTCGCCTACGAAGACGGTCACAGCGAGCTGTACCCGCTGAATTGCTTGAAACAGGACGACTACTACTTCAGCAAGCGAATCGCTCGGTGTGACGACTCAAACTCCGAGCAGGCCACGCGGCTGAACCAAAAGAAGTCAGCTCGCCGTACTCACTACTTCCACACCCTCTCAAAACACATCGTCCAGCGGTGTGTTGAGGAAGAAATTGGAACGATCGTGGTGGGTAATCTCTCCGGCATCCGTGAGGATGAGGAGAACGGCGAGTCAAAGAACTGGGGCAAACACGGGAATCTTGACTTGCACTCGTGGGCGTTCGACCGGTTCACCGACCTTCTCGAATACAAGGCGGAGATGGAAGGGATCACGGTTGATCTAGTGTCTGAGCGAGATACCTCGAAATCGTGTTCTTGCTGTGGTCGGGAACGAAAGGCAAACCGTGTTGAACGGGGGCTGTATGTGTGTGATGAGTGCGGGATGACGGCGAACGCGGATGTGAACGGTGCTGAGAACATTCGGCAGAAAGTATCTCCGAGTTCACCGAATCTGTCGGTGAATAGGAGTAACGGCTGGTTGGCACAGCCATCGACGTTCTTGTTTGACACGGAAACTGACGGGTTCGCGCCGCAAGAACAGGTAACGTCGTAAACCACAATATCCCAACCCAGCGGTACGGTGCCGTGGGAATCCTCGCGCTTCAGCGCGGGGAGGATGTCAAGTCACTCGGCTTGTCTGAGAGAAATTGTAATGTATCCTTCACTGGCTCGCGAAATTGGCTCACACTAATTGAATTCCAACTCACATATGGTATGTGTTGACCCCAAAATCGGGTCAGTAATCCGTTCTACTCGTCTGGATTGACTGGGCTCTTATACTGTGATCGGATTTTGTCTCCATCCCGCCACTGCCAGTAGTAGTAGCGGTTGTCGTTGATCTCCTTGATTGTGATCGTAGCCTTCGACGGGACGTCGTCCGGAAGGTCGTCTGGCCGCTCGTCAATCTTGTCCTCATCTGAGTCCTCTTCGAGCCGGGCCTCGCGAGCTTTATGCTCTGCCAGTTCCTCAGCGTAGCGTGCGACGTGCTGGAGTTGGTTTGGCGAGTAGCCGTTGAGTGTGTTTACGATATCTGCCGGGAGTTCTGCTGGCGGCGTCGGTGGCTCGTAGGACATCAGAGGTCGCCTCGTGTTAACCAACAGAGCGCGTATCGGCATAGGTCTGTTGGTTAATATGATATCGCGTCGTCACGGGCTAAAGAGTACGAATAGCAAACTATTCACGAATAGACTGTGCCGTTATACGCCGTCCGGACGGGAACAGAGAGCCCTCGTACTGGGGGCTTCGAAAACGACTCTATCGGTTCGAACGTTGGCTGTTCCGGACGCTTCCACCGACAAATGAGCGGATCGAAAAACTCGCCGCACATGAGCGACAGCAGGAACGACGTTCACCGTCTTGAGGATAGATCACGATGAGACGGCAACATCTTTGTCAGATGAATGGGACTGTCTCCGTACCTTAGAATGGCTGTTCTAGACGATCTCTCGGGGTTTGAGTTCGAGGATCTGATCGAGGATGTCTTTCGCAATCTCGGCTACGAAAACGTCCGTCAGGCCCAGAAGACAGCCGACGAGGGACGGGACGTCATCATGGAGGAGGTCGTCGACGGACAGCGACGCGCGATTGTCGTCGAGTGTAAACACACGGGGACGGTTGGGCGGCCGGTCGTCCAGAAGCTCCACTCGGCGATCGCGACGTTCGATTTCGATGGCCCGAAGCGAGGGATGGTCGTTACGACGGGCCGGTTCACGAGTCCCGCTAAAGAGTATGCCGACCGCCTCCAACAGAACGCCGATCCGTATCCCATCGAGCTGCTCGACGGCGAAGATCTCCGAGAGATAGTCGACGATATCGGCCTTGACCTCTACAACGGTCGCATCGAAATCCTCTGCGACGAGACGCTCCGTCCGTACGACCCGGCCGCCGACGTCGACGCGGCCGTCACGGAGGCGTTCCGCGACATCGAGAACATCGAAGCCGCCGACCTTCCAGAACCGCATTCGTCGGTGACGTTCCGCCCGGTGGTCGCGGTCACCGCGGACACGAACGCTGTCTTCGAGACGTCGGTGGGCGTCATCCACCGGATCAACGACCGATCGCGATTCGTCGCCCACGCCGAACGCGGGCAGCCACAGGTCGCAGACGAGGACGTCGGGACGCTGGTCACCGAGAACCTTCACGCGACGGTCGACCTCGATACCGAGCAGTTCGCGGAGGTGTTCGACGACGTCGAGGAGCGCCGGTTCGGGCAGACCCAAACCGAGTACAAGGAGTGGGCCGTCGAGCGGCTCCAGCAGCACAACACGACGACGGTCACCTACACCGGCGACAACAACGTCACGTACAACAAGACCTGCGAGCCGAACCGCTCGGATATCTCAGTCCAATCGATTGAGCCGGTGTATCTACCTGAGATTCGGCAGATTACAGAAATACTGGAGTATTCGTATCCGTACGAATACTATGCTGCTGGCCCTTCACAGGTCACTACAGAGGATGGGGTTCACCGGTGCGTCCACTGTGAGACGAGTGATGTCGACGAGAGGTACACGTATTGTCCGAACTGCGGGGCCATTGCCTGCGATAGCCATACCAAGACTGAACGGCTTGAGCGCGAGCCGATCTGTACTGGCTGTGCGGTGACGGACCGGTTCGCGTTGAAGACGAAGTACTTCTACGACGAGGAGAATCTCGAGGCGTTCCGCGAGGAGTACGCCGCCATGCCGCTTTACAAGAAGGCGATGGAGAACAAGCTCTTGGTTGGGGGAGGTGTGGTCGTGACCCTCCTGCTCGTCGTTGGCCTGCTCGTCATCGGTAGCATCATCTAAACTCGTCTCCAATCTGCCAGCCCTGTGATGGACCGGAGAGTCGGTTCGCATTTATAAATGTATATACGTCAACGGCGTCGAACTGTCTCTCCGTCGCGCTCGAGAATCTGCTTTGCGACTAGTCGGTCAATCGCTTCATCGACGGTGTCTTCCTGATCATCCGAAAGCGCTCGCACATTGGCGAGGACTCTATCTCGAAGTACTTCCACGTTATCGATCCCATCGTCAACAGCACCCAGAACGGTATATTCGACCTCGAACTCCGTCGCGAATTCTGCGATACGATCGGTGAAGGTGTTTGGAAGCCCTGACAGTGAATTCACTGCCACCTCAATCGTGAATAGGGGATGCGAACGATCACGGATTTGCTGTGCTTCAGTCGAGCCAGTATTGAACGGTCGCTGTTCGTCGATCTCAGTGAGAATTGACTCATAGTCCGGGCCACGCTGGGCGTATTTCCGCATATCTTCGATATCGCGCCGACGGCCACTCGCCATGTCACCGCCAGAAACCGCTTTCAGCAGGAACATATCCTCATCCGAGAGGATGAACGCTGTTACGCAACTTCCGGTCCAGAACTCTTCAGCCCGGTCACGCATCCGGTCGGTGATCCAGACTTTCCCGACGATTTGCTGTTCGAAAATATCGATTCGAAACCCGTGCTTGTCGTGATGTAATTCGATGGTTTTTCCAACGCCTTCGAACGAGTCGGTTGGTTCGCCGACAACTGTGAATCCTTGTGACGTGAGCGTCTGGTAGACATGTTCAAACTCAGAAACAACACCCACAGCGAGATCGATATCTTCGGTTTGATCTTTCAACCCCCGAACCGTCATCGCAGATCCGCCGAGGAGATACACCGTCACGGACTCCGACAGCCAGCTATCGAACGCCTCAAGGAACTCTTTGATCGCCTCACCACCCCTAAACACCGTCATGATACACCGTACTGCTCTTTGAGCGCCATGAATTCTGATTCACTTGGAAGAACGATAGGGACCTCATCCGAGTCCTTGACGCCTCCCTGTAATGCTTGGTACATCGCAGCGACCGTGGATTCCAGATCGTACCACGCTGCAATGTCTGTGAGCGTCTCCTGGTCGATTTTCAATGCCTCAATCAACAGCATCGCATAACTAACTCGGCGGGAGCCGCTATTGAGAACGAGTGTGTGACACACTACTTCCTCCGGTGTGAGTTCCTCGTCAGGCGCATACCAGAATGCAGGCTCACCTGCAAGAAAGAACTGTAGCCCGTACTCCTCGAACCGACCGAGTCCGGTCACCTGCCACTCAGGTGCGTCCAGTAGTGCGTCTGTATCCTCTGTGGTCTGTACTCGAACGAGTGTTCGTTTCGGGTCGCACCACTCGACAGTCGCACTCGACGCGATCTCTCGGGCTCGCGAGCGATGATCGTGGGTCACGACTTCTCGTGCGAACGTCAGTAGTGGCGAGAGGTCATCAGTCAATGCGTATTCGGGCCCTGACGGCGACAGCATCGCACGGTGCTTGAGCGGTGACAATGCGTTATGAACGCCCTGCCGGGTGATGTCGAGTCGGTCTGAAATTCCGGATACTCGGCGGGGCTTGTCGAGAAACCAGCACACTCGGAGGGTAGCAGGCAAGAGGAGATCCAGCCACTCGACGTGGCTGAGCTCCGACTGTAGCGTCCGGTATGCTTCAACGACCGGGTGGTCTGCGACATGGACTTCCCGCTGGTTGTTGGGTCCGCGGTTTTCGGCTAGAATCCCCGCGTCCAACAAGTTATCGAGTACCTCATAGATGTGTGACTGGGAATACTCGGTTTCTCTTGCGAGGACTGCTGGCGTCGCTTTGCGGCCGGTACTCAGCGCGTCAATCACAGCGAGTCCAGCCCTTGACACCATCTTTGTATATCCTAAAACCTATTCCTTTATATGCGTTTTTGGATTTCACTTGACAAATAACCTATCCTGTACCGAAGTTTTTGAGCGGTTTCTTTGGGAACCTATGGGATTAAGAATCCGTTCGCTTGAAGCCCTCGTTGGCGACCTACGCGAGGCGAGGTTTGTTGTAAACACCGGCCCCCCGCTCCCCATGGAGTTTCATCGGGGCCTACTTCCGGTCTTTCGATACTCTCGAGCCACATGCGCCCTGGGGCAGTTCTGGGAAGCCGCCCACTCCCTCCTCACGACACATGTACCGCGATGGAGAGTGAGGGTTATCAGTTGGCCGCCTGATACACAGGTCTCTCGTTGAGGTCGTAGATGAGGTATAGTCGTTGACGGAAGACCGATTTCTGAGATTCGCTCACTCAAAGAACGGGCGGTGAGTGAGAATGGAGAACAGGGGATCTACCCAGTTCTCCACATGTCGCTCTTATGTAGAATTGCGGAAAGACCCGATAACGAGACACTCAACCGCTGTCTCGACAGATCCTCCGGCGAGAGTGAGTGATCGAACGATACCGAAGGTGTGAGCGACCTGTTCCAAGCCCTGCTTGGACAGGCCGCGGAATTTCCGCAACCACGGCTGGACGATCGAAAACAGGCACTCAGCTTGGTTGATGTGGACTCTGTCGGGCGATACATTAACCAACAGTATACTGATGCTGGTCGAGAGTGTTGGTTAAGTTAGTATAGTTTGTCTTAAATGTCGGATAGACATTGTTACAATATACGTACGATGTTGTCAGAGGCACTTACAGCCACCTCGCAGTCGACACTCTCTGCTGTTGTCGGTGCTCTCATTCTGGGTCTTCTAATTGCGTGGCTAGTACTACGGCTGACCACTCCACAGCGATAACTGACGCCAGTTACTGTAACTGGGCACTGAGAACTACTAACCACTACCTTGGTCCAGATCAAGCGACAGAATGTCGTCTGTTTACCTAGTTCGACGTACGAGGCGTCAGTCGCGTTATCTCAACTGAAACGGTAGCGCGGAGTCCCCTTCCTCAATGAGCGAACGGAAGGACCGAGTAGGGAAGAAGATGTGCGTTCGTATCAGTCACAAGCACCACTTATATCGCACTCATCTTCATTCTTTGAATCAATGATTTAATGAATCACTGATCTGTGTCTTCCTTTGCCAGTTCGCGAATCTTCTCTTTCGTCTCTTCGCGGTACTCTCCAAACGCTACTTCGAAAATCGCTCGGTAGAAGTGCTTGTTCTTTTCCAGGGTGATGCCGTCTCGTTTTAGCTGCTTTTTCAGCCGCGTGAATGTGACTTCGATGTCCTCGCTCTGTTCTGGCTCAACGTATATTGTAGCTGAATCCCAGTCTTCTCTGATGTTCAGCGGTTCCTCATCTGCTACTGCTGTCTCTTCAGTCGCGGATTCCGCCCTGTCTGTAGGCCCCTGCTGTTCTGATTGCTCTGCGGTAGCAGCAGCTGATTCGAGGTCTTGTCTCTCTGATGATGTCGGCTCCTTTGTCTCGTCGTCGACCGTGTCTTCCTCGTCTTCCGCCTCTTCTGTCGGGTTCTCGAATCGCTCATCCATTCCTCGGGGCATCTTATACCTCCACCGCCGTTTTGTCGAAGGCTCGCTCCATTGTCTCAGCAATCTCTAGGAACAGGTCGCGCTCTACTCTTTGGTCATTCGCGTCTTCCCATTCGAAAATATCACAGCCATTGTCCCACGCTCGCTGAATTGCCACGCGCATCGGGAGTTTAAAAATTGGCGCTAGTGACGCATATGACTCGTCAAACACGTCTAGGAACTTCTGCGATTGACCATCGTCTCGATACATGTTCGCTAGTAGTCCCACAATCGCAATCTCGATCTGTTGGTTATTCTCGATGGATTCCAGCTGGTCCCAGAGGTCGTCTAGAGCGTCTCGGGACGTGGCTTGAGTCTGTGCGGCGAGGAAGACGTTCTGGGCAGCGATGAATGCCGCATCTGTGAGGACTGAGAGATCAGGCGGGCAGTCGATCAAAATAAAATCGTAATCATAGCCATCGTCTACCAATTCTTCGAGAGCAACCTTCAACGAAAGACGAGCGCCTGCGTCGTCCATCCAATCCCGGGCAAGCCCCATGTCCTTATGGCTTGGCACGAGATCGAAATTCAGGTGTTCGTACTCGTCGCTGTGGATCATGATCTCTGACAACGTTGTGTCGTCTGTGCGTGGATTGTCAACTAGGACATCGAGAAGATTTGCATCGTCGGTAGCAAGTGTATTTGGAAGGTCGTTTTTCGGGCTTGATGGATCGTTGTCGTCGCCTGGTCCCAGTCCAAGCCCTTTCGTCATGTCGGCTTGTGGGTCCATGTCGATCGTCAGAACATCGTGGTCGCGAGTGGCCAGCGCCGCGGCACTGTTGAGTGTCGCTGTTGTCTTTCCTGTCCCGCCTTTCTGGTTACCGAAAGCGATCGTGGGAATGCCAGTTGATGGTGTGACGCCCCATCCGCGAGGTGACTCGGTCATATACGGATCATTGATTCAATGATTCATAAAGCTACGTCAGACACACGATACCGAGATAGAACTCCTATAGTGCTGAAGTCCGCGTTATTTACCTCTAATACGCTGTATTCTACTATTTCGGAAAGAGATCAAGGATTCAGTGATTCATAGGCTCAATGAATTCAATATCTCCCTTTTCGAGCTCCTGAGTTCGCTTCTCGCTACTAGAATCACTGAGTCCGTGATTCAGCTCTTCCTACGGTAGCAGATCTCCTTGATTCGCAATCTCTTGGATTCACTGATTCTATGATTCACGGACTCCACAACTCGTCGTATTCTATTGGGATCCAAGAATCAAACACTCAATGGCTCTTTGATTCACTGTATTATTGATTCACTGATTCACAGATTCTGTGATTCAATGATCTACGCCGCCTCGCATTGGAGTCGGTGAATACTGACGAGGCGGACGCAGCCGAGATAGAGAGCGAGTTTGGGACAGAGTGATACAGGTGCCCTCTTACACGCCCACATCCTCCTCGCCAGTGCTGTAATAATTCAGCTTGGAGATAGAGACTGTCTCCAACATCTTCATGATGAAGGCGTCACCCGCACGGTCCGGATCCAATCGAGAAACAAGATTTTTCAGCTGACATCATTCTCGGTCGTGGTTTGTTCGTCGATTTTCTCGAACGCGTCACTCGCGACTTCCGCCTGTTCACTCGCCTCAATGTGGCTGTACATTTTTGATGTGGTGGATGGGTCTTCGTGGCGGAGCGCACGTTGAGCTGCGGATGAACCTTCCGCTCGATAGAGAGCCTCGCCAGCGCCGCGGCGTGCTCCGTGCGGCTTCAAGTATTCGTGGTCGCCCTCGACGGGGATCTTACCCTCGTCACAGAGCCGGCGGAAGATATTTCGAACGGTCTCGGTGGTGATCGATGGCGGGGGAATCTTATACCGGCGTAGTACTGCGTCTGGATTGTCTGCTTTGAGTTCAGCCTCTAAGCTATCCACGCGGTCGCCGAGTTCCGTGCGCGCACACTTGTACAAAGACGGCGCGTGGCGCGTCGGAAATACTGGCCACTCCTCAGTCGGTGGATCGAGAATCTTGCGATACCGCTCTAAGGCAGGGCGAGCCTGGTTTGGTAACTGGACCTCCTCACCAGCAGTCTGGCTCTTCCCCAATACTCGAATCACACCTGTTTCGATATCTACGTCTGCCCACATGATGCCCGTCCGGCGCGAATCATTAGGATCACGGAGAAGTTCAGCGCTCCGCGCGCCAGAGTACGCGAACAGGTAGACGAGCGCTCGGTCACGCGCTTCTTCTACAGCGTCTCTTCCTTGCTCGGAGATCGCGTCGTGCGCGCGCTCATCTACATAGCGAACAAACGCTGTTCGCTCACGCGGACTCCAGAACTGCTGGCGGTTACTCTCGGTACCGAGCGACGCATCGGGCAGTTCCTCCACAGCAGGCTTGTGCTCGGCGGGATTCTCCTCACGATACCCCCACTTCACACAGTAGGTGAAGAACGCGCGGACAAGCGCGTAGTACTGCTGGGCAGTCCGTCCCGTGATACCTGACTCATCGTCTGGATCCGCGACGCGTGCGTCGGCTCGACGATGGAGGTATTCTGCATACCGCATCATTGTGCGTCGCGAGACGTCACGTACGGTCTCGACGGAGTCGGGCGTCCAGTCGATGAACGTTGTGAGGATGCGATCGGCTTCGCGAGCGTAGTTCCCGCCTCCACCGGGTTTAGTTTTTTTCTGAACCCACTCCTCAACGGCTTCAGGGAGGGGTTTGTGGGTGTCAGAACTGGTTGGCTGGGGTTCGGGCATTTGGTTGGCTGACCCGAGGGCGGCGACCCACTAGAATCTACTTGTGCTTAGTCGAGTAAGCACAAGTGAATACGTCTGGGACACTAATCGGTTGATATCGGAACGTACAGAGACCCTAAGTCCATAATTGTATCTTGTACGTATATGATAAATTGTATAGTGATATACGGAAATTAGCCGGTGGAGTTGCGAATGCTGCTGAAAACGTTCACGGGATCGACTCTATTCCAGCCAGAACCCGATAGAAACAGCCGCGATTATGCTCTAATAATTGTCGCTCGCACAGAATTATTATCCTACCAGAATTTATTGGGTGTAGTTTACTTCAACAAAGAGTGATGCCTCTCGCGAAGGGCTAACCCAGACCGAGTTCTAAAGGAGTGTGACCAGCTCCTTGTCCAGCCAATCAAGGAACCGACTGAGTGTGATTCTAGGCTTCTTCCGGGTTTCAATGACCCCAATTCGCTCTTGTGTGAGGAAATCGACTAACAGCCACATATTGTAGACCACACACCCAAAGGCGAAATGGAACCACCGTACTCCGAACTCTTTCGAGGTAGTCCATGCTGCTGCGTCCTTGATTGACGAGTACGAGTTCTCGATCGCTCCGCGGTCACTGTACTGTTCAATCTGCTTTTTCGCCCAGCGCCGATCGAGTGCGACCTCATCACTCACATCGAGACTGGTGATAAACGGCTGTGGCGATCCCTCTTCATGGACGTCATCATCTTCCGCTGGGGGTAACACGGCAACGGTCGTATGTACCGTGTGATTTGAGACGCCACCCTTCACTGTACCGTGCATGACGAAATCCTCCTCGACATACAGCGGGGTGTCGTTCGGTTCGTGATATCCCTGCTTCACTTGGTCAAACCGGTCACACATCGGTCCAATCCGATGCCGATCCTTCTGAGCAGGGATCACGTAGTCCAATTCCTTGTCAGTAAGCGTCTGAATGACGTCTACAGCGTGGAATTCCCGATCAGCATACACCATCCTGATGTCGACGTAGTCTTCAGCGATCGAAAGGAGTCGTCGTGCAACATCCCCGATATAGTAGGAATTACCCTTGCCGGGATACGCGTCTGTTGCGGCGTAGTCCGTACTTCCAAGTGGACACACCCCCACGACGTAGTGAGTGTTCTCGCCGACGTTCCCGACCTCTGCTTTGGGCATCTCGTCGTAGATGTCTGCCCAGAAAGTCTTGACCTGAACCTCGATCTGCGCGATGGCCAGCATCGTCCGCTTGATGACGGTCTTCTCGGCGGGAGTCGTGTTGACTTTGAAATCTTGAACGTCTCCTGAGAAGTTGAACTCCGTGTGAACCCAGTAGCTGTTCCGTATCGCGTCTTTGTACTCGAGGACGTCTGGGTATTCGTACGGTTTGAGCTGCGTTCGTTCGGAGAAGATGTCGGTCTCTGGATCTCCGTCTGTGGTTTTGTTTTCAGTCATTGGCACGCACTTCGGAGGAATCGTCCTCTGTTGGTTGGTTTCCGTTTCCGTCGTTCTCTGTACGTCTGGACGTGGGCCATGCTTGCTCGGTCAAGGATTGACCGAACATTCGCTTGATCTACGTATGTTTGTGTCATAGTGAATCGTTCGAGGCTTCGAAGTCATCGAGTTCTGCATCCAAGACTGCATCAAGTTCTCTCAAGAATTCCTCGGGCTCAGAGAATGCTTTGTAAACGGAGACAAATCGAATGTAGGCTATTTTATCGAGCGTGCGGAGGTTTTCAGAGACGAGTTCGCCGATGAGACTCGAAGAGATGATACGTGCCTCTCGAGCTTGTAGTTCGCTCTCGATATCGTCGGCGAGAGCAGTCACTGTTGTCTCGGTCACATCTCGCTTCTCAACGGCTCGCTCGATCCCTGCGCGGAGTTTCTGTCGGTCAAAAGATTCGATGGTTCCGTCGCGTTTTTTCACTTGAAGCGACTCCCACTCCGGACGTTCGTAGGTGGTAAAACGGAACGAACAGCGTTGGCACTCGCGGCGCCGTCGGACAGAGGTTCCATCAGCACTAGCCCCTGTATCGATGACGCGTGTTCGGTCGTTCCCGCAGTCCGGACAGTTCACAGTTGTCACTACTTAATCTTCCAGGGATTTAACCCCATATGTGGCGTCTCCTGATTCAGACCGCAATATCTGGTGATAGGGGCTGTCACATAAAACTCTCCTAATGGGGTTGTTATATTACAAGTAAACTTGACTGGTGGGCGTGGATGATCGGGATCAATATATTGAAAATACCAGTCTTACCTACTGTTGTCGTAGAATATGAAGATCGGCTAAGCGATTCGCTTTATCACTACGTCACCACCTAGCCGAGCATAGCGCCAGTTGAAGCTTGACCTCGAGTTTGAGGCAGCGCCTAACAAGCACCACAGCAGCAAGGAATTCAACCGTAGCTATATTATTGCTGACCGGAGACATACCTGTATAATGTCAGATTTGTCGGTTACATCAATTGATGTCGTGATACCGGTTCACCAGCCGACAAGCGAACTACGTGGCACATTACGGACCCTCTTGGAGGGAACAGCAAACCAAATTATCCTTGTCTGTAGCGAAACCGATACCCTTTCTCACTGGGTTGAGACCCTTCCTGACGACATTACAACCTCATCACGGCTGAAAGTCCAATGGGAACGTCCCAACCAGGGACCATCATACTATAGAAATGCCGGAATTGACGCTTCTGATGCAGATGCAGTACTTTTTATCGACAGCGATTGCGAGGTATCTGACGGCCTTGTCGCTGCGCATCAGGCAGCTTACAACAAATATGCTGACACAGATGCCACTGTGGGAGCAGTCGCGGGCGTCACCAATCTATATCCAGTCACTGGTTCGAAAACAGAGGAAAGTCTACTCTCAAGTTATTATGTAGGATGCTTCAGGAAAGCCGAGCGATTAGAGTTTGTTAATTGGACTCCAACCTCAAATCTCTCTGTAGCGTCAAAAGTGCTTGACGACGTTCGCTTCGATACGTCGTTCCCAAAAGTCGGCGGGGGAGAAGACATCGATATCTGTTGGCAAATAAGGGATGCTGGATACGAAATTGCTGGCGCAGGCGACGCTGTCGTTCATCACGCCCTCTGGAATCCAAGTCGTGAAATATTCGCTCGAATGTTCCGTTGGGGGCGCGCAGAGTATCACTTGTTGAAACGGCATCCAGAACGGACGCGCCGGAGTGATTCTGAATACAGGCGCCGATTAGCTGAACAGGCGTCGCTCGACGACATCAGAGATACCTGTTTACAGTGGGCGTTCACCACTTTTGATCTCGCCGGAAAAAATTTCGAGACGCTTCTTCATGGGGATCTCGAAGAATTGAATACATTCCTTGAGGATCCGGACTACGAGGAATAGAGTAGGGGTGTAGTCCCAAGGATTAAGACGGTTGATAAAATGGCAGCAAGTTATGTATGAGTCAGAGAATGTAGAGATTCACGCAGTTGACCATTGTAATCTCGACTGTGTCGGGTGCTCTCATGGGTCACCTCATCTGTCAGAACGAAAGGAAGATCCTGAGAAACTAAAGACTGCACTCGATAGGCTTTGGGACCATTATCAGGCACCATTAGTCAAAATTCTCGGAGGAGAGCCTCTTCTCCATCGGGAGATAGATTCGATTATTTCGGCCGTCAAATCTACCACGGACGCCACGGTACGACTTATAACGAATGGAACGATGTTACCCCATAGGTATCATCTCCTTTCAGAAGTAGACGAAATCCACGTGTCTGTGTACCCAGATGCGTCTATCCCTGACGAAGACCATCTCCGGACAATTTCATCAGAAATCCAGACTCCAATCACATTACAAGAGTTTTCACACTTCCGCTGGGAACACGCACCACCGGAGTATAACGGCGAGCAAACAGACCGAATATTCGAATCGTGTAAGCTGTATCATAATTGGGAGTGCCATACGATTCGGGCAGGGAAATTCCACCCTTGCCCACCCATAGCAAACTGGGCCGAAGAAGGTGAGGCGGGATTGGATTTACTCGCAGACGATGTCGACGTCGAAACGGGACTCAACCAACTGCTAGATAGAGATACCCCGTTCGAAGGTTGTGAGGAGTGTCTTGGATCTGTCGGCAAACAATTTGAACACGAGTTCGGTTGGCGTGACTCAGACAAACAGGCACCAGAGGACCCAATTGATTATGACTATCTTCAAGAACTTGAGTCAGATTCAGACGCATACAACGGCTGCTACGATTTCAATAAGAAAATTATGCCCAACGGCGAGACGGTCGAAGTAACGTGAGTTAGCATCGACGACATCCGGCTCACATACGAGAGTGTGAAATACTAACCATAACACTGTGTAGAATTGTCTCGGTGATGCAGCCCAAAAATTCCGCTCCACAAACACAGATTCCTTTCTCTGTAGTGATACCGAGTGCTCGCCAGTACCCGGACACACTCATATCCACATTGCTTGATCAAGCGACTACTGACGATGAAATCTTACTTGTCACGGATAATACCTGGTCAAAAGAGAACTGGCTGATAGGTCTAGAAACTAGCGGAGAAATCGAAACCCCACGTGAAGAACATCTGTCGGATGACCGGTTACAGGTGCTGGAGACCGAGGGGAAAGGTGGGGGCGCAGAAGCACGTAACATCGGCTGGCACGCAGCCGAGAACTCATGGGTACTCTTTCTCGATGACGATACGAATGTCACGGATCAATTTTTGGAACAGGCCCGTACAACAATTCGCCAACATCCAGCAACGAACGTAGCAACGTATCGAGTGATGACCCCACAACGCTCAGATCTTTTAGGCAGACTCAGTGAGGAAACGATCTCTCTCGACCGTGGTCCAGAGGTGCGGACGACTGAAACGGCACTTCCTATAGACGCCGTCTGGCAGTATGGCGTTGGTGCGGCACTAGCTGTACACCGGGATTTGTTACACGAGATAGGGGGGTATAAGAATGCTCTTGGCCCTGGACGGCCATTAGGTGGCACTGAAGACATTGAGCTGCTGTGGCATGCGTCCCGTCACAACGGAGCAATTACCTACGATGGCACGGTCCAAGTCACGCACCAACACGTCGACACCTTCGCTGAGTGGCAAGCCAAGATACGCGACTATGGGCAAGCGATTGGTCACCTCGCTGGTGCCGTGGGATCCACTGCTGGGAAGCGATGGATGTCTGGATACTGTGCGTTGTTGCGTGACGTGACGACGACTGAGATGTTCGACGGTCTTCCTATCGAGACGAGAGACAAGATAGAAAATGCGCTCAGTCAAGCTATCGAAGCAACACACACCAGCTACAATAGTACCCAATCAACAGATGAACAGACTCTGTACCTCTGCGAGAGGTGCCGCTGAATTGCGTTATTAAATCGGTGTTCTTTGCTCAGTGCGTCCTGCGGTTTCACGAGCTGATCGACTGCCACACTTACTTCAGATTAATTTCACATACAGAATGCCGTCACGCCGGCCAATTGCGCGGCGCTCATCAACAACCACAGGGAGAGCGATTTTATGAGAATATGGTTGTGGAGTGAAAAGACCTAAGCCGGATTCTTGCCATCACTCTGATGAAAATGAAGGCCGTTGTGCTTGCAGCCGGGGAGGGAACGAGGCTTCGGCCACTCACCGAGAACAAACCGAAGGGGATGGTCGAAGTTGCTGGCAATCCGATCTTGACGCACTGCTTCAACCAGCTCGCCGAGTTGGGTGCTGAAGAGCTCATCGTCGTTGTCGGCTATCAAAAGCAGGATATTATCGACCATTACGGGGATGAGTTCAGAGGAGTACCAATTACATATGCCCATCAGCATGACCAGAAGGGGTTGGCCCACGCGCTGTTGACCGTAGAGGAGCATATCGACAATGACTTCATGCTCATGCTTGGCGATAACATCTTCCAAGCAAACCTAGCGGATGTAGCACGTCGACAACAAGGCGACCGGGCGGATGCTGCGTTCCTTGTCGAAGAAGTCAGGTGGGAAAACGCAAGTCGGTATGGCGTCTGTGACACGAACAACTACGGAGAAATAACGGAGGTCGTTGAAAAGCCCGAAGATCCACCATCGAACCTCGTCATGACGGGATTCTACACATTCAGCCCAGCGATCTTCCATGCGTGTCATCTGGTACAGCCGTCAGACCGGGGGGAGTACGAAATCAGTGACGCCATCGATCTGTTAATCCAGAGTGGCCGGACAATAGACGCAATTGAATTGGAAGGCTGGCGGATCGACATCGGGTATCCTGAAGACCGAGATGAAGCGGAAGAGCGACTCTCCAACGAAAAAATAAATACTGACATCGAGGCTTAGGGTAGTATCTTCAACAGACTATATCCTTTCTTCGACAGGATCCGATCGCATGTCGGAGTTGGTCATTGAGGCGGATTCGGGGACTGTCTGATTGCCCGCGTGGTTGGATTATTCACCGTGAGAAAACAAAGCTAGATACGCAACTCAGCAAACTTTTGCCAACCTCTTTGAGGTAATCGAAAGCGAACACCAAGCGTTGTAACCCGGAATTCAGGCCATATTGAGTGATTTTTCCGGTGAATATGCAAAGCACACCCAAGGGTGCTGTCCAAGGAAGCCGAGCCTGAACTTGCCTACATTGTGGTCTGGAAACTGCTCCTTCAAGTGTTTTTCAGCTAAATCTGGTTTCGGTCCCAAGAGAACGACTGAGCCAGTATCAGTCAGGATGCGTTTGTACTCTGGGACCGCCTGTGAGTATAATTCGACGGCGTTCAGATCCAGTTGCTCCCCCCAAGGAATGTTGGAGACGGCGACATCGAAGTAATCGTCTGGCAATTTCGAATCCGTAGCATCCAGATTATGGATGTTCCGAACCCAGTCACGGGAGAACGAACGAAGATGGTCTTTGGTATACCGAACCGCTTGCTCGTCAATATCACCTCCATGAGGAGCAAGCCCCTGAAGTACTCCTTCACATAGAATGGTGCCGACCCCACAAAAGTTATCAACTAAATGATCACCGGGCTCAGGATTAGTTAACCGGACCAGCGCTGCGGCGATCGACGGTTTGAGTGACCCTTCTCTGCTGTGTTGTTTGTACTCACGGTAGTAGAGCGGTTTCTCGGTTAACCGGATGGACTCAATCACATTCTGTTTCTCTACGTGAACTCTGATGTCGAGATTTGAGTGATCTCGCTGTGTGTACTCAAAAGATAACGCAGAGGCAAGCCGGTCTCCGAGAGTCTTTTTCAAGTTCTCTTTCGCAATATTATCATTTTTGTATCTTGATGCGGTCACCGAGACTGTATTGTCGAGAGTGCGGATTGAGCGAATAAGTTCAACAGCTTCGAAGACATCCTCAGTCGAGAAGTTCTCTAAAACAACGTCAGTATCTGGCTTTGTATCGTACTCAGTAAAGGTGAGCAGGTAATGAATGTCATCGACCGTTTTCAGGTCAAGCAGGGTAGATGCCGACTCAGCTGGCGCGTTTAAGATGAGGTATTTATCTGACGTCCGCTGAATTTCTGCTGAAGGGACCGACTCCAAAATTTCGTGTTTAACGATGCGGTCGAGACCTTTTGTGATATATACGATGAATCTCATTATAACTCCGGAGTTAGTTGGCCTATCATTGGGCTCAGATAAAGTGACCCTTACGATGCGCTGTGAGTTAGAGTCACAGCTCTATCGTTAATCCAAGCACGATTAGTTGAGACCCAAAAACTATTCTACTAATGTCTGATATATCATGGTAACCGATGACCCGTGATACAACGGACCCGCTAACTGACGCAGATTTTGCGGATTTGGATTCGATAACTGAAGATGTCCCATATACCCCCCAACTCGTTGGACACCTTCTCTATCGGATCTGTTCACAGTATCAAGATCCCGAAATACTGGAGCTTGCCTGTGGGTATGGAAAAATAACTCCCTACCTTGCGAGCGCTGCTGAGTCCCGTGACGGATATGTACGAGCGATCGACCACAAATACGAAACATGGGAAGGCAAGTCTGCTGAAGATCGGGTTGAGGAGGCTGAGTTGAGTGGTGTCTGTGATTTTACGTTCGGGGTTGACGCAAGATGGTACATCCTTGAACTTCTTTCACAGCGACCCGGAGAGTGGATCGATGTGGTCTATTTAGATCTCTCTCATACAATAGAAATAGACGCATTCGTCGCCCTTGCAGTTTGGAACCATCTCCGCCCGGGTGGCATTCTGGTTTTCGATGATCTCGACTGGAAACCAGGTGAGCACGGAAGTGAGAAAATTCAAAATCAGACGAATCGCCCACAGGTTCAACAGATGCAAAAGCTATTCAAATACATTTGCCAACAGCCTAGTGTCGGTGACCACACAACATGGGGTGGTGAGAAACTGAATTGGCGGTGGGGATTCATACAAAAAGCGCGAGAACAGGAGACTGACGGCCCATCATTATCCGAGATTATCGCGGACTTTTGATCTGTCAGGAATAATCACGAAAAGTAGGTGTCAGTTTTCTTGATCGCTGTCAGTCCTAGCGAATACCGAAAAGTCGTATGACCATCAAATAATATATGCTATGAACGGCCAATAGATATCTTGAATGGATATTGCTGTTGTAGGAGGAGGCTTGTTTGGCGTTACAACAGCTTTGGAGCTCTCCGATCGTATCAAGAACGCAAATATCACCCTGTACGAGCGAGAGAATGACATCTTACAGGCAGCATCCGGAATCAACCAATGGCGACTTCATCGGGGATACCACTATCCACGGAGTAAACCAACAGCAGTCTCGTGTCGCGATTCCCATGATGAGTTCAGGGACCGATACGGTCAAGCAGTCATCACGAACCACGACCACTATTACTGTATTGCTAGAGAAAATACCCGAACGTCTCCGGAAGCGTTTCTCAGCCACTGTGAAGACATTGGACTGTGGACGGAGGAAAGAGACCTCAACATCGTTAAAGATGGTAGTATTGACCTCTGTGTCGAAGTTGAGGAGAATCACATTGACCCCTTGGCACTTCGATCGCTTCTCTGGGAACGGCTGAACGCGAGAGATATTGATGTCAGATTAAATCACCATGTCGATACAGCGCGAGGCCTGGCGTCTGAGTACAAGTATGTCGTTGTGGCGGCCTATGCTGGAAACAACGCCGTTCTGGAAGGATATCCTGAACTCAGACGGGAATACAAATTCCAACTCATCGAAAAGCCAGTTGTTACTCTGCCAGACTCCTATCATGACCGAAGCGTCGTCGTGATGGATGGACCGTTTATGTCATTTGACCCATTCGGTCACACACCGCGAATGTATTTAGATCACGTAGAGCATGGGATTCGATCTGAAGAAGTCGGTTTGCGCCCACGTTTTGAGGGCTTCGAACCATCACTTCTTAACGGAAAACTCAACCAAGAACCACCGGAGACGAACTTCCCGGCGTTCATCGACTCGTATCAAGAGTTCTTCAACGACATCGAAGCAGCCGACCACCTCGGATCGTATTTCACAATCCGTACGGTTCTCCCGAATCGCAACGACACCGATGCCCGACCAACGTTAGTTGGGCGATCGGAGAACGTTTTCCGAGTGTTCTCAGGGAAGATGTGTACTTGCGTGAAAGCTGCTGACGAGGTAATCACTCAAATCAATTCATCCGAAACTGGATGAGACGGTAGCAGGGCGCCTTCAGAGGAAGAGTCTCTACCCATAGCGTTGAGTGAGCTGACCGATCCCGTACGATACGTTACAAACTTGGCCCGCAAAGTCACAAGAAGGCAACTAACGGGGTTAGTCGGAGGATGGATCCGACAAACCATCGAATAATGTTGTGACTGTTGCTCCGAACTGACCGTCAGTCACGGGAGTGCGATCAGTTTCGACACAGTCGAGAAATCGTCGCACCTCCACTTTCAGTGGCTCTTTTTCAGTGCTAAACACAGTCTCAAAATCAGGGTCTGCGGTCGTGGCATAATATAGTTCGTGGTCATCCCAAAGGTAGATGTCTCCACTCGTGGTTACGAATGTGCCCGTCTTCCGTTTTTGATTATCGACGCGATTCAAGTGGATACGGCAAGTGGCAACCTCGAATTCCGCTTGAATCGAGACGATATTGTGAGCGCCGAGTGCCTGTACACTGCTTGTTCTCGTGAGTGAGTCTGGTTGGGTTCCAAAGAGGTGGTACAATAACGCGATATCATGACTGGCGAGATTGGCGATAATATCAGTATTGCTAGCACGGCGCTTGTGCCATTTTAGTTCGACATGCGCGAATGGAGAATCGTTGTGAATTGTTTTCAACCGCTGGAACACTGGGTGATGGACAAAAATATATCCGACAAAAAGGACAGTCTGACGATCTCTCGCGAGTGCTGAAAGTTCGGTTGCCGACGCCGGGTCAGCCGTGAGTGGCTTCTCGACGAACGTTGGAATATCCTGTTGAAGAAGTTGTTTGGTGAGCGAATAGTGAGTCCCGATTGGAGTTACAACAACTGCAGCATCAAGATCTGCGTCCAGAACTTGCTCGAATGATGTCGTGAGAGGGATAGATGGATAAGTATCCTCCATCCATTGCCGATTCTGTGCCCCACCTTGGTGACAACACAGGACTACGTCAGCAATATCGTCGCATACCCGAATCAGGTTTTTTCCCCATCGACCGCAACCAATAACAGCAATCTTGGCATCGGTAGCAGACATCTGTGATTACTCTTCGAATTGGGTTATCGTGTTGGTGAGAAGTCGGTCATATGATGAGACCATCCGATCAAGGGACAGTTGCTGACTGACCCGATCTCTAATACGTGCCTCTGTTTTCAGGGACCGATTCATGTAATAGTCATCTAACGCAGAGAACCACTCAGTCGGCTCCTCAAGTTCTTGTAGAAGTTTTGTTTCCCCAACTACTTCACGGCTGGCTGGCTGCGGGCGAGCCACTACAGGCCGGCCACTTAGAACGGCTTCAGTGATGGCCAGTCCGAACGTTTCCTTGAACTCTCCAAGTGCAAGGACACCAGAGCACTGCGCAAGGGCGTCCCACTTGTCAGCCCCAGCGAGCCAAGGAGAGAATGTGAGATGCTCCGCTACCCCGAGATCGCTAGCTAGCTGCTCCAATTTCGAGCGGTACGTAGACGTCGAATCCTGCTCATCAAACCACGTAAGTTGGAGTTCAATATTTTCAGCCTCAGGCATGGCCTTGGCCAGCCCTTCGATGGCTTCTCGATGTCCTTTCCGTGGGTCGGGTCGATGCGGCAACCGCACAGTCAGTGAGTCCTCTGTCCACTCTGCTGGTCCGATTGCTTGGGCTTGCTTGAGATGGTGTTGCGGAAGGCCATACTGAACGACAGATACCGTCGCGTTCCTGTTCACGCGTTCGACAGATGATTGATGGAACGACGTCGGGACGATAATCTGTGACCAGAGATCCGATCTGATAGCTGTGGCTTGCATTTCGTACCCAAGTGTATTCGACATCAGAACACATGGGACTGAAACCGGCGCTGGGAGTATCTTGTCGATACTCAATACGATATCATGCTGTGCCGCAAGCGACTGGAAGGATTCAGCAGCGTCAACAGCGGTTTGGGGCTCAATTGTCTTCGCCCGCACCTCAATATCCTCATCAGGGAGGTGATAATGGGTACCCATAGAACACTTCTCACGATGAACCACGCTAATCTCCCAGTCTTTCGTTGACTCGAGGGCATCAATAAGAGGACCAACAATTTGTTGGACCCCACCGAGCTTCTCAGATTCAGTCGGGCAAAAATAACAGAAGACAAGGAGTCGCTTCATTGTGTGCCCCCATAACAACGAGTAAAGCACCCAACCGGTATCGTAATCGCCTCCCGGGAGAGATTTAATGTCCTGATTGTCTCAGTCACAGCCGTGTTGATTGCTTCCCTAGCGCGCATGCGTTTCTGATGTGGCAACCCGGTGAACGCTGACGTGTCGATGCTGTCCCTGATGAAATTACAGAACCCTACAGCATATGCAACCGCATCTTGGGAGTCTATCAGTCCCGCAAGATGGCCCACACAGTGTCCGTAGTCAACCAGTTTATCTCGCCACCCATCAAACGTCCGGGGATGTGAATGCGACACCGACACCGTACCATCGTAACTGACTGTTCCATGCCGTGATGCGTGCCAGATGAGTTCTGTATCTTCAGTCCCGCCGTACGGCCGCCCAGCACCAAGTTGAGCCTTGAATCCATTCATTTCGCTGAGCAGGGTTCGGTTGACCACGAGCGCAGCACCAGCTCCATATGTCCAAACGTTTTGAATCCGGATTGAGGAGCCGTCAGTGGTCCGCTGAGTCGACCCACGGTCCAGTGTGAGGGTTTCCTCTCCTATGCGTTCCCAAGCCGTCTCAGGTGACGGGCTGACGACCCGCAAGCCCACTACATCTGCGTCTGGATGCTGTTGGATTGAGTCACGAACGGAGGACAGGAAATCGTCATCAACGCCGACATCGTCGTCGAGAAACAGAATCCAATTGTTCGTCGCAGATCCCCAGCCGACGTTCCGCGCCACCGACGCCCCACCCTGACTGTACCGGACTTTGATAGAGTTATTGGGATGCTCAATAGCGTCACCGGTACGCTCCCGAGTAGACTCCTCACGAGAACGGGGTTCGCCGGTTTGTTCTTCGAACGTCCAACTGCGCTTTTGTTGCGGGGAGTCGTTTACTATGATGATCTCGTCTTCGGTCGTCGATTGAGAGAGGAGATCCTCAGCCAAACTACGTGGGAAATCACGCCCACTCGGTATCACAACCGATAGATTTGGATCCAGTTGTTCAGTCATCGATCTCATTTCTCCTTTTCGTCTTGTGTGATAGTCCCCCCAGTATCAAACCTCGTGAAAATAATTATTCGTAGGGGCTTCACCAAAGCGTCGTATTCAGAGAACGGTATTGGTGTTGTCCATCTGGACTTCCAATCTATCACAGTAGCTGTGTCCATCATTGGGAATTACTGATAGCCTTCACTGGAGTCTCGCCGACGGCGCAATGATTCCCGAGTACCTTCAGCCAACCCTTGAATCCGGGATGTTGCATGATCGAAACGGCCAGTACCCAGTTCTCGAATACTTGTCTGGAGTTCACTAAGAACCCACCCAAGTGAATCGATAGCTGGTACCTCAAGTGTATCCAATCGAAATACGGTTCCGTTGCGTGCCCAAAACCGCGTTCGAGCCGGACTGTTCTCTCCACCCAGTGAAAGGTGGCCTTCATGTTCTATTCGGAGATTGCGGTAAATGGTGATGTCACCCCCGAGACGACCAACTCGAAGGCACCAATCGATATCGCTAAAGAAAAACTTCATCCAGTGGTCAAACTCACCAACTTGGTCCCAAGTGGACTGATTGAAGATTAGACAGGCTCCAGGGGACCAATCTACGGTAAATGACTGAACATCGGACCCTGGAGGCGTTGTGAGTTGTTCAATCGTACCATCACTTTCGACGATCCCGCCGGCGCTCCAAATCGTCTCCTTGTTCATATCAGTGATTACTGGTGCTATTACCTCCATAGGATCCATCGGTGTTGCCTGTACTGTCGAAATAAATTCGGGTGGGACGAGGGTATCGTTATCAAGTATCATGAATGTCGAGACATCTGTATTGTCGGATAGATAGTTGAGTCCCAGATTACGTCCGCCAGCACACCCAAGGTTTCGGCCCGGCCGCAACACAACGATATCTATCGATTGGTCGAGTTCTTTGAGTGCGGTTCTCGAAACGCGACTGGCCCCGTTCTCTACGAGAACGACTACGTCTGGCGGTACAGCGCCAGCTGACAACGACTGAAGACAACGAAGCGTTGTCTCAGATTGATCTAAATCAAGGATAACTACGCCGAGAGTCATTCGGAATATGAATCCGACCAGTAGCCGGCTGGCCAATGTAATGAATGGGCTATCGGATACGTCACGTATTCTATTGGCATATTATCGGGCTCTGAGCCTATCTGCTGTAATGTCTCCGTGGATGTCGTCATCAATAGGTGACTATCTATTGAATGGCGGATGTCAATAAAAATCTGGACTGCTGAGACCATTGATGTTTCTGAGTTGTCCACAACTGTCTATCACAGATATAAATTATTTCGGGAAATCTCGGTGACGGCATGGCTGTCGAGACAGGAATCCCAGAAAGTTATTGTGGGCGGATATACAACCCTAACTTAATCGATACATGGACGGTTCTCCCGACTGTAGTCTCGTAATTCCAATCCACGAGCCCAGGTTCCCCCTACTCCCAGGGCTGCTCTCATCAATTGATGAGCAATCAACAGATGCTGATGTCGAAGTCATCGTCGTGAACGACGGCGGCGATTCAACCAAACTAGACTCGCTCGTCGACGTCGCCGATTATGACACCGAAATCAATATTGACCGACTAGGCACAAACAAAGGGGCTAGCTCAGCACGAAACAGAGGATTAGAACTTGCGTCTGGAGAGATTGTCCTGTTTGTCGACTCTGACTGTAAGCTAACCGAGGGCTTCATCCAGAGCCACTACGAGTTGAATACACAATCAGATGCCCCAGGGGTCGTCGGTGGGTCTCAGTTTGTTAATCAGGACACGACCACTGCAGAAGTGCTAGAGGAAGTTGGATACTGGTCACTGCCGTTTCGGCTCCCGGAAACACGCATACCTGCCAGTTGGGGTCCGACACTCAACTTATCAATAAAAGCCGATCGCCTCGAACAAACACGATTCGATGGAACATTCCCCTCCCGAGGCGGCGGTGAAGACGTGGATTTTTGCTGGCAAATCACCAGCAAGGATGGTGAACAATCATTCTTGAAATCAGACGCCCCCACTGTGAAACATCCATCATGGGGGATCAAAAGCGGCCTCACTCGGTTTTTCCGTTGGGGCCGTGCCGAAGCAATGCTCATGGAAAAATACCCTGAACAACGCCAGTTTACCGGTGTCCCGATCCCACTTCTCCTCGGCGGATCGATTATTCTTGGACTTGGTATTCTTCTCGCAGGAGCCTCAATTCCCATCGTTCTTACAGTGCTGTTCGCGATTTGCTGCTTACAGGTCGCTGAGTTCGCCGGCAAGATGAACCAAGATTTGACCGCACCCGCACTCCGTGATCCAAGATTTAGCAGCTACGAGATCCCAACCCGGCTGTATCCGATTCTCTACGGATTCGAAATCACATGGCAATTCGGGGTTCTGTACCACCAGATTACAACCGGGCAGATACGGGACTGTATCTACAGAATCAATTACTTCCCTGAGGTTGAGTCCTAAGCATGACACGGACAGCCGCAATCATTGGCACAGGAGCACCAAGTCCCGACGATGACCACTATGCGATGGGATACTATCATGGCGAGGCTTACAGCGGCCTTGACAACGTAGACTTAGTCGCATGTGCCGACACAGAGCTGTCACGGGCAAGAGAATTTGGCGAAGAGTTCGAGATCCCAGCCGAACGCTGCTATGCAACCCACGAAGAACTCTTAGCTAACCATCTCCCTGACATCGTGAGCATTTGTGTTCCTCCGAGATATCATGCTGAATTATTCAGCGATTGTGCTGATGCGGGGGTCCATGCTATCCACTGTGAAAAGCCAATGGCAAAGACTTGGGAGGAATGCGAACAGATGGCAACTATCGCCGAGGAAACTGGTGTACAACTCACGTTCAATCACCAGCGGCGATTCGCCAAGCCATTCCAAGCAGCAAAGCGTGAACTCCAGAGCGGACGAATTGGTGAGTTACAACAAATCGAATTCGGAGGACCAAATCTCTATGACTACGGCACCCACTCGTTCGACCTCGCTGGGTATTTTGTTGACGATGTTTCTCCTTCCTGGGTGCTTTCGCAAGTACATTACTCGGAGGAGAACGTACTATTCGGCGAACACAACGAAAACCAATCGGTCGTGGTGTGGGAGTACGAAAACGGCGTCCACGGACTCGGTACAACTGGCAAGCCAACCGGGGGTGATGTAGTTGGCTGTCACCACAGGCTCAGAGGAACTAACGGATCGATCGAAGTTGGCGTCGGGTTCCCGCAGCGGCTAGACGGTCCACAACTCCGGATTCGAGATAAAACCGGCGAAGAGATTCGTAGCTTCGAACACATCGGCCTTGAACTGGAAATTACGACCCGATCAATCGAAGCAGCTGTTGAGGGAATTGAATCAGAGACTGTCCCCACTCACTCCGTCAAAAATGCACTCAAATCAACGTCACTCATCTTTGGCGCGTGGGAGTCAGCCAGACGCCGAAAGCGTATCGAGTTCCCACTAAACATCAACACAAATCCCTTAGAGGAGATGGTCAAGAACAAAGAGATTCAGCCCCAATAAGAATCTTCTACGACATACGCTAATCCAATTTAGAGACGACATCAGCGAACGCTTTGAATCGGTCTTCATGTTCTAGCTCTAACCACTGTAAGAGTACTCTGTCAGCACCAGCTGATTCATATGCCTCAATCTGTTCGGCCACTTCCGGAGCAGTACCAATGATCCATCCCTCGGAACGAAGTTCCTCTTTATTGCGCCCATTGAGGAGTTGCTCTACTTCGGTGTCGTCGCGGCCGAATAGAACACGAGTTGTCACCGACCGCTGAACATCGTCAACAGACCGAGACCTTTCAGATAAGTACTGATTGAGTAATTCGGTTAGTCTCTTGAACTCGGATGGCGTGATATGTACACCATTCCATTCAGAAGCATTTTCAGCTGCTATTGGGAGAGTTCGGTTCTCTCCATTCCCACCAATTATCAACGGGACGTTGTTCCCGCTGTTAGTGGGGGGACCGAGTGTCGCATCTTCAAGTTGGTAGTAGTCCCCATCAAATGAGACGGTCTCTCTGTTTTGAAGTAATAGATTGACCACAGAAACCCCCTCTTCGAACCGGTCAAATCGATCAGGGACATCAAGCAAATCAAACCCAAACATCTCATGTTCGCGAACCTGCCAGCCCGCCCCTACACCGAGGTCTAACCGTCCATCAGAGAGATTGTCTACGTCTTTCGCCATCCGGGCTGTATGAACTGGGTGTCTAAACGACATTGGCGTCACTAGCGGACCAAACCGAAGAGTATCGGTATGCTCAGCCAGCCACCCTAGTGATATCCAGAGGTCCAATGTTTCCTTATATGGACCATCTGGATTTACAAAATGATCTGAACGAAAGAGCGACGTAAAGGCAAGGTCATCCACCAACGTTGCGATTCGCTTCCACCGGGGCCACGTTAACCCATCTTGCCCCTCAACCACGATTCCGACATTAACCATTTGTCAGCCAATACAGTGATTGAAAGACTTCGTATTAGGTTCTTTGGACAATAGCATAACAAATTTCAGATAGGGTGATTCCATGCGAAGGCGAGCCCTTATCAGCAATTTTTCACGGTGTTAGTACAGATGAACTATATTACATGCCGAGAGATTCTCGTTTCCCTCCCAATACCTAATACAAAAACGTACAATGCTCGTATATGCCGATCGATTTCGAAACACATGACCCCGGAAAACCCGCTTGTTGACCTGTCAGAGGGGACCAACGCGAGGCGGTTGTTGGAGTTCCTGTTGACGACACCGACCGTAGGGTACACGCCAGCGGAATTAGCAGAGGAAACAGGGGTCTCGCGTGGGAGTGTTGGACCGACAATGAATCGACTCGAAGCTGTGGGCCTCGTTCGTCACAAGGAACCGTATTGGGCAGTTGCGGAAGACGACCGCATCGCAGCAGCGACGGCTGCCTTTATTGGGGTCGAGACGGTAGCGTCCACGTACGATGATGATTGGTACGCTCAAAACGGCGGGTGGGCTGAGGAACTACCCGACCTGAGCGACGAGGAGACGTAGCGAATGGTGTTTTTCTAAGGCGCTATCGTATCGCGGACGACCAGTTTGGAAACAACCCAGAGCGCCCGTACCCGATTCTCTCGAACGATTACGTCTCTTTCTACGGCCAAGAGTACGTTGAAGCAGTGATCACGACGACAGGTCGAACTAAGGCCGTTGAACTCACCGCCAACAGGCTTGAACGGGGACAGCTCTCCCGAACATCCGACGCGTCTCCGTGGTCGGTCCTTACGCTCAAGATTGGATGATCACGAAGCAACCCACAGAAGCGACTGACAAGACCGTTGATGAGGTGCGGCAAGAGTTGGATACATATCTTGAGGCCAGTTGATCAGTATTAGGAGCGGTTATATATACACGGCTCTGTTGAATCCTCAGCAGGTGATATACTCTGACTCGGTTGTGGTCAATACAAATATCAAATACATCGTCATAGTCCAATGATATCAGTTTTATAAATCAAAACGATCTCGCATCTTTGTCCCTTTTATATCATCCATATCATCGCTAATTCCCAATTCCTCTTGTTTTTACTAGGAATCATTGAGTATCCAAGCTCTATATTCTTTAGATTGACTCTGGGATGGGTTTTACCCTCATGTTTACAATTTAAGCAAAGGATCTCATCTTCAGTTGAAGCATTCTGTTCTGGGATATCAAACTGCCACAATTCCAATTTGTTGTTTTTTTCCGAATATCACTAAGATTTCTAATAGCTGTTCCAATAGGTATACTAAGATTCAAAGCCTCTTCAACCGAATCCTTGATCCCATCTTTCCAATCTACATTCTTAACTGACAATTCGGTGTTAGTCTCCCAGCTTTCTATGCTTAATCTGCTGTTACACGTGGGGCATTCCAAATGGAATACTGGAGCAAACTCTCTCTGCATGACTAGGAATTTTTCCGCAATTCCATGATGCCTATCATTATCAAACGACTCAATGGTTCGCTCCAGATTTTCTGGTAGTCGACCACTCATATGTCATCCCATGTATTATGAGGATTCCACTAAAATATTCTTAATATAACATTTACGAGGGATAATAAATACTGATCGGTATGTAGATGTGTAAAACGCACTCTTCAGCGACCATCTGTTCCAGGCGATAATGTGTGAAGGATAGGGTTTCAACAGAGCCAGCTGATTTTATCGTACTGCTCTCCGTACCTGCTGACGAATGGTTGAGCCCATCTGACCTCGCATAGAATCAGCGTATCTAACCACTATTGAGTGAACAACTATTTTACAGTATACGCATATCTATGCTGCTATGCCGGTACCGTTCATCTCTGTGCTTTTACCAACTTACCGCCAGCCGGAAGTGTTGGTTCAAACAGTGCGCGACCTCAATCAACAAACATACCCGACTGACTCGTGGGAGCTAGTCGTGCTTGACGATGGGAGTTTTGATGGGTCAGACATCATTGCGTTAGAAACAATAACTGAAGACATCGAATTCACACTGAAACGGCGCCCAGTAGATCACGGAGGCGAAAATGAACACGCTAATTTATTCAACGAGTTAGTGCGTCTCGCTGATCCTGATACAGACGTGTTCGTACACGTCGAGGACGTCCGACTCCGGGAAGACTTTCTTCACCATCACGCGAAGTGGCATCAATCAGACCAGTGTAACCTTGTGACTGGACCAATGTACGAGGCTCCTCGCGAGACATTTGATATAGAAGATTGTGACAGGTGGGAACTGATGGAAATGGGTGGAGACGCTGAAGCATACCGGTGTGGATTTCGTTCGGTTTGGGCCAAGACAATGAGTTATCCACAAGAACTGGTCACACGTCTGAAGGAGCTAGGCGGCGGGTCACCATTTGACGGAGATATGGAAGATTGGGGATACCACGAAATTGAATTCTCATATCGAGCGTCATATGACGCAGATGCGCAATGTATCTATGACACAAATTGTGGAGTTTATCACCGGCCGCATAACCCCCGAGATGAATTATCGCATCGCGGCATACGGCGAGAAGAAGAGAAAGAGCAGGGAGAAGAACAAAATATCGAATATATTTGTGACAAGCACGGAATCGATTCGCTCCCATCATGGGAGACAGGTGATCCAATTACTGATCTGCCGCCGCTTTTTGAGCTGTCATGAGCGCGACTGTCGGGTTTGTCGTGTTGGATTTGAATCAATCAGATACAACTTTCCGTTGTCTCAACTCAATCGCCGACGGAACGCAGCTGCCAGAGATGGTGGTGCTCGTTGAGAATGGAGAATCAGGACTATCTGATGAGCAAGTCGCTAGTCTTCGTGAAGATCTTCAGTTGGTGATACTGCGCCCATCGTCAAATCTCGGATGTGCAGGTGGGCGGAATCTCGGTATGAACTATCTCTACGAGAATACTGAGATCTCTCGGTTCGCGACATTGGACAATGATATTGTTATGCCCACGGATTTTGTTTCAGTACTGAAAGATCAGGAGTTGGATGAATTAGATCTACTGGCTCCAGTGATTATGGATTTTGACGGAGAGTCGGTATGGAGCAGTGGCGGAACTATCAATCCGGACGGTGAGATTACGCAACTGGAAGAGGAACCACCGGAGCCAAGCGGGCGATTCGATGTCGACTGGTCGCCTGGTGCCTGTCTGATTATACATCGCAGTACATGGGACCAGGTTGGCGAGTTCGACGAATGGATAGATTTTCTTTACGAGGATCTCGAGTGGTGTCATCGAATCCAAGAGCAAGGTGGGAATGTCCAGATTTGTTCTGAACTCCGGCTTAGACATGAGCCACACGGATCACTGGGCGGCGAATGGAGTCCGACACGTGTCCGCTTTTGGGCACGGAATGGGACCTTCTTCAGGATGTATACATTGAATTATAGCATCGGACCGCTGGCGGAATGGCTCAAACAAGAACTTAAGCTAGCGATTCGCGATCTGTACACAGGGCGGTTTGTGTGGACTGTTGAGCGAATGAAAGGGTTAGGGCAGGGGCTACTCGAGACATTTAGACGCCGTAACTAACCGGAATATTCACGCGAGTACGTCCACTCGAACATTCCCGACAGTCAATCGCTGAATCCGGATTCCGTTAGATCAAGTAGCCTGAAAGCCGATAGTATGTATCCGCAAAGATCCCTGACTCCAAACGGTGTGTCGAAAATCACCGGTCCACTATTGAGTGGATAGCTGGTCTAAAATTGTGGATCTCGCTTGCTCATGGGCTCGATACCAGTCAATTGTCTCTTCAATCCCCTCAGATAGAGGTCGAGGATCAACACCAAGCAGTGCTTGGGCTTTCTCGATATCAGCTACAAATTTATCAGTGTCGCCTGTCCGGTTCGGCTCAATGGTGTAGCCCGGACAACCGTCGATTTTGTCTCCGATGATTTCAGCCAAGGTTGTGAGTTGGGTACCAATTCCGGAACCAACTGTGATGGTTTCCCCAACGAGTGCGTCCCGATGTTCGATAGTTTCCATCACTGCTGTGACCACATCATCGATAAAAACGAAATCGAGTAGCTTCGATTTTCCGTGTACGACTAATTCTTTACCATCAAGAGCGCGAGCGACGAAAATGGGAATCACCCGCGGAGTAATATCATATGGCCCGTAGACGTTGGTAAACCGAAGCACAGTGTTCTCAACACCTTCGCAATCGGCGTACGCGGAGGCAATTGCCTCTGATCCGATTTTACTGGCGGCATACGGATTTGCCACGTCGGTGGTTATGTCCTCGGTAGATGGGCGAACTGCGGATCCATATACTTCTCTGCTCGACGCTAGGATAACGTGTGCGTTTGTCTTGGCAGCATGATCTAGGATCTGTTTTGTCATCTGAATATTTTCGATCGCCAGCGATGGAGAATCGACCATCGGCTGTACCTGAGAGTGCGCTGCTAAGTGAACAATGACATCCGCGTCTGGCAACGATTCGGGGTGTCTGAGGTCAGCCTGGACGGTCTGTTGATCGTACCCCCACTGGTTTGGATCAATATCGACGCCGATCACACTATGCTCGGGATCTGAAAGATGTGAGAGGAGTGCGGTCCCAATGGCGCCACTTGAACCAGTTACGAGGATTTCCGTCATCAGATGTAGTTTGAGCCAGTTTTACAGCCACGAGAGAGTTCACACACTATCGGAGTGGATCGCATTACTCAGGCGTGCCGGTACTTGCCAACTCATGTTTCTGACGGAAATGGTCTATTGTCCGATTTAGCCCTTCAGAGAGTGGTATATCGGGTTCCCACTCAAGCGTCGAACGGATCTTTGTGATATCGGGACGCCGTACCTTGGGATCTTGGGGAGGAAGAGATTCATACGTCACTCCGCTTGAACTGTTTGTTAAGTTGATAACCAAGTCCGCAAGTTCTCTTATGCTCCGCTCGTCCGGATTCCCAATATTTACGGGTTCATCAATATCTGAGTTATATAGCGTGAGAAGCCCATCAATCAGATCGTCGACATAACAGAAACTCCGGGTTTGGCTTCCATCACCGTAGATGGTTAGATCCTCACCCGTCAACGCTTGCGTGATAAAGTTTGGAATCACACGGCCATCATCAAATCGCATCCGTGGCCCATAGGTGTTGAAAATTCGAACGACTCGGACGTCTAAATCGTACTCATTGCGATAGGCTCGAACCAGCGATTCACCGTAGCGTTTGGACTCATCATAGCATGATCGTGGGCCGTACGGATCCACATTACCGCGGTAACTCTCTGGTTGAGGGTTCACTTCGGGATCGCCGTAGACTTCGCTGGTGGAAGTGAATAGGTAAGTCGCCTCTTTCCTCTTCGCGAGCTTTAAGGTTTTTCGAGTGCCAAGTGCGCCGACATCGAGAGTTTTGATAGGGTGTTCGGCATAGAACTCCGGTGACGCGATGCTGGCTAGATGAAATACCCCATCGAGGTTACCACGTACTGGAAGGGGTTCGGTAATATCATGATTGACGTATGTGAATCGGTCATCCGACCGAGCACTTTCGAGATTGCTCAGTTGCCCACTGACGAGGTTGTCAACGCCGATAACCTTGTGACCAGCGTCAAGTAGTCTGTCACAAAGATGGCTTCCGAGGAAGCCTGCAGCGCCGGTGACAAGTATCCGGTTCATTGTCTGTATTCGGGAACAAATGTAGCAACAGTACCGTTCACATTACCCTGATTATGATTAAATGCCACTTCAATCTTCGCCCGCAACTGGTGGTCGCGTTAAGTTAGAGGATGAGGCGGACGAGTTCTGAGTGTCTATGACAGAATTCGACCGCCTCAACGATTGTATCGCGTGGATCGACTTGTCGTTTGTGGAGCGAGATCGAACGCCGCGCTGGGCGATTGAAGTAGGGATCCGCTGTCACTTAGCCGGTATATCACTTCGTGAAGTAAGTAAATTTCTCGAAAGGTTTGGAATTAACCGAAGCCACGTCGCTATTCACAACTGGGTTCATAAAGCCGATCTACAGCCGATCTCGACCGTTTCCGAGGATCAACTTGCGGTTGACGAAAAGATGATCCGCCTTCACGGTCAGAAATTCTGGCTGTACGGCGCGGTTGATCCATATACGAACAAAATCCTTCATGTGAGCCTCTATCCGACCACAAACAAACAGACGACGCGATGGTTTCTCACCGATCTTCACCGGCGCTATCAGCTCAATAACGTTGAATTTCTCGTCGATGACGCAGACTATCTTGGACCAGTTCTCGCTGAAGACGGCTATCGATTTCAAATCATTCAACATGGAGATCGGAATGCCATCGAACGTGTCTTTTGGGAGATAGAACGACGAACATCATCGTTTGCGAATAGTTTCAGCAATGTCGCGCTCGAGACAGCTCAAAACTGGCTCGAAGCCTTCGCCGTCTACCACAATTCACGCCAAACTTAACGCGACCCAACTGGTAGTGTTTAGATAAACTGATTCCATGGGAAGGCGAAACCCCGCAACCAAATTTGCCGGTGAATAGTTCGACGTGACCAGATGTATTTGAGAAGTGGTTTGTTCGACGTTTTAGTTTATGAAAGACACGCTTGGCCACATTCCGATAGCGGTCTGTAGCGTGTTAGAGTAGGGGCGTGCCCATGACAGGCTACCTGTGCCAGAACAGACCATCGACGAGAAATATCTTGTCGTCGATTTAATGTCTTCACGCAATTCTGAGAGGAATATCAAGAGGATAGCGTTGATTCCCTTCGGACAGAACGAAACATGGAGTAGACGGTTCGTGTTGGCCGTGCCACCGGGACGGCTTTGACGTCCCGAACCCGAGCGTCGGCGAGGAGTAGACGACCGGACTCATTCTTATCCTGCCTCCTCGTGTGTGATACTTTCTATGATGCCCTATATCCTATTCAAAACATCAACTAAACACAGACCTAAATGCAGAATGAGAAACTTCATTCAACGTGAAAAATAGAATATGTCCTCTTTTCATACCCACTAATTCATATCCAAGTGTTTGAAGTAATTGCATCACTTCCTCCCCAGTCGGCTCACCATCTCTCTCTTCCCCACAGTTTACAGCTATATCTCTTATTTGTAGGTTACCTATCCCTTTGATGATTTCTGGCTCTACACCCTCAGCTTCTATTTTTAAGAAATCGACCTCATCAATATCTAATTCTTCCACATAATTTTCGACTGTGTTCACCGGTATTTTTTCACTCACCGATTCTGGTCCTTCTCCGTTATCCGGTTCTAAGAATCCATCATCACCACCCCCTGATCATATTTTATTTCTAAATGATCTGGCTCATTCCACAACCCTTCATTAATCAAAGTCACATTATCAAATGAATCTAACTTATCCTTCGCTTTTTTATAATTTCTCGGGCTCGGCTCAAATGCGATCACTTGCTTCGCTAACTTAGCGAAACTGGCCGTATCCCTTCCCCGATGCACTCCAGCTTCAATCACCGTATCTGAGGCAGTCGGTGTAATATTTATTCCGCCTTCATCCATCACATATTTATTATCGTACGTTGATAATTTCCACTTACAAGATTGAATGGTTACCATCGGAAAGGAAGGACTAAACAATATTATTTGATATTTTAGTGTATAACATAAGTAGACAACACGTTGAAAGAGTAGGCCAAAGCCCCCTTCGTCATAAGCCTGATATGACTTTTTCAGCAGTCGAAGCATAGTTTCTTAATTAGGACTAGAGTGAGGGAGTTACTAATTAATTTATAAAGCCGTCTATCAGGCGTCTGACTGAGTCTCTTAACGCCTCCGTGAGAGGTGTTACACCGTCCCGCGAACGTCGTAGTTTGCTACAAACCCCGACGTTCGCACCCGAACCACCGACCACCGTTTAAAAACCATGTCGACGACACATACCGACGTAACGAATTCCGACGTTCAATACACCGATAGCGACGGCCGCGCCCGTACCTGGCTGAAACCCGAACAGGTCGACCGACTCCGGGACAGAAGCCTCACCGACGCCGTCCCGACACCTACAACACGAGGCGATAGTCGCGCTCCTCTATGACGCCGGCCTACGCGCCGGTGAGGTGTGCGCTCTTGACGTCGACCACCTCGACTTAGACGCCGGGACGGTGTACCTCCTGAGCCGGATTCAGAAAGGGTCTCCCCCGCCGGCGACACTCGGGCTCGCGACCGACACCGTCCGGCTACTCCGGCGATACCTTCGCGACCGCTGGAAAGACACCGACGCCCTGTTTTCCACCCGCTCGAGCGACCGCCTCACCACTCGGTCGCTCCAGCGCCTCGTCGAAAAGCTCGCGCCCGAGGCCGACGTCCGCCCCCAAGTCGCCGGCGGCGGTGTCGGCGATCCCGACGACGTCACTCCTCACACCCTACGCCACTCGGTCACGTATCGGATTATCCAGGTCGACTCCGGCCGCCTCGAGGACGTGTAACTCCGGTTACGCTATGCGAACCGGCAGACTACCGACCAAATATACAGCCACCTCGTCCCGAGGTAACGGGAGCGTTAGAAACCGGGTGAGTCCTTGAGCTCCTCGGCGAGCTCGGCGACGTCCGCCTCTACCATGTCGTCGAGGTCGTACTTCTGCATGAGCTCGCCCGTCGCGGCTATCTCGTCGTCGTCGAGGCCGTCGACCGCGTCTGGCGCGCCCTCGGCGAGCACCTCGCCGACTTCTGTTGACTCTCCTCGTAGGCGTCGAGATACTGTTGCATACGCTCGAGGACGTCCCGACACTCCTCCTCGGTGAGCCGCCTCGGTCCCGTCCGGTCGTCGAACGGGAGCCGCTCGGTTTGCGACGCCCCGAGGAACTCGTCGAGCGTCATGTCGAGGTGCTCCTCGGCGAGGCGTCGGTACGTGTGAAACGCTCGGTAGAACTCGGCGACGGTGTCTATGAGGTTCTTTTCCGCCCGTGCCATAGCGGCCGGCTGGAAGTTCTCGGTCTTCGGTTCGGTAGCTGAGTAACCCGTCGGCCGCCATAGCCGCGAAAAACGGTCGCGAACGATCCTGGGTATCAAACGCTAACTCGAGGTCGTTCCGGTCCCACAGCTCGCGGTACTTTCCGACGAGGCGCGACTCGTCGGGGTCGTAGCGTGGCCGGTAGTCGTGAGGCCATGAGGCCGGCGCGTCGGCGTTCCCGTACTCGTCGACGGTAAAATGGCCTTGGGATTTGCTCGAGTGCCTTGTTAAGCAGGACGACGGCGACGTGCATATTCCGGGCGGTTTCGTACGTCATCATCGCCGTATAGAGCCGCTTGAGCTCGGCGTTGGCCGCGCTCGAGAGTGAAAACCCACCATCCCACCGTGGGTAAACTCGAGGTCGCGGGTTTCGTATTCGTATCTCGGCGCCGAATCCCGGAGCATTTCTATGCGGTCGTCCTGGCCCTCGGCGGCCGCTTTCAGGAATATTCGCACCCGCTCGTCGGCGTCGAGATCGGTGAGGACGGTGTCCTGTACGTTCTTGACGTCCTGCTGGAGGTCGGTTAGTCGTTTCATGGCTGAATCACCTCAATACCGTTCGACACCCGCCTCACCTATCGCCTAAGCGAATGCTTCGGCGCGGTCGTTGAGGTCGATCGGGCCGTCGGGCGTATCCATCCCGGCCCGTTCGGCGTACTCCTCGCGAAGGGTCTGATACGCTTCGAGGTAGTCGCAGTAATACGACAGAGTGTTTTCACACAACCCCTCGTCGACCGCTGGAACACCGTGCGGGCGGGCGAAGGGGTCGGGCATAAGATCGTCTGCCTCGGGCGGGCGAACGATAGCTAAGAACTCGTCGAGAGTGACGTCGAGGTACTTCTCGGCGAAGGTACGCCACCCGTGAAAGCGGGTGTAGAACTTGACGAGCGTTTTCGCGAGCGACATTTCAACCTTCGTCAGGGGCAGGGAATACGGTCTATCTCCAGATCGTCGACCCCCGAATAGTCCTCGGTATACGCCGTAAGGGCGAGCGGCGCGAGGTGAGCAGGCTGCGCTCCAGCGAACACGTCCGGATGGACAAATACCACGACGAACAACCGTACGACATTCTGAGTGCTCGCGCGAAGTGGGGTCTCAACGAAGACGTCGTCACCGACAAGCAGCTCTATCGGATCGCCGACGTGGCCGCTGGCGACGCCCGCCTCGCAATCGGCATCCTCCGAACAGCGGCAGGCCGGGCGGATCGCGAAGGCCAGGAGTACATCACCGACGATATACTGCTGGACGCCGTCGAGGATGCGCAGGCCCAAATAAAACAACAGAGTCTAGACTCGCTCACGCCGCACCAGCGCGTCGTTTACGAGATCGTGCGCGAACACGGTCCGATCGGGCCGAGTGATATTCACGAGCGCTATACCGAGGACGTCGATGATCCACGGACGAAGCGAACGGTTCGAACGTATCTCTCAAAAATGGAACAGTACAACCTCCTTGAGGTGGAGGGCACGAGTCGGGATCGGGAGTCCTCGCTCGTCGATGCGACAGCGGCGTCGCCGATGGAGTAACTATGACGCTGTAGCTCGTCGAACGTCGTGTTCTTAACCAACATCTGATTCCTGTTCATATCATGTGTTGGTTAATTATTAACTAAAATCAAGCCCTGATTCTGGAGATAGCCTCGGAAGTCACTACACCACGGTAAAAATAGCCGACTGAGACCGACTAAGCAACGATCTGGAGAAGACCCTGAAACGCGGAAGCACCACGCCGTCATCGGATTCAACAGAGCAGCTCAAACAAATCTGAAGCATTATTGAAACGGATTAAGAATCCGACTCAACCGTGAGATGATTCCCTTTGTCGGTTCCTCGGTCGGTTCCGGCAACACTCCTATTGAGTGAGAAATTTCCAGACCAGCTTCACCTTGACGAACCGTAATCTTGATTTCATCAGACCGGGTGCTCCAATCACCATTATCGCGACTGACCACGCCCTGTTTCTCAAGCGCCTCAAGTCGATCCTTCACATCCCGCATGTCCATGTTGACTCCACGAGCGAGTTCACCAGTAGTTACAGGTTCATTCGCATAGAGGTACTCAAGGATACGAAGACTAGGCCACGTGGCGACTGTTTCGAGAAACTGTACCTCTTCGGCTTGGTCCTCAACAAAGAACCGTTCAAGTTCTGCCTGTGATGGGATCTGCATATTAGCTTTGAGAGATGTTCGAGAGTTCGCGACTCGTCTGATCTGTTAATTTGTACTCGATACCACGGTTGCCGTCAGTCGCTCGAATGAGGCCTTCTTTTTCGATTTCTGTCAGTGATTCTTGAATATGGTACGCACTGGCCTCAACAGACTCACTAACTGCATTCGCTGTTGAGCCACCGGCATCGTTCAAGAACTCAACTATCTCAAGCGCCAAATCAGACAGTTCATCAAGCTTCTGAGCGGCGTCGTCGGAGAGGATTTCGCGGACGAACTCGAAGTCAATCACTTCGATATCCTCGCGAGCAGCTTCCTCAATAACCTTGTTACACTGTCGACGAAGATGGCGGGGATACGGCGTAACGTCTTGATGAAGCAGTTCCACTGCCTCCCGTGTGAATGGTTCAACACTCTCATCATCGTGTGTACATCCCGAGTTACCGTTCCACCCACTTGCCTCACAGTAGAATCGGAGTCGCTTGTTCACCAGATCTGCGGCCCCGGTCGGGTCGAGTCCAGACAACGTGATTTCATCGCCAATCCGATCTGAGAGCGGCTCGATTTTCGAATGGATTTGATCGAGCATGTGTGCCGTCCCATTAAACACCAATACGGGTTCCCAGTCGTCGATATCTCGTTGAAGGTGGAGAATTTGTCTGAGTGTCCCATCGCTGCCGTTGATGACCTCGTCATAGAAGATGACCGTGCGAATGTCGTTTTCATAGTGCTGTTCCAGCGCCTCCATGATATCCTCATACAGATCGGCTTGGCCAGCCGTTGAGTCTACCGACTCATCAAGTTCGTCAAGAATACGTTTCGCCATGGTCTTACTGTAACGGCCCTTTTGAACGGGGACGAAAACCGGTTGATAGCCCTCGATATCCTGAAGTACCTCATACATCGTCTTCGTGAGAATGGTCTTCCCAGTCCCGAACGGTCCCGTGATGAACGTATTGATGTTCCGCTGGATGTTCTCGCGGAGACGTCGGAGCTCGTCCTCGTAGCCGGCAAAAAGCCGTGGATCGGGCCACTGTTCGGCAAAGGGATTGTTTTCGAAGCGATGGCCGTCCGGAGCGTACGGCCAGTTCCCCCCAGATTCGAACTCCCGTTTCATCTCCGAAATCAGATCATCGGTCATCTGTCTGTACGATTCCGTTGGTACGGTATTTAATGTGACGGCTCTACTCACTAAACCAGTCTATTCAACGTTATCAGCTTAATCTACTTTGATAGCATTAACTACAATATTAACAGTAACAACTATAACGGTTCTCTTCGAAACCCGAAATGTGGTGTTACCGATGGGAGAACGAATCCATGTCGAAGGCACGGAAGTTCCGGTCGAATCAGAAACCACGGTCCAGCAACTCAAGGAGCGACTGGGTCGGGACGATGGTGAATTAGCGACCTACGAAGAAAACGGGGAGGTCAAAGTCCTCGGTGATCGGGATATTGTCGCTGATGCTGTTCCCGAGGAGACGAACATTAGTTTCCAGCCGGGGGAGGGCAACGTCTTCGGATGAAGCGCGGCCGTGCATATGAGGAAGCCGAGAAACTCGGTGACCGGTATCCGGTCCGCTATAGTGAATCAGATCGCCGAGTCATTATCGAGCGGTTCGACTATCCGGAAGGATGGGACCCCCGGTTTGCGCCGCTCCGCTATGACCTTCCGGACACCTACCCTCGAGACATACCATCCGTGTACGTCTCGGGGGACGTTTCGTACGAACACCGAAATCCCGAGCACCTGCTCAATCGGATTCACCCGTCAGATGATGACGACGGTGAGTGGGCAAAGTGGTGTATCAGAGATCATCGTGTCGGGTGGGACCCCAAACACGACTCGCTCGTCAAATTAACCAGCATGATGCGGGCTTCGCTGGCGAGTCCTCACACAGATAACCCTTTTGAGGAGGCATAAATGCGCACGCTCAGACTCTCAGCGAAAACCGTTCGCCGTCTCCGGGAGACGCTACTCAAGGATGATGAACAAGAACGATTCGCCTTCGTGTATGCCGGCGGTGAAGGGGATCTGCTAGCTCATCAGGTCGTCACTGTCGACGATGAGGCGATGGCTCGGCAATCGAAGACCGCCTGCCGACCTGCTCCTGAAATCGAACGGGAACGTCTCAGCGAGTGTTACGACCAACAGCTCGCACCAGTGTTGGCTCACAGCCACCCATTCTCGGCGGAGCCTCGATTCAGTAGTATTGATGTGGAGTCGATGGGGCGGTTCCGTGAGTGGATTACCGGATTGTTTCCGGATCAGCCCTTCGGGTTTGCTGTTGTCGGAACCAGCGGTATCGAAGCTGTTGCCGACGATGAGACGCGTCTTGAGGCGATCGATGTCGAGGTTCTCGGCGAGTGGAAGCTGGATCGCCCGGTTACCGGTACTCACTCTCGATTTGATATCGACGCAGACGCGTCCACATACGAAGACCAACGCTACGATCGAAATGTTCGGGCTTTCGGTAATGACGGCCAGCAACGTCTCGAATCTGCGACTGTCGGTATTGTCGGCGTTGGCGGACTCGGATCGATGGTCGCCGAACAGCTCTCTCGGCTCGGTGTTGGTGAAGTCGTACTCGTTGATCCCGACGAGGTAGAAGAGAGTAATCTCTCGCGGATCAGCGGCGTGTTTGATCATCAGATCGGCGAGCCGAAAGTCACAGCTCTCCGTAACCACCTCTTACAATCGTCTGGCGGATCGCTGTCGGTTACCACAGTCCAAGAGCGGATTCAGAACTGTCCGTCAGTGCTTGACGACTGTGACATCATCATCGGCTGTGTTGATTCGGTTAGCGCTCGTTCGTTTTGTAATGAGTACGCCGTCAAGCAGTTACAGTACTATCTCGATGCCGGTGTGCGTATTGACACGCCTGACCGAACCGCTGCTGGAACCAGCTCTAATGGGATGATGGCCGATCAGGATTCGAAAGAGTCCAACGGGACGGCGATAGAAGCGGCGGTGCAGACGGATGATCAGACGGTCGAAATGACCGGGTACGTCCACCTGGTGGCCCCCGGAAGCAACGCTTGCTTCGACTGTCTGGGACGTCATGACCAGGCCGCAGCACGGATCGAACAGCTATCACCCACGGAACGGAGTGCGGAACAAGAACGTGGGTATATCGATGACGACGAATTGGCACCCGAACCGGCCGTCGTCCATCTTAATGGTCAGTGCGCGTCGAAAACCGTCTCAGTCCTCGTTGATTTGGTGACCGGTGTTCACACGCCACCGGACTTCATCCGATACGAGGACCACGCTCATGAGATGACCGAACTGACGACTGCGCCCTCCGAGCACTGTCCGACCTGTGGTACGGATGGTGTCCTCGGTGTCGGCCACCGCTCGTTTGGTGACGCTCACTTCGAGCCTGTTGAGACACCGGCCGAATCGGATTGAAACACGCTCCGGCGCCACGCGGCGCCGGGTTCCCCTTCGATCAGCCACTTCCCACAATCTACGACAACAGCAGTATATTGATTTTGACGGGTTTCGTCGATTAGTATTTATATTCACATAAGATCAAAACTGCTAGTATGTCGGGTTCTAGCGACCCGTTCGACTTACAGCGGTTCGTCGAGGCTCAGAAACCGGTGATCGATGACGTGAAACAGGAGTTACGATCCGGCCGGAAGCGTAGCCACTGGATGTGGTATATCTTTCCACAGATTGCCGGTCTTGGCCATAGTGAGATGTCTCGTCGATATGCGATTGATTCACGAGAAGAAGCAGGAGCTTATCTCTCTCATCCCGTTCTTGGTCCACGATTGCGGGAGTGTACGGATCTTGTAAATGCCCTCGATGGACGCTCTGCTAACGACGTGTTCGGGTCTCCCGATGACCTGAAATTCCGATCTTCGATGACACTTTTTGAGGCAGTTGCCAACGATCCAGAGCCGTTTGAGACGGCGCTTGAGGAGTACTACGACGGCGATCGGGATCAAAAAACGCTCGACCGATTGGATTGATAACTTCCACGCGCTGAACAGAAGCCGACACAGGCGAAGACATTTCACGCTGACCTGCGTTGCGTAACAGATGGTCCAAACAGTTGAATCGAAACTACGAGCGTGAGATTTGTCATTTGAGCCCCCAGTAACTAACATCTATCTACGCGTTCAATTATGAATATAAGGAGAGTTTGGAGCTACTCGGTGAACGGATCAAGATCACCGCTCGGAGCACAAACCAGATCTGGAATCGCAATACCTCTTGCTTTGTGTACTACATAGACCCCCATACCGGAGACGTATGAAACACTTCGGTCGGTGAACTACAAGAACCATATGGCTAAGCACCGATAGAGACGAATATGAAGGTCCTCGTCTGTAACGACCTTCACCTCAAGCCCGCAGCGAGTGACTACAATCTTGATGCGGTGGCGGTTCCAGATAGTGTTGACGCCGTATTTATCGCCGGTGATCTTACGCATCGAGACGGTACCGATGACATCGCACTCGCACGCCGATTCATCGATCAATTTGATATTGATGTCTTGTACGTCCCCGGAAACCATGACCATGCTCCAATGCCCGAGCGTGTTGTCAACGGATTTGAGCACGCGGCCAACGGTCACAACGTAGTCTATGAGTATGAGTCGAATCCGGTTGTCGGCTGGGGATGCGACCGTCGATCCCTCGACACTGTTCTCGATCAATCAGCGTTCCCGACACTTGATCCGCGGACCGCTCCACGCGGAGAGCGACGGTATCGAGCGGATCAATCAGCAAATGCTATCGAAACCACACTCCATGATATTGTCACCGACCAGGCGACCACACACGATGCCGCTGCTGATCTTGGTCTCGCTGACGAAAACATCCCGGCGTTTCGCCAGAGTGTCCGCACCATTCAAGAGACGTATGACCACCTTTCTGATCTTGTCGGTAATCGATCGAATGTTGTACTCGTCTCTCATCTGTCGCCTTTCAACACGTCTTTTGATCGGCATCATTCGAAGGGAACACGCGAGGCGGATCGCGAGGGTTTCCACACGGGGTCTATCGCGTTAAAACTCATTACACGGACCCACGACATCTATGCAACAATTAGTGGCCACTCGCATACGTTTGGGTATGACACCGGAGACGTCAGGACAAATGTCCCACACATGCTCAATCTCGGCTATCGCGGACTCGGCATTGTTGATCTCGATCCTAGTGATGGCACCTTTAGTTTCGCCGATGTCGGAGAATAGCCATCGCAACAGCTGAATTGAGCGATCTGTGTGTCACCTGTATCTTATATTTCATTCCGATTTGATTCTGAGAAGTTCAAGAGAGCTAAAATACCCTGACTTCCTCCACAATAACGCCTTCAAGGATTGAAAACAGGGTATACCTAGATGAACATCCCACCTGCCACCGCCGAACAAATCTCTGGTGACCCGTTGATCGTACACATCAGTGATATCCATGGCTACCTCACGGATGCTCGAAGTGCGTTGCGCGCCGTGGGTGACTCCGGGCAGTATCCGGATCTGGTTACGACCGATGAGGCTAACCAGCTCCATTGGGCAGACAACGATTACGTACTTGTAGTCAATGGTGACGTAATCGATCGAGGGCCGGCAAGCGAAGCGTGTCTTGAGATGGTCTGGCGACTTCAAAACGAAGCCCCACCTGGACGGGTACGCTACCATTTAGGGAACCATGAATTAGCTATTTTGCTCCCGTCGCTCGTTCGGTGGCCAGATGCGTATTCTACCAGTCTTGATATCGCGGGTCGGCGAGAGTTTCTCCAACGAGCCAGCGAGGGAGCTGTAACGGCTGCTTTTGAGGGATATCAATACATCTACAGTCACGCCGGGCAGAACGAACCGTTCGACGTCACACGGGTAAACGACGCAGTCCAGGCCGCCACGAGTGAGTTATTGGAGGTCGATGGTGACGGCGGGGGGTTACAGAAGCAGTTAGAACGACGGTACGACCGTGTGTTCGCACTCGGCAGCGACGGCGGCCGAGGCCCTGATGCCGGCCTCTGCTGGATGGACTTCACGCACTTGGAACCATCGGCTCCACCACAGATCGTCGGCCACACGAAACGAGTTAGCCCCGTCCGAAACGGCAACGTCGTCTGCGGGAATATCATTCGGATGAACCACCACTCATCAGGGGGTGAAGGCGTCCTGATTGAAGGCCCTGGTTCGTTGGAAGTTGTCCGTCGGAAACCCAGCGGATCCGTATCTGTCTCATCAGTCTGACAAGCACACGCCATTCTGTAGCGAGCAGTGGGTGTAGAACCAACAATGACCTATTTCACTCCAGGATTTCTGGCTATTTTCAACTGAAGCGGTAGCGCGGAGTCCCCTTCCTCAAGGAGCGACCAAAGGGAGCGAGTAGGGAGGGGAGGAGCGCGTTCGTATTGGTTGCAACCACCAACTTGTAAGTAGCCTAGCGATCACATTGAATACGTGGCAGGCGACTACGTGCGTCGGACGGCAATCACTCGACTTGAGGTAACGGACGAGCAACGCGACCTCCTCGAAGATACTATCTCCGAGTGGAAGCGCGGTTGCCAAATCGCCACGGACATGGCGTGGGGAGAGTGTAACACCAAAAGCGACGTACAGCCCCTCGCCTACGACGACGTGCGCGAACACACCGACCTTGGGAGTCAGCACGCGATTCTCGCCACCCACCAAGCCGCACAAGCCATCACCAGCTGTATCGAACGGAAGGCGAAGGGCAAGAAGGTGAGTAAGCCCACCTTCACCGCACCCACGGTGAAATACGACACCCGGACCATGACGCTGTTCGATGATGATACGGTGTCGCTCTCCACCACAGAGAGTCGCGTCCGGTGTCCGCTTGCCCTCCCCGACGCCGACGATGGCTACCAGCGACAGTACCTCGACTCCGACAAGTGGAGCGTCACAGAAAGTACGCTCACCGCCCGTGACGGCGACTACCTCTTGCATATCGGTTTCCGCCGGTACAAGAACGATACGGAGCGGAACACCGCCGAGGACGGGATGGTCCTCGGGGTTGACCTTGGTATCGAAAACCTCGCTGTCACCAGCACCGCCTTCTTCTTCAGCGGGCGGGAGTTGGCTCACGACCTCCGCGAGTTCGAGAAAGTACGCGCCGGACTCCAACAGACCGGGACGCGAAGCGCCCACCGGACGCTCGAACAGTCGAGTGGCCGGGAACTTCGCTACGTCCGCGACGTACTTCACCGAGCGTCGAACGCGATCGTAGACGAAGCACTCCGATATGAGTGCGACGTGATAGCGTTCGAGAACCTAACCCACATCCGCGACCGCACAGGTGCGTCGTGGGGGCACAAGTGGGCGTTCCGAACGCTGTACGAGCAAGTGGAGTATAAAGCCGAAGCGGAAGGTATCTCGGTAAAGCAAGTCGGGTCGGCGTACACGTCGAAGCGGTGCGCCGAGTGTGGCTTCACGGCAGACGAGAATCGCCCGACCCGCAACGACTTCCAGTGTGTGAAGTGCGAGTCGGAAGCGAACGCGGACTACAACGCGGCGAAGAACATCGGTATGCGGTACGTCCGTCGAGGCCAACAGTCGTCTCGGCGGACGGGCAACAGCCAACTTGCCCTAAAGCCTGGAACTGTGACGCCGAGCGGCGGATTCACCGCCCACCCGAAAGGGTTCGACGCCGAGTTCATGGACAAGCCCCACCCTCAAAACGCCGAAGGCGCTTAGGGTGGGGTAGTTGACCTGCGAATTCGTTCCCCGAAGTACATAAGTTGCCTGCGAATGAGGATCTGAGAAACTGTGACGAATTCTGACTCCACTGACATGGAAGCCGATGATTCTGTAGAAGACCTCTATGAGGACACTGTCACCATTCAATCCGACCCGTTTCGTTCGTTTGATTCTTTTCGTGGCTATACTGAGGAGAAACGACAACTCCACGAGACCGTCATTGAACCAGCTGGATACGATCGGTATGTAACAACATCCGTCCTTCTTCTCGGTGAGCATGCTGATTGTCAGACGACGACACTAGCGAAGGGGATCTCCGGTGAACTCAGTAATGAGTATTCTTTCTTCCATGTGAATTCATTTAGGAACGAGATTATGGGTGAAGAGAACAACATTGAGACAACACTAGACGCTGCTAGGGCTCATGAACCAAGTTTCGTTCTGTTGACTTGCCTTGATGAGCATGGATTCGGTGAGACTGAGTACGAATTGCTCCGAACCCAGGTAGAGTCAATTCATCAGAATCACGACCGAGTGACTGTCGTCTGTACTGCACAGAATCAAGACATCGATCTCACCGCCCACGATTCGATATTCGAAGTTATCATCGAAGTACCTGAACCTGGTGAAGCATTTCGTCGTGGGACGCTCAATACAGAGCTTGAACGAGCTGAGACTGCGGGAGTAATTGAATCGACACAACTCGATGAAGAAGCGCTATCTGAGCTCACTATAGGTGATCTCACGCTCCAGGAACTTCGAACTGTAATCAAGCGGACTGTTCAGCGGCGGCGACGCGCAAGTGGTGGGGAGACACCGACAATTACACCATCTCATATTCAGGATTCAATCAGTATTGTCGAGGCTGAGAAGCTCGAGGAGTCTCCAGGAATGACGCTCTTTGACCAAGATGACACTGATCAATTTGAACCCAAGATTCCGTCTGTGACGTTTGACGATATTGGTGGCCTCACAAGCGAAAAACAACGACTTCGAGAGGCGGTCACCAAACCAGTCGAGTATAGCGATACCTTCCGGAAAGCCGGCTACTCAGTCGGGCAAGGCATCTTGTTACATGGGCCACCGGGTAACGGCAAAACCATGCTCGCAAAGGCTGTCGCGAATGATTTATCGTACCATTTCCTTTCAGTGAAAGGCCCTGAACTAGAACAACCGCTCGTTGGCGTGTCTGAAGATCAACTGCGTGAGTTATTCCAGACTGCTCGCGAACACGCACCCAGTGTGATCTTCTTTGACGAATTCGACTCACTGGCACCGAGCAGGGAGACCGATACGCCAGTCTGGAAAGACGATCTAGTCAACACACTGCTCTCTGAGCTTGATGGATTAGAGCCACTTGCTGACGTCATCGTCATGGCTGCCACGAACCGCGTCGACGAACTTGATGACGCGGTACTTCGTTCAGGACGATTTGACACGTTCATCGAGATTCCTTCGCCATCGCTTGAAGAGCAGGTAGAGATATTTGCTGTCCATATTGACAATATTCCGACTGCGGAAGATGTTACTACTGAGTGGTTTGGTTCACTCCGCTTATCTGATCTTTCTGGTGCAGATATCATGGCAATTTGCCGCAAGGCTCTCGAATTTGCGGTTCGTGATTTCGATAGCGGTACTGCTCAACGACTCGTGGTGACTCGAGATAATATCCAAGCGGCGTTTGAGCGACTTCGGTCTGGATTCCATGACTCACAGTGGTCTCGTGGGTATCAGTAAATGCTTCGTGAGTAGCGAATATAACGTACTGAACGGGGATTACTACGTATTCAAGGGGGTAATACGGGTTCATATACAATGCCGTGAGAATATTGGCATTTGTGTGGGGATACGCATAACATATCTGTCGTCATCCCGAAACGTAATTTGGATTCTCATAATGGACTATCTCATTTCGGATCTTCACCTCGATCACGACAATATCATCGACTACTGCGATCGACCGTTTAGCTCGGTCGAAGAGATGAATGAGGCGCTGGTTGAGCACTGGAATGATAGTATTGACCCCGGTGATGAAGTGTTGTACGGTGGCGATTTGACGATTCGATCGTCAGCTGCGGCTCTACTGGACTGGCTCGATGAACTTAACGGCGAGATCGTTTTCCTCCTCGGAAATCACGACGGCACCGTCCTAAAACAGTTAGATCGAGTTCAGTTCGTTAAAGAGTTCCAATTCAAACACCGCGGGGTTCCGTTCCATGCTGTCCATGACCCCGCGGACGGACCTTCAAATCCCAAGGGATGGCTGCTCCATGGTCACCATCACAACAACTGGCCAGATCAATTCCCCTTCGTCGACCACGACACCCGCCGTGTCAATTTCTCGGTCGAATTGCTAGACTATCGGCCCTTGAAGACTGATAGACTGGTCGACTATCTGGCCTGCGGCGAACAATTCTCTAATCGAACCGCCGCTGAGCGTGTACTAGAAACCGACAACTAACCCGACCTCGAATCGATCTGTAGTATTGAGACCCCTCCGTTGAACTATCTTGAATTCCATCTTCGCATATGAATGTTGTTGAATCTCTCCGGGCCACTGACTCGCCCGTACTGGTCACTCATCGGCACGCCGACCGCGATACCCTTGGGAGTGCTATCGGATTACAAGAACTTCTTGGGCGAGGAACAATCTGTACTCCCGATGGTGTCGCACGTCCTGCACAGTCACTGCTTGAGACGTTCGATATCGATCCGGTCACCCGACCGGCAGAGGTGACGCATGACGCAATTGTAGTACTTGACGCACCGTCGGCTGAACGGATCGCGCCGGTCGATCCATCGTCACCGATCCTCGTCGATCATCACGAGCCGGATAACTTAGCCTCGAGAGCGACGGCGTCACTCATCGATACGGATGCCGGGGCGACAGCCGAACTTATTTTCCAACTTGCTGACGCCGCTGACTGGAAGCTGTCACCGGGGGCTGCACTTCCGCTGCTTGTTGGCCTCCTTGACGATACCGGGTTCATGATGGGGGCATCCCCTCGAAGCGTCACGACAGCGGTCGATCTCATCGGGGCACTTGATGATCGGCGCACCGATTTACCACAGTTGCTCGATCGGTCACGGGCGTCGGGTGAGCAGTCTGCTCGAGCACTCGGAACCCTGCGAGCGACTGGATACCGGGCTGGCGATTTCTTTGTCGCCGTGAGTCACGTTGGTGGCTACGAGACAGCCGCCGCACACGCCCTACGTGATGCCGGAATCGACTTGGCAGTTGTCTGCTCGGAGCAAGCCGACGGACTCCGGGTGACAGCGCGTGCCTCAGAGGCGTTTGTTGAGCGCAGAAGCCTTGGGGATGATATCTTACCGGTACTGGCCGAGAAGTTCGGTGGCGACGGTGGTGGGCACGCCGGCGCTGGCGTCGCAAAGCTCCACGAGGTGTCTATCGATGAGGTCGAAGCGTTCCTGATTGCCCATCTAGAGTCAGAATTGGGACTCACTTTTGTGACGGTAGCATGAGAACAATCACCGGACTCAGAGCCGGCGCTGAGACGGCCCTCCATCTTACTATACCTTGGATGCGCACGCACGTTATAATCGACATCCTGCTGTTCTAACTCCGCGACGTCGTGGACTTGGTAAAATCCACGGTCGAGGTAGACGTGTCGAATGGAGGCGTACTGTTTGGCTGTGTCGAGCAAGGAGCGAACGACGTCGCGCTTGGCGCGAAAGCCGGTGCATCCATCGGTACCACGCAAGCGTAAATCGGGTGCGTGGAGGGACGATGTATAGTGTTGCGAAGCAAAACGCTTTGTTCATTCCGGGATCCGGATACGTGGTTTCACGTGGTTAGTGTCGGTAGACCCGTCTCCACTCGTGGAGATCGATGGTATCAACGAACGCAGGAAGTCGGCGCTGAGACCGAAGAATTTCGAACAGTCGCTCTCGGACGCCATCGAACTGGTTGGTGATGGCGTCTGTTGAGAGATCTCGCAAGTGATACTGCAACGATTTTGCGAGTGAATCTCGAGCCGTAGCGATGATATCGACCTGCTCGTCATGATCAAGTTGGAGCGTTTTACAATCCGTATTTGCGAACTCCTGATCAAACGCAATCCGAGACTGGATTTCTGTGAACTCCTCTCTCGAACTTTCCACGCGGTTTTAGACCGAATTTGATCTCTGGAAATAGCACTATCGACGCAGCACGGCAGACCTGTTTCGCCTCAGCTGTCTGGACCATCCATTGACCAACACAGCCCAGCATGAAGAGCTCGGTCAGGTTCGGCAACTACTGTTTTTCGGAGAAAACATCAAAAATGAGTCACTACAACCCACCCAACAAAGACCAGTCTGTGATAGCGGTTCTAATTATTTCACGAATGGTCGTAGAACAACACTCATCGTTCGAAGAACGCTCTATTGGGCCAGGGGCAGCAGTAAATGGGGGAGGAGCTCGACAGAGAGCGCCGGAAAAGATAAGTGAACAAAGAATTAGTGCCATCTTATGAACCGTCGTCACTACTTGGCAACTATTGGGAGTATATCTTTAGCCGGGTGTGTGAATCAGATCGCTGGGCAATCTGACAGCAAGTGTTCATCGCCTCTTCTGAATAATCGAACTAGACCGTGTCCAGTACTTACACACCAGCCAACGAAACCTACTGTTGGACAAGCAACTGTCCTTGACGCATCAGAGAGTGAGCCTCCTCCAGAAAGACTAGGGAGTAGTGAAACACTATTCTATTTTTGGCGAGTAGGGCCTAATACACAGGTCTCAGTGCCTGAAGGCGCAGAATATGTGTCGGAAGGACCTCAATTCACGCACCGATTTAAAGAAGCGGGTCGGCACACAATTGAGGTGCTAATTACCCATGGGAATAATATCGTTTATAGTGATGACGCATTTCCAAATGTCGGCGTTGGTTATGAACATGAATCTGACGTAGCCCGTGCTAGTGAAATCGTTAATGTTCAGTCGTTACCGGAAGATCCAATTAATTTGGATGATTCGGCTGTGACTATTTCACTAAAAGCTGAGCGACAAGCTGTCTCTATTGATAATTCAGCGTACTTGACACTCAGTATCACGAATACAATTGGAGATGGTTCGCTTTCAGCACAACTGATACTTGAAGTTCCAACTGGATTAACAGTATCTGAAACCTCATTTAATCAAGGTGGAGGTCAGTACACATCCACCTTCAACATCGATCCCGGTGACACAGCCAATGAGCGAATAGCTGTCCGTGCTACTGAATCGGGCCCATATCAATTAACAGGGTACGTCGTTTACGAATTTGATGGAAGTGACGCTACTGAACAGACGCAGACTAGTGAAATTCAACTCCGATTCTATGAATAAACAAGCAGATTATCCTTGTTGGATGTCTCAGATCCGCGTTGAGAGAATATTAGAGGTCTTGAGACGGCAGTACGAATAACTAGTACGAGTAATGTTTTACGAGTAAGTTTTAAGTTGATAGAGTATCATGTCCAAACTGCGTCATGGCTTCCAACAAAACCCGCACGGCGGTCATACTCGCAGCCGTACTGATTGTGAGCAGCATTGGGCTGCCATTAATGGCTGGAACGACTGTTGCACAGGAGAATAATACGACTGCGACGGATGATTCGACGACGACGTCTCCGGCAGCCGAGACGTGTGAAAATCCCACCACTCCACAGATGGATCAGGCTCGCCTGTACGCGCCACAAAAGACGATCACCGCTGGAGAGGCAGGCCGTATTGATGGTGGGTTCCAGCTTTCCAATACTGTTGACTGTCCGGTTGAAGTTGCCGTAACCCTACGTGTTCCCTCGGGGATGTCAATCTCCGGCGGGAGCGACTGGGGGAGTGCTGGTGCTGGAATGGTAACGAGTTCGTTCACTATGCAGCCGGGAGCTGGCATCAGAGACCTTTCAGGAAACGTTTACAGTGAGGAAACTGGCCAGCTTCGTGTGACCGGTGACATCGAGTACTGGCCAGCTGGACACCCGGAGATGTCCCAAGAGATCGACGGACTGACGTTCAACTTTGACGTACAAGAACCCAACAGTCCGCCGAGTGTAGATGGCTCGAGTGGAAACACGTCAGATGGCGGTGACGGTGGTGATGAGGTGACCATCGACATCCCCGATATCGGTAACGACACCCTCATCCTGTTGCTCGTCGCTCTCGGTATGATTGGGATGATGTACGTCGCTCCGAAAGTGGGGGTTGACCTCCGGAAATAAGACTATGTCAGCTGTCCGTCCCGTCGGACGTTCGGTGAAGTCTCCGACGAGTCGGCTTTGCTGACGATCTTATATTACACAACAATGTTTGGAAACATATTTGGAGGTGATGACAACGAGGACGACGATCGATCCCGTGATGACGATGATTGGGAAGTCGACGTTTCCATCAACACTGGATTCACCAAGTCCGGTGGAAGCGGAGACGGTGGCTCAGCTAGCGGTTGGTTCCGAACTCACACCATCGATCTGAGTTCGGACGTAGACCAGCCGGCCGAGAGTGGTTCTGACTCGCCCGTAGAACCGACAACGCCGTCAACACCTGACGTTGATCCTGGCGGATCAGCGAAGTCTCACGACCGCGGAACGTTTGTTTTCCCGGCACACCGAGATTTCCTACAAAAGCTGGAGGCCCGTGGTCTCAACGGTGCCCATCAGCGTGTCGAGACCGTCTACGTGCTCGCTGGTTCGACATACACGACCCCTACTGACCTCTTCCGGCTTGATAATCCGGAATACTATGCGTCAGCAACTCGACGGAGCGTCACCTCGTACGGACGTAAGATGGCCCGGAAAGTCGCAAGCCTATATCCAGATGGGCAAGCACCAAAGCTACTCGCACGGTTCCACACCCATCCCAATGGATCGACGCGGCCCAGCGACACTGACAGAAGTAGCGCGGGAGAGATTGCTTCACAGTTTGCAGACGCTTTCGGCACCTCAGACTTTGAGTTCTTCCAAGGTATCCACGCCTACAAAGACCATAGTGGAAATCCTGGGCCGTCAGAACGCCACGAACCAGTTGCCCGAAGCAATAGCGCCTCGTGGCGGGGAGAACAGTACCGGCACGAACTTGCGCTGTACGGACCAGAGTTCCGTAACCCGCGGCGGGTGGTGATTGGTGATGACTGATACTCATCTCGACCCGCGTCTTGCCGAAGCGCTCAGCCAACTGGATGAGAGAGCGATTGAGGGGATCTCTGATCTCGCTGAGAACGATCCTGAGCTACTCCAAGAGCTGCTTGCCGACGCCGGCTACCTCCCGACAGCTAATGCTGAGTCGGTTTCCAAGCAAGGAGCGGAGGACCTATCTCCTCCACAGCGTCGACTCCATGAGGCGCTCACAGATATGGGATCGCCACGATCAACTGAAGAAATAATTGAGCTCCTACAGGAGGATCATCCTGATGTCATCGAAGAGTATCAGTCCGCAAAACATCGGCCATGGGTCTCGACGAAACTGAATGAGCTCGTGGATGCTGGTGTATTTGGGCGGTTTCGTGATGGCCGCACAGTCAGATATGTCCCATCAATAACCGAAGCGGTTCGCCACTGGGCTCTTCATAATAATCGGTTCGTTGAAGACCTAGAACGGAGCGAAGCACGCACGATTGCCGATGACACGGGAATGCCAACCTCTGCGGTTCGGGACGCGATCGAGCAGGTTACTCAAGAGAGTGATTCATAATGAACGATGATACCACACAACCAGGGAATTCCAACCCAACCGGTACATCAGTTGACGCTGATGACAACGACTCATCAGTTGGTAAAGAGACCGAACAAAACTCAGCCCCAAATGAGCGCTCAACAAACTCGACCGAGGTGGAAGTAACACCTGCGGCTGTAGCAGAACTTCATCGGCGGCTGCTTGCTGCTGACAGTGCGGTAACCGACGCTGAAACCCACCTCACTGCCGTCACAGAGCTGATGGGAGCAGAGGCGGCAACTGACACAAGCTCGAGATCTCCTAGTGTCAGTGCCGAACTCGACGCGGCAATTAACAAGCTCGAAGAGACCGCCGGACAGATCGATGAGGCACTAACTGGAGCACGGACACTTCGAGAATCGGCTGAAGCACAACCCTCTCGAATTGGTGACGCAGATGAGGAAGGAACGACTGATCAAACATCGATATTTGACGAAGAGGAATACGTTCGAAATACCTCTGATACGTGTTCAGATGAACATAGCATCTAATTGTGTTACTAACCACTATATTTGAGAGCATCAGAAATAGCAGATAAGGAACAAATTAATAACGTATAACCCGTAAAGTTTTATCAAATGTTGGAGGGGACAAACCACATCCGAGGGGCATTCGTGGTTTTTATTATAGGTTTGTGTGGCGTCTCGCTTTGTTTTGTCGCTCCAGCCACCGGAGCTCTAGATACAGCTGAAACAGGAGCCATCAATAGCGATGAAACCACCGTTGCGCAGTCAGAGTCCACGGAGTTTGTTGTTCAAACTGTCGCTGACTCCAGTGTTGTACAAGGAGACACATATGAGGTAGATGTTGAAGTAACAAACGAAGGAGACGCAGTTGGAACACAAACAATCACGTACGAAGTCGGTTCGATCTACCGTGAGACAGAGATGTATCTTGAACCAGGGGAAACAGATACCTGGTATCTCACTATTGACAGTGACCCGCTGTCGCCTGGTGAGTATCAACAGGATATCTCGAGTCCATCCAGTTCGGAAGACCTCCCGCTCCTTGTGAAGGCTGGCGAGCCGGATTTTCTCGTTGGTAATCTCCGTATCGAGAAGGATGGAGAAGCAGTATCACGAATTAAAAGAGGCGAATCCGCTGAAATTCACTACGCTATCCTTAACGATGGGGAAGGCCTTGGACAGCAGTATGCCAACTGTAATCTCGCTGGTGAAGACGTGGGTGGAGAATTCCTTGAATTGGAACCCTCTGAGATCAAAGATGACCGCTCCTGTTCGTTCGATACGGATGATCTTTCCCCTGGCACCTACGAGTATGGTGTCGAGACCGATGACGATTCGTGGTACAAAGAGGTGATTATTGAGAAACCACCTCAACCACCAACAATCACCTCGGCTTTCCCATCCGGTAATGTGAGGCTAAACGCAGCGACAGAGGATACAGAGGAGTTCAGTGTCGCTGCCTCTGATCCAGATTCGAGTCCTGAGTCACTCTCGACAGAATGGTTCATTGACGACGAAAGCTATGGCACAGCTAGCGAATTCACTGTCGACGCACACGACCTTTCAGCGGGTACACATACGGTGGAAGCGGTTGTTAATGATAATCAACCAGAAACAGAGGCAGCGAGTCGACAGTGGACAGTTGAGGTTGTTACACCACCCCGAATCGACAGTCAGTCCCCACAGACGGAGTCAATCGACATCAACCCTAATGAGTCGAAATCATTCGACGTAGCTGTCGAGGACGGTGATACCTCCACTTCGGATCTCGATATTTCGTGGGAAATTGACGGAGAGCGGGTAGGATCCGATATATCGTTCGATCTCAACGGAGAGACATTGAACTCTGGACAACATACTCTAAGTGTCACTGTTTCTGACGGAAGTGACCTCACTGATGACGCACACACTGAGTGGACAGTGGACGCACTTGCGCGCCCGACAATCCACGAGATGACACCAGACCGGTCGACAGTGACGCCAGGAGAATCAGTCACGTTCTCTATTGATTCGACTGATCCAAATGGTGAGGGAATTAACGATGTACGCTGGCAGATTGCTGGGAAGGAATCCACTGGGCAGTCTGTTCAGCACACGTTCTCTCAAGTCGGAACATTTGAAGTAACGGTTGAAGTCACAAACGAGGCTGGCCTCATGAGGACCGAGTCAACAGAGATGACTGTAGAGGCTGCGCCTCCAAATATAGAATCTGCGGGACCGCAACAACCTGTAGTTGAGATCGGGGAGGCAGTTGAGCTTACTGCGCAGGCTTCAGATCCAAAAGGGCGGTCGCTTTCCTTCGATTATCAGTGGAGCGCCGATACGGGGTCAACCGATGATCAACAGTCAACGACAATGTATTTTGATGAGGTTGGCCAACACAATATTACTCTGACAGTAGTTAATAAGTATGGTGCGAAGACAACACAGACGTATACTGTTCGTGTTGAGAACGATCGACCATCGGCAGCACGTCGAAGCCCAAGCGATCAGACCACGTCTGTCATATCTCAGAAGTCGGTCCGATTCGCGGCTCTCATAACAAACCGTGATTCGTCGCCAGCGACCGTACAATTCCAAGTTGATGGATCAACGCTGGATACACTGGAAATGACCGGAGACGAACAACTCATCAGTTTCCAACACACGTTCTCTGACCCTGGTGACAAAGAAGTTTCACTTTCGGTGGAGGATGAACACGGTGCCGAAAATCAGGTTACCTGGGATCTCACTGTGGAGAGTCGCCCACCACAGTTTCGTGACGTCTCACCCGGCGAAAGCCGCCTCTCAGTGATGTCTGGTGAGACACGCACATTCGATGTGTCCGCTGTTGATCCAGAGAGAGAAGGTGTGGAGTACCGCTGGTTCCAAAACAGTAGTACGGTCGGAACAGGGCCATCAATAACGCAGACATTTACCGAAGGTGGAACGTATGATCTCTCTGTAGAGGCGACTGATCCGCAGAGTAGCACAGCATCCCGATCGTGGTTGGTTAACGTCCGTAGTTTCCGTGAGAGCCCTACAGAGAGTACACACCTATCAAACATCCAAATAGATCCGGAGAGTGAGCAGGCGACAAAGACATTCCTCACTGCCTCGATGGAAAATCCATCGTCTAATGACCGGACGGTTATTGTAGAGTTCATTATCGATACACCTAGTGGTCTCGATGTCGTCCGTCAACGGGGGGTTGATGAGGCGAATAATGCCCAGATAACCGGGATCGGTCGGATTGAACCGGGCTCACAGCGATCAATGCGTGTTGGATTACGTATTTCTGATGAATCCATTATTGGTTCAGACGTACCGATCGACGTCACTATCCGGTACTACCCAGCTAGCCAGCCAGAGGATCTGACCTACGTCCGCCAGTCCAGCGAGGAAATAAACATCCGACATCCGGGGATTCTTTCTAGAATCTCATCATGGATGGATTCAGTCTTTGAAGGGTTCCTGTAGATGATCGAACACGCATCAATACCGGATTATTCGTTTCGTCTAGACTAATTAGTATGCTTAGTGGCTCCTCTACGCGACTCATCTTCGTTTGCGTGTTTACTGTCCTTGTCGCTATTACTGGAGTCGTAAGCGCAGTTCCACAAGCAACGGCGTCACCTACAGGTAGTTCTCCAATGACTACAACGAGTGGCGAGACATGTTCGGGAGACGTTCAGCAAAAGGCGAGTATCAGCCAGAGCTCGATCCACGCAGTCAACGATCAGATCACCACTAATCAACCAGCTTTGATTTCTGGTCAGATCGTAGCACCACAATCGAACCAGTGTGTGGTTGTGGTACAGATGATCCTAACGATCCCCACAGACATGTATGTCACTGGGACTGACGATGTAGGAAGTAGCGGACAAGGTAAACTAAGTTCGACATTCCGGGTGTCGCCGGGAGAGACCAAGTCGATGTCGGCTCAAGTGTACGCGAGTTCCCCTGGTACGCGTATTTTGATTGCCGACTTCCTTTATTATCCTGCGGGGCATCCTAATGCTGAACGTCGGCTATCCGGTTTCTCAATGGAGATTGAAGCAATCGAACCGAATACACCTGGGACGGATAATGGCGATACGCCGGTTCTCTCCCCGATCGATGAAGTCTTGATAGTGGGGATAGGTGGAGTGCTCATCTTCGGGATACTGCTCTGGCTACTTCGGTAGATCTTGGCTGAGCATTTTCATAAAAATGTAAATATTAATACTATTATAAATTGTACCGGTACAGCTAGTGTACACAGGACGCTCAAAAATGCGTATCCTAAGCGCACTTTATCAGTAAACTGCCCTATCGAAGCAACCACTGTAAGAACTAATCCTCCGATAGCAGTTAGAAATGACAAACCCAAACCGACTTCAAATGGCGTCGCGTCAATTAATCGGCTGAATTGAGCAAACCAAGTCCCGGCAAAACAAACGCTAATACTTCCAACAGCGACAGTTGCCAAAGCTGACATAAACGGATCATTATCGCCCCATTTCCTTACTCTATCAGCGTTCGGAGGCTGTAACAGCCATATTGCAATAATACCAGCAAACATGAATCCAGCAATAGTAGGTGTCCACCAGAGAAGGTCACGTGGTGGTGGATTCTGAGTTACGGAAATACTGGTACGTTCGCCACTACCTGAATTCTGGTTGTTTCCAATATAATAAACAACCTCTGTAGTAATTTGATATGTCCCAGGCTCATTCGGACTAATTACAACTCGAATTGATTCAGAGGAGCCAGGATCAACTGTTGTTACTGTTGAAAGTTGACTCCCAGACCCCCGTTCTGCTGTACTCCTTGTGATTGAAACGCCAGATGATGATTCTACAATAAGCTGGACTGTAACTGGCTCTGTATTCGTAACATAACTCGTTGCGCTAAGCATCAAAATGACTGGCTGGTCATGTTCTACTGTCCGTTGTTGCGCTTGTAACTGAATATTTACTTCTTCAGTATCTACGTCAATTATCGAGGTGTTTGTCTCTGTTTCTGTCTGGGTTGTAGACTGACCAATACCGACCCCCGCCATAACCGGTATAATAACTAAGAGTGCGATGAAAAGCAAGGTGACTCTATACTTATTCATCAGCTGTTAGTACAGTAGTCGTATAGCTTAGTACTTCGACTTTTTGTTCCTGTCTAATTAGGTCAGTTTGAGAAGTGGACAGTTTACTGGTTTTGATTTCAATACACCATTAAAACTGCCACCAAGACGCTAGCAGAGGCAAATATCGAATTTAGCATATGTGAGTAATTCCCTACTTAGAGCACAAAAGAGGGTCTACCTATATCGCTGTTGGACGGTTCCATCAAAAATTTCTCTTGACACATGGGCACAATATAATACCTTGCGGTCACGCTACTAACGACGAGCAAATAGATGCCACTAGAGTTGTAACTGTTGTAACGACAAAATTTATAATATATGAATAATAGAGTTCTGTCAAAGGAATGAATTCCCTTCGAAGGAAAGATGTCGGCGTTATCATCGTTTTGGTATTTGTAGTTTGTTCAATGGCTGGTGTTGGAGTGGGTGGAGTAATAGCTACGCCACCAGACAGTATTGAGAGTACGTCCAAGGGAACTACACTTACTGGGACAGACATACCACAGGCTACGCAGTCAGATGGATACGCGTCAATCGTCTCGGAAGATCCTGAACGTGGAACAACACTTGACAGCGGCCAAGACGTGACAATCCAATTTACCGTAGATTACGATATGGCCGGTAAAGATCCGGGATATATCTCCGTCTCGTGGGGTGAAGACCGGTACGAACAACCACACAAGGAGGTTAACATTGACCAGCAGTCGGGATCGAAAGAAATTACGATTACTCAATCGGCGAACTCTGGCTGGGATCAAGGAGTATTGAATATTGACGTGTGGCCAGAGTCTAACGATGATTTTAATGAAGCTGTCGACAGCGATACTATTGAATACGATATCGATGGCTCAGATGGTGGAGGAGGTGGTGGGGGAGGTAGCGGAGAATTACCATCTGCAGATATCGAGTGCGAAACAAATATTGAGGAGGGACAGGATTTCACTTGCTTCGGAGATGGATCTGAGGATCCGGATGGATATATTAATGAGTACGAGTGGGAATTTGATGACAACACAGAATACGGAGATTCTGCAGAATTTTACGCTTCTTCCGATGGGATTTGGACTGTCTACTTAACGGTAACTGACAATGATGGGAACACGGATACTTCCACAGAATCAATTGATATCTCCGAACAAAATGTTGCCCCCGAACCTGAGATCTCGTGTGATAGCTCCGTTACTCTCGGTAAGGAAGTTGCCTGTAGTGCGGCTGGAACATCGGATCCCAATGAAAACATCGATCAGTATGAGTGGGAATTCGGTGATGGAACGAGCGCAACTGGCGTGGAAGCCCGTCACACATATGATCAACTAGGAAGCTATACAGTCGAATTGACTGTTACAGATACTGAAGGCCTGTCAAGTGAAGTAACCGAACAGGTGAACGTTGAGCCCACAGCCCCAGAGATCCATGATATTCGTGCCGATCAAACGGTCATGGTAGGAGAAACAGTTGAACTGTCGGCAAGAGCTGGTGATCCTGGCGGATTAGAACCTCTCTCTTATTCGTGGACGTTCGGAGATGAGTCATCCAGTCAAGAGAGCTTTACTGTCCGGCCATCAGATGTGGGTACTATTTCAGGGGAGCTCATGGTCACAAACACAGACGATGTCTCTACTACCGAAACCTTCCAAATTGAAGTGGAGGACCAACCCCCAGAGATCACAAGACTCGAACTCGGCAGATCGAGTATCTCTGCAGGAGATAGCGTAGACTTGTCTACCGATGTTACGGATCCTGCTGGCCGCGATATTGAAATGACATACGAATGGAAGATCGGTGATGAGACATATCAAGGTGAGTCCGTTTCACCGACGCTGACCGAGGTTGGCTCACATGATATTACACTGACTATTACAAATGAGTACGGAACCACCGCGTCGGAAACCGAAACTATCCGTGTAGAGAACGTGCGTCCAGACCTCGATGTGTCGACTCGAAATACGATAGATGCCGGTTCATCTGAATCGTTCTCTGTGAACGTCAATGATCCTAGTTCAGGATCGACAACCGTAGTTATGTTCAGTAACGGAGAGGAGGTCGCAAGAGAGACTGTGACCCAGCAGAGCGAGACCATCCAATTAAGTCATTCATTCAATCCTGGAACGAAGTCGATCCGAATAGAAGCACGCGATGAGCACGGCGGGAGTGCGTCAGAGACGTTTGAAGTCAAGGTTGACGGTGAAGCACCTGAAATTGTATCCTATTCGCCTGAACAGCTTCAACAGGGAGTATCAACAGGTGACCAGATCGAATTCTCTGTCTCGGTCAACCATCCAGATGGTGCTGCGACGGACACGGGGTGGTTCGTTGACGGTGAGCGAGTCAAGCGGGACTCGACCACATTTAGCAAGACGTTTACTGAGCACAACTCCTCAGTTGTTGAAGTAGTCGTCACAGATGAATACGGAATTACAACGTCCCAGACGTGGCAAGTACAGGCAGACACATTTCGTGAATCACCGCGGATCGAAGATCATACAACAGCGGAACGGCTCAGTATTGAGGAAGGTATAGATATACTAACATTTTCTTTTAGAAACCCGGAAGCAAACGATCGGTCGGCCGTAGTGGAGATTCGGGCGGAGACTCCCGACGGTATCAGTGTTTCTGAGGCACAAAATTTGGACGAAATGGACGGAGCACAATCCGCTGTAGTTCGTGAAGTAGCACCTGGTTTTCAGGAGGATATGTCGCTTGGCATTACTGTGGACGACGAGTCACTTAGTGGCGAAGAAGTGAACTTCGAGTACGAAGTGCTCTATTATCCGGAGGACGCGCCGGAAACGTCTGTCCAGATTGAGAAAGAATCGATCGATCTGTACGTTGGCCAAGATGGTACCAATACAGAAAATAGCGTGTCGGGTGAGTCAAGTGATGACAGTGCTCCCGGATTTGGGTTCAGTTCCGGTATCATTGCTGTGGTTGCATTGATGATAGGAAGCAGACTACAACATATCAAAACAGATTAAAATCAATTTACAGCCGCTCTCGTAGCACTCTTGACACACCTATGAACCGCTAAGGAGACGTGTCCCGGTTTGTGTAGGTAGTCTACACTCCTCTACCCGGCTAATCACGCGGTTGATATCGTACTCTACTCGTCGGAGGTCGACTTCATCAGCAACAGTATCGAGAACCGCATATGCCGCTCGCTTGTCACGGTCTCGTGGCTGGCCGACGCTTCCTGGATTAACGATGAGGCGACCGTCGATCGTGGCTTTATGCTGGATATGTGTATGGCCGAGCACGATCCCTGTGTAGTCATCTAGATAGGATCGCATCTTTGGGAACTGTGCCGGACGTACGTACGACCCGAGCTTGTTCGGATCCGGATGGCTATGGACTAACCGGTACGCTCCCTCCGCGAACTCCGTCCGTTGTGGGAGGTCAGCAAGCCACTCTCGCTGCGCTTCGCTCAACTCTTCTCGGGCGAGTTCAAGCCCAGCATGTGCCATCTCGTTATGCCCATAACGATGTGGTGTCTCGACGTCGCGGTCGTGGTTGCCCTGTACGATGAGTGAACTAACGGCTCGAACACGCTTGAGACACTCACGTGGCCAAGGATTGTATCCGACGACATCGCCCGCACAGACGATCTCATCGACAGACGGCATGTCATCTAGTACGGCTTCAAGGGCTGGCAGGTTCGCGTGGATATCTGAGATTAAGCCAATTCGCATAGTGGGTACCTCACGGTATCAAGCTGGTTTGCTAGTCCTTCGAGTTCGTCTACTGTATGTATCTCAACGATGTCTCCAGCGGAAAAGTGTGGGGTGGCGTGGGATCTGGAGAGCACATTTAACATAGATCTGCTGAATGGAGCCCCACCATTAGCCATGTCGGCTACTTGAGAGTGGCAACACCTACGTCTCCCAGTGAGATCGGATCTGATCGGAATTTGTTAACCAACAATCTATCGAATCTTCTACTACTGTTGGTTAATATTCAGCTGGCCTGTGTTGGGACCATATCTCTCTGACGGAACGTTTGCTAGCTGGACAAATACACCAGCGTCAATATATCTCACACAGACTGCGTGGATCGCGATAGAAATATCTGGGACACTTCGAACATAATATTCATCGGCTGTTGAGCAACGAGATAGGTGGAAGATCGAAGATTGCTGGATGATCAGGCGACTTTCCCGCTACGCACGAAGAAAAGTGCTAAGATTGAGAGGAAATACTGAAAATGATACCTCCGAAGAAACTACCAAGATGTCGTTCTCCGACCACAACCCACGAAGAGATGACCAAAATAGGAGAGCATGGATGGAGAGCCTCATAGTCGTGAAGTTGGACAGTAGCAATGAGTGAGAAAGTAATTGAGAAGTACGCGAATGGCTGCCGGATTGTTCATGAAGAACGGATGCACCCGGACTTGTATCACTTCGAGCGACCGGGCCGGAGGATCAAGTCTTTCAAAAACCTCGGTAAAGCCCGTCTGTACGCCGCTATCTACGTATTAACGGGTGGCTTCGATGAGAAAAACACTGGTGAACGTGGTGTCCCGCCAACTGTTGCACGGGCCGACGAGAATATTCGGATGGCGTATCTTACAGCATTAATGTCCCCGACGTATGCCGCTCGCGCGTTCGAGATTGATGTTGACTGTACTCTTGAGAAGGTACAGCAGGTTTGTGATCGAGCGGAAGAACAACTCTCCGAGGAAACCGATGAAGAGTAGGCACGATGGAAGCACCACGTGATCCGTTTTATTCGGGTTGAAATGCGACCCACAGGAACAGCTCACCCATTGCAGGATCTTCGGTTATCTAGAAGTTCATGGGCTGTAGCTTGAAGCGACGCATTGGCCTCTGCCACGTTGATAGGCTTGTTCGACCCCGCGTCGGCGAGGCTGAACTCGGCGAGCACGTGTGGGAACCCCGTTGAAGCCCGCAGTCACTTGATCATGGCCGAGTCCCAATCGATTCTGGCAAGGCTCTGTCGATATATGAACTAAGAACGCTCTTTCCAGAGTTCCTCCAAGTCCTTGGTAAATCGAATATACTCTCGTTCCACCCGCTTGAAGCCGGTATCTTCCCACTTGATCGGTTGGGGATCCTTCCCGCGGAGACCGCCATTGTAGTGGATAGCTTCCTCCTGTGGCTCGGTGTAAGCCAGGCCTTTCTCTTCGAGGCTTTCAAGGACTTCACCCAATGTGAAGTCTCGGGGAAACCCCAGTAGAGGAGCAGCAGGCATTCCCTCTTCGATCATGAAGGTGAAGGTGTCTTGGTCCAGTGCAACCTCTCCAGCCTCCAGAACAAGTTCGATGAAGGTCTCTTCTGACTCGGTAAGTTCGGGTTGTGTCACGATACGAAACTATCTTTATCGGCCTCATGGCGCGTGACGAACAGTAGCGAGTCCGCTATCGTGAGTGCGATGATACTGCCCATGGGGTCTGTTGATCAGAGGTATTTGGAGCCATTCAGAACGAAAATCACTCGTCGTCTATTTCGTTGAGTCGATCTAGGACTGCGTCGTCAAGAGTTTTTTTTAAGACCGACGAACCCTCTAAGAGCCGCCTCATCGTACTGGCCAGACGGTCGTCGAGTTGCTGTCGCCCGGATGGAAACGCGTCAGCTGCCGTCTCCAAACACTGACGGCGGAGGCTGGGCTCTTTGACCCCTAGTGCGCCCAGCAGCATCGCGGCTGTCCGAGCCCGCAGTCCACGTGGTTTGGCAAGCTCCTGTCTCGCCCACTGGTACAGCCAGTCGTCAGTCAGGTTACCGATGGGTGAGTGCTTAGCCAAGGCCTCGACAGTACTTCTGCGGACCCAACCACTCGGGTCGACTGTCTGACCCAAGAGATGGGCGGTCAGTTCGTCGGGTGGACAGTAACCCAATCCGGTCAGCTGTGAGAGTGCCTCGACAGCTGCGACCCGGACTTCCGAGTCTCTGGCACTGAGGCCCTCGACAACGGCATCAACGTACCGTGGGCGTTCGGTAGTGCTACCCACCACAGTGCCATCGGCTGCCTTGGCCAGAAGCGGAATCACAGCGACTCGTCTGGCAGCTAATGCCGGAGACTGGTCGTGCTCAGCGCTGAGCCACTCATTCACAATCTCTGTAAGTTCCTCCTGAGACAATGACTCCAAGAGGCCTGGGCCGATGTCTTGGACTGCGTCGTCAGAGGCGTTCTGAAGGAATGACTTGACACCTTCGGTGGTAAGGACATCCGCAGTCTCAAGCGGATCCGGTGGATCAAGGACCCCACGATATGCCCTGAGACCTCCGTGAGCAGCGAGCGAGACTGCGATCTTATAGACGGTGAGACGGTTAACCGGTGGAGTGGCTTCGGGTGTGACTGGGCCGACCGTTCGACCGTCGTCTCTCGACGGGATGCCGGCGAAAGAATCACTTGTTAACACCATATCAAGGTAGCCACTGAGGTCGTCGGCAAGAGAGCCGTGCTCGACGACCAAACGGTCAAATGCGGCCAATAGGTGGTAAGCCACAAGGGCATCACCCTCGCCATCCGCCAAGCGGTCCACACCGTCGGCGATCGTCTCGCGGAGGATGTCTGGTGAGCTCTGTGCAAGCGTTCTGAGTGCTTGGCCCGCAGCGTGGCGTTCCGAGTAGGGCTCATTACTCACCAGACGATCGAGCAAGACAGAAGCGATTCGCATAGGTGCGGGCCACTCATCAAGATCCGTAGCGACTAGGACCTGAATGAGAATGCCTCTGGTGGCTTCATCCGTAACGAGTCGGTCAGCGAGGAAGCTCGGATCCGGCTTAGTCATCCCTGCCCATGTGGCATGTAGCAGAATGCGAGCGGCGGTTTGCCTGACGATCCGCCACCGGTCTGTTAGATGATCCATGACTGTCGATCCGACCGTGGCCCAGTCGATGGCCCCTCGATCAATCCCCCGCTGGATCGCTTCAAGACCAGCAAGCGTGGTCTCCGGGTCACCGTGTCTCACTGCTTGGACGAGCTTGTCCTGTCGCTCGATTAAATTGCCTTGGCCAAGTGCCTCTGTCCCATCAAAAATCGAGGTTCCGTTGCTTTCGATGTCAGTAGCGGGAGACTGTAACCGATATGCTGATCTCACCTCCAAGTCCGCCGGAGCAGGACTCCGACTATCTGTTTCTCGGAGCTTGGTAGCCAGATCTCTAATCTCAGCGTCCGGGTGTGCCTTGAGCGCCGAAAGTGCCGATTGATATCCAGTAGTCGGTTGATATCCGTCTGTGAGATAGCCATCGTCAGGCTTCTCGGAAGTCAGGCACCGCAGTGCGAGCCGGAGATTGTCTCCGGTTAGGAACCAGAGCACACGTTCTTGACGGAGTACCGAGGCCAGGCTAGAGCTATTCGCCATTTGGGTTGGGGTCAGCACTAACTCTAGCCCGGCCCTTGCTGCGGGATCCGACGTGACCGTCACGCGTTGAAGTATTCTGTCGAGGGGAGGCTGTTGGACTCTAGGAGCCACGCTGAGCCGTTCGAGGGCATCGAAGAGCGCGCCCGGTTCGCGAGTGACCAACGGCTCGGTAACCGGCGACGGCAGCGATCCGGTGGCCGCACAGATGACTCCTACGGTGGTCCCGAACGTATCGAGGTCACCGCGTACACGAAGTGACCGGAGCCGCTCGATAGCCTGCCTGTGAGTTGATTCACCAGGAGAGAGGATCAAGAGAGTCGCCGCCAGCCAGGTCTCGACAGCTGGATCGTCGTTTACCGACTCCAGCATGGTGGCAAGTTCTTCGACCTCCGAGAGGTCTCGTGGTGGTGCGGCCAAGAATGCCGTGGCAACGACCCGCGCCACGATCCCACTTTGCTCGTCGTCGGCTGTCTGGAGGGTTTCAATCAACTTCTTCCGGGCGCACTCGGCAACCCGTGGGTGATCAAGTAAGATTGCCTCAAGTGCCTGGAAAGCAGCCGAATCAGTCCAATAGGGTGTCTCTTCGTCGATGATGTCGATCATCGCGCTTTCGACGATGGTTGCAAACACTGACGGGTCGATGGTCTCAAGCGACGGGACGACATCCAAGCTCTCTTCGCGAAGGTCGTCGACGCCGAACGTCTCGGGCGAGCAGTACGCTGTCTCCAGAACTTCACTGACAGACACCGAGGCGTGGCGGAGCGAGGACTCGGCGGTAGCGATAATATCGAACAGTTGATCGTGATCGGAGTCCGCGGTCTCTAGGCACACCACGATGGCTTTGGCCAGGCGCTCGTCCGTGCGGCCGGATTGGTCCAGCAGTCGGGCAGCAAACCCGAGCAAATCAATGAAGGCGTCTCTGTCGACCGACCAGTCTTTGTCGGATTCACGCACCACGTCCAGACTATCATCGGACTCGGTCAGAGCCTTAGCAGCACCTATTCGGTCGGCTCGACTGAGCAACCCATCAGTGGCGAGTTCCATAGCCCCTGGTGGAAGGCTGTCCAAATCGATCGTCTTCGGAATGTCCGCGATCACGTCACGTATTCCTCCAGCACCAGTCAGGTAGCGACCAACCAGCGTTCCCCAGACGTCGATGGCGCTGAAGGACTCGGACTCAGTAGATTGTTCTCGCCCAAGGAGTTCGGACAGTAGTGTGCTTAGGGCCGCGATGGTCCGCTGACAGACGAGCCTCTCGTCATCCCCGACAAGTTGCTTAAGCCAGGTGAACGCTTGAGATAGGAACGTGGTGGGGGCACCGGGAATCGAGCGCTGTATCAACGAGGCGGCAGCCTCCCTGTCGAGCGAGGACTCAGCGGTTACGAGTGCCTGAATCACGTCAATATGTGACCGGAGCCATGCCGGTGACTCACGGCCCAAGATGATCGCCGCGTCCTGGGCTGCTCTGGCGACAGCCGGATCTTCGACTTGGAGTGCGTCGATGATCACTCCTCTGTGTGGAGCGATGATCTCAGGTGCGGCCTGACCTGGTGCGGTCGTCTCCTCGTTGACCAGTCTCTTCGTTAGGGTCGGCCGATTACTCAAGAACAGATCGTCGATGTCGTCGGCATCTAAGGCATGCCGTCGGAATGCCTCGGACGGTCGCCCACCGATAGTGGCGAGCGTACAGAATGCGTGCGCCCTGGTCTTCGGCTGCCCATCGGCGGCCACCGAAGCGACAACCGAGACAGCCTCCGAGGGCAATACACCCGGACGGATTCGGCTGATCGTGGACAGCTGGTCCAGCGCCTGACGTCGCTCTTCACCGGACTCGTCTTCGATCGTCCAGACTGCATCCGCGATAGCCGGCCGAACTATCGCCGGCTCGATGTCCCAGCACCTAGCGAGAGCCCACAGGCAACGACATTCAACCACCGATCCAGTTCCGGCCAGCTCCAACAACATGGGTACGGCGCCTTGGAACAGCCCAGGGGCTTTCTCTACGGCGGCGACAAGCACCGTCGTGGCCGCGACTTGGCGTCGATCGATGCCGTCGTCGTCGATCAGACTGCTAGAGTCTTCGTATCCGTCTGTCTCAGCAAGGACATCGAACAGGGGTTGTATACAGTCAGCGAGCGCTCGCGGACGTTCGCGCGCGATCGGTAGGAGGAGTTCGATCTCACGGGTCGTCAGTGGCGGGCCAGATT
>ENA-ORCR01000076-ORCR01000076.1-marine-metagenome-genome-assembly--contig:-NODE-76-length-122742-cov-7.259691_pt1 | contig 122742 bp, 114 predicted proteins | sample MGYA00237782_ERZ508514 | MGnify/ENA primary metagenome ERZ508514 (study PRJEB26185, sample SAMN06268960) | marine metagenome | isolation source: Eden Landing Ponds, San Francisco, CA, USA | place...
AACTTCTTCGACGGCTCCGTCGAAGGCGGAACCCTGCGGGCCGACGGCTTCGACTACGACCTGACCGAGCGGATGCAACGCTCGGTCAACGGGCGAACCGACGTCGTTCTCGGGGCTCGACCCGAGGACATCTCGCTTCACGACGACGCGGCGTCGAGCCACGAGTTCGAGGCCGTCATCGACGTCGTCGAACCGATGGGGAGCATCTCGTACGTCTACCTCAAAGCAGTCAATCAGGAGCGCGAGGAGACGTTCATCGTCGAGACGGACGGCCAACGGCCGCTCACCGAGGGCGAGCACGTCTACGTCGAGATCCCCGACGAGGACATCCACCTGTTCGACGCTGAATCCGGTGAGACCATCCATCAGCGACGGCTCGACGAGCAGGCGGAGGTCGCGCTCGAAGAGCGGATGCAGACCGTCAGCGGGTCGTCGGACTGAACCGTCCGAAAGCGGCTTGTTTCCGTTTCGCCGTGTCGGCAGGGCCGATGAACGTCTCGTCTATCGGGTAGTTCGAGACTCGTCTGCACTCCACACTGACCCGTGGGGTTCGATCAGCGTACTCGGCCGACGTGTGCTGATCGCGCCGTGTACCGGACTGCTCGAGCGTCCGTCGGTATCTTTATATTCGATGGTGAGGATATTTTACACGATCTCTGTATGAAAAGCGCAGTGCTTACTGACGAGCGAACGGTGAGCGTCATGGATAGAGAGCGCCCGACACCCGGTGACGAGGACGTGATCGTGGAGGTCGGGGCCTGTGGCGTGTGCATGACCGACTATCACCTGTACCACGGGACCTTCCCGGCGGAGTTTCCAGTGGTCCCCGGTCACGAGAGTGCGGGCGAGGTAGTTGCCACCGGTGACGCGGTGACGAGTTTCGAACCGGGCGATAGGGTCGCGATCTTCCCGGGGATTCCCTGTGGCGAATGCGACTTCTGTAACGACGGGAGACAGAACCTCTGTGAGAACACGGTCTCGATGGGAGGCGCGGGCGACGAGATCCTCGACGGTGCGTTCGCGGAGTACATCCGCGCACCCGCCCAGTGTCTGCAGGACATCGGCGACCTCTCGTATTCCGTGGCCGCCTTCGCGGAGCCGCTCGCCTGTTGCATCAACGGCGTCGACCGGGCGGGCGTAGAGAGCGGTGACACCGTCGTAATCGTGGGCGCCGGACCGATCGGATTGCTGCTGCTCCAGGCGTTTCGGACGAGCGGAGCGGGTCGGATCATCGTTTCAGAACCGATCGAGCGGCGCCGAGAGATCGCGACTGACCTCGGTGCCGATCACGTCGTCGATCCAACGGAGCGAGCGCTGGAGGAGCAGGTCGACGAACTGGTCGACCGGGTCGACATCGCCGTCGAGGCCGTCGGGCTTCCGGCGACGATCGAAGACGCACATTCGATCACCGCCCCCGGCGGGACGACGGTCGTATTCGGCGTCCCGCCGCAGAACGAGACGATCGAACTCGATCCGTTCGACATCTACTACCACGAACTCGAGGTCGTCGGCGTGTTCGCGCTCACGCACAACACCTTTTCACGCGCCGTGACCCTGTTGCAGGGCGGCCGGATCGAGACGGAAGCGCTCATCACGGACGAGTTCGACCTCGACGGGCTCCAGACCGCGTTCGATCAGATGGAGAACAACGAGGGGCTGAAGAAGATGATCTACCCGAACGAGGCGTAGCGGCGGAGTCGTATTTCGGGGCGAATCGCTGGGAAGGACAGTCAGAACGGCTCCGACGACAGGCAGAGACACGACAACGTTCGATTCGTGAGACGGGTGGCTCACGCATCCCGGTGAGCACAATACTTATTTTTTCGTGGACAGTCGGTTCTATCATGTTCGATTCAAAGAGAGTCATCGAACTGTCCAACCCGATCCGCGAGAACATCCCCGTATGGCCGAGCTTTCCACCGGTCGAGGTCGAACAGACGTCCATCGCCGCACGGGACGGATTCACGATGGAACGCTTCGAGATGCGGAGTCACACGGCGACCCACATCGACGCCCCGGCCCATTTCATCCCCGAGGGCAAGACCGTGGACGACTTCTCCATCGAGCGGTTCATGGGCGAGGGCGTCGTCGTCGACCTGACGCCGAAAGAGCCCGAGGAGGCGATTACCCGTGCCGACATCGAGGCCTACGAGGCGGACATCCAGTCCGGTGACGTCCTCATGCTCCACACCGGCTGGGACGAGTACTACGGGCAGACGCCCGAGTACCTCTTCGAGTTCCCGTATCTGACCGGTGAGGCGGCGGAGTACGTCGCCTCGCTCGACCCGAAGGCGGTCGGGACAGAGGGGGCGAGCGTCGGCGGCTGGTACGACGAGGTGCCCGCCCACGGCCCGTCGACCGACGTTCACCCGTCGGAGTCACACCTCCCGCTGCTCGAGAACGACGTCATCCCCATCGAGGAGTTGCGGAATCTCGATCAGGTCCTCGACGGTGCGGAGAGCCGACGCGCGGACTTCTTCTTCCCGCCGCTCAACGTTCAGGGGACCGGTGGGTGTTCGGTCCGTGCCTTCGCGCTCGTGTAGGTCGTCGCGTGCGGTTCGGCGACGGTGCCGTGTTGCAGAACAGGCCGAGTCTACTGAACGAGTCTGACGGCCGTCGACACCGCGTCGATCATGCTCTGTTCGGAGGCGACCCCCTCCCCGGCGATGTCGAACGCGGTGCCGTGGTCGACGCTCGTCCGGATTATCGGGAGTCCGATGGTGACGTTGACGCCGCTCACCGCGTCGCCGTCGCCGGTGAACCCGAGCATCTTGATGGGGATGTGGCCCTGGTCGTGGTACATGGAGACGACGCAGTCGAACTCGCCCGACGCGGCCCGGACGTAGACCGTGTCCGGCGGGAGCGGCCCGGTCACGTCGACGCCCGTCTCGGCGACGCGCTCGACGGCCGGTTCGATAGTCTCCGCCTCCTCGTCGCCGAGGAGGCCGCCGTCGCTCGCGTGGGGGTTCAGCCCCGCGACGGCGACCGACGGGTCGTCGATGCCGAGGTCACGAAGCGCCTCGTCCGTCACGGCGATGGTCGAGGCGACGTCGTCGACGTCGAGGTCACAGGCCTCGCGCAACGGGATGTGCGTGCTGACGTGCGTCACCGTCAGGTCGTCCTCGATGAGCATCATCGAGTAGTCGTCGGTGCCGGTGTAGTCCGCAAGCATCCCGGTGTGACCCGCGTACTCGCTCCCCGCCATCCGGGTCGCCTGCTTGTTGATGGGCGCGGTGGTTATCGCGTCTATCTCGCCGGCCTGTGCCAGTTCGATCGCCCGCTCGACGTATTCGAGGCTCGCTTCGCCGTTCGCTTGCGAGAGCTCGCCGTACTCGTGGTTGGCGACGTTGTCGAGGTCGATAACCGGGAGCACCGCGGGGTCGGCGGCCGCCTCGGTCAGCGAGTCGACGCGGCGGACGGTCAGACCGGGCGCGAACCGGTCTGCCGCGTCCTCCAGAACGGACGCGTCGCCGATGACGACGACGGTCGCCGCCTCGACGAGTCTCGGATACGACTTGACGATGACTTCGCTTCCGATGCCCGCGGGGTCACCCATAGTGACGCCTACGGTAGGGGCTCGATCACTCATCACGAAGACCCAGACGACCGAGGGACTTAATTATTGCCTGCCGGTCGCCGAACCCGCCGGCCTTCGTGACGACCGCGGCCCCGTCGGCGACGCCCCCTTCGACGGTCGCGAGGGGAATCCCCGGAGCGACGCCGTCGCCGGCCATCCGGAGCGCCGTCGCGTCGAGGGCGTCGAGGACCGCCCGAGCGGTCTCCCCACCGGTCAGGAAGAGATTCGACGGGCGGCCGTCGCCGACGACCGTCGCGGCACCGTGCGCAAGCGCGTCGGTCACTCGACGGCGGACGGTGGACCCGTCGACGCCCGCTCGCCCACCGGCCGCCATCGCCCGGTCGACGTCACTGGGAGCGTCGGCGCTGTGGAGTAGCACGGCCCCGTGTTCGTCGAGAACAGCGGCGCTACGAGCCGCCAGGTCGTCCCCTGCCGCAGACGGGTCGGAGACGGCGGTCTCGAGGTCGAGCTGTCGCCGCAAGTCGTCCGACACCGCCTCGAGCTGTTCGAGCGTCTCCGGCGCGACGCTCCCCGAGACGCCCACGACCGACCGGGTCAGGTCGACGTCGATTCCGGTTCCAGACGGCGTTCCCGGGACGCCGACGTACCGTGCGAGCCCGCCGCTTCCGACGTACAGACATCGTTCGGCGAGTTCGTCGGCCGCCGTGGCGATGGTCGCGAGGTGACTGTCCGTGACGGCGTCGCAGGTGACGATGACCGGCCCGGCCGCCGAGGATAGCGACTCCAGCGCGTCACGCACGGCGGCGTTACCGCGCGCGACGGTCCCGATGCCGAGGTGTTCGACGGGATAGTCGCTCGACGCGAAGACCTCCGGGAGCGAGTCGTGCGTCGGCGGGCGCTCGTCGTCCTGGCCGGGCGGCGACTCGGTGACCGGCCGACCGTCGACGAGGTGATACCCGCTGGCCGTCACCCGCCCGTTGCCCGGAAACGCCGGTGCGACGACGACGAGCGCGGGGTCGACCGCCCGCGTCGCGGCGTCCACCTCGACGCGGACGTTCCCGCGCAGGGTCGAATCGACCTTCTTGAACACGACCGACCCATCGGCGTCCCCGAGAACCGCTCGAACACGGTCGGCGGCGACAGCGGGGTCTGCGTAGCGGGAGTCGGTGTTGTGTACGGTGACGTCTCCCCCGACCGCCGCGTCGGTCTGTGGGGAGAGTACGACCCGGGTGTCGTACTCGCGAGCCGCGAACTCGTGGCCCGCGTCACAGCTCCCGGTCAGGTCGTCTGCGACGACGAGACAGCGTGTCATCGAAGACCCTCCCGGCAGTTCTCACAAGGCGGACGCTGGGCTGGCCTGAGGCAGTCCATAGCTCGTATCCCGGCGTGCTCCGTAAAGAAACATTCGCACGGTCACCGACGCACAGGTGGGAGGGACAACACATAAGTTTCGGTTGCGTAATACTATGGTATCCATGGAGTTCGAGTTTCCAGACCGTGACCGGTTGGAGGCGGCCACCGACGCCGAACTGTCCGACCTGCCCCGCGCCTACCGTGTCAGTTGCGACCGGGACCATCCGACCGTTTCGGATGTCACGGCGGCTTCCGTCGACGCGGTGAACGACGTCCCCGAACTCGACGAACTGGAACCGGGGAGCACCGTCGGAATCACCGCCGGGAGCAGAGGTATCGACGTCCTCCCCGAGGTGCTCGAAGCCATCGTGTCGGAACTGCAGTCGCGTGGCCTCGAACCGTTCGTCTTCCCCGCGATGGGCAGCCACGGCGGCGCGACCCCAGAGGGCCAGCGCGAGACGCTCGCGACGCTCGGTATCACCCCCGACCGGCTGGGCTGTGAGATCCGCTCCTCGCTTGACGTCGAACGGGTGGGAACCGACTCGACCGGTCGGCACGTCTACGCGGCCGACGACGCGCTCGAGGCCGACGCGGTCCTGCTCGTCAACCGAATCAAGCTTCACACCGATTTCCAGGGCGACGTCGAGAGCGGCCTCTGTAAGATGGCCGTCGTCGGCCTGGGCAAACAGCGCGGGGCCGACAACATGCACAACGCCGCACTCGACCGCGGATTCCACGAGGTCATCCCGGAGTGGGCCGGCATCCTCGTCGAGGAGACGCCTATCGTCGGCGGCGTGGGCATCATCGAGAACGCCGCGGAACAGGCCGCCGAAATCCACGGCCTCCCCGCGGCGGACCTCGTGGAGAAGGAGCCGGAACTGCTGGAGCGCTCGAAGGACTTCTTCCCCGAACTCCCGGTCGACGACCTCGACTTGCTCGTCGTCGACGCGATGGGCAAGGAGATCAGCGGGACCGGACTCGACACGAACGTCATCGGTCGGGTCCGGTTCCACAACCAGGCGGAGGTCGACGAGCCGTCTCTGACCAGGGTCTACGTTCGGTCGCTGACACCGGCGTCCCACGGCAACGCCCTCGGGATGGGTCTCGCCGACCTCGTCCACAGCGACCTCGCGTCGGCCGTCGACTTCGAGGACACGTACGTCAACATCGTGACCAGCGGCGAACCGAACCGGGCCAAACTGCCGTTCGTCGTCCCGAGCGACGCGACGGCGTTCGTGCTCTCGGCGTCGATGACCGGCGTCGCCAGCGCGAGCGACCTCCGAATCGCCCGCATCGAGAACACGATGGAACCCGGAGAGCTGTGGGTGTCCGAACCCGTCGCCGCGGAACTCGCCGACCGAGACGACGTCACCGTCCACGAAGACGGGCCGTGGCGGTTCGACGAGCACGGCGACCTCGCGATGTCCTGGGACTGAGCTCTCATCGTCTTCACCGGCGGTGGGAGACCGGAGTTCGAGCGTGGGTCGGTGTGCTACTCGAACTGTTCGTCGTAGGTCGTGACGGCCGAGACGACGGCGTCGTACGACGGCGTCTCTCCCGTCCGAACGAACTCACGGGCGAGCGCGTTGCCGAGCACGACCGCGGCTTCTTCCGGCACTCCCTCGACGAGACCGAGTGACAATCCCGCGTTGAAATGGTCGCCAGCGCTTGTGGTCAGCTCCGGCGACTCGACCGGAGCGACGCTCACGCTCGTCGTTCCATCGTCGCTCACGACGACGGACTCGTCCACGCTGTGGCCGACGAACCGGGCGACATCGAGAGAGTCGAACGCGACGCGGGCGTCCGCTACGAGGTCGTCGCTCGTGTGTGCACCGAGTACGGCCGCGAGTTCCTTCGTCTCGTACCGGTTCGCCGACACGGTCACCTCGACCTCGTCGGCGAGGCGGCGCGTCGCCGAGACGATCGCCTCCAGTATCTCGGGGTCGAGTTCCCGGATGTTCGCCGGGTCGAGCAGGACGTGCTCCGGCGGGTCTGTCAGTTCCGGGAAGACCGTCTCGCGGAGGCCGTCGAGAATCCCCGCCATCCCGGGCATCACCGCCCAGTAGCCGATGCCGAGGAGCTTCGCCCCCTCGAGTTCGTCGACGAGCGTTTCGACTCCGACCCGTGACGTGATCGCCTCCCAGTCAAGCGTCGCGGCACCGCCGTTCTCCATCAGCATGAGCTTCCCGTCGTCGAATTCGATCGCGTCGGTGATTCCCGGGTCGCCCAGCGAATACAGGGTGCAGGCCTCGAACTCCCGTTCGAAAATCTCCCGCACCGGCTCGCCGCACATGCCTACGAGCGTCGGTTCGAACCCGAGCGTCTGGTACGCGCGAGACAGGTGGCTAACGTGCCCGCCGGTCCGCTGGCCGTGGCGCTCCCACGATATCGAAAGCGAGCTGTCGGCGGCGGCCGACGTCACGATCTCCTCGCCGAACTCGCGCAGCGTCGTGATGCGGTCGCTGTCTGGCGCGCCCGCGTTCGTCCCCGCCCGCCGGACGTTGTCGACGTACCCGTCGAAGCCGAACACCACGTCCCCACCGCTCGGCGTGGATGGAAGCCGCTTCTGGCACGACGCCACCGCGTCACGCGTCTGGGCATCCGGATACTCACCTGCCATTCGTATCACACCCCGAGAGCGCTATCGTTCGGCGTCGAAGCGGTCCGCTGACGGTCTCTCCGACGCTGGCTGTCACCCAGGCGGCTGGCCGAAACCCGGGAGAGCGGTCACGTGAAACGGTGTCGTCTGAACGCCCGCGCGTGCGTCGACGGGTGGCGGCGCCCGCCGTTTCGAGTCCTATCGGTACGCGTACCTCTGCTGACGAACCCATACACAGCGTTACAGCGGGGGCTGTATAAAAAATTAGGGCACGGTGTCGCGCCGCGACGCTATCGACTGTCCAGACGCCAGCTATCGATCGGGACCTGGCCGCCGTCGACGCGGAGTTCGTGGCCGTTGACGTAGTCGCTCGCCGGTGCGGCCAGGAAGGCGACGGCCTGTGCCACGTCTTCGGGGTCGGCGAATCGTCCCAGCGGATTGTTGTCGAGGATCTGCTCGGTGACGGCGTCGCTGAAGCCCTCGACCATCCGCGTGTTCGCCCAGCCCGGCGCGACGGCGTTGACCCGGACGCCTTCCCGGCCGAGTTCGAGCGCGAGGCTCTTCGTGAGTCCGAGCAGACTGTACTTCCCGACGTCGTACGCCGGCGACATGCCGACGCCGTTCTTCGTGTGAATCGAGGTGAAGTTCACGATCTTTCCGTACCCCGACTCGACCATCCCGTCGACGACCGCCCGCGTGCAGTTCAGCGCCCCGTGGAGGTGGACGTCGAGGTTCAGGTCGAAGGTGTCGTCGTACTGCTCGTCGAGAAACGGGCCCGCGTCACCGACCCCCGCGTTGTTCACGAGGATATCCACCTGGCCGAGTTCCGCCGTCGCGGTCTCGACCATCGCTTCGACGGCGGCCTCGTCGCTCACGTCCGCGGGGAGGCCGACGGTATCGACGCCGAGTTCGGCGATGTCCGCCGCCGTCTCCCGGGCGACCTCGTCGTCGATGTCGTTGACGACGACGTCCGCGCCGTTGTCCGCGAGTTCCCTCGCAGTCGCCTTGCCCATCCCTCTGCCCGCCCCGGTGACGAGCGCAGTCTTGCCCGTGAGGTCGAGTTGCATACGTGTCGGTTCTATACCGTACCGGATAAATATTCGGGGCTGGCCGTCCGTAACACCGCCTCCCGTCGTGTCCGTTCGATCGCTACGACGAACGCCACTGTACCGACGAGCGAATCGAGCGCCTCGAAGAGCGGTGAGGGGCTCGCTCTGTACGGAACGGAGGGCACAAACGAGCGGTAATTCACTGTAACACGTGGAAATCTGTTCCCGGTGGTGTATCTGGGTTAGCTGTACTCAATAAGCTACTTCTGGTCGCAAATTTACTATTTCAGGCACTAATAAACGTATGAGTGTCCTTATAATACTATGTAACGATATATCAGAATTATTTAAAAGTATAAGTGGAATTTCTGTGTAGATAACTCGGGTTTCTCTCAATCAGTTCTTTCATCGAGTCTGTTCCGTCGCTCTAGAGAGACATCTGAAACGCGCGACTGCAATTTCGCGCGTGGCTCGGCGAATCTGTATTTCAGCGCTCTGTCGCCAGCGGTGTAGTGTCGGTCTGACAGTGCCGGAAGAAGCGGCGTCTCGGGGAATCGGATCCGCGGCCGATGACGATTCCAGCGCTGGTCCATCGGCTATTCAGGGCCAGTCTGGCGGCAGCTCGTCGGCGTGGTTCTCCATTAACTCGAGTAGGGGCCTGATCTCGTCGTAGCGAGGGCCTTTCGAAATCGTCCCAGCGTCCCGGTCCCACTCGATATAGCCGGCCTCGGCCAATCTCGGAAGGTGGTTGTGAACGAGTTGGATTTCGGCGTCACCGACGTCGTCCCCGCTTCGAAACAACACGTCGGCCTCGGTTTTCTCCCCACCGCGGTTCAGCGTCAGTAGGATCAACCGTCGCTGGCGCTTCGAGAGGATGCCGATCTTGTCGTCCAACCCCTCCTGTAACAGAATCTCCCGGTGGGCTCCACCCATGGTTCACCTCTCTGTTAGTTCCAATTCATATGAATGTATTGGCCGTTCACAGTCGCGGTAGGGAAGTTCGAGATCGGCCCTCAGCGGACTCGATACCGCATTGTACGTGGTTCCCGGCGATGGGCGTCGATTCGTCCGGCCCGAAGGGAATGTGGTAGCTTTATAATTCAGGGCCATAGAGTGTCTGGCGTCGGCGCCGTCACAACCCGACCCACAACGGCGACTGACTCCCAATCCCATTTCCAACTCGACAGAAGTGCAGTTGAGAGTGCGTTGAATGTCGACGGCACCTCTCATCACGAGTCTCACTGACCGGAACTGCTGTTGGCGTCGTTCGCAGCGACGGCTCGGGCCCCGTCGACCCACTCGTGGTCCGGGAACGGGGCGGGTTCCACGGTGTAGGTGTAGTGATAGTCGTCTTTCTCCGCGTCCAGTGTGATGTCGTATGCGTAGACGACGCCGTTCTCGACCCCGAGACGGAGCGTTCCGTTCGCAGGGGTGGTACGAGCGTCGTCCGTCCGCGTTCCGGTCACGCGATACGTAATCACCGGTACGCCGTGGTGCGTCGTCGTCCCGGTCGCCTCCCAGGTGTACGATTCGAGAAGCCTCGTGTGCCGACCGATGTTCGTGGGTGCGACTCGTCCGTACTGCGGGTCGTATCGATAGTACGCGTCGGTGGCGTTGTCGTAGACGAACGCCGGGTCCGCTTCGAACTCCGCTCGTTTTCGGTCGGTCGGGATGGTCTCGGCCGGCTGGACGAACGCGTAGGTCGACCCGTTGATGTACACCGCGGCGTCGTGCCAGCGCTGGCCGACGACTGCCCCGGTCGCGGAGTCGATGAAGTACTCTCCCTCCACAATCGGTCGCTCGGCGGGTGCGCTGTAGCGGATCGCGTACGAGTCCCAGTGTTGACGGGGCGTATGAGAGACGTTCGCGGAGTCGTTATCGAGGACCGAGAAGTTGACGTGGTCGGGGCCCGCGCCAGCGGGATAGCGGTGGTCAGCGCCGGGGGAACTCGATTCGAGAGCCAGCGGCGTCGAAAGGACGACAGCCACACTGACCAGTGCGACGAGCACGCCAAAGAGGGCGACGAGATGTCGGCGGTCCATACCGAACGCCACTCCCGTCGCATAGTAATAGGTGATCGAGGCTCAAACCGGCGTTGTAGTGTCGTTGCATCCTCCCCGCTGGTGGCCGACCTGATCCGACGATATTCTCGACGCCGGCAGCTACCGTCTGCAGTGTGAGCGTCAGCTATCCAATCTTAGCCTGTAATTTGATAATTACACATACAATACACCCAATTATATGAATGTTGCCGACCATATATGGTTTTCAATACTATTTGACACCCAATATCTTTCGTAAAATGCAAATTTGCGAATAGTATGAGTATATATTCAATAGATGCCGCCATATGCGAACTCTTCTGTGCATTTAGCATACATATTGGGAATATAGACAGTTAGAAAGCTACAGTACTCGATTGGAATCCGGTTTTGAGTCGGGTATCTCGTAGCGAACTGCCAGCGACCGACTTCAGAAGGTCATCCCGACTGTCGGTTCATCGAAGCGATAGCCCAGTTGGAGGTAGAAATGTAAACGCGACTATAGAAAGGAGACGCTGCTAATCCACGGAACGATGAGGGATCAGACCGAGGCAAATAATGACTGTACGGCTGTTATCATATCTGATCTCCGATCGTTGGACTCGAAATTCGTCACACGTGCCTCGTGAAAAGACATCGTTCGATCTAATAGAGATTCGCGCAAAGCAGAGACAGAACAGGAGTCGGATGCGCTCGTATATGATAACAACAGTACGGTCGTTATTTGAGCCAACATCCCGGAATAACAAGTCGTCCCCGCCCAGTACGGTACATTTTGCCTGACAAAATAGGAGTTCGGATAATGGTCGCGTGCAGCGTCCAAGCAGGTGATGAGAGGGGATGCGGGCCGACAGCGCCCAAAGCGGGGTGCATACGTCCGGGCGAATGGTTTATAAGTCAAGGGCGGGGAGCTAGATGTCGTCATGCGAAATGTCAGTCCAGTACCAGTTGCGCGAATATCGTACGGTTCGCAGTGTTCCCCGGAAAAGATATCCACGGCGGGTTCGAGACGGACGGGGAGAACACGCTGAACGTGATACCACCACGAGAGCGAAAGCCGAGACAGAACTCGGAATAACGTGGGGAGAGGACCGCTCGAACTGACCTCGAGGGAAGAAATGTGAGGATTCGGTGTCTGTGACTGCCATATCGGCCCCTAAACCCCCACATTTCGCCACGTGAAACACAACAGACAGATCTGGGTCCCGCTCAGTCCGATCGAAGGAGGCAAGACTGGGATTCACTGGTTTGGGGTGTTGCCGGGACAACCGGGTGTTCGGATACCGAGGCCGAGTGGGGACGGGGGTTGGGTATTCTACGACCAATGCTGTGGAAAGGCAACAGTTAAATACGTAGTTGTAGATGATTGTTAGTGTATGGCTGGCTGTAGCGAGTCGTTCCAGAGGAGTATCGAGTGCAGAGTCGCTCCTCAAATCGAGGTGCCGCCGAGAACACGCCAGAACCCTATAGTAACAATTGAAACGATTTACACACCGATCGCACTGCCGTCGTGCGATCGGGTGTGCACTGACTTTCAATGGCTACTATAGCTCAGAACGTGGTATGAGCGCCACCCGAGTCCAAGAATTACAATGACAAAATCACCAATTCGAAACGAACTAGGCAATCTGGTCGAAGAAGTCGATAGTACTGTCTTCGCAACTGGAGTGCTCTTGACCAGTGCGTTGGTATCGTTCCTCGCGTTTTTCCCCGCAACGGCGAGTACCGTGATCAAGAATGTAAACACCGTGATTACCACGAACCTCTCGTGGTACTTTCAGGGCCTGATATTCTTCCTGGTGATCTTCTTCCTGTTCGCGATGCTTAGCCCCTGGGGTGAAATCAAACTGGGCAAGCCCGACGAACCTCCAGAATTCAGCTACGGGTCGTATATCATGATGGTATTCGCCGCGACGTTCGGAGCTGGAATCGTGTTCTGGGGAGCGGCAGAGACGCTCTCGCACTACGAAACGGTCCCGCCGCTCGTCAACGCGAACTCTCAGTCGGCCGACGCGATGATCGGCGCGATGCAGTACACGATGTTCCACTGGGGCATCTCGCCCTGGGTGAACCACATGATCCTCTCGGTTCCACTGGCCTATTACGTACACAGGAGAGGAGCCCCGATGAAGCCGTCGTCGGTGTTCACCCCGTTCCTGGGCATCAATAACCTCGATAAAGGCTGGCTGAAAATGGTCGATATCATCGCCGTGGTCGCCGCCGCCGGTGGCGCGACTGTCACGGTCGGCCTCGCCGCTCAGCAGTTCGTCACCGGCCTGTCGTACAACTACGGTATCTCGATCGGCGATATCGGCATCATCGCGCTGGTGACCGGGTTGACAATCGGATACACCGCCTCGGCGGTCCTGGGAATCCACAAGGGGATCAAGCGAATTTCGACGTTCAACGTGGTCCTCTTCTTGCTGATCTTGGTTTCGGTACTTGCCTTCTCACCGCTCACGTTCATCTTCAATCTGGGCGTCGCGGGGCTGCGCGAGTACGTCAGCAACTTCGTCGGGATGTCACTGTTCGTCGATGTGAGTGGAGCCCAGTCCTGGGTCGGCTCGTGGACCGTCTTCTACTGGGCCTGGTGGATCAGTTTCGCCCCGATGACGGGAATTTTCATCGCGCGTATCAGTCGCGGACGAACGCTGAAGCAGGTCATCTTCGGTGCGATGGTCGGCGGAACTGCGGCGACGCTTCCGTGGTTCGTCACCATGGGCGGATACTCGCTGTTTCTCCAGCACTCCGGGCAGGTCGGCCTGCTGGCGCTTATCGACGAGTACGGAATTTCCGTGGCCACATACCCGATTTTGGCTCAGTTGCCCTTCGGAAACGTCTTCGTCGTGTCGTTCCTCGTGCTCGTGTTCACCTTTCTGATCACGACGATCGACTCCGCCACGATCAGTCTGGCAATCCTGACCACCAGCGAAGGGTCTCAACATCCATCGATCGCAAATCGCTTCGTCTGGGGAACGATCATCGGACTGCTCACGTCGCTACTCCTGATCATCGGCGGTGTCGGAATCCTGCAGAACTTCACGATCATCGCCGGGCTTCCCATGGCGATCCTCGGCCTGGTGACGGTCGTCGGTTTCGCGCTTCAGTTGGAAAAGACCCATCCCGTCCTGCTCACGCGCGAAGAGGACTGGGACTCGTCGAACATCCTCATCGAGAAACTCACGTCGAATCGCCAGTCGAAAGGTGCGACCGACGAGAGCCTGGACAGCGATTGACGAGAGACCGAACGACGCGTAGCTAAGAACGGTAGTGTCCGGCAGTTCCCCCCGCGATCGTATCGACACGTCCGGTCGGACTCGTCGGGGGACTGCCGTATCCTGGACAGCGACGAGTCGCCCGTCGAGAGTTTGCGGCATCATGCTACCAATTCCCGTTGATTTTTGGTCCTCGAATTCATGGCTACGGGTATGACAATCGTTGCTGCAGTAGATAGTTCCGAGAACGCATCAAAGGTACTCTCACAGGCCGCCGCCCTCGCGGCGGACCTCGACGAATTGCTCTCCGTTCTACACGTCCTCCGCCGTTCCGAACTCGTCGAAGTCCTCGAGAAGGACGTTGAAGGACAAGCGGTCACAGATAACTACGAGGTCCAGCGTGTCGGCACCGACATCGTCGAACGTGCTGCGGCGGATCCCGAAGCGGTCCACGACCCCGACTCGATCGAGATAACCGTCCGTGTCGGCGATCCCGCAGAAGAGATCATCGCGTATGCGGATACCGTTGACGCACGGTACGTCGTCGTCGGCGGACGGCGACGATCACCGACCGGGAAGGCGATATTCGGAAGCGTCACGCAGAAAGTGATGCTCGGAGCGTCAGTTCCGGTGCTCAACGTCCCACTTGGCCAGGTGTGAACTCGAACCAGGGGACGTGCGCTGCATAGAACGATTGAAACGATATACACACCGATCGCACAGCGGTCGTGCGATCGGATACGGACTGGGTTTCAAGGACGATCAGAGAAGTGTTCGACACCGAGCAGGGCCTCAGTCGCCTGGAGGCAGGGACCCAATCCACGTCATAGCCATCAGGGCAATCGCGTAACACGTCAAGCCAATCCGTGGATCGTTCATGCGATAGCCGGCCACTCATCGACTCGAACACCAGTACGGATTGACCAAAGCATTAATTTCGGCAGCCGTTGAAAAGCCCAGATACACATGTCGAATCCAGCCCAGCAGCTCGATCGGCGGCCAGTGAAGGGTGTGATCCCACCGATCATCACAGCGTTCCACGAGGACGAGACGATCAACTACGAGGCAACGGCCGCTCACGCGCGGTACGTGGCCGAAAGAGGGGTCCACGGCGTGTTCCCGTTGGGGACGAACGGTGAGTTCCCGATGCTCAAACCGGCGGAGCGAGCGAACGTAATCGAGGCAGTCGTCGACGAAGTGGGTGGCGAGGTCCCGGTCATCGCAGGCGTCAGCGCACCGAGTACGCGAAACACGGTCTCGTACGCCGTCGATGCGGAACGGAACGGTGCAGATGCGGTCGTCGTCGGGATTCCGTACTACTATCCGATAGACAGCGATGCTATCGTCGACCACTACCGGCAGGTAGTCGACGCGGTATCGATTCCAGTCCACATCTATCACTACCCCGCCAGGATGGGGAACAAACTCGAACTCGACACGCTCGATCGACTGGCCGAGATCGACGGGGTCGTCGGCGTCAAGGACTCGAGCGGTGACATCGGATGGCTCGCCCAGGCGATCGACCGGAATCCCGAACTGACGTTCCTTGCGGGACTGGATACGCTCCAGTTTGCCGAACTGGAGATCGGCTGTACGGGCATCGTCAGCACCGTGTCGAACGTGTTTCCCGCGATGGTCGTCGAATTGTACGAAGCGTATGCGGCGGGCGATCAGGAGCGAGCCTGTGAGCTACAAAATACGGTTTTCGAGGTCTGGAAGGCACTCGATCGAGGGCCGTATCTCGGCGGGATCAAATCCGCCCTCGAATTGCATCCGGAGACGGCGTTCCAACCTGGCCCGATGCGGAGTCCGCTGCACCGCATGGACGCGGACGCAGAGGCTCGACTCCAAGAAACGTTCGAGCGACTCGACGTATTCTGAGCGAACAACAGAGACAGGAAAATGTGTGGTCCCAATACAATATAATAGGCCCGTATCCCCCACATACACATCCATATTGTAGTATATGGTGACACAATAATCCATTTGAATTTTTCATACACCTTTCTGATATCTCTTTTCTTTTTTGAGTGTAGGTGCGGCCTCAGACTAATCAGATATGATATATCTATGGAGAAAGAGAACCCCTCTGTGTTTCAACGACCTAAGCGGGGTCACGACAACCAATCCAAGACAGCATCGCGGGATACCAGTACGGAATCCGATCGACGAGCAACAGAGACCACAGGCCGCCGGTCACGTCCACGCGAGGGAGGCCAGACCGGAGTACAGTCCACCCAGCGCGGCAAGTCCCCCGCCGTTTCCCGTCCGAGATTATCGGCAAGCGACGAAAGCGACGCGGCGGTGAGGAATCGCTGCCGTGCGAGACGCGCCATCGTACGGTCGAGGGCCGTCGTGGCCAATACCAGTTGAGCGGTTGGCCGATAGTGAGACAAATTCCGAAAATGCCCCGGCCGGGCCGCAAACCACGCTCAGCGGCGACCAGAACCTGTGGTTCCAGTAGCGCCACGACACGGGGAACGGACCGCCGCTATCGCAGGCCTCCGCTCAGTCTCCGGACGGCTGTATCTGTGGCGTCTCGGCGAGTATCTCACGGCACAGTTCGCTCTTTCGATGAGCCGTCTGTAAGTGTCGGTAGACGCCCTGGGCAGTACCCGAAAACACGCAGAGCGGGCATTCGACGACGGTATCGCCACCGTCAACTGTACCGTGATCGGTTCCGGTCGGTCGGGTCGGGACGTCCCCCTCGTTGGCATCCATGGCTCGTGATGTGTGTATAGCGTCAGTTTCGCGATAATCGTTGGCTCTAGAGAGCTAGAAGTAGCGTCTGTCCGTCCCGTGACCCCGAATACTGCGGTTCTGGTCCGCCCCTTACACGGAGTCTCGAATGACAAGCCACGGCTACGGTGGGCGCCGACAAGTTTGGCCACCGCGAAGTGACATCGGGCATGGAGAGGGCCTGCGACGGTTACCGCGCCGCTCGTCAAAGCGTCCACATTCCAGGTATTTGATTTTCGAATGCGCCAGATCCAGAAATCGAATCCGATAGTCGATATGTATATCTGATATTCACTCGTAATTTTGGTGATATGTGTTCGAGCCGGCTGTATTTCCAGTCATCGATCCTGCATGTACGCGTCGAGCGTGTCCGCGATAGTCCGTGCGAACGCGTCGTCGTTGATCGCGGCCCCGGATTCGATCAGTTCGACCGATTCGTCGAGGTTGGAGCGAAGCGCGTCGAACAGCGCCTCGTCGGCCTCGGCGTCGTCGAACGCCGCACCGTCCTCGTCGAGCATCGAGACGCCACCGAGCGGCAGAGCGAGGGCCGTCGGTCCGGTCGCGGCGTTGAGTTTCGCCGCGATGATCCGCCCGAGTTCGGCGTTCTCGTCCGGCGTCGTTCGCATCAGCGTCACCTGTGGATTGTGGACGTGGAACGTCCGACCCTCGAACTCCGCCGGAACGGAATCACGCGGGCCGAAGTTGACCATGTCGAGTGCCCCCGGAGCGACGACCTGCGGGATTCCCCGCTCGGCCGCGGCGTCGAGGCGGTCGGGACCGGCCGAGAGCACGCCGCCGACGAGTTCGTCGGCCCACTCGGTGGTGGTCACGTCGAGGACCCCGTCGATGACGCCCTCCCGAATCAGATTCTCCATCGCCCGGCCGCCGGTCCCGGTTGCGTGGAAGACGATGGTCTCGTACCCGCGGTCTTCTAGCACCTCGCGGGCCGCCTTAACGCACGGCGTGGTGACGCCGAACATCGTCATCCCGATCGTCGGCTTGTCTGAGAGTTCCACGCCGGGGTCGTTGGCGACCATCCCGACCATGGCGAGAGCGGCGTTGGCGATGACGGTCCGCGACAGTTGGTTCAGCCCCTCGATGTCGGCGACGGAGTACAGCATCGCGATGTCGGTCGATCCCACGTATGGTTCGGTGTCGCCAGAGGCCATCGTCGAAACCATGAGTTTCGGGACGCCGACGGGCAGCGCCCGCATCGCGCTCGTGGCGATGGACGTGTTCCCCGAGCCACCGAGTCCGAGAACTCCGTCGAGCGTTCCCGATTCGTTGAGTCTGGTCGCGATCGCCGCTGCGCCGTCGCCCATGACCTCCATCGCCGCACCGCGGTCCCCATCTTCTCGAAGCGCGGCGAGCGAGGAGCCACCGGCTTCTGCCACCTCGGCGGCGGTGGTATCCGGTTCGATCTCCGGGTCCCCCATCACGCCCACGTCCACGAGGTGGACGCCGACGCCCTGAGCCTCGACGACGTCGCGTGCGAAGCCGATTTCCTCACCCTTCGTGTCGAGCGTGCCCACGATGACGACGCTCATCGCGGTCTCCTCGTTCGGATCGGTCGGCTCATGAGACGGTCATGTCCTTGAACTCGCGCGCCTGTTTCTCGATCGCGTCTTCGGTGGCGAGGCGCTCGATGCTGGACGCACCGAAGAAGCCGACGACGCCGTCGGTGTTGTCCAGGACGTACTGGGCGTCCTCGGGCCAGGCGATGGGACCACCGTGGCAGATGACCAGCACGTCGTCGTCGACGCTCTTGGCGGCGTCGTGGTGAGCCTGCACCCGCTCGGCTGCCTCCTCGAGGCTCAGTGCGGTCTCCGCGCCGATGTCGCCCGACGTGGTCAGCCCCATGTGCGAGACGATGACGTCGGCGCCGGCCTCGGCCATCTCGCGGGCCTGTGACTCGTTGAAGACGTAGGGACAGGTGAGCATCCCCTGATCGCTGGCTTCTCGGATCATCTCGACCTCCTTGTCGTATCCCATCCCGGTCTCTTCGAGGTTCTTCCGGAAGGAGCTGTCCTCGTCGATCAGTCCGACGGTGGGGAAGTTCTGGACGCCCGAGAAGCCGCGGCGTCGGAGGTCCTCGATGAAGACGTCCATCTCGCGGAACGGATCGGTGCCGTTGACCCCCGCCAGCACCGGCGTGTCCTCGACGACCGGCAGGACCTCCTGACCCATCTCCAGCACGATCTCGTTCGCGTCGCCGTACGAGAGCAGTCCGGCCAGCGATCCGCGCCCGTTCATCCGGTAGCGACCCGAGTTATAGATGATGAGGAGGTCCACGCCGCCGCGTTCGGCGAACTTCGCCGAGATGCCCGTTCCCGCGCCCGCACCGATAATCGGTTGGTCGTCCTCGACAGTCGATTCTAGCCGCTCTAGCGACTCCGTTCGTGCGAACTCCATAGTGCAGTGTGGTAATCGATTGAATCCCTAATCAAGATTGGGGTTCAGCGCCGACGAACCGCCGGCTCCGTTCGACTCTCGATATCCACCGACGCGATGAATGGACCGGCCTGTCGTCCGGACCAAAATGTTTAATACACATTGCTGTTCGATACCACACGTTATGGTTGCAGACGAGCGGTTCGTTAACCCGGACGATGTCGAGACGATCAAACTGGACTGGGGAACGCTGAAGTGGATGAACGCTCCCGACGTCACGGGTGCCGAGGAGTTCAGTGCCGGCGTCGTGGTCCTCGAACCCGGGAAGGGACACGAGCGACACACCCACCCCGACAGCGAGGAGATACTCTACTTCCTCAGCGGTGAAGGCGAACAGACCGTCGCCGACGAGGAGCGCTCCGTCGGCGCGGGCGAGATGGTCTACATCCCGAGCGGCGTGGAACACAGTACGATCAACACGTCCTGGGAACCGCTCCGATTCATCGCCGTCTACGGCCCGCCCGGTCCGGAAGCCGAGATACGTGACCTCGACGACGCGGAAATCTTCCCGCCGGGCGAGGTTCCCGACGCCTAGCCCGGCGGCCGGTCGTCGGTCCTCGAAGCGACGTGGCTCGGTCGATTATTTTCTGCCTGCCGCTACTGCTCGTTGGAACGGCGTTCCGAACACTACTCGACGGCGTACACCGTCGCGTCGGTCCCGCCGAAGTAGAGCACGTCGTCGACGAGCGCCGGGCTGGAGCCGACGCCCCGATTGCCGATCTCCAGGAACCACTCCTCGTCACCGTCGGTCGTGAGCGCGTGAACGCCGACGTCCTCGCCGTCGGTCTGTCGGTGACTGCCGACGAAGAGGCGCTCTTCCGTCACGACCGGACTGCTGCCGATCTCCAGCGCCGGCGTCTCGAAGGTCCACTCCTCCGTCCCTGTCGTGCGGTCGAACCGGAAGACCTTGGCGTGGTTCGTCGTGGGGTCGTCGAGCGTGTTGTACGGCGTGTGGCCGACGTAGACGGCCTCCTCGTCGACGGCGACGGACCCGGAGATGTACCGGCCGGCCGTATCCGCGAGCCACTCCTGCTCTCCGGTCGCCGCATCGACGGCGTGGACGTTCCCGTTCCAGTCGGTGACGAAGACGGAGCCGTCGGCGACGGCCGGGCTCGACCAGATCATGTCTCGGGTGTCGTAGGTCCATTCGACGTCGCCCGACGCGGGCCGTAGCGCGTACAGGCTCCCGTCGGACGCTCCGACGTACACCAGTTCGTCGGTGACCGCCGGAGTGCTCACGACCTCAGTTCCCACCACGTACCGCCAGTTCGTCTCCCCGGAATCGGCGTCGAGCGAGTAGATCCAGCCGTTCTCCGGAACGTCGGTCTCGTCGGCGTACCACGCACACGCCAGGTTGTGACACCCGACGCCGACGTAGACCGAACCGTCCCACACTGTCGGACTCCCCCTGATGAGCCCGCCGAAGGACCGAGACCACTGCTCCGCACCGTCCGCGGCGTCGACCGCGTAGAGGTGCCTGTCGTACGACCCGACGTACACCGTTCCGTCGCTGTAGGCCGGCGTCGCTTCGATCCGGTGTCGCGCCGGGAACGTCCACTCCTCCGTTCCCGTTTCGGCGTCGATCGCGTACAGCGAATTGTCCGTTCCGCCGATGTAGACGGTCCCGTTCGCGACGACCGGACTCCCCCAGAACGGCCCGTCGGCGTCGTAGGTCCACTTGACCGACGGACTCGATCCGATCGAGGAGGCCCCGCCCGTGTAGCCGGTGTTGTATCGACCTCCCCGAAACGACGGCCACGACGTGATCGGGTCGGAGACGGGGTGGCGAGCGGTGCGCACGGCCCCCGGACTCTGACAGCCCGCGGCAACGGTGACTGCGGCCGCCGAAATCGAAGCGAGAAACTGTCGACGGGTTCTGTTCGCCATCTCCCTCACGTACCGACGCCGAGAAAATAATGCTGTCGGCTACTGTCGACCGCCGTCCCTTTCGTCAGACGACGAGGTACTCGTCGAGGTCCTCGTTCTCGAGTTGCTCGACGGAGCCCTCGTAGACGATGTCGCCCTGGTCGAGGACGTAGCCGCGGTCCGCGATCCGAAGCGCCTCGCGAACGTTCTGCTCGATGAGCAACACTGTCAGTCCCTGGTCGGCGATTTCGGTTATCGAGTCCCCGACCGTCTCGACGATCTTCGGAGCCAGTCCCTCGGTCGGTTCGTCCAGCAACAGCAGCTGCAGGTCCGGTAACCGGAGCGTCCGCGCTATCGAGAGCATCTGCTGTTCACCGCCGGAGAGCGTTCCGGCCTGCTGCTCTCGCCGTTCCTCCAGCCTGGGAAACAGGTCGTAGAGTTCCTCGAGTGTCATCGTGCTGTCGTCACCGCCGAGCCCGCCGCGGCGGATGGTGTTCCACCAGCCGCGCGTGATATTGGACATCTCGAGGTTCTCTTCGACCGTCAGTTCGGTGAACAGGCGGCGTCCCTCGGGAACGACGCCGATACCGCCCATCGCGACGTCGTCGGCCGGCCACTCCGTGATGTCCGACCCGTCGAAGCGGATCGTCCCCGACCGAACCGCCGGCGGTTCGGTGCCGGCGATGCTCCGGACGGTGGTCGTCTTGCCCGCGCCGTTCCGTCCGAGGAGCGTGACGACCTCACCCTCCTCGATACCGAACGAGACGCCGCGGAGGATGTGACTCGGCCCGTAATAGGCGTGGACGTCCTCCAACTGGAGGAGGCTCACGCCCCGTCACCCCCGCCGAGGTAGGCTTCTCGAACGGCCGGATGCTCTCGAATCTCCACCGGCGTCCCCCGCGCGATCAGTTGCCCCTGGTGGAGCGTGAAGATGCGGTCAGAGACGTCGAAGACGATGTCCATGTCGTGCTCGACCAGGAAGATCGTCATTCCCCACTCCGCCAGGAGGTCGCCGATGAGGTCCACCGTCATTTTGGTCTCCGTCGGGGACATCCCGGCCGTCGGCTCGTCCATGAACAGCAGGTCCGGGTCGGTCGCGAGGCCGATGGCGACTTCGAGCCGGCGCTTGTCACCGTACGGGAGCGACTGGGCGTCCATGTCGGCCTTGGAGTCGAGGTCGATCGTCTGCAGAATCTCGTTCGTCTGCTCTTGCACGGCGTCGAACGAGTCCCGGTGACGGAGGAAGTTGACCCTGAACGAGCCGTGCTCCGCCGCGAACGACGCGACCTGGATGTTCTCGCGGACCGTGAGTTCGGGCAGAATCGACGCGGTCTGGAACGACCGACCGACGCCGAGTTGCGCGATCTCGAAGGGCTTCATCCCGACGAGGTCGGTCCCGGCGTAGTAGACGTCGCCCTCGGTCGGCGAGAGCTGTCCCGTTATCGTGTTGATCAGCGTCGACTTGCCGGCGCCGTTTGGTCCGATGAGCGACACCAGTTCGCCCTCCTCGACGGCGATGTCGACGTCGCTGAGCGCCGTGAGGCCGCCGAACTCCTTCGTCAGCCCGCGCGTTTCGAGGAGCGCCATCACCGATCACCTCCGGTCGGAACGAGGCTCGCGAGGCGTCGTTTCGCTTTCGCCACCAGTCCCTTCGGGTCGCGGAGCGCGGCGGTGAAGTCCGTGAGCATCCCCCAGATGCCGTCTGGATAGACCCACACGACGGCAGTGAACGAAAGCGCCAGCAAGAGCAGCCAGTAGTTCCCGAGCGTGGGGAACCCGTTGACGATGCCCTTGAAATAGAAGAAGACGAACGTCCCGATCACGGGGCCGGCGAGAGACCCCAGGCCGCCGAGGACGGTCATCACGACGATGTCACCGCTGACGGACCAGTAGAGCCGTTCGACGCCGGCGAACTGCGTGTTGACGGCCATCAGTCCCCCGGCGAGCCCCACGATCGCCGCCGAGAGGATGAACGCGGCGAACTTATAGCGCCAGACGTCCAGGCCGACGAACGCCGTTCGCGTCTCGTTTTCGCGGATTGCCTTGAAGATCAACCCGTAGGGCGACTTCCGGATTCGCGTGATGAGCGCGACGACGGCGACGAAGAAGACGCCGATGAAGATGTAGAGGTTATTCACGAGGAGCGCGCCGACGAGACCGCTGTACTCGTGGTCTAGCTCGACGATTCCGAGCAGTGGCACGCGCTTGACGTCGAGCCCGTTTATCCCCTTGGTGATCTCGACCAGCGGTTCCCGAGCCAGGAAGTAGAGGAACTGGGCGATGGCGAGCGCGACGATGGAGAAGTACACCGTGTGCAGTCGCAGGAGTATCAGCGCCGCGACCACGCCGAGGGCAACCGCGGCCAGCGTCCCGACGAGCACGACGAGGAGTGGCTCGTTGTACACGTGAATCGCGAACAGGGCCGCCGCGTAACTCGCCGTCCCGAAGAACATGGCGTGGCCGAACGAGAGGAGCCCGGTCTGCCCGAGGAGGAGGTTGAAGCCGAGGGCGAATATCGACCAGATGAGTATCGTCATCGCCAGTCCGTGATACCCCTTGAAAACGTCTGAGATGACGGGTGCGCGGCCGAACGCGTACGAGAACAGGAGCACGAACAGCACCGACGACAGGAAGACGAACCGCTCGGTGTGTTTGATCCGATTCCACGTCTCCCAGCTGAGGACCGAGGAGTCGCCGGCGACGCTGTTTCGAATCGTGTCCATGCTCATTGTCCGATCTCCGTCGATGGGTAGATCCCGTTCGGTCTGAGCGTCAGGACCACGATCGCCAGCAGGTAAATGCTGGCCCGGGTCATGCTCGGCACGAGTTCCGTGGCCGTCGCGAAGAAGAGGCCGGCGAGGAGTGCGCCGACGACCGTTCCTCTGAGGCTGCCGACGCCGCCCATGATGACGATGACCAGCGACGGGATGATGATCTCCATGCCGATTCCGGACGTGACGTTGAACAGCGAGCCGCCGAGAACGCCGGCGAGACCCGCGTACGCGGACCCGACCGCGAAGATGAGCAGGAACGGGCGACCGACTCGAATCCCGAGCATCTGGGCCATCTCAGAGTCCTCGGTTCCCGCACGAACGGCGAGGCCGTAGTCGGTGTACTTGAAGAACGCGAAGATGGCCAGGATGAGCAAGAGCGTGAGCGCGACGACAAGGACGCGTATCGTCGATGCGGCGCTCATCCCTGGCGGGGTGCCGATGGCCGGAAGCGAAATCGCACCCGTGAGCCACTCGGGCCGGGGATAGATCGTCCCCGTCCGACCGAAGAGGATGGCGACGAGTTCCTGGGCGGCGATCAGGATGCCGAACGTCACCAGCAACTGGTCGAGGAGGTCGCGCTCGTAGAACGGCTTCGCGACGAACCGCTCCATGACGATCCCGAGGACGAAGATGACGACCGGGGTCAGTATCAGGGCCGGGACGAACCCCCAGCCGAGACCGACCTGTCCGGCTTCGCCCAGCAGTCCGCCGTACTGCTCGCTCGAAGCGATCAGGAGGCCGATGTACGCACCGGCGAGGTACAGCACGCCGTGGGCCATGTTCACGTATTTGAGCGACCCGAACACGATCGAGAGACCGACCGCGACCAGCAGGTACAGCGACGCGACGCTCAGCGCGATGAACAGGAACCCGACGATGCCGTCGATACTCATCTCTGCCACCTCGATACAGGTGTGATTATCCGTCTCATGGGTGTGCGATTAGTACTGCTTTCATCTGATATGTTAATCTTGCGTTTCGGTGGACCTCGGACGGCAGAGCACGGGAGCCCCGAGTCCGTCGTTCTCACACGAGTCCCCCCGGAGGGTGAAAGTTCGACTGCGACCTCGGAGCACAGGTAGCTGTCCCGGTCCACTGTCTGTCGGCTGTCGGTGCGGCTTATCGGACGCGCCTGTCGCTACTCGTCTCCGTAGGGATTGTCGCCCATCGCGCAGTTGGACGCCGGGAACTCGCTGCACTCGTAGACGAGCGGGTCAGTCGTCTCGACGATCTCCGTCCGGATTCCGAGTTCCTCCGCGCGGTCGTCGCCGACGCCGCGCACGAGATACCACGGTCGTTCGACCTGGTGGTCACACGTCCGGTACGCGGCGTCGCCCCAGGCCAGGCTCCATTCGAACTCCTCGAGCGTTCTGACCACCGTCGGCGGGTGGAACGTGCCCGCCTCCTCGACCGCCGCCGCGTAGACCATCATCGACTCGTAGGTGTGCATCGAACTCTGGTTGGGCGTCTCGCCGTACTCCTCCTGATACGCTTCGACGAACACCCGGCTGGGCTCGTTGTCCGCGTTGGGGTTCCACGGTTCCATGCCGAGAACGCCCTCCGCGTCCGCGCCGAGGGGGTCGAGCGTGAACGCGCTGACGTGCGGGATGATTACGTCGATGTCGTCCGTGAGGCCGGCGTCGCGCAACTGTGCGAGCCCGCTGGCGGCGAAATTCCCGAAACTGGAGAAGTACAGCGTGTCGGCACCGGAGTCTTCGAGGGCCTGAATCTGCGAGCTGTGGTCGGTCTCGCCCTCTGCGATGGCGGCACCGCCCGCGTCCTCCCACGGACCCTGTTCGGTGAGGTACTTGCGGGCGGCGTCGCGGTTCGACTGCCCGTAGGAGTAGTCCATGTAGATGTGGAACAGCGACCGGTCTTCGCCGAGGACGGCGGGCGCGGCCTCGCCCATCGCCATCCCGATGATCTCCGCGTGGAACGTCGGGTGGAAGTAGTACCGCGAGCAGTTCTCACCCGAGATTCCGGCAGATGTGGAGTTGCCGCCCATGAACGGCACTTTCTCGCGCTGGGCGACGTTCTGCATCGCCATCGTCACCGTGCTCGACATCCCACCCGTCCAGAACTGGATGTTGTCCCGCTGGATCATCCGGTCGATGTTGTCCTGTGCAGTGTCAGCACTTCCGGCAGTGTCGGCCTTCGACGGCTCTACCCGGTGGCCCATGATGCCGCCACCGCTCAGTCGGTCCCAGTAGTCGACCAGTCCACCGCCGTCGTTGAGGTGCGTGACCGCCAGGTCGAACCCCTTCTCCTGGTCTTGCCCGTCGGGCCCTAGCGCACCCGAGGTCGGCCCGTTGAATCCGATGGAGACGGTGTCCCCTTCTGGCGGGAAGTTCCCGATAGCGGCGTACTGAGTCCCACCGTCGCCCCCGATCCCGGTGCTTCCCCCGTCACTCCCGCCGCCTCCGCCACCGTCTCCACCCGAGCCACCGCCGGAACAGCCGGCGAGGCCGGCGGCGATGCCAGCGGTCCCGATTGCTTTCAGATAGCTTCGCCTGGACCCGTCCACCGCATCTGGATCTCTAGTCATGTTTGGAGCGTCCATGAGAGATTCGAGCAACAAACTATTTAATTCTTTTCCTATATTAATAGTGTTGGATTAGCGGGCCCCGAGCGAGGCCGGACCAAAACGGGCAGCATGCGAGTTATCCACAAACAATCATGTTATCCGTCCGGTCGGTCCGTGAACGACCCGGCCAGTCACTTGGCCCGCCGGAAATCGGACCCACCTGGAAAATATTCACATAATGTGAATACTACGTCCTCGAATCTGTTCGTCCGCGTCCCGCGCACTCGCCTCACCGCCCGTAGCCGTTGGATCGGTGACCGCGCAGTCGTCCGTTCGCATAATACGACGAAAGATCGTCGACGTTCGAACCGCGGTTTTCGAACGGTCGCATAACACGAGTACATCCGTTATCACGCCTGGACGGCTGACCGCTACGAGTGGAGCGAAGATTCAAGCGACCCCACGGCGTCGAGCAACTGCTCGCCCAATTCGTGGTCGATGCGCGTTCGGTCGACCCGATACTTCGGCCCGCCCACGCTCAACCCGCCGAGGACGGTGCCGTCGGCGCGGTGGACCGCGGCCCCGACGGCGACGAGTCCGGGAGCGAACTCCTCGTCGACGACGCCGTAGCCGCGGTCCGCGGTCTCCGCCAATTCGTCGAACAGGCGCTCTCGGTCCGTGATCGTGGCTTCCGACTCCCGGGGCAACCCCCACTTGTCGAGGATCCGCTCGACCCGGGTCGAGTCGAGTTCCGCGAGGATCGCCTTTCCGGCGGCCGTGTTGTGGAGGTAGTACTCCGAGCGGTAGTCGGCCTCGTCTTCCTCGGTCGCCGCGTTGCCCGACGTTCCGTGGAACAGCAGCAGCCTGCCGTGTTCGAAAATGGTGAAGTTCGCCTCCTCACCCGTCGTCTCGGCCAGGTCCTCGAGGACCGACCTGACCCGTTCGCGGCTGGGATACCGGGCTCTGACCGTCTCGCCCAGCAGGGCCACCCTGAAACTCACGTGATACGTCCCGTCAGCCTTCACCAGGTATCGGCTGTCACAGAGCGTGTTGAGGTGGCTGAGGATCGAACTCTTCGGACTCTCGACCATCCCGTCGAGTTGGGCCAGCGTCAGCCCGTCGTGTTCCAGAATCAGGGTGAGAATCTCCAGGGACGTCCGGGTCGTCTTGAGGGTCCGGCCGTCGGAACGCTCGATCATACCCGCTACATACCGCGCCGGTCTGATAACGATTTCCATAATGTGAACGTCACCGACCGATTCCCGATTTGTTCGCATTATGTGAACGTCGGTCGCAAGTACTGTCGATACTCGGTCGCGAGCAACGGACGAACTGGTCGGCCGTTGACCTCGAATGGTCTGATATTTGACTCGAATATCGGCCGGGCCGAACGTGACATCTCGCGAACGGCCGCCAATCCGACACCGGTCACGGAGACGAAAGTTTTTATCTGACGTCCTCGTGATTGGCTACCATAAGCATGGGCAATTCACGAGATGGACAGTCGGTGGAGTCACTGGACGAGGAGCAGTGTCTGGCGCTCCTGTCGAGTTTTCAGCGGCTCACCGGCGTCGGCGTTTGGTCCCACGACGTCGCCGCCGAGGAGACCTGGTGGAGCCGGCAAGCCAAAGAGATCCACGGGATCGACCCGGGCCGGACGCCCTCCTTCGGCGACCTCGTCGCCCGGTACCCCGACGCCGACGAAGCGCAAGTGCGACGGCTCTTTGCCGAAGCGACCGCGGAGACCGAACCGTTCACCGTCGACGTAGCGCTCACCGGAGAGGGGACCACCGAGCGGGCGATCAGGATGCGCTGTGAGCCGCGCCGGGCGGCAGACGGCACGCCGTGGCTGTACGGTACCGTCCAGGACATCACCGACGTGAAGCGCCGCGAACAACGCATCGAGGTGCTTCGGCAGACGAGCCAGGAACTCCGGTCCGTGAGTTCCCGGCAGGACGTGGCGGAGATCATCGCCGACGCCGCCAAGAACATCCTCGGTCTGGTCAACACGACGGTACGGTTGGTGGATACCGACGACGACCTCCTGCGGACGGTCGTCGCGACCGAGGAGTGCCTGGAACGGGCCGGTGATCGCCCCGACTACTCCGTGGACGAGGAGACCCCCGCCGCACGGACGTTCCGAACGGGCGAACCCGAGCTCCACGCGGATCACGAACTGACCGAGGACGACCACAACCGCGGCGACCTCCAGTCCGGGCTGTACGTCCCGATCGGTGAACACGGCGTCCTCAGCGCGGGCGACGTCGTCGTCGACGCGTTCGCTGAACACGACCTCGAGGCCGCCGGGCTGCTGGGCCAACTCGGCGCGGAAGCCATCACGCGAATCGGCTGGGTGCAGCGGTCGAGAGCGGTCTGAGGACCTTCGAATCGAGTAGCGACGACGGACCAAATGAGTAATGTGGTGGGAGTGCCGAGGGTTCGAGTAGACAGATCATGTCACCCCCCGTTGACGAGCGTCGCACGTCCCAGCACCGCCCGACGACAGTGACCACGTCCGCCGAGCGACGATGTCGCTGATCGCCGCGTTCACCGGGGCCGTGGGTCCGATCCTCGCCATCTCGGCGGTCGGCTACCTGCTGACGCGGACGACAGACGTCGACGTCGGGTCGCTGAACACGGTCGGGCTCTACGTGTTGGTTCCGGCGCTCGCGTTCCACAGCATCGCGACGACGCAACTGGGCGGGACTGCCGTCCTCAAACTCGGAGTCGGCGTCGTCGCCTACGCGCTCGTCATGGTCGGCGTCGCGTGGGTCGCCGGCCGAGCGACCGGCGAGTCGGGGCCGCTGCTCGGCGCGCTGATGCTCGCTGCGGCGATTCCCAACTCCGGATTCATCGGCATCCCGCTCTCGGAGTTCGCGTTCGGCGCAGTCGGCCGGACCACGGCCGTGCTGTACCTCACGATCCAGAACCTCATCGTCTACACGCTCGGCGTCTACATCGCCTCGCAGGGGACAGATCGGAGCGCCCGCCGCTCCGTCACAGAGATCTTCAGGCTGCCGCTGGTGTACGCCGTCGTCGCCGCGGTACTCGTCCGAGTCGGGGGCCTCGTGCCGGCGGCCGATAGCGCCCTCATGGAGACCCTCAGCCTGGTCGGCGACTCGTCGATCCCGATAATGCTCCTCATACTGGGCGTCCAACTGGCAGAGACGGACGTCTCTGCCGTCTCGCGGACGATCACCCCGTCGGTGTTGAAACTCGGTGTCGCGCCGCTCGTCGGCGTTGCCATCGCGCTCGCGCTCGGGTTCTCCGATCCGACCGTGGCACGCGTGTTCGTCCTGGAGTGTGCGACTCCGGCGGCGGTCATCCCGCTGGCGCTGACGATCGAGTACGCCGACGGCCGCGTGATCGACGGGCTCACCGCGCCGGAGTACCTGAGTACCACGATCTACGTCACCACGCTCGCGGGCGTCGTCGTCCTGACCGTGCTGGTCGCGCTCCTCCAGTCGGGGACCATCGTCTGATCGGCGGAGAGCCCGGCAGAGTTCTTGGCAATAGATTTATTAGGATTCGTTCGATTTCGGTAAACGAGATATGAGTGTTCAGCGACAGTACGACCGCGAGTTCGTGCGGACGTTCTTCACGTCCCCGACCGCGGTGGACGGCGAAGACGACTCGGCGAAGATGCTCCGGAGCGCGAGCCAGCTCCGCGGCCTGCAGGCCCCGGACGTCTGGGTCCCGGACAACGAGGACGCGACGGCACCGAATATGCGCGACGAGGGCGTGGAGAACATCGTCGAGGTCGTCTCGGAGCACGGCGGCGACTTCCCCGGAGAGATCCATCCCCGCGTCGTCTGGCACCGGGAGTCGCCGGCCACGCGCTACGAGGGGTTCCAGCAGATGCTGGAGATCGCCGACCCGGCCAACGGGGCCGTCGACCACATCGACGGGTTCGTCGTCCCCGAGGTGGGCGACATCGACGACTGGAAGAAGGCGGACGAGTTCCTCACCGTCATCGAACACGAGCACGGACTGCCCGAGCGGAGCCTGTCGATGTCCGTCATCGTCGAGAGCGGAGAAGCCGAACTGGCGATGGCCGACCTCCGCGACGAGATGGGCAAGCCGTCGAACAACCTCGAGCGACTGTTTCTCCTCGTGGACGGAGAGGTGGACTACACGAAGGACATGCGAGCCACGACGCCGACCGGAGAACTGCCGCCGTGGCCGGAACTGCGCCACAACACCGCCCGCGGGGCGAGCGCCGCGGGCCTCATCGCCGTCGACGGGCCGTACGACGACATCCGCGACGACGAGGGGTACCGAGAGCGGATGACCGAGAACCGGGCGAAGGGGATGACCGGCATCTGGTCGCTGACCCCGGGACAGGTCGTCGCGGCGAACACCGCACCGCTTCCGCCGGAGACCGGACGCTGGCTCCTGTCGGTCGGCGACGAAGACGTGGAACTCGACGCGGTGGACGGCCGACACGTCTACGACGGCGACGCCCTCACGCTCGAAGAAACCGGCGACGGGCAGTACGTCCTCGAAGCCGGCAGTGACCGAGTGGAACTCTCCGAAGACGAACTGACCGAGGAACTGCTGGACCGCACGGCGTACGTCCCCAGCATGAACGACATCGTCGACTCGATGGAGGCGTTCGAGGCGGCCAAAGCGTCCGGCAAGGGCGCGATAGCGATGACCCAGTCCGCCACGCTGGTCGTGGACGGCGTCACGGTCGATATCAGTACGGATCGGATGTGGGACGAAGCAACCTATCAGGCGGCCCAGACGCCCGTCGCGCTGTTTCAGGACGTCTACGAGCATCGTCCGGACCAGCACGACGACCTCGAAGCGATGTACGGCGAAGACTTCGTCGAGCGCGCGACCGCGGTCGGAAACTGAGCGGCCGGTTTTTTGCGATCCGTTCCATCAGCGACGGTGAGACACCGGTAGCAGTGCTATCGTCGGTACGGAGTCCCGTGGGAGTCGTGGCGAACGGTCTGGGGAGCGTTACCGCGATTCGTGTGAGCACGTCCCACAGGATTTAATTATTATTACTGCGGAATTCCCGTATGGCCATCGAGAACGTCGACCAGTCCTGGTCTGTGAGTGAACTCGACGTCGACAGACCGGACGCCGACGCGTACCGCGAGCTTGCAACGGCCCTCCGGTCGCGCGTAGACGGCGGCGTCGAGTTCGACGAGTACGCCCGCGTCCTCTATGCGACGGACGGGAGTATCTACCGCGCCGAGCCGGCCGGCGTCGTGTTTCCAACCGACGTGGACGACGTCAGAGCGGCGGTCGACGTGGCGACGAGCCACGGCGTGCCGATTCTTCCGCGGGGGACCGGGTCGTCGCTGGCGGGACAGACCGTCGGCCCGGGGTGTGTCGTTCTGGACATGTCCCGACACATGACGGACGTGCTCGACATTCGCCCCGACGAGCGGACGGTCCGAGTTCAGCCGGGTGTCGTGCAGGACGACCTGGACGACGCGCTCGCCGAGTACGGCCTGAAGTTCGCGCCCGACCCGGCGTCGTCCAACCGGGCCTCGGTCGGCGGCGGCATCGGGAACAACTCGACCGGCGCACACTCCGTCAGGTACGGCATCACCGACGCCTACACCGAGGCCGTGACGGCCGTCCTCTCGGACGGGTCGGTCATCGACGCGCGGGAAGTGGTCATCGATTCGGCCGAATGGGACGACATCGTCTCGAAAGACGACCGAGAGGCAGAGATTTACCGCACCGTTCGGGAGGTGGTCGAAGACAGCGCCGACGAGATCGAGGGCCGCTATCCGGACCTCAAACGACGCGTGACCGGCTACAACCTCGACCGGGTGGTCTACGAGAACGCGGACGGCGACCGAGTGATGAACCTCGCCAAGCTGTTCGTCGGTAGCGAGGGGACCCTCGGGGTCATCGTCGAAGCGGAGGTCTCGCTCGTGACGGTGCCCGAGGAGACCGCGCTGGCGCTCTACTGCTTCGATACGCTGGGTGACGCGATGGAGGCCGTCCCCGTCGCACTGGAGTACGACGTCAGCGCCGTCGAACTGATGGACGACGAGGTGTTTCGCCTCGCGGCCGATTCGGACGGCTACGCAGAGTACGTCGAGCCGATACCGGACCGGGCGGCCGCCGCGCTCATGCTCGAGTACGACTCCGAACTCCACGATGACTTCGAGGCGGCCGTCGCGCGGACCACCCAGCGGTTCGTCCGCGAGGGAACGGCCTTCGACGTGGTCGAGGCGTACACGGAAGAGGCCCAGGAAGACCTCTGGAAACTCCGGAAAGCGGCGATTCCGCTCCTGATGTCGCTGGACGGCGACCCCAAGCCGTACCCGTTCATCGAGGACGCGACGGTTCCCCCCGACGAGCTAGCAGACTACGTCCGGAAGTTCGAAGCGGTCCTCGACGACCACGACACGTCGGCCGCGTACTTCGCCCACGCAGGGTCCGGAACGCTCCACATCCGGCCGATTCTCAACCTCAAAGACGAAGCCGGTATCGAGGCGATGCACTCCATCGCGGACGACGTGACCGACCTCGTGCTCGAACATCACGGGTCGTTCTCCGGCGAACACGGGGACGGGATGGCTCGCACGGAGTTCACGCCCAAGATGTACGGACCGGAGCTCTGGAACGCGTTCAAGCGAGTCAAGACGGCGTTCGACCCCGAGTGGTGGATGCACCCCGGCAACGTGGTCTACCGCGATGGCCCGGACGACATCGGTCCGGACGCCGACCGCGGCGTGGGCGCGGACATGCGCGACAATCTCCGATACGGCCCGGACTACCAGTCGCTCGAACCGCAAGCGACCCTCGATTTCGATGAGGAGGGCGGGTTCTCGACGCTCGTCGAGCTCTGTAACGGCTGTGGGACCTGTCGGCAGACCGGCGAGGACGTGATGTGTCCGACGTATCGCGTCTCGAAAGAAGAGGTGCAGACGACGCGGGGCCGCGCGAACCTCTTGCGGTCGGCCATCAGCGGCGAGCTCCCGGAAGACGAACTGTACTCCGAGCGGTTCCAGGAGGAAGTGCTGGACCTCTGTGTCGGCTGTAAGGGCTGCAAGAGCGACTGCCCGACCGGCGTCGACATGGCGAAGCTCAAGGCCGAGGTGAAACACCGGCACCACCGAGAGGCCGGGACAGACCGCCGAGAGCGACTGTTCGCCAACATCGACACGGCCTCGCGAATCGGGTCTGCGCTCGCCCCGCTGTCGAACTGGGCGGCCGAACTTCCCGGTGCCCGCCTGGTCCTGCAGAAACTGTTCGGTATCGCCCCGGAGCGAACACTGCCGACGTTCACCAGCGAAACGCTCGAGGACTGGTTCGAGGCGCGTGGGGGCGCGACCGTCGAGCGGTCGCAGGCGTCACGCCGGGCGCTCCTGTTTCCGGACACCTACACGAACTACTCGTACCCGGACGCGGGCAAGGCCGCCGTCGAGACGCTCGAAGCCGCGGGAGTCCACGTCGCCATCCCCGACGACACGGCTCCGTCCGGCCGCGCGGCGTTCTCGACGGGGATGCTCGACCGCGCACGCAAGCGGGCCCGCACCAACGTCGACCGCCTCGCTGAGCGGGTCGCGGACGGGTGGGACCTCGTGTTCGTCGAACCGTCGGACGCGGTGATGTTCCAGGACGAGTACCCCGACCTCCTGCGCGGAGACGACGTGACGACCGTCGTCGATGGCGCCTACGGCGTCATGGAGTACCTCGACACCTACCGCCTCGACGAGGCGTTACCGATCGCGGACCGCTCGCTCGGGGCGGCGGACGCCGTAAGCTATCACGGGCACTGCAATCAGAAGGGGACGAACAAGGACCACCACGCCGTGGGCGTCCTGCGCCGCGTCGGCTACGAGGTGGACCCGCTGGACTCGACCTGCTGCGGGATGGCCGGGAGCTTCGGCTACCACGACGAGCACTACGACCTCTCGAAGTCCATCGGCCGCCTGCTGTTCGACGACGTTGACGAGAGCGACGGCGACTACGTCGTCGCGCCGGGCGCGTCCTGTCGGTCGCAACTGGGCGACCGGGACGGCGTCGACGACATTCCGCCTCATCCGATAGAAGCGGTCGCGGACCGCCTCTGACCGCGGGTGTCGAGACGCCCCAGTCCACTAGACCTTTCACTCCCGGCGGCGAACGAGGACTATGAAACTCGCACGGATGCAAACGCCCGACGGCGTCGTCAGCGGCCGCTACGAAGACGGCGTCCTCACGACCGACCACGGCGAGTACGTCGCGGGACGCGACGGCGACCTGACCGCACCCTGTTCGCCGTCTGCTCTCTACTGCGTCGGTCGGAACTTCGCGGAGACGCTCGACCAGATGGACTACGACAGACCGGACGAACCGGACTTTTTCATCAAGCCCCCGGCGTCGGTGATCGGTCCGGAACAGCCCGTTCGCTACCCGGACTGGACCGAGGAACTGACCTACGCCGGCGAACTCGTCGCGGTCATCGACGAGCGCTGTCGGGACGTCGACGAGGACGACGTTCCCGAAGTGGTCCGTGGATACACCGTGCTGAACGACGTTGACGCCCTCGACCAGCAGGGTCGAACGGCGCGCAAAGCCTTCGACACGTCCGCTCCACTGGGGCCCTGGGTCGAGACGGACCTCGACCCCCGAGAGATCGACATGGAGACGGTTATCAACGGCGAGACGCGCCAGGAGGCCAACACCGAACTGATGCTGTTCGACCCGTACGAAATCGTCTCCTTCCTGTCCCGTCGGTTCACGCTCCGCCCGGGCGACGCCATCGCCTTCGGGAGTCCCGCGAACCCCGGGACCGTCGCTCCCGGTGACACCGTCGAGATAACCTACGAGGGCGTGGGCACGCTACGGAACGACGTCGTGGGCGAAACACACTGACCAGCCCGGCGTATCTCGACGCAGTTCCGGCGGTGAGTATTACCAAAACGTCACAGCAGGACGCAGTTTCGAAGAGGTACGCACCAATATTCCTCAGTTGGGCCACCATCACCCATATATGGGCATACATCCCCAGTTCTGTAATCGAATTATGAGTCTTATAGCCATATCACCCATTCTGTTTCAAATACCTGTCTAAATCGTCGTTCTTAGAAGTGAATATACATTCTTGAATTCATATGTGGCTTTTTCGACCGAAGTTCGAGTTTTCTATTGCTGCTTTCGCGTACGACAGGATCAGAAGACTCAGGTCATGTCGGCCAGCGGGCCGAAGTCGTCCACCGGCAACACGGAGTAGTCGATCGTGAGCGTGTCCTTCGTCGCCCGGATCTTGCCGACGAAGGTCGAAATCTCTTCGAGCGATCCCTCCAGGACGAACAGTTCCATGCAGTGGTGGCCGCCGACGTGACTGTGGAAGTTCGAAGCGACGATGTCCTCGTGTTCGTGGCGGAGGTGCATCATCTTCTCCTCGACGCTCGTGGTCTCGTAATCGAAGACCACGGTGACGACCCCCATCAGATCGCGGCCTTCGAGTTTCTTGTCCTCGAACTCCCCCAGCAGATTGCGGCTCGCTTCTCGGATCACCTCACTCCGACCCGTATAGCCGTGGTCCTCCGCGAACTGGTCGATTCGTTCGAGCAGTTCCTCCGGCATCGACACGCTGACAACGCTCATGTATAACAACTCAGCGGCGTTCAAATATTAAACATTGTTATTCGGTTTCTAACGGCTGCTGTCGCGCCCGGACTCCCATACCAGCGTTTCTCGGGTGTGGCTTCTGTGCCTCGGCCAGTGAGGGGAGCGACTCGTTGGGGTATATCCACTCGGAGAAAATCCGGTTCGGGATAGTTGGTTTGCAATCGAACGCGGTCAGCCGCTTCGAGCGGCTGTCAGTGCAGTTTCGGCCGGCGTCAGTAGCCGACGGCGAGCTGTGTGTGAACCGCGTCGCCGGTTTCGAGTTCGTCGGCGAACGCGACGGCGAAGTCCTCCATCGAGATGTGGCTGTCCCCGTCCTCCGTGGCGACGAGTTCGCCCGTCGCCGTCCGGTACTCGCCGGTCCGCTCGCCGGGTTCGATCAGCGCGGGGGGCGCGACGTACGTCCACCGGAGGTCGTCGACTCCCTCGAGGATACCGTAGGCGTCGATGGCGGCGCTGGCGACGGGTTTCCACTCCTCCGGGAAGTCCTCGGTTTCGATGAGCCTCGTGTCCGGGCCGACCGTCAGGATGCCCGCACCGCCCGTCCAGACGAGTCGGTCGACCGACGCGCGGCGCATCCCGTCCACGACGGCCTCGAGCATCGTTGCGAGTCGCTCTGGCGATTCGTCGTCGCCCGGCCCGAGCGCAGAGGCGACGGCGTCGTGGCCCGCCGCGAGGCGGGCGATCTGGTCCGCGTCCGTCGCGTCGCCAGCCACGGCGACGAAGTCGGCGTCGTCGATGCCGTCGACCTCGCCGCCCCGCGAGACGCCGGTGACCGCGTGCCCGCGGTCGAGGAGTTCGCTTGCGATTCGTCGTCCGATTCGTCCGCTCGCACCGAGTAGGAGTACGTCCATCGTGTGTGTGAGTTCGTTGTAGTCGTCGGCCGATACCGCACAGGCTCGCGTGAGCCGCCGTCCGGTCACGTCACCATAGCTGGTCTTGCGGCGTGATCGTAATATATCTCAGCGAACGAGGCCATGACCAGGTCACATCCACGTCACCGGCGGTCGAGGAGCCGAAGCGGCACTGGACCAGAAACGCGGGCGTCGCAACGACTCGCCCGAGAGTGTCTGGCGAGATCCAACCCGGAGTCCGAGAATCGAAAGGGATGGTGGGTCGGCGACCGCCACGAACTGTCAGAGGCACCGACGGCGAATTCCCCACTGGCGGTCCCGATCCGGGATACATCTACCACCCCCTGCATTGTAAAGTGTGCCGGCAGGACACGCTGGGTCTCTCGGAGTAGTCGCCACTCTCCGGAACCACCGAAACATGGGGAGAGGGCCCATGTGCCTCTGACAGTCTTAGTGGGCAACCCACATAGCGGGCGACGGGGCGTGCCCAGTTGTGAGAATTATCACGACCAGTAAAAGTGTTTTGCTGATATCACCAGCAGACAACCCAACTGTCGGCGACCGTGTCTACGACTCCATCTCGTGACCCATCCAGAGCGGCTTTCCCAGCAGGCGGGTGCCCCCGGCGACTGTCTTCCGCGAGCCGGCCGGGGCGATGTCCCGCACGCCATCTGAGTGTGGCACAGAGCCCACGTTTCACGACAACAGACCAAAGCTATCAGATCCGTTTAATTCGGTTTCGTCGGTTGAGAGATTCGATTATCGGACCAGAATCGCCATACATCGACCCTCCGACAGCAATCGTGTCGTATGACATTTCGACCCGACCTACAGGAAACTGACCAGTCGACAGAGAGACTACTGACCCGTCGGCGGGCGCTCGAAGGCGCTCTCGGCGTCGCCGCGACGGCGGCCGCGGTGCCCGCCCTGAGCGGCGTGGCGGCGGCCCACTTTCCCGCGGAACTCGACGTCGACATCCAGCCGGACAACGCGGCGAATTTCATCGACCTCGCGGCACACGACTCCGTGACGGTCGCCGTCCACCCCGCGACCTTCCGAGACGGGGACGGCGAGACGACGACGTTCGACCCGACGGAGGAACCGGTCCGCTATCGCTTCGGGTCCCGGTTCGCGCTGCGGGACGGTGACGGCGCACGTCCGGTCGACGACGGCGAAGTCGTACAGACAGACGGCGGTCACGGCGAACCTCACGACGCGCTCGTGCTGGACTTTCCGGTGGGCGAAACCGGGCTCGACGGCGGGGAAGAGACCGCGTGGCTGTACTGGGAACGCGACGACTCCGGCGACCACGGCTACGCCGGCGTCGACTCGGTCCGCGTCTACGGGACGGACGCGCCAGATCAGGAACTTCTCGATCTGCTGAGACAAGTGCTGAACGGCAGTCGCGAGGAGTGAATTCGCCCCAGAAGGAGGGGGCCGACGATTTCCGGTGAAGGACAGAAAAAACCGGGCTATCGGTTGCGGCCGACAGGGAACTGCACCCGTTCGGGGTGTTCGTTGAGGCGCTCGAGAATCCGCTCGTAAAGCGCGTTCCGTACCCGAGTGCCCCGACGTGGATGGACGATGTACCGGAGGCGGAGTTCGACCCACGACTCCTGCTGGACGACGTTGACCGTCGGGCCCTCGTTGACGTCGAGTTCGACGGGCGTCTCCGCGAGTCGGCGGCGGTACTCCTCTACCTGCCGCGCCATCTCGTCACCGAGGTACTCCCTCGCCTCCTCGCGCATCACGTCAGAGGCGAACGTCAGGTCCGTCTCGTAGGCGACCTGTATCGAGAGTTCGTTCCAGACGTACTGGACGCCCTCGCCGTAGAAGTTCACCACGCGCGACGACAGGATGGTGCTGTTCGGCACGGTCACGATCCGACCGGACGGCTGGTTCGACGAGACCAGGTCGCCGTCGATTTCCCAGACGTCGGTCACGAGGAAGTCTATCGAGACGACGTCGCCGCGCGTGTCCTCTATCGCGATCCGGTCGCCGACCTGATAGGGCCGCTTGACCGTGATGTAGAGCCAGCCGATGAGCGAGAACAGCGGCTGCTGGAGCGCGAAGGTGACGGCGAAACCGACGATGCCGAGCGAGAACAGCACGCTGACCCAGGCGCGCGTGAGGACGCCGAACGAGGCGGCGACGGCGAGGGCGCCGAAAGTCAGACGGAGGACGTTCCGCACGTCGTGACGCCGGCGTTTGCTCTGGGTGTGGTTCAACAGGTAGCCGCCGATGATGGCGTAGCTCCCGTAGGCCGCGAGTAGGACCGCCGCCAGGGAGAGGGCCATCAGGACAAACGGTTCGAGCGTCACTCCGAACGCGCTCTGGTCGAAATTGAACCGCCGCACCGACTGCGAGCCGACGTACAGTAAGACGGCGCTCCCGAGCGCGACGAAGCCAGTCCGGCGCATACAGACACACCGGGCGCCCCATTGAGAAAGGCATCCATTCTCGGTCGGACGCGGGGAATCGCGACGGGCAGGTGTCCGGGGAGCGCCGAGTCACGCCCCGAGGGCCGCAGTCGGGGGAGATAACGGTAGCCGTCGCGTCCGCGACCACCGGGCGACCCGCCGGACGGGACCAGTGAACAGGGTCGAAAAGAGCGGACAGCGGTGAGGTCCTACTGAACGACGCAACCGTATTACGTCGAGAGGATCCGCCAACCCCCCGCCGAACAGCTCCAGCCTACCGAACCACGTGTCCTCGTGGGTACGAGTGGAGTCCCCCAAATATAATCGATTTCTGATAATAAGTGTCTCGACGACAGAGGTCGGTGCCGTACTGGTCATGTCTGTTGATAGTCACTCCTATTGTCACGCGGGTCGATGGAATCGTATGGCCCTCCCCCGCTGGTTCCCGCTCGCGCGGAACGAAGCCAGGATCCTCCTCACGTCGAAGGGACCCTGGGCGCTCGCAGCGCTCCTCGTCCTCTGGGCGTACCGGCCGAGTTATATTGCGTGGGACGGACTCGGCCCGGACATGACGGTCGGGTTCGTCCAGACGACCGCGACGATCGTCCTCCCGCTCGGCACCCTCCTGTTGAGCTATCGATCGATTGTCGGCGAGCGACGCTCCGGGAGCCTGAAGTTCGTCCTCGGACTGCCGCTCACACGAACCGACGTGCTGGTCGGCAAGGTTCTGGGGCGGAGTGTGGGAATCGCGGTTCCCGTCACGGTGTCCGCATCGGTACTCGGGCTGATCGGTCTCGTCAGGTTTGGACTCTTCTCGCCGCTTCGTTTCCTCGCTGTCCTGCTCGCGACGCACCTGTACGTCCTGGTTCTCGTCTCCGTTGCCACGGCGGTGTCGGCGGTGACGACGAGCACGGTCCGTGCGACGGGCGTGGTCTTCGGCGTCTTCTTCCTCCTGTTAACAGTGTTCTGGAAGCTCATCGCATCGCGGGTCTACACCACTGTGAGCGGACGGGCGGCGAACCCGTACGACGCGCCCGCCGACGGCCTGCTGTTCGCTCTCCTCAGAGTCTCGCCAGACCGGTCCTATCGGGTCCTGACGAACTGGATCCTCGGCGTCGGGAACTCGGGCGCGGGCTACGACGCGGTGATCACGAAGCTCCAGACGCCGACGTCCATCAACGTCTTCGCCGTCGAAGCGGCGTTCGAGTCGGCCCCGGTTCCGGTCTATCTCCACGAACTGACCGGGTTCGTCGTTCTCGTGGTGTGGCTCGTCGTCCCGCTCGGCGTCGCCCGGTACTTCTTCGAGCGGGGTGATTTAGTGTGACGACCCCGGCCATCGAAACGGAGGGACTCTCGAAGCGCTACGGCGAGACCGTCGCCCTCGAGAGTCTCGACCTGTCCGTCACGCGAGGCGAGGTGTTCGGCTTCCTCGGTCCGAACGGGGCCGGCAAGTCGACGACCATCAATCTGCTGTTGAACTACGTCAAACCGACCGATGGAACGGCGCGCGTCCTCGGGTACGACCCCTGGGACGAGGTGGTCGAGTGCCACCGGCGAGTGGGTATCCTCCCGGACCGGTACGACACCTACGACGGACTCTCGGCCCGGCGTCACCTCCGACTGGTGAGCGACACCAAGCGGGCTGACGACGACCCCGAGGCGCTGCTCGAACGGGTCGGGCTCGCCGACGCCGTCGATACACCGGCCGGCGAGTTCTCGCAAGGGATGGAACAGCGCCTCGCGCTCGCGATGAGCCTCGTCGGTGAGCCAGACCTGCTGATCCTCGACGAACCGTTCACCGGACTCGATCCACACGGCGTGGCACTGGTGCGAGATGTGGTCGGGGCCGAATCAGCGCGCGGGGCGACCGTGTTCTTCTCCAGTCACGTCCTCGGACAGGTCCAGGTGGTCTGTGACCGAGTCGGTATCCTGCACCGAGGTCGACTTGTCGAGGAGGGGAGCCTCACCGACCTCCGGGCGAAACTCGAACTCGGCGACGACGCGACGGTCGAAGACGTGTTCGTCGACCTCACGGACCACTCCGCCCGCTCCGGGGAGGGGCCCCAATGAGACGCCGTCGGTATCTCAGCGTGGCGAGCGCGGCGCTGGCGGGCCTTTCGGGTTGCCTCGGCGACACTGAGTACACAGTCACCGACGTCTCCGTTCCGGAGAGACCGGGACCGCTCGCGCTCGGCGTGGAGGCGGTTGACACGTCTGTGACGGTCGACAGCCCCGCACGGCTCTCGTTCACGCTCCGAAACGACGGCGATAGCGCCCTCAGCGTTCGAACCACCGGTGTCTGGCCGTTCGGACTGCTCGCACTGGCTCCGCCTCGCGAGCGCGGCCCGGACCGCAGCCTCCTCCTGTCCGACCGGTACGCCGAGTCGGACCACGTCGAGGTATCGAGAACCAGCGTCGGAAACGACAACGAGCCGCTCGTCCGACAACTCACCGCCGGAGAATCGGAGTCCAGACAGTACGAGATTCACGGTGACAGGCTGTACGGCGCCGGAACGTACACGCTCCGAGGGTACTTCGAACCGGTCCCGCTCTCCTATCGGAGCGTGGGGGCGACGGACTGGACGGCGTTCCGCCCCGAAGTCACCGTTCGGGTAGGAGAGCGGTCGCTCCTCCCCTGACCGCAGAGCGGCCCAGCGGTTCCGTGGCCGCGACAGCCGAGTCAGATACCGAGCGCGTCGAGGACGCGCCGACACGCCGCCGGAGTGCTTCGAGCCCGAGCCGCCGCAGTCGTGTACCGTCTGATCTCGTCGTCGAGGCGCTCGGGGCGGACCTCGCCGCGATACCGAGCGAGCGCGTCGTCGGTGAAGGAAACGGCGGTCGCCGCGTCCGCGAGCACCGGGCGTGCCAGTCCCGGGCGCGGGTTCTCGTCCAGCGCCGCGCGGATGGCGTCGAGCGCTTCGGAACGGACCGTCCGGACGCCGGCGGCGTCGTCGACCCGGAACCGCTCGCCGTCCTCGATGCGTTCTCGCACACGGTCGTACGCCGAGAAGTTCGCGAATCCCCGAGTCGCGGCCAGTACGGCGCTCGCTGGCCCGGGCGTCTCGGCGACCCGGCGAACGCTCGACTCGGCGGCGTCGCGGAGTTCGTACCGGAGGCGGAAGGGCAGTTCGAGGCTGTGTTCGGTCGGTTCCGGGGGCAGGTCGGACCGGCGGCGACGAAGGGCAGCTTCGAGCGACTCGGCGGCGTTCGCGAGCCGCGTTTCGACCGTGCCGGCGTCGTCCGGGAGCGACGACGCGAGCCGTTCGGACAGGTAGCGGCTGTCGGAGACCAGCGCGCGGGCGGTCTCGGCGTGTTCGCCCCACTCGGCGACGGCCAGCAGGGAGTCGGGACCCGAGTAGACGGACGGCTCTCGGTCGCGGCGGACGCGGTCGAGGTTCCGTTCGATTCGGGCGTGGACCAGCGTCGCGTCGACGGGGTCCGCACCGACGTATCGGTGAGCGGCCCGGAGGGTCTGAGCGTCGCTGGCGGCCCGCCGGTACGCCGCCCGAGCGTCCGCTCTCGTGGCCGTCCCGTCGGCGAACGCCCACCCGGCGGCGGCGTAGCGGGCCCGAGCCCGCGCGTCTCTGAGCGAGCGGAACGCGGCGAGTCGGGTCCGTGCCGTTCGGGCCTGGTCGACCGATTCCGACGCGTCGCCGGCCGCGTCGACGAGGCGCTGTCTGACGTGTCCGTTGGGGACGGCGTCGGGACCGAGCGGCATCGGGAGGGTTTCGAGGAGTTCCGACACGCGCTGTCTCGTCTCGGCGAGTCGCGCCCGCTCGATGTCGACCGGCACGCTCTCGACGACGACGGGACCGGATTCGTCGTCGACCATCTCCGAGAGCCGATAGCTTCGAATCGTCTCGCGGGACTCGCCCGAGAGAGAGTCGAGGCCGGAACAGCCCGCGAACAGCGTCGCCCCGGCCGCGGCCAGGAACCCGCGACGAGTCGTGGACGCGTCGCGCATCACCGGTCGCCTCCCTCGGGCGCTCGTCGGCGTGTCGACGACGCGGAACTGTAGCCGCCACTGCCGCCGCCACCGCCACCGCTGCTACCACCACCGCTGCTACCACCGCCACTCTCCGCCCGGGCACCGCCGGGCGCGCCGCACCGACTGCGCCCGCTGACGCTCGTTCCGAACGAGCGGACCGATTCTTCGTCGAGGGCCACGGGGAGCCGAAAGAGCCGCGACTCGAACACCTTCGCGCCGTCCCGACAGCGCTCGTCGTAGGGGCGAAGTGGCCGGACGTAGTCCGTCTCAATTCCGTTCGGTCGCCAGGAGATCCGGCAGAGCCGCAGGCGAAAGCACTCCTCGACTCGTCTCGTTTCGAGGTAGAGCGTCTCAGTGTCGAAGTCGGTCTCCGCGACGAACGACGACACGCGCTCGGCGTTTTCTGGAGCGGCCGTGAGCCGGTCCGCCCGGTCTCGGGTGTCGATTACCTCGTACTGATCGCGGGGACGAGACTCCCACGGCGGGGGCGAGTCCGTCTCGGTCTCGTCGGGGTCGACGAGCCGCATCGGCGGTTCGTCCGAATCGGCCCGGAGGCGGACCATCGGTGGATCGGTCTTGCTATCGCTCGCGGGCGGGTCCGCGCCTTCGCTGCCAGTGCTCGACCGGGAGGACCGCGCGCTGCCGCCGGTCAGCGTGTTACAGCCGGCGAGACCGGCAGCCGCTGCGGTCGCTACGTGGAGGAAGCGTCGTCGAGTTCGGGGGACCATCGGTGTATCTAGACGTGTGAGACCATCGCATAAAGGAGATTGTGAAACGGGTCGGTATCAGTTGGTGTGAATACAGCGAATCTATGCACGGCCAAGGTGGTCAGTACAGGTAGCCTATGTATCAGTTCCTCCTCTTGTTGCGGCTGAGCTATTCGGGTTTTCTGTCCCCAATACGGCACCTATCTATACAAATCGAACAATATGAATTGCCGTCAGTTCTTCGCATTCTCGGTGTTTTTGCCTCTCAATGTCCATCTGACGGTTGTTCTGAAAGATAGCGGATAGAATTGAAGTACACAACAAATCCATCCTACGAAGTTGTGACTCAGAAAATAATACCATTAGATATACCATAGTGGATTGTCCACACTTCACGATAGATGGGCTATCGCAGCCGATAATAGCTACTCGTCGGGCATCCACGCCGGCCGGGTCACCTTCGCGTTTCCGAACTCAGAAACGGTGTATAGCGTCTTTCGGGTGAACTCGTCGTTGCCTCTTGTGATATTGTATTCCGCGATGTACCCCTCCTCGGCAACGACTATGTGTCCGGTTGCGGTATTGGATATGGCTGAGTCAGGTCGCCTGATGCCAGTCACGGTGTACCTGACAGCTGTCGTCCCCTTAACCGAGACAATCTCAGTTGCGTTTATTTCGAGATGCAACAGGGGCCGTTGAATTCCCTCGTGGGTGGCGACACGGCTTGGTTCCCAATCCTCGTCGGGACGCTGGTCCAGTTCGCCTGTCGTCCGATCATACTCGTATACGCCGTTAGCGCTGTAGTATACGTGTCTATCAGTCTCAAATTCCGTGTCGACAAACCTCATTGCAGCGGTACCAGCATCTGCATCGAACGTTCGCACTACCGTGCGATTATAGTCCCCCTGGATGATAACCCGTCGACTTTTTCTGGAGACATTTTCCACAGTCTCATCGTGCGTACGCAGCGCGACAGCGATATTTGTAATCCCTGTTTGAGACCATCCTGACGGGTACGAGAAATTCTCTACTGTCGGTTGGGCAGTCGATGTCTGTTGGTCTGTGACAGGTAGGGCAGAGCACCCGGCCAGCAACAGGGCAACGGCCAATAGTAGGGTGTGGAGGGAACCTCGTGGGCGGGTAACCATATCAATAGAAAAAATTCTGCGTTTAAGACAGTTGTGACAATGCTGTTTCAGAGCAATAGTTGCATTCAACTACAATCAACTGCGATCATTTCGAGCAGCCACCGGCAGGCCAGTAGTACGTAACTAGGATGTGTGCTATATTCAGAAGATGAGCTCCCATATCATTCGAAACTGACAGCCGTCACAGCGGTCAAAACGCACACGTACTGAGTGGCTGTTTCAGCCGGTGCTACGAATAAAGTACCTGAACTCACAACTACTAGTATCGAGACGGCAAGGGCAACCGCCACGGAATCGAGAACGACTACGCCTCGCCGTCGGGGTTCCGCTTGCGGCCCGCGCCGTCGGAGTTCTCCTTGATATCCGTGCCACCGGGACTCTGCCGCAGGTCTTCGTCGAGGAGTTCCCCCCGCGTGTGCCAGGTCCGCGGGCGACAGCAGATGGCCAGCGCGCCGAGGTAGACGACCACGACGGCGGCGGAGACGAGTCCGCCGGGGAGCGACCCGACGGCCGCGCTCGCCGGCCACGGCGTCTCGGCGAAGGCGGTCACGCGAAGCACCCACGCGCCGTTGAGAACGGTGAACAGCGGGAAGTACACGCGTCGGAGCCGGTGGGCCAGCGCCTCCTCGACGGATATCTTGAGCCGGGGCGAGAGGTAGTCCTGTGCGAGGGTCTTGCGCCACTCGCCGTTCGCGAGGTCGATTTCGGGGTCGAGCCCGACGGCCCAGACGTGCTGTTGCAGGTCGCGCACGCGAGAACGCCACACGTCGTAGGCGCGGTAGCGGCGGGCCTCGATGACGAGGAACATCGCGACCGCGGCGTCGCCGACCAGTATCACGTAGTGGGGGTTGGACTCGCTGGAGAACGCCCACGTGAGGACGGCGGCCATCAGGAGGACCGCCCAGTTGGTCGTCTTGTCGAGGCGCTCGCGCCAGAGCTTCATCCGGTGAATCTCGCCACGGTAGAGGTGCGCCATGGCAGAGCTCGGTCCCATGTCCCGGTCGAGGAGCCCCTCGCCGACGAACGGGTCGGGGCCGCGCTGCTCGTCGTCTGGAGGACCTTCCCCGGCGTCCGCGCTGGATTCCGACGCCCGCGCCGCTGACTCGCCGGCGGCGGCCCGCTCGCGCTCATTCATCGTCGGGCCTAGGCTATCGCCGTCCATAACGTTTGTGTGTATATTGTCCAAAATAGTAATAACTATCCGATAACGCGGTTTCGAAGCGTCAGTCCCCGGTCAGCGCGTCCTGGCTCGCGGCGCAGTTGTTGGGGCCGAGTTCCAGTTCGAACGCCTCCTCGTCGTCGGCCGACTGCTGGCCCAGGTTCGTGGCGATGATGTCCTCGTAGTTGGCCGGGCGCGGGGGCATGTCTGCGAGGACGACGTCGACGAACTCACCCTCGTCGGCGGTGAGGGCGTCCATCTCCTCGACGAGCGTGCCGATGGTCTCGGTGTAGGTCCCGTCGTCGGCCGGGTCGGCGGCGTCGCTGAAGTGGGCGCCGCCGACGAGCACGTCGTCGTCCTGGGCGAGCACCGTCTGCTGGAGCGACTCGTAGAGCTGTCGGGCCGCTTCGGGCGCGCCCTCGTCGCCTTCTTCCAGGTCGGGACGAGCGACGCTCTCGACGAACAGACCGTCGCCGGTCGTCAGGAGACTGTCGCCGACGAGGTAGGAGGTCATGCCAGTGGTGTGGCCGGGCGTGTGGAGCGTCTCGATTTCGACCTCACCCACCTGGAAGATGTCGCCGTCGGCGGCGGTCGCCAGGTCGTCGGCGTATGTGACGCCCCGCGGGACGGCCGCCTCGGGGACGACACCGGTGACGCCCTCGTCGTCGAGCGCGCGGACGCCGCTGATGTGGTCGGCGTGGATGTGCGTGTCGAACGCGTACGTGAGTTCAGCGCCCAGGTCGTCGGCGTCTTCGAGGTAGCGGTCCGTGAAGGCCCGCAGCGGGTCGACGATAGCGGCCTCGCCGCCGTCGACGACGAGGTAGCCGAGACAGCCGCTGGAGGGGCGCTGGTACTGATAGACCGTGCCCGGGCCGTCGTAGCGCGTGACCTCCTCGCGCTCGTAGATTCTGGCCCACTCGTTCATGCCACCGGCCAGGTGGACCACGTCGCGGCCCGCCTCGGCGAGCGTGCCGGCGACGTACTCGCTGGCCCCGCCCTTCGCGCAGAGAACGACAAGCGGGTCGCCCTCGGGGACCTGCTCGTACACCTCGTCGTCGACGTCGTCGTCCAGGAAGTGGAAGTACGGGACGTTCGCGATGTCGACGGACTCGCCCTCGACGTGCCACTCCTCGAAGTCGCCCTCCATGCGGGCGTCGAGAATCGTCACGTCGTCGCCGTCGTCGATGCGTCGCTTCAGTTCGCGCGGTTGCAGTTCGTCGACTTCGGCGTCAGGGGTCGGGAAGTCTTCCGGATTCATGTTACACTCACCGGTTAGGGGTTGATCGCCTTATATCTTGTGTGATTTGTGCAATACTCAAATTCACGGTGTGGCGGTGCTAAGCGCATCGAACAGGAACGATACGTCGCGCTGAAACGCGAACGGGTGATTCGAGGTCTGATAGTCGAAGATGGAAGGTTCGTCCGAGCGGCCGCGCGCCGTCAGGCGTCGACGTCGACCGCTCGCTCGGACGGAACGTTGCGCAGTTCGCGCACGGCACTGTAGGTGACCGCGCCGCTGACCAGCAGCGCGGCCCCGAGGATGATGGCGAGGCTGACGGTGTTCAGCACCGGCAGTTCCAGCGCGCCGCCGACCTGCCGCACGGCGACGGCGAGCGCGCCGAGAAGCAGCATGACGCCGAAGTACACCTTGATGTCCTCCTCCGTGACGAGGGCCGTCGCGGCGGCACCGAGCCGCGCCCCGAGGGCGCTCCCCGCGAGCAGCGGCACGACGATGCTCAGGTCGACCGCGCCCGACTGCGCGTACAGGAGGCTCCCGATACCGCCCGAGAAGACGATCTCGAAGAGGTCCGTCCCCACGGCGATGGGTACCGGGACGCCGATGAGGTAGAACAGTGCGGGCATGCGGATGAACCCGCCGCCGACGCCCAGGAAGCCAGAGAGGAGCCCGGTCGCGAACGCGACCCCGAGGATGAGCCACAGGGAGACGGTGTAACCGCCGCGGAGCCGAATCATCGGCCAGACCCGATAGGATTGGATGGTCTGGGCGATGGCTGGAATCTCCGCCTCGTCAGCGTCGAGGTCCTCGACGTCGTGTTCCAGACCGCCGCCGTCTCCTTTCAGGGCTTCGCGCGTCACGAACGCGCCGATACCGCCGAGCAGGAGTACGTAGGCGACGCTGACGACCGAGTCGGCGAGGCCCATGTGCTGGAGGGTCTCCAGTCCGACCTTTCCGACTTCGAGGCCGGCGGTGGTCCCGGCGATCATCAGGAGTCCGAGTTTGTAGTCGACCTGCCCGAGGTCGCGGTGTTTGAGCGTCGCGATGACCGAGGTCCCGAAGACGAACGCCAGCCCGGACCCGACCGCGACGTTGGGCTCGTACCCCATCACGAGCAGCGCCGGCGTCACGAGGAACGAGCCGCCCATGCCGAAGAAGCCGAACAGGATGCCGATGAGCAGGCCGAACCCGGCGAACGTCGCCAGCAGGGTCGCGCTCACGCCCATGATTTCCATCATCGGCTCCCACCCCCGTTCTCGGCGGTGGGACACCGACGGAACACCACGTCGGCGAGCGCGCACCGCCCCTGTAACACGCGCTTAAGCGAGGGGCCGAACACCGCTTCCAGACCGCCGTAGCCCACGTACAGCACGACCGCCTCGACGAGTACCACGCCGACGAGCGCGGCCGCCTGAAGGGTGGGTCCGAGCGATTCAATTCCGAACATGGTTCTCCGACGTTGCATCCGATATTGTGTTTTTGATGAAATACTGCACAGTCGTGCTAACCGGCGGCGGTAGATAACGGTTGTGGGGTTAGTATACAAGACTATATCGAGGTAACGAACCGATGGTGATGTATAACGTATGCGTGGCTACCGGCCGGGAACGGCGGTAGGAGTGCGGTGGTGACGGCGGTCGACGAGCGACCCACGCGCCGCTCGCGGACGAGTACCGAATAGGTGCGGTGAGAAACGGGAGCGCGGAGAAAAACCGAGAGGGTGCCGCGTCAGTCCGCGGCCGTGGGGCCGGCACTGGCGTCGGTCAGTTGGGAGCGCAGCAACCCCTGCGCGTACGCGCCGAGGAACATGCCGCCGATGGCCCAGAGAATCGGCCAGTTGCCGATGCCGACGCTCGCGTACGCCGCGCCGGGACAGATGCCGGAGACGCCCCAGCCGACGCCGAATATCGCGCCGCCGGCCACGACGTTGCGGTCGAAGGACTTCAGCCGGCGGACGTACTCCTCGCCGGTGAGCGGAGCCCGCCCGCGGAGACGAGTGGCGACGGCGAAGGTCGTCCCGGAGACGACGGCCGCGCCGCCCATGACGAACAGCAGACCGAGGTCCTCGAACTGGAGGAAGTCGAGGACAATCTCGGGCCGGGCCATGTGGCTGTACGCGAGGCCGAACCCGAATATCAGCCCGCCGACGAGGACGCTCAGGTAGAACGCCGCGCCGCGCCGGCTCACGGCGTCACCCCCAGGGCCTGTACGAGCTGTGCCGTCCCGATGGCGATGGCCATGAAGGTCGCGACGTTCACGAGCGACGTTCGCGACATCGAGCCGACGCCGCAGACGCCGTGGCCGGAGGTACATCCCTTGCCGAGGCGCGTCCCGACGCCGACGAGAATCCCGCCGCCGAGCAGCCGCCACCACTGTACGTCCGTCGTCCACGCGCCGCCCTGCCAGCCGACGGCGTAGACGGCCGCGCCGAGGACGATGCCGAGGGTGAACACGACGCGCCAGTCGCGCGAGGCGACGTACGAGCCGCGGTTGAACCGCGGGACCGACGAGACGTACGAGAGCGTCGACTCCAGAAACGTGCTCGCGCCCGCGATGATGCCCGTCGACAGATAGATGAACGCGACGCCGCCGCCGATGAGCGCGCCGCCGATCGCGTACCGCGCGATGCCGTGGGGGAACAGTTCGGCGCCGATCATCGGCTCGAACCGCCTCCCGGACCGCGACTGAGTGCGTTTTCGGTCATGTAACACTCGCCTGTACTGGCCGAACACGCAAAAGGATTTTCATAGAACACCACAGATTGCACAATACTAATTCCAGCGTAACGGCCCGAGGCTCCCTCTAAGAGTGAAATGAGAGATTTATCAATCAGTGTAGTGGGCAATACCGACACAATTAACAAGCCCCGCCCCAGTATTGTACGATGAAGACAACACATGAGTCTCGAAACAGATGTCACCGAAACCCTCGACGTGAAAGGCGCTTCCTGCCCGATGCCGGTCGTAAAGACCAAACAGGCCGTCGACGGCCTCTCGGAGGGTGACCTCCTGGAAGTCGTCGCGACGGACTCGGGCAGCATGAGCGACATCGACGGCTGGGCGTCGGGAACCCCCGGCGTCTCGCTGGTCGACCAGGAGGAACGGGACGAGGGCGGTGAGACCGTCTACGTCCACTACGTGCAGGTGGAAGAATGAGCACCGAGTCAGAGGACGCATCGGACGCGGACGCGCCGGGGGCAGACGGCGAAGCGGCCGACGTCGAAGCCCTCCGCGAGCGCGTCGACGAACTGGAGCAACAGCTGTCCGCCGCCGACGTCGACGCGGACGACGACACGAAGTCGATGGTCATCGTCGCGACGAAGGGGACGCTCGACATGGCGTACCCGCCGCTGATACTCGCCTCGACCGCGGCCGCCTTCGGCTGGGACGTGACGGTGTTTCACACGTTCTGGGGGCTCGACATCCTCCACGAGGAGCGCTCGAAGGACCTCAAGCTCAGCGCCGTCGGGAACCCCAACATGCCGGTCCCGAACGCCATCGCGTCGCTGCCGGGCATGGACCGCATGACGACCAAGATGATGCGAAAGCGCATCGACGACAACGAGACGGCCAGCATCGCCGAGCTGCTCGACACCTGCTTCGACATGGGCGTCGAGATGCAGGCCTGCCAGATGACCATCGACCTGATGGACTACGACGAGGACGACTTCTACGACGGCGTCACGGTCGGCGTCGGCGCCGCGACGGCGCTCGAACGCATGGCCGACGCGGACGTACAGCTCCTCGTCTGACTCGGCCGTCCCCGGTCGATTCCGCCGCGCGAGTCCGTGTCCCCACCGACCGCGCGCAGTGTTGTGCAAGATTTGCATAACCCTTTTTATTGGTTCACACCGTAGAGGGACGTATGCCAAACTCGATGGCCGAGATGCTCAGACAGGACATGCAGTGTGAGGGCCTGCTCGAGTGTCTCCACGGACTGAAAGACCTCGACCGGGAGTGCTTCCAGGTGCTCGCCGAGAGCGACGGGGCGCTGACCGTCGACGAAATCGCCGACCGCATCGAACGCGAGCGCTCGACCGCCTATCGGTCGATTCAGCGACTGCTCGACACGGGCCTCGTCCAGAAGGAACAGATCAACTACGACCAGGGCGGCTACTACCACGTCTACTACCCCGCGGACCCCGACGCCGTCGCCGACGACATGCAGCGACTCCTGAACGACTGGTACGCCCAGATCGGCACGCTCATCCAGGAGTTCCGGACCAAGTACGAGGACACGGCTAATCCGGTTCCTGTCGACGACTGACTGACCGCTTTCTCACATCTGCCCGCGACCGCGACCAGTCGAGACGCATCCGCTTCGCCGTTCGACCCTGACTGCGGACGGCAGTGTTCCCGAATGTTGGGAATAGTGTGCAATATTATCAGCATAGACAGCGAATCGTCAATTGCAACCATGTCAGGCTACGCAATCGTCCTCGCCTCGCGCGAGCTCTCTCGCGTCCAGGCGGTCAGCACAATCGCATCGGTCGCTGCGGCCTCCGACGTTCCAGTACAGGTCTTCGCGACGATGGACGGGCTGCTCCCGTTCGAAAAAGAGACCGTCGAGTCCGGCGACTTCGACGTCGGCCCGGTCGGCGCGAAGATGCTGCAGGCGGACGGCGCGGAGATGCCGCTGTTCCACGAACAGTTCGCGCAGGCGAAGGCCATCGGCGACATCGAACTGTACGCCTGCGAGATGGCGATGGACCTCCTGGAGACGGACCTCGACGACTACGTCGAGGTCTTCGACGGCACGCTCGGCGTGTCGGGGTTCCTCAACCGGGCGCGAGACAAACAGGTCGTCTTCGTCTGACGACCGCTCGGAGCATCGCACGACGACCGCACGACACACCACCAGAACACGACAATGAACGACTCAGAATACGACCCCGACGTGACAATCGACTCCCGCGACGCGACCTGCCCCGGTCCGCTGATGGACCTCATCGGAAAGGTCAAGGAAGCCGAACCGGGCACCGTCATCGAACTCCAGACCTCCGACAGCGGCTCCAAGAGCGACGTCCCGGAGTGGCTCGACGAAGCGGGCCACGACCTGCTCGACACCGTCGACAACGGCGACTACTGGAGCCTGTTCGTCCGGACGAACTAGCGGGGTATCGCTGTTCGACAGCACCCACGACACACCATGACCGAACACATCGTCATCGTCGGTGGCGGCACCGGCGGCACCGTGCTCGCGAACCGGCTCGCCGAGACGCTCGGCCCGGAACTCGAACGCGGTGCCGTCGACGTGACGCTCGTCTCCGACGACAGGAACCACGTGTACAAGCCGGTCTTCCTCTACGTCCCGTTCGGGAAGAAGACGGTCGCCGACGCGGAGCGGCCGCTCGCCGACCTGGTAGACCGAAAGATCGCCGTCGAAATCGACCGCGTCGAGGCCGTCGACACCGACAGCAAGCGCCTCGACCTCCGGGACGGCGGCCCGACGAGCTACGACCACCTCGTGCTGGCGACCGGCGCGGGGCTCGCGCCCGAGAAGGTGCCCGGACTGGCCGAGGGCGGCCACCACTTCTACGGCCCGGACGGAGCCGAGGCGCTGCGGGACGAACTGGCGACCTTCACCGAGGGCCACCTCGTCCTGTCGGTCATCGGCACGCCACACATGTGCCCGGCCGCGCCGGTCGAGTTCGTCCTCATGGCCGACGACTGGTTCCGCGAGCGCGGGCTCCGCGACGACGTCGACATCACCTACACCTACCCGATACAGCGCGCACACGGCATCCAGAGCGTCGCCGACTGGGCGAGCGAGGTCTTCGCGGAGCGCGACATCCGGCTGGAGACGTTCTTCAACGCCGACGAGGTCGATCCCGACGACGGCGTGCTCCACTCGATGGAGGGCAAGGAGCTCGACTACGACCTGCTGGTGGGCATCCCGCCGCACGTGGGGAGCGACCTCGTCACGGCGGCCGGCCTCGGCGACGACGGTTGGGCCGACGTGGACAGGCACACCCTCGAATCCACCCACGCCGAGGACGTATTCGTCATCGGGGACCTCGCGGACGTGCCCACGAGCAAGGCCGGAAGCGTCGCCCACTACGAGGCGGGGACCGTCGCCGACCGCCTCGCCAGCCGCGTCCGGGGACAGGTCCCGACGGCCACGTACGACGGGAAGACGGTCTGTTTCATCGAGAGCGGGATGGACGAGGCCACCTTCCTCGAGTTCGAGTACGGGTCCGAACCGACCGTCCGTGCCCCCTCGAAACCCATCCACTGGGCGAAGCTCGGCTACAACGAGTCCTACTGGCTGACCGCCAGGGGGCTGCTGTGAGGTGATTCGGATGGCCGAACAGAATCGACAGCAGGGCGTCGAGGACGCCGACGACGACGTGGAAGCGGCCGACGAGGTACAAACGCCCGACGCCGAGACGGACCTCCCGCCGGAGGTTCGCGAGGCCGTCGCCGAACGGCCCGCCGAGGTGGCGCGGTTCCTCGGCAACCTCGGACAGGTGAACGACCTGCTGGACGGCGCGGCGCTCGGAACGGCCGCGATGGACGACGAGATGGTGCAGACGCTCGCGCGCACGGGAACGAACCTCGGGGCCGCCGCCGACGGCCTCGCCACGCCCGAGGCCGCGCGGCTGGGCGAGGCCACCGGCGAGAACGCGACGGAACTGGCCGAGGCGGTCGAGACGCTCGCGGAACTCCAGCGGTCCGGCACGCTCGACGACGTGCTGGCGCTCGCGGACACGCTCGCGCTGGCCACCGCCGCGCTCGACGACGAGATGGTGACGAATCTGGCCGCGACCGGGTCGCGACTGGGCGAACTCGCCGACACCGCGGCCGACGAGGAGGTCGCGCGGTCGCTGGAGTCGGTGCTGACGGCGGTCGGAGAGGCCGGCGAAGAACCGCCAGAGTCACCGGGCGTGTTCGGCCTCGCGCGCGCACTGCGAGACCCCGAGGTCAAAGCTGGACTCGGGTTCCTGCTCGCGGTGGCGAAGGCTATCGGCCGCGACCGCCGCGAGGCGTGAGTCGGCCGAAGGGATTTTTCACTCTCGGCGGGCGGCAACGGTCGCGATGTTCCGCACCGCTGACGGTGAGGCGTTCGGAAAACGCGAAGAACGGAACCGCCTCAGCCGTGGCGCTCGATGAGAGCCACGAGCTGGTCCTTGTTCTGCACGCCGACGAGGCGTTCGACCGGCTCGCCGTCGGCGAACAGCACGAGCGTCGGGACGCCCTGGACGCTGTACTGGCTGGCAAGCTGCTGGTTCTGGTCCACGTCGACCTTGGCGACGGCCGCGTCCGTCTCGGCCGCGATCTCGTCCATGACCGGCGCGATCATCTTACACGGGCCACACCAGTCGGCGTAGAAGTCGGCGAGCACGACCGCGTTCTCGCTCGTGACCGCCGACAGCTCCGACGCCCCGTTCACGTGGACCGGTTCGCCGGGGGCGGCGTCGTCGCCGGCCTCGTTCTTCAGCTTCTCGGCCTTCTGTTCGCGGATTTCGTCGATTGGAATGTCGCTCATCGACAGTCCCTACGGGCTAGACGTACTTTACTGTTTTGTGAATTTTAGGCAATACTATACCAGCATCGAAATCCGACACGGGAGGAGAGAACCAGCCGTGAGCACCCAAGATGAATCTGAGTTCGTCAGTCTGTGAGAAACACCGAACGATTCTCACAACCGAAGACTGACCGAAACCTACAATGTAGTGTGCGATAAATACAATCCTATGGAGCGAAACGTCGGTACGCTCGACCGCAACGTTCGCATCGTCCTGGGAGTGCTCGCGGCCCTGGTGGGCGTGCTGGCGCTGACCGGCTACCTGGCGGCCAGCGCGCTCGTCGCCGCGCTCGCCATCGCCATCGGCGCGGTGCTGTTCGTCACGGGGACGACCCAGCGCTGTCCCATCTACGCGGGAGCGGGCATCAACACCGCCGAGAAGCGCCGCTAGCCGGATGGCGGTCCCCGAACCGCTTCGGGCGGAACTAGACCGCCGAGCGGACGCGCTGGTCGAGGAACTGCTCGGCCTGCTCGCCGTCGACACGGCGAATCCGCCGGGAGAAACAGCGGCGCTCGTCGACGCCGTGGAAGCGCGCTTGGACCGACTCGGCATCGAGACCGAGCGCGTCGTCGCCGACCCGGCGAAGCCGAACCTGCTGGCGACGATTCCCGGCGCGGACCCGCGGACGCTCCTCTACAACGGCCACCTCGATACAGTGCCCTACGACGAGCGCGCGTGGGAGCACGATCCGCTGGGCGAGCGCGACGGCGACCGCGTGTACGGCCGCGGGGCGACGGACATGAAGGGCCCGCTCGCGGCCATGCTCGAAGCGGCGGCCGCCTTCGCCGAGACCGGGACGACCCCGCCGGTCACCCTGCGGTTCGCCTTCGTGAGCGACGAGGAGGTCGCCGGCGACCCCGGGCTGCCGGCGGTCCTCGACGCCGGCCGACTCGACGCCGACTGGTGCGTCATCGGCGAGACGACCTGCGACGGGGCGCGCCGTTCCGTGACCGTCGCGGACAAAGGGAGCGTCTGGCTGACCCTCGAAGCCACCGGGAGCGGCGCGCACGGGTCTCGTCCCGTGCTCGGAGAGAACGCCATCGACCGCCTGTACGGGGCCGTCGAGACCATCCGGTCGCGGTTCGGAACGGAGCCGTTCGACCTCGACCCCGAGGTCGAATCCGTCGTCGAGGAGTCGGTCGCGTACTACGAGCCGACGATGGGCGAGGGAGCCGCGCGCGACCTGTTCGCGCGCCCGACCATCAACCTCGGGACGCTGTCGGGCGGCGAGAGCGTCAACAGCGTCCCCGTCTCCGCCCGCGCGGAACTCGACATTCGGCTGACCGCCGGCGTGCGCACGCCGGACGTGCTCGCGCGGCTCCGCGACTGCGTGGCCGACTGCGAGGGCATCGAAATCGCGGACGTGACCTGGAGCGTCGGGACCTACGAACCGCTCGACAGCCCACTCGTGTCGGCCGTGACGGAGGCCGTCGCGGAGGTGACCGGGGACCGCGTCTATCGGCGGAGCGCCACCGGCGGCGGCGACGCGAAGAAACTCCGCGACGCGGGTATTCCGACGGTCGAGGTCGCGCTCGGCACCGACACGGCCCACGCCGCCGACGAGTACACGACCGTGGCCGCCCTGCGCGGCAACGCGCTGCTCTACGCCGCGCTCCCCTACCGACTGGCCGAGGTCGGCAAGCGGAGCCAGACGGAGGCGTAGTGCGACTGAATCGGCGTGTGGCCTTTCGACCATCGAACCAAACGACGTTTTGCCCGGACGCTCGAACGGATTGTAGATGCGACCACGGCCGACGACCGGACAGGCGCTCGCCCTGGCAGCCGTCGCTGTCGCCGCACTCGTGTTCGGGGCCGCGTTCGCCGTCGACCTGGGGAGCGCGCGCCCGGACCCGGTCCCCTTCGACCGGACCGTCGAGCGCGGCATCACGATGGCGGACGCGCAGATCGCCCGGGACCGGGGAATCAGCGTCCCGACGGTCGAGGTGTTCTACTCGCAGTACCGCTACGTCGTCGGCTACGCCGGCGTCGACATGGCGGTGACGGCGCTTTCCGAACCGGGCCACGAGCAGCAGTTCGGCTATCCGCTCGCCGTCTACGTCTCGGACTACAGCGACAAGCCGGTTCGCTGTGACGAGTCGGGCTACCTCAAGACGGCCGTCTCGCCCGACTGGGTGCTCGCGAGCGACGCCTCCTACGTCGTCGACGGGCGGGCGCGCGTCCCGTCCGGTCCCGCCATCGTCCCGTTCGCCGACCGGGGGGACGCCGAGGCCTTCGCCGCCGACTGCGGCGGGCGGGTCGTCGGCTGGGAGCGGATCGAGAACCGCTCGTTCGACGTGGACGAGGCCGACGCCGTCCGGGAGCAGGTCGAACCGCGGCTCGAGCGGGCCGCGGCCGCCGTCGAGAGCGGCCAGCGGTATCGCGACCGGCCGGTGTCGGTGGTCGTCGGTCGCGACGTGGCGACGGTGCAGGCCGGCGTCGACGCGGCCCCGCCGAACACGACCGTCCTCGTCGCGAACGGCACGTACCGCGAGCAGGTCACCGTCGACAAGCCCGTCACCCTGCGCGGCGCTGGCGCGACCCTCGACGGCCGCGGGAACGGGACGGTCGTGACGGTGACGGCCGACCGCGTCGGCGTCGTCGGCTTCGAGGTCGTCGGCATCGGCAACCAGACGGTCGGTAACCGGTCGGCGTCGGACTCCGAGGCGTGGGACGCGGCGGTGACGACGGCCTACGGCAACAGCGACGCCGCGGTCACCGGGCGCAACGCGTCGGGGCTGTACGCGGCCGACCTCACCGTCGACACGCCCGCGAGCGGAATCGTACTCAGGGGGTCGCCGCGGGCAGTCGTCGAGAACGTCACGGTCGACGGGACCGAGAACTGGCGGGACGGCTTCATGGGCGTCGTCGCGATGCACGCGCCCGTGGTCGTCCGCGACTCCACCTTCCGCGGCGGCCGCGACGGCGTCTACCTCCACCGCGCGGACGGGACCGCGATTCAGAATAACACCTTCACCGACAACCGCTTCGGCGTCCACCTGATGTACACCTCGCGGGCGCTCGTCGCCGGCAACACGGCTCGCGGCCAGGAGTACTCCGGCGTCGTCGTCATGACCGACCCTGCCGCCAACGCCGTCGTCGGCAACACCGTCAGCGACTCGGGAGCCGGTATCTCGATGTCGGGGTCCCGGAGCTACGTCGCGGACAACGTCGTCGTCGATACCGGCCGCGGCCTCTCGACGAACGCGGCGCGGTCGCTGTACGAGCGAAACGTCCTCTACGGGAACGACGTCGGCGTCGCGGCCTCGACGGTCGTCCCGTCGAACATCGTCACCGAAAACGACTTCGTCGCGAACGACCGCCACGCCGTCTCGGGGCCGGGACCGCTGCGAATCTACACCCACGAGGGGCGCGGGAACTACTGGGACGGGGCCGCCGACCTCCGCGGGACCGTCGGCCCGACGCTGTCACAGCCCTACTCCCCGACCGACCCCGTCGACCGGCGACTCCACCAGACCGACGCGGCCTTCGTCCTGCGGACCGCCCCCAGCGTCCGCGGCCTCCGCGCGCTTCGCGGGACGACGCCGGGCTTCCGTCGGGGGAGCATCGTGGACGCAGCGCCGCTCTCGACGCCCGCGAATCCGGAGACTGTCGCCATGCTTCGAAACCAGACCCATCGGGAGGCATCGACGTGACGGGCGAGACGTACCTGTCGGCGAACGAGGTCGGCAAGACCTACGGCGACGTGACCGCGCTCTCGGACGTGTCGCTCGACGTGCCCGCCGACGCCGTGACCGGCCTCATCGGCCCGAACGGGTCGGGCAAGACGACGCTGTTGCGCGTGCTGCTCGGCCTCGAACGACCGACGGGCGGGACCGTCGAGTACCACGGACCCGACGCGGTCCGGCGGCTCGGCTACCTGCCCCAGCGGCCGACGTTCCGGCCCGGGTTCAGCGTCCGCGAGACCATCGGCTTCTACGCCGACCTCGTGGACGACGACCCGGATCGCCTGCTGGAGCGAGTCGGCCTCGCCGATGTGGCCGACCGACCAGTCGACGGACTCTCCGGCGGGATGACGCGGCTGCTCGGCATCGCGCAGGCGCTCGCCGGCGACCCGCCCGTGGTCGTCCTCGACGAGCCGGCGAGCGGCCTCGACCCGGCGATGAGCGAACTGATCTTCGACGTGGTCGCGTCTATCGCTGACGAGGGGCGGGCGGTCGCGCTGAGCTCCCACGAACTGTCGCTCGTCGAGCGGACGGCCGACCGCCTCGCCGTCCTCGAATCGGGTGCGGTCGTGACCGTGGACACGCCCGAGGCGCTGCGCGAGCGGACCGGCGGGCCGCTCCACGAGACGTTCACGTCGCTGCTGGACCGGGATGACGCGGTCGTCACCGCGGCGGAGGTGGGCGACGCGTGAGCCACGCCGGCCGGTTCTGGACGGTGTTCGTCAGAGAACTTCGGGCGGCCGTCCGGACGCGGGCCTACCTCGGACTGCTCGCGGTGCTCGCCGCGGCGCTGTTCGGCGTCGCTCGGGCCGGCGGCGGTCCCGCGGGCGGGTACGTTCCGACGGTCGTCGACCTGCTCGTCGTCGTGGAGGTGCTCGTCCCGACTGTCGCCTTCGCCGTCGGCTACCGGGCCATCGCCGACCCGGCCGACCGCGGCGAACTCGACGTGCTCGAGACCTACCCGCTCCCGTCGTGGGCCTACGTCGGCGGCGTCTACGCCGGCCGGAGCGCGGTCCTGCTCGCACTCGTCGGCCTCCCGCTGGCGGCGCTGGGCGTCCACGTCGCGACGACTGCCGGGCCGGAGACGACCGTGTTCGCGAGCCACCGCGGCGTCGACTCGCCGCTGCTGTACCTCCGCTTTCTCGCGCTCACGCTCTGGTACGCCCTGATCGCCCTGTCGCTCGCGTTCGTCCTCTCGGCGCTCGCTGGCTCCCGCGGCCGCGCGCTGGTGCTGGCGCTCGCGGGCCTCCTCGTCGTCACCGTCGGCGGCGACGTGGCCGTCTTCGCGGGGCTGGACGGCGGCCTCGTGACGAGCGAGACACTCGGCGGCGCGCTCGCGATGACGCCCGCCGGAGCCTACCGCGGGCTGGTCTTCGACCAGGTGTTGTACGTGGCGGTCCCCGGGCGCTCGGCGTTCGTCTCCGGCGCGGTCGCCGTCGGCTCGCTCCTGTTCTGGTGGGTCGGGTCGCTCGTCGCGACGGAGCTCGTGACCGACGCGCGCTGAACCGGTTCAGTCGTCGTCCGCAGCGTCCGCGAGCGTCCCGTCGACCAGACGGACGAAACGGTCGACGAGGCGGTCGGCCAGCGACGGCGTGACCTCGCCGAGCAGTCGCCGCGTCCCCTCTGGGCGGGTCAGCGAGACGACGACCGTCCCGCGCTCGCCGTAGGACTTCTCCAGCACGCCGGCCTCGACGAGCGACGAGACGTGCCACGCGACCGTGCTGCGGGCCAGGTCCAGGCGCTCGGCCAGTTCGCCCGCGGCCAACGAGTCCGCTTCGAGGAGGTGAAACAGCACCGTGCGGGCGGTCTCACGGCGGGCGAACGCGAGAACGCGGCGCTCCCACGGGTCGTAGCACCCGTCGTAGTAGTGGGTCTTGCCCCGGATTTCCTCGGCGACAACGTCGCCGCCGCGCCGGAGCTTCCGGAGGTGGTACTGCGCCTGCCCCGTCGCGATGTCGAGGTCTCGCGCCAGCGCGTTGAAGTGGACTCCCGGATTGGCCGCGACGTGGGCGCGCACCTGCTCTCTGACCGTAGACATGCCCTTCTGGCCGATACTAGTCGGACGCCACTAAACACGCTGTCGATGGTTCCCGGCGACCGGGAATCCGCTCACATGCTGCCGACGAGTTCGGGACTGATGGACTCGGCTGCCAGCGTCTCGCCGCCGTACTCCTCGGCGAATGACTCGGCGTCGGCCTCGTCGCCGAACGGGACGAGCGCCGGCCCCATCGAGCCCTGCAATTCGGAGTTCGCGACGACGGTCAGGTCGTCGCTCGACGCGAACGCCGCACCGTCGAGGTGCCGCGAGATGACGGTCGCGCCGCCGTCGGTCCGCACGTCGTACTCGACGGCGCTGTAGTCGGTGAGGAAGGTCACGTCGGGCGTCCAGCCGGACTGCTCGTTCGCGAACCGGTGTCGGTAGGTGCAGGTCGTGCTGCAAAAGCGCGCCGGCGGGTCGTGCCCTTCCGGCGAGTGCTCGCGGTAGTACGTCTCCCCGGCGGGTCCGGGGTGCTGACCGATGACCATGCCGCACTGGTCGCAGGACTCGTCGCCGGTCAGCGTCACTGGTTCGGCCGTCTCCTCGGTTCCCCGACAACCGGCGAGTGCGGCCGCCGCGGTCGCGCCGGCGACTCCGGCGAGCACGCGCCTGCGCGTCACCGTATCGTCGTTCTCAGTCATAGTCGAACGTACACCCAGACACCCCATAGCGTTCTTGGTGTGACCGTCGAAACGGCTGTCAGTCCGCGGCGCGAGGCGCGTCGACCGCGTAGATGGCACCGAGGACCAGCAGCGCGATGAGGAAGTCGAACCCGTGTTCCGTGAGGTGGTGGACCGGCATCGGGACGGTGCCGAGGACGGTCCCCACGCCGACGACCGACCGGACGACGAGCAGGCCGATGGCCGTCGTCAGCAGGACGTACGGGCGCGTCCGACGGCGGAACGCGCCGGTCGCGGCCACCAGAAAGAGCGACAGCGTCCCGAGCGTGGCGAGCGCGATGACGGCGAGCAACAGCGCCGCGGTCCGGGGACCGAGCCAGTCGCCGGCGACTTCGATCATCTCTCGGTTGCCCGTTAGCGGTCGAGAGACGAATCGGTTTCGGCGAACGGGCGGTGTCGGGTGTCGGGGAAGACCGACAGCCCAGTTCGAATCGAACCAGAACGACTCTGTAAGGATACCCAAACTGGGCCTGTTCGACTCTCGCGAAAACACTGCGCCAACGGCACTGGAGAGTGGTTCTGGTCACGAGGACGGGAATCCAGTCTCGTGTCGACCGAGAAGTTCAAAACGGAGATGGACGAACGTTCGAGGCCTATTCCACCAATAAATTCGCAGACACACACGTATCTCACCGACATATATCATTATATAAGACCACAGAGTGACTATTACGCAGAGTCCTACCCTCATATTATAATTGGTGTCAGTATATACTCTCTTGAGGCGCGTTCTCGAACCAATACTAAACCGTTGCATCCAGCTACCCGAAATTCGGAGCTGAATTTGGATTACGTGCTAGGGAGGGAGTCACAGCTATTGGTCGCACCGCTCGGTAGCGGTGGCTAACTCCTGTACGTTTGTTATTCCATCCGACAGAGCACACAATTTGTTCGTCGAAGCCGAACAGTTCCGGCAGTTCGGACGCCGCTCTCCGGTCGCCAATCGGACGGCGAGCGCCGGGCAGCTCCAACACTGACGCGCCGCGAACGGTATCCTTCTTGTTCGGCGCATAGTCACCGTTCGTTCGGCCGCCACGAACGAACCTGACGGTGATTCAACAGAATACGACATAATTATTGGAAATATAAATTTTCATATATGTGGCGGCGAGAAAACCAGAAGGTTTAATCCCACAATAATCATTCAATTTGATATGATCGGGCAGAATGCGAGGCGACCAGTCGGTCGTATCAGCTCCGAGACGGCTTCGTACAGCGGCCTCGACAGTCCCGCTTGGAGGGGTGCCCAACGGTGAGTCTGCTCAAGCGGGCAGTGCCGGCCGGTGACGACGTCGGCCCGTTCGTCGTCGTGGTTTCGGCGCTCGCGGCGCTGAATGGGCTGTTGTTCGGCTTCGACACGGGCGTCGTCTCCGGGGCGCTGTTGTACATGACGGAGACGTTCCCACGCCTCGGGACGGACGCGTTTCTCCAGGGGACCGTCGTCAGCGGCGCGATGGCGGGCGCGATCGTCGGCGCGGCGTTGGGCGGCCGCCTGGCGGACCGGCTCGGGCGGCGGCGGCTCATCATGCTCGGCGCGGTCCTCTTTTTCGTCGGGTCGCTCATCATGGCAATCGCGCCGACGGTCGCGGTGCTGATCGTCGGCCGCGTCCTCGACGGCGTCGGCATCGGATTCGCGTCTGTGGTCGGGCCGCTGTACATCGCCGAGATCGCGCCGGCGAAGATTCGGGGGTCGCTCGTGACGCTCAACAACGTCGCCATCACGGGCGGAATCCTCATCTCGTACGTCACGAACCAGTTCATCGCCAGCGCGGCCATCGACGCCGGCCTCTCGTGGCGCGTAATGCTCGGCCTCGGGATGATTCCCGCGGTGGTCCTGTTCGTCGGGATCATCTTCATGCCGGAGAGCCCGCGGTGGCTCGTCGAAGAGAATCGAGAGTCAGAGGCCCGCTCCGTCCTCCAGCGGATCAGGAACGGCGCAAACATCGACGCCGAGATGCGAGACATCATGCAGATGTCGAAGCGAGAGGAAGGGGACGTCCGCGACCTCCTGGAACCGTGGCTCCGCCCCGTCCTGGTCGTCGGCCTCGGCCTCGCGATCCTCCAGCAGATCACCGGTATCAACGCGGTCGTGTACTACGCACCGACCATCCTGACGGCCGCGGGCTACAGCGACATCGCGTCGCTGTTCGGGACCATCGGCATCGGGTCTATCAACGTCCTGTTCACCGTCGTCGCGGTGGTCACGGTCGACCGCGTCGGTCGCCGACCGCTGTTGCTGACCGGACTCGTCGGAATGCTCGTCTCCCAGACCATCCTCGCCGGGGCGTACCTCGTCTCCGGGATGGGCGGCATTATCGGCCCCGTCACCATCGCGAGCCTCATGCTGTTCGTGGCCTGCCACGCGGTCAGTCTCGGTTCGGTCGTCTGGCTGGTCATCTCCGAAATCTTCCCGCTCAATCTCCGCGGCGCGGCCATGGGCGTCACGACGCTGGTCCTCTGGTTCTCGAACTTCCTCGTCGCCCAGTTCTTCCCGTCGCTGTTCGAGATCGGCCCGGCCGTCGCGTTCGGGGTCTTCGCCGGCATCGCGGCCGTCGGCTTCGCCTTCGTCTACGCGTTCGTTCCCGAGACGAAGGGCCGGAGCCTAGAAGAGATCGAAGCGGAGCTCCGCGAGACCAGCGGGGAACACTCGCTCTCCGAACAGGCGGAGAGCGTCGAAGCGGACTCCGCCGAGTCGGTCGACGACTGAAACCGCCGCCGCTTCTTCTTTCGGCCCCGCTTCCAGACCCGTCTCGCCGTCGGGAATCTCTCGACAGTCCGTGGACGCTATCGACGCCTGCGCGCCCACTTAGAGGGGAATACACAGTTAATACTCTACAGTAGCAATATATAATCGTTGTCCGCAGAATTTCGCGACTATATCTGCGTTTCTTGTCGTAATAGTCCGACCAGTATCGTCATAATTCGTTATTTGCACGTATCCTACCGATTTAATCCTGTCGTTGTCTCTGTATCTCCCAGACGTGTCGCTACTGAGGTTCCACGATGTCGGGCGGCGAGCACGGCCACCACAAACGGTAAGTGCGAGTTTGTCGAATCCATTACCATGCGAGCCTGTGAACTCTCAGCCGTGGGTGAGTTCTCCCACGTCGAGCGGGAGCGACCGAGTATCGAGACCGACGAGGTGCTGGTCAGAATCGACCGCGTGGGCATCTGCGGGTCGGACATCCACTACTACCAGAACGGCGAGAACAGCGGCAACGTCGTGGACTTTCCCCACGTTCTCGGCCACGAGTCTGCCGGGACCGTCGTCGAGGTCGGCGAAGACGTGATCGGGGTGGCGGAGTCCGACCGCGTGGCCATCGAGCCCGGACTCCCGTGCGAGGACTGTTCCTACTGCGAGAACGAGGACACGTACCACCTGTGTGAGGACATGGAGTACATGTCGTCGCCGCCGACAGACGGGGCGCTGGTCGAGTACGTCGCGTGGCCGGCGCGGTACGTCTACCCGCTCCCGGAGTCCGTCTCGCTCCGCGAGGGCGCGCTGGTCGAACCGCTGAGCGTCGCCATGCACGCCTGCGAGCGCGCCGGCGTCTCGGCGGGCGACTCGGTGCTCGTCACCGGCGGCGGCCCCATCGGCCAGCTGGTCGCCGAGGTCGCGATGGCGCGGGGCGCGGGCCAGCTCGTCCTGACGGACGTGGTGGCGGAGAAGGTCCGACTGGCCGAGGAGCGCGGCGTGGACTTCGGCGTGGACGTCACCGAGGAAGACCCGGTCGACGTGATCCGCGAAGAAGTCCACGAGAACGGCGTCGACGTCGCTATCGAGAGCTCCGGTGCCGACGTCGCCATCGAGACGACCACCGACGCCGTCAAGCGCGGCGGTGACGTCGTGTTCGTCGGGGTCCCCATCGACGCCTCGCTGCCGACCGACGTGGTCGGGCTCATCGGCGACGAGTACGACTTCCGCGGGTCGTTCCGGTTCAGCAACACCTACCCGGACGCCATCGAGGGCATCCGGAGCGGCCGCTTCGACGTGGACGGCATCGTGAGCTTCGAGCGCGGCTTCGAGGAAACGCAGGAAGCCTTCGAGCAGGCGGCGGAGCCCGAGAGCGTCAAGGGCGTCGTGCGGGTCAGCGACGAGCTATAGCGAACTGTCGTCGTAGCCACCGTCCACGGTAATCATTTCTCCGGTGGTGAACGAGGCCGCGTCGCTGGCGAGATAGACCGCGGCGCCGGCGATTTCGTCCGCCCGGGCGACGCGCTCCATCGGCGTCCGGTCGTCGATCTGCGCGCGGAGGTCCGTCCCTTCCTCGAAGGCGTCGCCGGCCAGGGGCGTCACGACGAACCCCGGTTCGATGGCGTTGACGCGAACGTCGGGGCCGAGGTCGGCCGCCGCGGCGCGGGTGAGGCCGTTGACACCGCTCTTGGCCGCGCAGTAGGCCGGGCGCTCCTCGCGGGCCTGCCCGGCCGACATGGACGAGATGTTGACGATGCTCCCCTCGTCCATCTCGCGGCCGAAGACCTGGCACGCGCGGAAGACGCCCGTGAGGTTCGTGTCGATGTCGAGTTCCCACTCGTCCATGCTCATCTCCGTGACCGACCCGCGGCCGACGGAGCCGGCGGAGTTCACCAGCACGTCGATCTCGCCCAGCGCGGCCGACGCCTCGTCGTACAGTCGCTCGATGGAGTCCATCTCTCGAACGTCACAGGTGACCTCCGTGGTCTCGGCGCCGCGCTCGCGCAGTTCCGCGGCCGCTTCCGCGACGGCGTCTGCGTCGCGGCTTGTCGCGACCACGTCTGCCCCATCGTCCGCGAACGCGAGCGCGATTGCGCGACCGATCCCGCTCGTCCCGCCGATGACGACGGCCGATTTATCCGCGACACTGACAGTCTGTGCTGCTGTTTCGCTCATACAAGTATGCTATCCACGACTCGGCCTGTTACTCTTACGGTTGCCCGGCCGAGAGAGAAAGAGAAACGGTCCGGAACGTCAGGCGAGCCCCATCACACGGGGGAGCCACAGCACGACACCGGGGAAGACGATGGCGAGGATGAGCGCGACCAGCAGCGGGACGTAGAACGGAATCATGTTCTTCGTGATCCGTTCGAGCGAGACGCCCGTGACGGCGTTGAGGACGAACAGGATGACGCCGAACGGCGGCGTCAGCAGGCCGATCATCAGCGTGATGATCATCACGACGCCGAAGTGGATGGGGCTGATCGCCGTCTGCTCGATGATGGGGAGGAAGACGGGCGTGAGGATGGTGATCGCCGCGATGGTCTCGAGCATCAGGCCGACGACGAACAGCACGCCGGCGATCAGTAGCAGGATGACGAGGGGGTCGGTCGACACCGTCGTGACCGCCTCCGCGAGCACCTCCGGCAGCTGTGCGCGCCGGATGAGGAAGCCGTACAGCGAGGCGGCGGCGACGATGAACGTGAGCGACGCCGTGCGGGTCATCCCGTCCTCGAAGCTCTCGAGGACCTGGTCCCACGTGAGGGCGTCGTAGAAGACCGTCCCGATGAGGAGCGTGTAGAACAGCGCGACCGCGCCCGCTTCGGTCGCGGTGAACAGTCCGCCGAGGATGCCGCCGATGATGAGAATCGGCGTCCCCAGCGCGGGAAGCGCACGGTAGGCGGTCCGGCCGATCTCGCCGAGCGACCACCAGTCACCGCGGTCGTAGCCGCGTCGGTTCGCGTAGATGGCACACAGGATCATCAGCCCGACGCCCATGATGAGACCGGGAACGAGACCGGCGATGAACAGGGTCCCGATGGACACCTGCGCGATGACGCCGTAGATGATAAGCGGGACGCTCGGCGGGATGATCGGTCCGATGATAGACGAGGAGCCGGTCACCGCGACGCTGAACCCCTCGTCGTAGCCCTCCTCGCGCATCGCGCGGTACTCGATGGCACCGAGGCCGGCGGCGTCGGCCGCGGCCGTCCCGGTCATACCCGAGAAGATGATGCTCGCGATGATGTTGACGTGGGCCAGCCCACCGCGGATCGGTCCGACGAGCGCCTTCGCGAAGTCGAATATCACGTCCGTCAGCCCCAGCGCGTTCATCAGGAGCCCGGTCTGGAGGAACAGCGGGATGGCGAGCAGGACGAAGGAGTTGCTCCCGCTGACCATCGTCTGGGCGACCAGAAGCGGTTCGAACGGGATCGAGGTCGTCCACATGAGGATCAGGCTCGTCAGCCCGAGCGCGTAGACGACGGGGATCTCGAACAGGTAGAGCGCGAGCAGAACGCCGACGAACAGCGTGAGGAGTACGATGTCGGCCATCAGGCGCTCACTCCCGTCTCGGCGTGGGGGACGCCGACCCACGCATCACTCATGGTCGTCCCCCTTCAGGTCCTCGAGAATGGCGTCGGGCGAGACCACGACCTGGTACAGGTCGCGGAGGCCGTACACGGCGATGATGGCGCCGCCCACGACGACCGGGACGTACAGCCACGCCTGCGTGAACGGTGGATGGGTCGGTAGCGCGCCGATGACCGACCCCCGATTCTGCAGGTACAGCGGGTATGCGCCGGAGACGAGAACGCCCACGAACACGAGGATCAGGATCGTCCGGAGTCCAGTCAGAACCCGAATCGTCCCGTCGGAGAGCCGCGAGACCAGCAGATCGAGCGAGATGTGTTCGCGCTTCCCACTGGCCACAGCCGCCCCGACGAAGGTGACGTAGACGAGGAGCATCTGCGAGAGATTGACCGTCCACGGCAGACTGCTCCCGATGAACGAGCCCAGCACCCACCGCGTCAGGATCTGGAGTCCCACGACGAAGATCATCAGCCCGTACAGTGCGAGTGCCAGCGCCCTGACCCCGCCGTCGAAATAGCGGGCGAGTGAAGCTGCGGTGTCGTTTGTGGCCATGCGTTGTATGTCTCGGGGACGTTCTCAAATGTTTCGCACTTCTTCCAGCGAGGGCTCCCAGCTGGATTCGAACTGGGCGCGGAGCGGCTCCTGGGCCGCCGAGAGCCAGGCTTCGCGGTCGGGCTCGACGATGTTCATGCCGTTGCTCCTGAGTTCCTCGATGGCCTGCGACTCGGACTCCTGGATGTCGCTGCTGAGGCTCTGGATGCTCTCGGTGAGCGTGTCCGTGACGACAGACTGGTCGTCGTCCGACAGCGAGCCGAACGTGTCCGTGTTGAGGGTGAACCAGCCGGTCGAGGCCAGGTGTTGGGTCAGCGTGTAGTGGCTCTGAACCTCGTACAGCGACGCCGAGAGAACGGTCTCCGCGGGGTTCTCCTGGGCGTCGACGACGCCCTGCTGGAGCGCGCTGTACAGTTCGTCGAACGCGACGGTCGTCGGGCTGGCACCGATGCCCTCCCAGATGTTTACCCACGGCGAGAGATCGGGCACGCGGAGGTTCGCCCCCTCGATGTCGGCGGGCGTCTCGTAGCCCTGTTTCCCGGAGGTGTGCCGGTAGCCGCGGTAGACGGGCGGCCCGACGAGACGCTGGTTCCCCTCCTCTCGGAGACGCTGGCGGCCGTCGTCGAGGTAGTCCGTCTGGAACGCGCGCTTCTGTTGCTCCCAGCTCTCGAAGACGAACGGGGACTCGACCCAGAAGTTCTTCGGGTCGTAGTCGATGACCCAGCGGGTGCCGATGATGGTCCCGTCTATCGAGCCGATTCGGGTCTGCTCCATGACTTCGGACTCCCCGCCGAAGGCTGGCTCGATGGTGATCGAGACGCGGTCGTCGGTCTCCTCGGCGACGGTCTCCGCCCACGATTTCGCCATCTCGTTGATGACGTGGCCGCTTGGGAAGACGCTCCCGATGAGCATCGACTGGCTCTCGCCGCCGGAACTTCCGTCGCCGGACGAACTCGACGTGCCAGTGCTGCCCGACCCGGTGCTTCCATCGCCGCCGTCCGAGCCGCCGTCACCGCCGGAGCAACCCGCGAGCGACGTGATCGCGCCGGCTCCGCCAAGTAGTCCGAGCTGTTCGATGAAACTGCGTCGACTTTTCTGGGGCATACAGTATGGAAAGTCATGGTCCCACTATTTATATCTTCCCCAATTAATCATCGTTAAGCCCATGGCAGGGAGCGGGAGTCGTCACACTCGTCGGCAGATTCAGACGGGAGAGTGCCGCGAGCACCCGAAAATGAGTATGTGGGTCGGCCAGTCGTTACTCGGTCTGTTCGAGCAGTCCCTTGATGTAGCCGACCGCGAAGAGTCGTCCCATGTCGGTGTAGCCGGCGTGGACGCCGTCGCGGTCCTCCTCGTCGAGCATCTTGGGGACGTGGTCCGGGCGGATTGGGCCGTCGAAGCCAACCTCGCGGTAGGCCTCCATCGCCGCGAGCATGTCCGTCGGACCGTCGTCGTGCCACGTCTCGACGAACGACTCGGGCGATCCCTCCACGTCGCGGAAGTGGACGAAGTGGATGCGGTCCCCCAGACGCTGGATAGCCTCGGGTACGTCGGTCTTCATCGCGGCGAAGTTGCCCTGACAGAACGTCACGCCGTGGTTCGGACTGTCGTGGAGCGAGAGGATGCGCTCGTAGTTGTCGACGGAGGTCACGAGGCGCGGGACCCCGCGTACCGGCGAAATAGGGGGGTCGTCGGGGTGTAGAGCCATGTTCACGCCGGCCTCCTCGGCGACGGGGACGACCTCGTCGAGGAAGTACTCGAGGTTCTCCCAGAGTTCGTCCTCGGTAATACCGGCCTCGGGGTGGTCGTCTGCGCGCTGGCTCAGCTCGTGGTCGTAGCCCGTCTTGAGCGAGCCGCCCCGGTCCGGGATGGAGTCTGAGGTCCGCAGAACGCCGACCGGGTTCTCCGTCCAGACCCAGCAGTACGTCTCGATACCGAGTTTTCCCATGTTCCTGAGCAGTCGTTTCACCGTCTCGATCTCCTCGTCGCGGCCCTCCTTCCCGAGGACGGTCTTCGTCATCGGCGGTCGGTCCTCGACGACGCGAAGCGGGATACCGTGGTCCTCGAACCGGTTTCGCGCCCGCAACAACGTGTCGTACTCCCACCAGTCGTCGACGCCCCAGAAACGGACGACGCCGGACGAGACGCCCAACTGTTTGGCGAGTGTCCATCGTCTATCCGGAGCGGGTGGCAACATCAGTGCCGGGTCCATACGAATGCTGACAGCGGCCGCCTTATTTGAAGCTTGTGCCTTCAGCAATATCTTCACCCGAGCCTTGGTCACGCCACCGAGGTGGCTGACCCGCCAAACCATGCACAAAGATGATTATAAACAACGGAATATAGTCCACGCATAGTGGATCGGTGGACTCGGACGGCGAGCGTGGACACGAGCGCATCCGCCGGGTCTCGTGCGCCAGGACAGAGGGCCCGTCAGTCGTACGCGACCTTGACCTCGATGACGTTCGTCCGGTCCTTCAGCGCCGGTAGGAGCTCGTCTTCGATCCGATCGTCGTCGAATCGCTCCTTGGGACCCGAGAGCGACACCGCACCGACCACGCCCTCGTCCACGGTAATCGGAACGGCGATGGAGCGGATACCGGTCCGCCGCTCCTCGTCTTCGAGCGCGAACCCGCTCTCTCGGATCTGCGCCAGTTCGTCGACGAGTCGCTCCGGGGTGTCGATGGTGTTCGAGGTGGCCGATGGGAGTCCGTGGTCCTCGACGATCCGCTCGACCTCCTCCTCTGAGAGTTCCGCGAGGATCGCCTTTCCCAGCGCGGTCCAGTGCATGTTCGTGAACTCGCCGACGAGCGCGTTGTCGTAGACCGCCTCGCTCCCCTCCGACTGGTACAGAATGACGCGCTGGCCGTCTTCCTCGACCCCAAGGTTAGCCACCTCACCGGTGGCCTCTGCGAGCGCGTCGATCTCCTGCTTCGCCACGGTATAGACGCTCAGGTCGTTTCTCACGACCGCACCGTCTCGAAGAAAGCGGAGGCTGAGGCGGTAGCCGTTCTCGTCTTTGACGAGATAGCCGACGTCCGCCAGCGTCCGGAGGTGGACGTGCGCCGTGCTCGTCGGCATGTCGAGTTCCGCCGCCACGTCGTTGATGCGCATCGTGCCCGACTCCCGCAGGAGCGCCAGGATTCGAAAGGCGCGCTCTACGGCTCCGACCCGCTTTCCGCCGTCCGCCGCGTAATGTTCGGGCATAGCCGGATTTCACCCGCGCCACAGATAAAATCTACTATGCGTGGATTCTGCTGGTTACGCCGCAGTATTCTCCCCTATCTGCCCCCAAATGCGACAATTGTTAACATGGTTTTTGTTCGGAAATCCACGGATAGTGGAAGTCTCGAACGAGAGCGATCACGCAGACTAACATATGTACTCGTGTTATCTATTGGCCGTTCCGGGGGGACAGCATCGAACGTCCGTTAGCGGGCGGTGGACGGCACACTGCCCCGTTTGTTGCCATATGAGAGGGGTATCACCCCATATGAATATATTTTAATTCCTTACATACCCATAGTAGCGTATTCTCGCCCTAGTTTCCCAAAGTTCGGTTTTGCTATTCGATTTTTGTTTCTTTTTTCGCGCTTCTGTATCTATAATACGCACCGGGCGGTTCTGCTTCGAAACGGTCCCCGAATGGGCACTACCTCCGGGAGTAAGTCCACCGACGGTGTACGCTAGCACGAACTTAAAATGCCCCACGACTGAGAGTGTGAGATAGCCGTCTCGCCCCCGGACGGGGAGAGGCATGCAGACGACACAGTCCGCAGACGGAACGGAGATCGCTTACGAACGACGCGGTGACGGGCGACCGCTCGTCCTCCTCCACGGTGGGATGGCCCCCCGGGCGTACTGGGAGCCAGTGGTCCCGCACTTCGAGGAGTTCGCGGCCGTCATCCCACAGCGACCGGGCTTCGGCACGTGCCTGGACGAGCCGGCGGAGACGAGCGCTGACGAGGTACTGGCGCGCGAGGTGGAATACGTCCGCGCACTCGTCGACGACCTCGACGGCGAGCCGGTCCTGTTCGGCCACTCCTTCGGCGCGCTGACCGCTATCGAGAGCGCGACGGATGCTGCCGTCGAGGCGGTCGTCGCCTACGAGCCGGCGGTGCTCCCCGACGGGTTCCGCGCCGAGGCCGACCTCGCCGACGAGATGGCGGCGCTCATCGAGCGGGGCGAGCGCCGCGAGGCGGTGAAACGCTACGTCGAACTGGTGCTCCACCCCCACGGCATCGACGACCTCGACGCGTGGCTGGCAGAGTGGCCCGTCTGGCCGGACTGCGTCGACCTCGCCGAAGAGGTCGTTCGGATGAACCGCGCCGTCGAGCGGTATCGGCTTCCCGACCGCCTCGACGTTGACGCGCCGACGCTCGTCCTGACCGGGACCGACGGCCCCGACTTCCTCCGCGAGAGCGCCCGGAGCGTCCACGACGCGCTCCCGAACAGCCGCCTCGTGGAGTTCGACGGCGTGAGCCACAGCGGTCCGGCGGAGGCCCCCGCCCTGGTCTCGGCCGAAGTTCGGGCCTTCCTGCAGCGGTCCGAGTAGCGACTCGGGGTCGGCGTCGGTCACGACGGGTCGCCCCAAAAGCATCCCGTATCGGTGCGCCCATTAGCCGCCGCGGAGACGACTGCATATGGGACTCGTCGCAGAGTTCGACATCGACTGCGAGGCGCTCCCGCTCGTCACGGTCGCGAACGCCGCGCCCGAGGCGACGCTGACGTTCGAGTTCCAGTACAACCACGGGCGACGGCCCCTGTTTCTCGTCACGGCGAGCGGCGGGTCGAAGCACGCCATCGAGACCGGCTTCACCGACGCCTACGACGTGGCCGAGTGGACACTCGTCGGTCGGGCCGGCGACACCCGGCGGTATCAGCTCCGTCCGGCGCTCAGCATGGCGGAACAGCTCGGCGACCACCTCGACGACCTGACCGGTCTCGAAGCGCTCGCGACGGCCGACGCCATCATCGAACGGATCGAGGTCCGGCGGGACGGCTGGACGCAGACGGGCTGGTTCGCCGACCGTGACGCCTTCGAGCAGTTCTCGTCGTTCTGGCTGCGAAACGGCGGCTTCCGGCTACACCGGCTCACGCGTGACGGCGAACCGGAGCCGCCGGGCGACGGCCTCACCGACCGCCAGCAGGAGGCCCCTCCGGACGGCCTACGAACTGGGGTACTTCGAGATTCCGCGGGGGGCATCGCTGGACGACGTGGCCACGGAACTCGACATCTCGGCGTCGTCGGTGTCGGAACGCCTCCGGCGCGCACAGACGCAACTCATCCGGGAGACGATGGCGACGACGTGGCCGCCACTTCCCGACAGCGACTGACGGTCGTCGTCCCGTTCGGCACGCCGAGTGCCTCCGTCACCGCCTGAATCCCCACTCGAAGACGAGACCGGCGACCGCGCCGGCAGTCGCGGAGTAGACGAACTCCCACATGAGCGCGGCCTCGATTTCCTCGTCGGTGAGCGCCGGGTCGAGTAGCAGTTCCGTACCGAGAGTGAGGTCCGCGAGCCACCGGCTGACGGCCCAGACCCCTGCGACCCCCATCGTCGTCACGACGACGAACAGCACCGCGAACCGTGGCGTCATCAGAACGGGAGTAAACAGGTGCAGTTCGAGCGCGACGACGAGTGCGATGGTCGCGACCGCGACGTAGGTGACCAGTCCCGACGAGAGCCACGGCCGCGCGAACACGGTCCCGAACACCGGCAGGCTCGCGAGCAAGAGGAGCGGCCACGGCAGCATCGCCCCCAGGTCGCGGTAAGCCAGCGCCGGAACGAGCGCGAGGACGAGGACCGCCGCCACGAGAAGCCACGGGAGCAGTTCGCCGGCCGCGATTCCCGACGCGACCGCCACAGCGAGAAACGCGACCAGAACCCACGAGAGACGGGCGTTCACCGAGTCGGTCCTGAGGAGGCGTTCGAGACTGGCGACGGCGTCGCGAGTCGAGTCGCGGCCGTCAGAAGCGCGCCCGCCGCGCCGGTGTTCGTCGAGTCTGTCGGTCAGCGTCTCGACGATATCCGAGAACAGGTCCGTACCGAACGTCGCGACGATGACGGCCCCGAGCGTGTCGAACAGGAGGTCGAGCAGGGAGTCCTCGAGACCGTACTGGATGAGAACGGGCTCGAATCCCAGCAGTTCGGCCCCGATGCGCGCGGCGAATTCGAGCACCTCCCAGAAGACGCCGAGGCCGAGCGTGAACAGCAACACGAAGACGAACATGAACCGGGACGGCAGATACAGGTCGTCGGTCCACTCGTCGACCGCCCGTGTGACGACGTAGCCGCCGGCGGCGACGAGGGCCGCCGAGAGGGTGTGCGTGACGTGGTCGAACCACCAGAACTCGTCGTAAAACCCGAGCATCCCCAGCATGTGCAAGAAGAGCGCGAGCGCGAGCCACAGCGTCACGCCCGCGTCCAGCTGGAGCCGGTAGTCGCGTTCGAGCATCGCCGGCACGAAGGTGAGGACGAGGGCGAGGACGGCGTTCACCACCACGCTCAGGTTCCGGGCGAGCAGGCCGACGACGAGTATCGCGCCGATAGCGACCTGGAGCAGCCTGCTCACCAGGCGCTTTCGCCGCGGAGACACGCGGAGCCGTCGAACTGCCATCGCTCTACCCGTCTCTGGGACGGCCACCGGTATAAAACGACGCACGGACGGCCCGTCCGGCCGGCTCGAAGCGCCGGAATCCACATAAAGCGCCGTCTCGTACTCGGGGGCGATGATGGCGACGACACACGCGCTCGCGGGGATGGCCCTCGCGGGCGTGACGGCGCTCGTTGCGCCGGAGTACACGCCGCTCGCCGTGAGCGCCGCCGCGGCCGGGGGCGTGTTCCCCGACCTCGACCTCTACGGGAATCACCGCCAGACCCTCCACTACCCGGTGTACTACTCGGTCGGTGCGGTCGCGGCGCTGGCCGTCGCGCTCCTCGCGCCGACGGTCGAGACGGTCGCGCTGGCCGCGTTCCTCGGGTCGGCGGCACTGCACTCCGTGATGGACGCCTTCGGCGGCGGCCTCGAACTGAAGCCGTGGCTGGCAACCTCCGAGCGCGCGGTGTACGACCACTACGGGGAGCGCTGGATTCCCCCGCGACGGTGGGTCCGCTACGACGGCGCACCGGAGGACGCGGCGCTCGCGGGCGCGCTCGCCCTCCCGACGCTCGCGCTCTCGACCGGACGGCTCCAGACCGCGGTGTACGTATTACTGGCCGTCTCGGTCGTCTACGCACTCGTCAGGAAGCCCATGGTCCACGTGACCGAGTGGCTCGTCGACGCGCTCCCGTCGACCGTCGTCGACCGCCTCCCCGCGCGGTTCACCGAGGACTTCGTCGGCTGAGGAAGGACTCGAACGGAGCCGACCGGGAGGCGACGATCCAAGACTCGCCCGCCGGCTCCGGCGGCGTCACTCGCGCCAGCTCCGGAACCACCGGGAGAGATACGACCTGATGCCGACGTTCTGCTTGGTCATGATGACGGTGCACCGCGCGCGCTGTCCGAACTGCTCCGGGAGCGCCCCGAACAGCAGCTGCTGGAACAGCCCCTCGCGGGTCGCCCCGATCAACGCCAGGTCGTAGTCGTCGCTCAGTTCGACGAGCGTGTCCACGACCTGCTCGCCGTCGATCACCGACCGTTCGACCTGGTCCGAGTTCTCGAAGACGGCGGCGGTCTGTGAGAGTTTCTCGCGTGCGGCCTCCCGTTCGGACTCCGAGGACCCCGGAGACACCACGTTCACGACGTGAACCGTCGCGTCGTTCGCTCGCGCGATTGCGCTGGCGACGCGGGCCGCTAGTTCGGCGTGTGGGCCGCCGGCGGTCGGGAGGAGGATGTCCTCGACGTCCCCGGCGTCCGAGCCGATGCGCTCGACGAGGACGTCACAGCGGGCCTTGGTAATCACTTCGTCGACGTTGCTCCCGAAGACGAAGTCCTGTCGGCGGGAGCGGCCGCGCCAGCCCAGCAACACGGCGTCGACGTGGCGGTGCGTGATCGTGTTGAGGATGGCCTGGGAGACATCGTGGCCGATGCGGACGGTTCCGCTGACGGGCACGTCCGCGTCCTCGCCGATTTCGATGGCGCGATCGAGGACCTCGCGCTCCTCGTCGACGAACTGGCGGCCCTCTGAGAGCGGCGTCTGCTGTGGCACCGTCACGACGCTCATCACCACGATCTCGCCGTCGTTCTCCCGCGCCAGGTCGATCGCCGTCCGCATCAACTGGTCGACTGTCTCCGGGTTTGCCACCGGTACGAGAATCTGGTACTCGCGACTCTCCGGGGCCTGCTCGGCCATCACAGCCGGCGCTTCCCGTTCGAGTTTCTCGGCCTCCTGCTGACGGGAGTATCCGTAGTAGACGATCAGTCCGAGCGCCATCCAGACGAGCGTCGTAACGAGCGCCACGAGCCCGTGGTTGCTGGTCCCGATACCGAACGCTTCCAGGCCGAGTGCACGGATCAGGAACGGCGTCAGCAGGAACTGCAGACCGATACCGATCAGCGGCGGCCACGGCATGTAGGGGACCTCGTAGGTCCGGGGGAGGTCCGGATGCGTCTGGCGCATCCGAACGAGCGTCCAGTTCACCTGGATGAACAGCAGGATGAACATGATGTCCGCCGACGCCGCGACGGCCTCGATCGGGAGGACCAGCGCCATTACGATGATGAGGACCGCAGAGAGCAGGATCGCCCAGTGTGGCGTGCGCTTCTCGGGGTGGACCTCGTCGAAGAACGCGGGGAGCGCCCGATCCCGGCCCATCGCGAACGACACCCGCGAGGATGAGTAGATCGTCGCGTTCAGCGCGCTCATCGTCGCCGTCAGCCCGGCGACGAGCAACAGCGGAACGCCGTACGGCACGAACTGACCGGCGGCCCTGATGATCCCGAGTTCTCCCATCTCGCCGAGGAGTTGCCAGGTGTACTGCGGCGTGGCACCGGAGATCGGCTGGGCGAGGTCGATGGCCCGGGCGGTCACGTCGATCCCGCCGATCGCCGCGAACGCCACGAGAATGTATATCGGGACGACGATCGCCATCGAGTAGAAGACTGCCTTGGGGACGTTCTCGCCGGGATCGACGACCTCCTCGCCCGACTGGACGATGATCTCGTACCCCTCGAACGCGATGTAGGTGAACCCCATCGCCCCCACGATTCCGATGACGCCGTTGGGCATGAAGCTCGGGTTCGAGAGGAACTTCTGGGGCCAGGTCGGCGTCGAGAACGTCGCCAACCCCCCGAAGACGACGAACACGCCCAGGATCACGACCTTGATTACCGTGACGACGACGCCAGCTTTCCCCGTCTCCTCGGCCCCGCGGTAGTTAATGTACGCGAAGGCCGCGATCATCAGCACCGCGAGTCCCTTATCGAGTAGCGACGGCGTGATGAATCCGAGCAGGCGAAACTCGTGGGTGAGCGACGTGCCGTACACGATGAACTCGACGAGGAACGCCCCGAAGGTGACGGCGTACAGCGAACAGGCGACCGCGTGAGCGAACCAGCTCATCCAGCCCGCGTAGAACCCGTTGGGATCGACCAGCGCCTCTTTCACCCAGAGGTATCCGCCGCCGGCCTCCGGAAACGCCGCACCGAGTTCGGCGTAGGAGACGGCGGTGAACATCGCGACGAACCCGTTGAGTGCGAACGCCAGAATGAGCGCCGGTCCGGCCAGTCCGGCGGCGAATCCGGTGAGCGCGAACACGCCGGCCCCGATCATCGCACCGACGCCGATGAACGTGATGTCGAGGAGGCTCATGTCCCGTGAGAGTTCGGTCTCGACCGAATCCGCGTCTCCGCTCGTTTGCTCGGGTGGGTCTGACGAATCGCTCATTTATCGTCCGTGCTTTCTACCGCGGCATAAAATATGTGTCGATGAAAGCGCGGAGGCGAAATTTTTCCTGTCCGATATTATCGATTCGAAAATGGCGTCGCCCGTGTTGACCATGGCGACGCGTCGAGCGTGGAGTGTCGTCGTCGCTCGGCTAGTCGCGATAGTTCGAGAGGCCGCCCTCTCCGCCACTAGTCGATACTAGACGGTTTGCGACAGCCGAAGGCCTGCGAGCGCCAGAAGACTGTCCACTGGCACCAGCACCGGGCCTGTTACGAAGTGAAGGACTCGTGACGTCGCTCCCGGTCACGCTTGTTCTTGATCCACTTCTGTCGGATACGCTCCTCCCGCTCGCGCTCTTCGAGATGGCGTTCGATGTACGTTCGATCGGCCCGAAGCCGCGGGAGGACGGCCTTCTCGATGGCGTTGACGCGGCGTTTCGTCGTCTCGATATCGGTGAGGAGGCGACGCAGGGCGGCGGTGACTTCGGCGACGACCACGAGACGCTCGAGGAGTCGCTCGTAGGCCTCGACCAGGTCGTCCACGACGGGACTGGTGCCGATGAGTCCGTAGCCGCGGTCCGACAGGTCGCTGCCGATCGACGACGCCTCTATCTGGAGGATATCGGTACCCATGACGTTCCGCGACGACAGGGTGAGAACCGGATGCGGGTGTCGCGAGCGGACGATACCGTCGAGCGATATCTCGCCCTCCATCGCGCGAACCAGAGCGAACGTCGACGCGGCCGTCTCGTATGCGTCGTCGAGGCGGTCTCGGGCCGACTCGTACCGGTCGAACACGTCCATGAACGTCATGATGAGGCCATCCAGTCGGCGGCGGAGGACGTTCGCGCCCCTCTCGGCGATGTCAATCCGCTCCACCGTCGCGTAGAGGTTGTGTCGGGTCGGTGTGACTGTCCGCATCGTCTCAGGTCACTGTATTATTGAAATCCTGATATATCAGATGGAACGAGCGAGGGGCGTCCCTGGCATTTAGTCGAGGATCTGGTTTATCAGCGACAGCCAGGCGCGACTGTCCTCCAGCGACCGTTCGCGCGCCTCGATCTCCCGGTCCGGGGTACGGAGGTCGTCGAGCGCAGCGATCGCGCGGTCGAGACCCACGATGGTATCCGCGATTCGAGTCGCCTCCTCGACGGTGAGCGGGTCGTTCTCCAGTCGCGCCTTGAGCGCGCTCCGTTCGTGGCTGAGCGTCGCCCGGACCTCGCGGACCCGTTGTCGGTGCTCCGGCGGGACGAACTCCATCGCCCCCGTCTCCGCGACGAATTCGCGCAGGTTCAGGTCCGTGCCGCCGATTGTGACCGACTCCGGAACGTTCGTCCCGATCGTGGCGCTCTGGCGTCCGATCCGGTCGAGCAGTTGCTGACGCCGCCCCTCGCTCAGTCGGTCCTCGCCCGTACCCATCAGTTAGGCATTATTTCGTCTCCGTCGACATTACTCTGTCCCCGTCGGTGCCGAGAGCGCCTCCGAATCGCTCCGGACCTGCTCGGAAGCGGGAGGCGAATCGATGAGGACGACGGCTTCGCCGACCAGGACCTGTTCGTCGCGCTCGTCGTACGCGGTCGTCGAGAGCCGATAGCGATCGTGACCGAGGTCCTGAATGACTTCACAGACGACGCGGACGCGCTCGCCGATATCCACGGGAGCCAGGAAGCGAACGTCCTGTGAGAGGTAGATGACCAGCCCGGGCAGGTGTGCCAGCGCGGCGCTGAACAGGCTCGCCGCCAGGAGGCCGTGGACGATCCGCCCCCGAAACCGCGTTCCCTCGGCGAACGACTCGTCGAGGTGAAGCGGGTTCTCGTCGCCGCTGATGCGGGCGAACGCCTCGACGTCGGCTTCGCTCACCGACTTCGAGAACCGGACGACGTCCCCGACGCCGATCCCCGCGTCACCGGCGTCCTCGTACTCGTAGGTCCAGTCGCGGTGGGGACCGGGCGGTTGGTCGTCGACGGTTCGCAAGGTGAACTGCGGCAGGAACGCGGCGAGGTCCCCCACGGAGATCAGGCCGACCAGGCGGTCGTCCTCGAGGACCGGCAACTGGTCGATGCGCCGGGTCCGAAGCTTCTCCGCCGCTTCGACGATGGAGGTCGTCGCGGCGATCGATTCGACTGGCTTCGACATGAACTCGGAGATCGGGCGGTCCGTCGAGACGTCCGCGGCGAGAAGCAAGTCGATGAAATCGTCGTCTGTGAGGATACCCACGACGCGCTCGTCGTCGGTGACGACGATCGAGCCGACGTCCTCGCTTCGCAACCGTTCGACCGCCGTCAGCACCGACGCATCTGGCGGTTCGGTCACCACGTCGGATATCATGGCCTCTCGGACTGGAATCGGGACGACCATGGACGCAGTACTCCCCCGATCACGTTAATTATTCTGGAATGACAGGTTCGTGGCAAGAGGGTCGGCGTCGGGGTCGAACGGGTTCGCCCGCCTCACAGCACCGCTCCGCTCAGGCGCGAACGGTGTAGCCGGCGGCTTCGACGGCCTGCACGTCGGACGCTGGACCGGTCGACGGGAATCGTTCAGAACAGACCGGTGATGAAACCGGCCCCCATGAGGACGAGCACGCCGGCAGAGAACGCCGGCAGGTACTGCGTGTACCGCTCGGCCGTCTCCTCGTAGTGCTCGTAGCCGCCGATCAACAGCACCGTCACGGTCACGATGCCGAGAACGACGGTGAGCGCGTACGCACTCATCAGTTCCAGACAGTGCTGCGACCCGGCACAGAGCGCGATGATCTCGAACTCCTCCTCGTGGGCGAATCCGAGGAGGAACGCGAACCAGGCGATCCCCCAGAGCCCGCGGTCGGCGACGTCGTCCCGGTCGCCGTGGTCGTGTGAGTGACCGCCGACGAAGGGGACGAAGCGCTTCACCCGGGACCGAAGGCCACCGTCGCCGTGATTCCGACCGCCGCTACTGGAATGCGTCCCCGTCGAATCGTGCTCACGGCGGTCGTGAGCGTGTTCGGCGTTCTTCCCGTGGGCATGCTCGGTATCGGTCCCGTCGGCGTGGTCGTGTCCGTCGGTCCCGTCGGCGTGGTCGTGGTCGCCGTGTGAGTGGCCGTGGTCGCCGTGTGAGTGGCCGTGTCTGTACTCCCGGACGCCGAGGGCGATGAGGAGGACGCCGGCCACGAGACTGACCGGGCCGCCGATCTCGATCCCGCCGGCGATCGTGATCGGGCTGTTGACCTGCGTCAGCTCGAAGTACGCCTTGGCGTAGAAGAACACGGCGACCATGGCGATGCTGCTGACGAGGTGGCCGACGCCGAGCAGGAGGCTCGCGGCGAGGCCGTAGAGCCACTTGTTCGGCTGGTCGAGCGCGTACGAGGCGGCGACAGGCCAGCCGTGACCCGGTTCGATACCGTGGACGGCCCCGAGGGCGACCGCGCCGAGCAACAGTCCGACCGCGTCTCCGTGTATCATCTCGTACCGCGACGCTTGGGTAGACGCCGGAATAACGGTTGTTAGTACCTACCCGGGGGAATCGTCATACTCGGGACTCTTGTGTGGGCGGGCCGAACCGAATCGTATGCGGACGAGCTTCAACGTCCCGGAGGACCTCGTCGAGGAGTTCGATCAGGTCTGGCAGGAGCAGGGCCTCGACAACCGCTCGCGCGCGGTCCGTGAGGCGATGCGCGAGTACGTCGAGTCACACACCCGCCTCGAACGCCTTCGCGGTGCCGTGGTGGCGCTCGTCGCCTTCGACTACCGCCACCACGACGTGATCGAGGCGCTCCACGGCGTCCAGCACGAGTACCAGGACGTGATTCTCAACACGAGCCACACCCACCAGGGCGAGTGGTGTCTGGAATCCCTGTTCTGTCGCGGCGCGGTCGAGCGGGTACGAGAGTTGAGCCACCGGCTCAGGGACTTCGACGGCGTGCGCCGGGTGCGCGTCATGGTCATCCGCGACGACGGCACGGAGCCAGAGCGCGACAACTGACCCCGTCGAGTCGGCGGCCGCGAGCGACGGAGCCCTTTTTCCCGGTCCCGGCGTAGACGCTAACTGTCCTCGATGGTCCTCGAAATCGTTCGCGCGGTGGGGTTCGGCGTCTGTGGGACCTTCACCGTCGCGCTGGGACTGGTGCATTTCGTCATGCCGCGACTGTTCGACTTCGACAGCGCGATCCCGACCGAAGGAGAGCCGCTACGCCCGCTCGGACTGCCGTTCGTCACCTACCAGACGAAACGGTCGGACGTGCGCGGTATCGCCCAGATCATGAACCACGCCGTGAGCTACGTGCTGGTGTCGATCGGGGCGCTCGACCTTCTCGCGGGCCGGTGGCTCGCCGCGTGGTTCGCACCGTACCTGCTGGCGTGGATCGCGGGGTGGTGGTTCCTTCGGGCGGCGACCCAGCGCCACATGGGCTCGCGCGCCGGTGACCGACTGATCGCGGTCGGGTTCGCCGCCATCGGGGCGTTCCACCTCGTCTTCGGGGCGCTCGCGTGGCCGTGAGTCCGCGACGGCGGGCCGGCCAGCGCCTCGGTCAGTCCCCGGCGCGCTTGCTCCGCGACGCGACCACGTCGAGGCCCGGGCTGTAGTAGTACACCGGGTCGGCGTCGGGCCGTGCGAACCCGTGGGCCGCGAGCAGCGTGTTCGTCTCGATGTCGGCGGCGGCCGGGTACAGCGTCCAGGGGTCGTGGGACACGTCCGTGTACCGTATCGAACCGTCCTGGGCCTCCGTGTAGAAGCGGTAGCGCTCGACGAGGAACTCCCCGAAGGGGTCGTCGAGGGCCGAGAACGGCTCGCCAGTCGGCCAGTAGGACCCCTCGTAGTGGACCGGTCGCGCGCCTGGGTGGCGGCGGCGACTGCTGAACCGCACGCGCCCGTCGTCCAGCTCCAGCGAGATGCGGGCGTAGTAGTAGGGGAGGTGGTGGAACAGGCGCGCGCCGACGACGCTCGCGAGGCCCTGCGCGTCGAGGCTGAAGAAGTAGACGCTCGGGACGCCGTCGCGGGTGACGTAGGTCCTGAGATTGAGTTCGGGCAGGCGGACCCCGAGGCGTTCGGGGAGCCCCTTCGGTCGGACGGCGACGTTGGTGAACGGCACGGCGGAGAGCCACGCGGAGCCGTCGTACACGTCGGGTTTCAGCCCGGCCGGGAGATGGGCGTCCATCACGGCCGGATCGACCGGCCAGTTCTCGAACAGCAGGTGCCGCCATCCCATCGAGAGCGGGAGGACCATGTCTATGACTCGGGGGTGCGCGCGGAAGTCAATTCCGGGGTCGCTGGGCCACCGTCAGAGCAGGCCGACGAGGAGAAATAGGCCCGCCACGACCGCGGCGACGGTGGCCGCCTGCGCCCGGGACACGTCGCGGCCCCGTTCGAGGCCGAAGGTCCAGACGACCGCGCCCCAGGCCGTGCTGGCGACGTTGAGCGCGGTGGCCACGGGCAGCCACGGTCGCAGGCTCCCGAGGACGGTCCGTTCGAGGACCGCCGGGTCGGTCTCGGGCGTGATCGTCACGGGGTCCATCAGGACCCAGAGGGCCGCGAGGCCGAGGGGCATCGTCACCAGGACCGGGGCGAGTCCCCACGCCGTGACGGCGAGCGTGTCGCCGAACCCGCCGCGACCGCCGCACAGCGCCGTTCCGACGTGGAGGACGACGCCAGCGACGACCACGACGAGAGGGATGCCGACGAGCATGGAGAGGTAGAACTCGCCGAGCGCGTCCCGGATGATCGGGTCGATGTCTCGCTCGATTTCGGCGGGGGCGTCGCAGTCGAAGGCCGCCGCGCTCATTTCGGTGAACATCGAGTTCGCGTCCGAGTCACAGAACGCTTCGGACGGTCGGTCGGGGTTGTCGACCACGACGGTGCCGTCGATCTTCTCGGTGAACACGACGCCGAGTCCGCCGACGAGCGCGACGGACGCGATCGTCACGAGTGCCGCGACGACGAGCCCGCGGGCCGCGTCCGGCTCACGGGCCTCGAAGTATCTGTCGGGGCGGAGGAGGGGCGTTCGCGGGGCCATACGTGCCGGACCGGACGGCGCGGATAAGTGCCTTGCGCCGGTCGAATCGACGACGGCTCCGGTGGTCGAGGCCCCGGCGATGGGACGGGGCGGTTATCGGCCGGCAGCGCTCTCGCCACTCGCCGACAGCGATTCGAACGACTCACCCCCGCACTTGCGACACCGCTCCACAGTGGTGCAGAACCCGTCCGCGGTGGGCGTCGCGACGTAGACGTTCCCGCAATTCCGGCACGCGACTGGACAGCGCTCGTTCCAGTTTCTCACGCTCCGTTCCTCCGCGGTACCGTCGGTGTGCGGGTGGTCGATTCGCCGATCCACACGCGAGTCAGTGGCTGTGCGCTGGACATCTCGTTACAGCGGTGATACGTCGGTCTCATCGAGGTCTATTTCCGCGGCCTGTTCCAGGTACGGGCGGACGTGCTCGGCATCGGGACCCAGTTCGATCAGTTCGTCTGAGCGATCGTACGCGACGACGTCCGCCGCCGCGAGTTTCGGGACGTGGACGTGGTACAGCGACGTGTAGATCGCGAGTCGCTCGTCGAGGGCCTCCGCCGCCGAGGCCTCGTGGTCCCACTCGACGATCTGCCCGGCCACGTCGGAGAGATGGAGGGGATTGGCGTACAGGTAGAGGCAGTAGAGGGTGTACCGCCGACGCCGTGCGGCGAACAGGTCGGTAATCCTGTCCAGAGAGAGGTCGCTATCGGTCACGGGCCATCCCTCCGTGGCGTCCCGGAACGGCCCCCGTTCGTGGGGCCCTCCAGCGATAGCGACGACCGGTGGCACGACTACGGCACGTCTCTGTCGTTGTCATTGGTGCGTCCGTGGGATGAGTGATAGCTACGGGAGACAGCGGAATAGTCACTCCCTCTAGATACGTAGGACGGGGGCGGTCAGTTCGGAAATGCGAAACTGTTCGCAACAGTGATATCGAGGAAACCGTGCATCCACGTCACAGGAGGCCGTGACACGGAGTGGATTATCACGAATGTTCGGCCGTGATACTTTTCAGTGGTCACGAAGTCTTGGTAGTTAGTCAATATGTTGGGAAAGCGGGCTCGGGCGCTCTACGTCGGCCCCGACGAAGCCGCAGCGGAGACGTTCAGCGACTCGCTGGAGCGGGGGGGATACGCGGTCGACGCGACGACCTCGCCGACATCCTGCGTCGACCGCATCGCGCCGGACACGGAGTGCGTCGTCTGTTCGCACGACCTCGGAGACACGAGCGGTCTCGCGGTGCTCAGAGCGGTCCGTGAGGCGTACCCCGACCTGCCGTTCGTCCTCGTCGCGAGCGACGGGAGCGAGGCCGTCGCCAGTGAGGCCGTCGCGGCGGGCGTGACCGACTACCTCCCCGCGGACGGGGGCGTCCCGAGCGATCTGATCGAACGGGTCGACGCCGCAGTGGAGGGGCGGGGAGAGCGGACGCCCAGGACGACCGAACGGCGAGTGCTACGGGACCTCGGTGAAATCGTGTCGGCCACCGACCGCTCGTTCACCGAGGAAGTCGAGGCGCTCCTCGAAGTCGGACGAGAGGCCCTCGGTACGGACTACGCGACGCTGTCGCGCCTCGAGGGCGAGGAGTTCGTGTTCGAAGCGGTCGCTGGACCTCCGGGAGAGCGTACGGCCGCTGGCGATCGGTTCCCGGTCGACGCGACGAACTGCGAGGCCGTCGTCGAAGCCGGTGAGACGGTCGTCCACGCCGGCGGCGAGCGCGATGCGTCCGGGGCGGACGATCGGCCGGTCCGCATCGACGGCGGCGTCTCGCGATACGTCGGGACGCCCGTCAGCGACGGGACCGAGGTCTGCGGAACGCTCTGTTTGTACACCGAGGAGGCCGAAGAGGACTCGGTCTCCGACTGGGAGGTGGCTGTCGTCGAACTGCTCGGCCGCCTGATCAGCGACGGCATCCAGCGGGACCGCTACGCCGACTGGCTCTCGTCGTTCGACGCCGCGTTCCCCGACGTGGGACTGGTCATCGACGCCGACGGCCGGTTCCGCGACTGCATCGCCGGGGAGGCCGCGTCCGCGCTGCTCTACGACGACCCCGAGAACATGGTGGGGCGGACCGTTCACGAGGTGCTCCCCGACGAGACTGCGGCCGCCATCCAGACGGCCATCGACGAGGCGCTGGCGACCGGACGCCATCAGTCCGTGGAGTACGAGCTGGACGTTCGAGCGGGCACCAGGTACTTCGAGGGGCGGGTCGCCGCGGTCGCCGGTGGTGAGTACGGGCCGGAGCGAGTCGTGTTCATCGCACGCGACAGCACCGAGCGCACGAAGCGCGAGCGGCGACTTGAGCGGGCCGAGACGAGCTTTCGGAACGCCCAGGACGGAATCTTCCTCGTCGACGTCACGGACGACGAGTTCGTCATCGAGTCAGTCAACCCGGCCTACGAAGCGCTGACCGGCCTCGCGGCGGACGACGTCCGCGGTCGAACGCCGCGTGAAGTTCTCGGCGACGAGGTCGGTGGCGAGGTCGAAGAGCGGTACCGAGAGTGCGTCGAGCGCGGCGAGCCCATCGAGTACGTCGAGCAGGTCCCACTGCCGTCCGAGGAGACGTACTGGAACACGAAACTCGCGCCGATCGGCGAAGGCGGGGAGGTGAGAAAGCTCGTCGGCGCGACCCGCGACATCACCGAGCGCACGGAGCGCGAAGAGGAACTGGCGTATCGCCGAGCGCTGCTCGAGGCCCAGGCGGAGACCGGCATCGACGGACTGCTGGTGGTCGACTCGGACCGGAACGTCCGATACCACAACGACCGCTTCCTCGACATCTGGGACATCCACCAGTCGGTCGCTGACGCGCAGTCGGACCGGGAACTGCTCGACGCGGTTCGCGACACGGTCGCCGACCCGGAGGCGTTCTTCGAGAAGGTTGAGCGCCTCTACGACAACCCCCAGGAGGTGAGCCGCGACACGATTCGCCTGGAGGACGGGCGCTACCTCGACAGGTACTCGGCCCCCGTCGTCGACGGCGAGACGCAGTACGGGCGGCTGTGGGTGTTCAGGGACATCACCGACGAGAAGGAACGCGAGGTCGCCCTGGAGCGACAGCGCGACGAACTGGCCTCGCTGCACCGCGTCGACACCCTCACCCGCGGAATCACGACGAGACTCCAGCGGGCCGCGACCCGAGAGGAGATCGAGACGGCGGTCTGTGAACACCTCACCGAGACGGACCTGTATCAGACGGCCTGGATCGGGGCGACGGCGAAGCGATCCGACGGCACCCGGACCGTCACGCCGCGGACGGCCGCCGGCGTCGACGACGCCTATCTTGAGGGAATCCCACAGGCGAACAATCCGGCGCTGAGGGCTGTGCGCACCGGGACCGTCGAGGTCATCCACGACGTCGCGACTGACGATGGGTTCCCCGACTCGCGCCGAGAGGTCGCGCTCGACCACGACCACCACGCGCTCGCCGCGGTCCCGCTCACGACCGGCGACACGACCTACGGCTCCCTGGTCGTCTACGCCCCGCGCGGGCACGTCATCGACGACGGGGAGCAGGCGGTGCTGGCCGACCTCGGTCGGATCGTCGCCTACGCCATCCAGCGGGTCCAGAGCCGGCGCTCGCTCACTGCGGAGTCCGTCTTCGAACTCCAGCTACGGGTCGAGGACACCGACCTCGCGTACGGGAAGGTGACAGCCGAACTGGACTGTGAACTCGTATTCGAACGGCAGGTCCCGGCCAGCGGCGGCTCGGCGATACAGTATTTCACCGTCCGAGGAGCGGAGCCGGACCGCGTCACCGGCCGACTCGAAGCGGCCGCGTTCGTCGAGACCTGTTCCGTGGCCCGCAGCGGCGACGACGGCGGAGGGCTCGTCGAAGTCGTCGTCGACGGCAGCGGCGAGAGCCCGTTCGACGTGGTGACCAACTACGGCGCGTCCCTCACCGAAGGGCGCGTGCGAGACGGCGACATCGCGCTCACGGCGGAAGCCGCGCCGGGAATCGACGTTCGCGGACTGGTCGGCGCGATACAGGCGGTCGCACCGGGAGCGACGCTCGCGAGCAAGCGCCTCCGCGACCGGCGGACCACGACGGTCCCGGAGGTCAAGGGGTGGATCAGCGACGAGCTGACGCAGAAACAGGAAGCGGCCCTGAGTACGGCGTACACCCGCGGCTACTTCGAGTGGCCGCGCGAGAGCACCGCCGAAGAGGTCGCGGCTCCGATGGACGTGTCATCGGCAACGCTGCACTACCACCTCCGGAACGGCCTCCAGACGCTCCTGAGTATGTACTTCGAGCCGGACTGCCGACACGCGCTCTGAGGGCAGTCAGCCGCGAGAAGCCGGTCGACGGCGGTCCGAAGCGGGTCGGCGGGCCTTTCGGCTCGCCGCCCCCGACGAGAGGGACGGACACGTCGTGCCCGCTCGCGACCGTGGAGGGCGCACGGTCGGATGGAGCGGAACTGTTCTGGTTCGTCGGAGGTAACGAGACGCCATGCAACGCTCCCGTCTCCGAACCGGCCTTATCGGTGGAGCCGCCGCCCTCCTCGCGGCCGGGCTCGTGGGGTCTGCCATCCGAAAGCGACGGACAGCACGGCGCGTCCGCGACCTCCGACGATCCGCCGCCCCGAGCCGCGAGAGGACGTTCTCTGCCGACGACCTCGCGGGGCTTCCCGAGCCAGTCCGCGAGTACTTCGCGAACGTCCTCCGGGACGGGCAGCCGCTCGTCGACGCGGTCCGCCTCGAACAGACGGGCACGCTGCGCGCCGGTGACGCCTCGTCGCCCTGGAGGCCCTTCACGGCGACGCAGTACGTCACCGCTGACCCACCGGGCTTTCTCTGGGACGCCGCGGTCGACGTCGCACCGCTGGTGTCGCTCCGCGTCCGCGACAGCTACCGGGACGGCGACGGGAGCGCGGGCGTCTCGCTTGGCGGCGTGGTCCCCATCGACGGAGCCGACCCGAGCCCGGAACTGAACGAGGGCGAACTGCTCCGGTATCTCGCGGAGGCGGTCTGGTACCCGACGGCGCTGCTGCCGAGCGAAGGGGTGGAGTGGGACGCCGTCGACGACGCGACGGCGAACGCGACCCTCGAATACGGGGGCGCGTCGGTCACTCTCGCATTCACGTTCGACGGGGGCGAAGTCACCGAGGTCCACGCACCCGACCGCCCACGGCGCGTGGACGGCGGATACGAACCGACGCCGTGGACCGGCCGCTGGATGGAGTACGAGACGCGCGACGGGATGCGCGTGCCGACGCGGGGCGAGGTCGTCTGGCACCTCCCCGACGGCGACCTGCCGGCCTGGCGAGGGCGACTCACGGACATCAGGTACGACCCGTGGTGAACGAGACAGGGCCGGACGGTTCGTGAAAACGCAGCTGTCTGTTCACACTAATTACCATATCTTAGTATATACATATTTTATGATATATCGTCGCAGAACCGAACGAGTCAATGCCGACAGTCGCGCCGTCGCGCGACCGGCGAGGTGACGGTCACGGGACGACGGCGTCGACGACGGTCGCTGCGAGACGGCACGAACGCGACCAGCATGATGGTCGCGCCGTCAATCGGTGTTGACCGGCCCGTTGCGGCGGCTCGCATCGACTCGGGTCGAATCCACGAAGTTACAGCTGTCAGCGGCTATCACTCCAAGTTTTTCAAGTCCAGGGCTGAATAGTCGATGTATGTCACTGGACGACGAGTCACTCGAGTACCATCGGCAGGACCCGCCCGGGAAGATCGAGATCGCCACGACCAAGCCGACGAACACCCAGCGAGACCTCTCGCTGGCGTACTCGCCGGGCGTCGCGGGGCCCTGCCGTGCTATTGCAGACGATCCGGACGCGGCCTACGAGTACACCGCGAAGGGGAACCTCGTCGGCGTCGTCTCGAACGGCTCGGCCGTCCTCGGCCTGGGCGACATCGGGCCGACGGCATCGAAGCCTGTCATGGAAGGGAAAGGAGTTCTGTTCAAGCAGTTCACTGACATAGACGTGTTCGATCTCGAGTTGGACCAGACCGACGTGGACGCGTTCGTCCAGACGGTCGCGGCGACGGAACCCACCTTCGGCGGCATCAACTTAGAGGACATCGCGGCCCCCGAGTGCTTCGAGATCGAGTCGGCGCTGCGCGAGGAGATGTCGATTCCCGTGTTCCACGACGACCAGCACGGGACGGCGATCATCTCGGGGGCCGGTCTCCTGAACGCGCTCGAACTGGTCGAAAAGGACGTCGAATCGGTGGAGGTCGCCTTCGCCGGGGCCGGGGCCGCGGCGCTCGCCACCGCGAAGTTCTACGTCTCGCTCGGCGTCGAGAAAGAGAACATCACGATGTGCGATATCGACGGCGTCCTGACGACCGAGCGAGCGGAATCGGGCGACCTGGACCCGTACAGCAGCGAGTTCGCCCGGGACGTGCCGGCCGGCGATCTGTCCGACGCGATGGCCGGCGCTGACGTGTTCGTCGGACTCTCCGCGGGCGGCATCGTCGACGAGGAGATGGTGCGGTCGATGGCCGACGACCCGATCATCTTCGCGATGGCCAACCCCGATCCGGAGATCGACTACGAGACGGCGAAGAACGCCCGCGACGACACGGTGGTGATGGCCACCGGGCGCTCGGACTACCCGAACCAGGTCAACAACGTGCTCGGCTTCCCGTTCATCTTCCGCGGCGCGCTCGACGTTCGGGCGACCGAAATCAACGAGGAGATGAAGGTCGCCGCGGCCGACGCGCTCGCCGACCTCGCCAGACAGGACGTGCCCGACGCCGTGCGGAAGGCCTACGAGGAGCGAACGCTCCAGTTCGGCCCGGAGTACATCCTGCCGAAGCCGCTCGACTCGCGGCTCATCACCGAGGTCTCGACCGCCGTCGCCCGCGCAGCGATGGAGAGCGGCGTGGCTCGGACCGAAATCGACCTCGACGCCTACCGCGAGCGGCTCGAAGCCCGCATCGACAGGTCGATGGAACTGATGCGCATCGTCCTGAACGAAGCCCAGCACGACCCCAAGCGCATCGCGCTCGCGGAGGGCGACGACGAGAAGATTCTCCGGGCCGCCGTCAGACTGCGGGACGAGGCCATCGCCGAGCCGGTGCTGGTCGGCGACCGGGACGCGATCCAATCGACGACCCGAGAGCTGGGCATCGAGGCGGACCTGGAGGTCGTCGACCCGGGCGACGTGGACGACGAGCGCTACGCGGAACGCCTCTACGAACTGCGCCAGCGCGACGGAATCACGCGCCGGGAGGCCGTCGAACGCGTCCGTACCGACCCGAACTACCTCGCCAGCGTCATGGTCGAGATGGGCGAGGTCGACGGGATGTTGACCGGGCTCACGAACCACTACCCGTCGGCTCTCCGGCCGCCGCTGCAGGTCATCGGGACGGCCCCCGACATCGACTACGCCGCCGGCGTGTACGTGCTCACGTTCCGGAACCGCGTGCTGTTCGTCGCCGACGCGACGGTCAATCAGGACCCCGACGAGGACGTGCTGGAGGAGGTCGCCCGACAGACCGCATCGCTCGCCCGTCGCTTCGACGTGGACCCGCGCGTCGCGTTCCTCTCGTACTCCGACTTCGGGAGCGTCGACAACGAGGGGACCCGAAAGCCCCGGGAGGCCGCCCGCCGCCTCCGCGAGGACCCCGCGGTCGACTTCCCCGTCGACGGGGAGATGCAGGCCGACACCGCCGTCGTCGAGTCGATGCTGACCGGGACCTACGAATTCGCCGACCTCGACGAGCCCGCGAACGTCCTCGTGTTCCCCAATCTGGAGGCGGGCAACGTCGGCTACAAGCTCCTCCAGCGACTCGGCGGGGCGGACGCCGTCGGCCCGATGCTCGTCGGCATGGACGAACCCGTCCACGTCCTCCAGCGCGACGACGAGGTCAAGGACATCGTCAACCTCGCCGCCGTCGCCGTCACCGACGCGCAGGGCGAGTAGCCGCTCGGCGAATCCGAGCGACGGCGACACAAGAACTTTGCGCAGGCCGGCGAAACGACCGACTACCGGCAATGTCACTCGCCGCCCGCCTCCGTCCGCGCTCCGCCCCTCTCGGTATCGCGACCCTGGTCATCGGTCTGGCAGTCGTCGCCCCGCCGCTGGTGCTCGGTGAACTGACCGCGAGAGTGTACCTGTTGACGACGGCTCTGATCGTCATCGCCATCGCCTCGGCGACCCCCTACGCGCTTCTCGTCGGACTCGGAACGCTCCCCGTGCTGTACGCGGGGCTGGGCAGCTACGCGTCTCCGCGTGGACTCCCGACGGGAGGCGAACGGCCCGACCTCGGAACGGCCCTGCGACACGCCGTCGCCGGCGTCGGCTACGCGCTGGCGGCCGCTATCGTCGGCGCGATCGGGATCGGAATCGACATGGCGAGACCGAGCGAGACGGCCGTACCCACCGCGCTGGAGCCGTCGTTTTTCCATCTCGGCGGCGTCGCCGTCGCCGCGCTGTACGTCGGCTGTCAGCTGTGGCGCTACGAAGCGTCCGTCCGACGGACCGACGGCCGGGTCGTCGCAACGACGGTCGTGCTCGGGGGCCTGCTGGCCGTATCGCCCGCCGTCGCCCTCTGGGTGTTCGGGGGCGGTGGGCTCTAGGCGCTCGCTCCCGGCGTCACCACCGACTGTCGATGGCCGCCTTCAGGTAGGCCGCCGCGTCGCCGTCGGCGTGGATCACGTGCCCGCCGTCCGACTCGTGGTCAGCAACCGTTACCTCGGTCCGTCCCGCCGTATTCCGAGCCATTCTTGAAAATAGATAGAAACTCTGACGGAGAGAGTGAGTTCAGCGTTCTCGCGTGCCGTGAATAGCAAGGCTGAAATCGCCCCATAGCCGAACCAATAGTAATTATGCATGATTTATCCAGCCACATTCGCGTTCTCCACGTCGACGACGAGGTCGACGTCGCGGATCTGACGGCGACGTTTCTCGAACGGGACGGGGGCCTCAGCGTCGAGACCGCCACGAGTGCGAGCGAGGGGCTGGACCGACTCGCCGCTGAGGACATCGACTGCGTCGTCTCGGACTTCGACATGCCGGAGATGGACGGGATCGAGTTTCTCGAGGCGGTTCGGGAGACGGACCCGGACCTGCCGTTCGTTCTCTTTACCGGACAGGGAAACGAGGAGATAGCGAGCGAGGCCATCTCCGCCGGCGTCACCGATTACCTGCAGAAACAGACCGGAACGGAGCAGTACGAACTCCTCGCGAATCGCATCCGGAACGCGGTCAGCCAGTACCGGGCCGCCAACCGAGCGACGAATCTCGACCGCATCTACCGCGTGTACAGCGGGGTGAACCAGGCGGTCATGGAGGCCGAAACCCGGGCCGAGATCGAACGCCGAGTCTGTGAGCGCCTCAGCGACTCGGAGCCGTATCGCTTCGCCTGGATCGGCGCGGCCGACGCCGACGGCCGGCGTATCGAACCCAGGGAGACGGCGGGGACGGAGGCGGGCTACCTCGACGCGATCGAGATCACTATCGGCGGAGACGGTCCGGCGGGGCCGACCGAACGGGCCTATCAGACCCGCGAGGTCGCGGTGTTACAGGATATCCCGGGGAACCCGGACTACGAGCAGTGGCGGGCTGACGCGCTCGAACGGGGCTACCAGTCGAGCGCGGCGATCCCGCTCCGCCACGGGGAGACGCTCTACGGCGTGTTGAACGTGTACGCCGACCGCACGCACGCCTTCGACGAGCGGGAGCGGGCGCTGCTGACGGAACTCGGCGACACGGTGGGCCACGCGATCCGGAGAGTGGAACTGCGAACGGACCTGGAGCGGCGACTCCGACGGTTCGAGAGCGCCGTCGAACACGCCGGCCACGTCGTGCTCATCACGGATACCGACGCGACGATCCGGTACGTCAACGACGCCTTCGAGTCGGTCACCGGCTACGCCGCGTCCGAGGCCGTCGGGCAGACGCCGGCGATGCTCCAGTCGGGCGAGCACGGGGGAGAGTTCTATCAGGACCTCTGGGAGACCATCCTCGCGGGCGACGTCTGGCAAGGCGAGGTCGTCAACGAACGCAAGAGCGGCGAGCGCTACGTCGTCGACCAGACGATCGCGCCCATCACCGACGACGACGGCGACATCACGGGCTTCGTCGCCATCAACCGCGACGTGTCCGAGCGCAAACAGCGCGAGCAGAACCTCACCTTCCTCAAGCGCGCCATCGACCAGGCCGGCATCGGAATCGCGACCCACAACGCCGACGGGTATCCGACCTACGTCAATCAGCACCTCGCGTCGCTGCTCGGAACCGACCGCACGTCCCTCCGAGACGCCCACATGACGGATCACACGCCCGACCTGGACCGCGACCAGTTCGAGACGTACTGGGACTCCTACGACGACGGCGAGCGCCGGGTCTACGATACCCACCTCGAGCGGACCGATACCGGCGAGACGGTTCCGGTTGAAGTCATCGGGTCGAAGATAACGATCGGCGACGAGGCGTACCAGGTGAGCACAGTCCGGGACGTCACCGACCGCAAACAGCGTACAAAGGACCTCCGCCGGTTCCGAAGCGCCGTCGAACACGCCGGCCACGGCGTCCTCATCACCGACCTCGACGGGACGATCGAGTACGTCAACGACGCCTTCGAGGCCATCAGCGGATACACCGCGGCAGAGGTCGTCGACGAAACGCCCGCGCTGCTCAGGTCCGGAGCGCACGACCGAGAGTTCTATCGGAACCTCTGGGAGACCATCCTCGCGGGGGACGTCTGGCAGGGCGAGGTCGTCAACGAGCGAAAGGACGGCGAGCGCTACGTCATCGACCAGACGATCGCGCCCATCACCGACGGCGACGGCGAGAGCACGGGGTTCGTCGCCATCAACCGGGACATCACCGATATCAAGCAGTACGAGCGAGAGCTCGAAGCCCAGAACGAGCGGCTCAAACAGTACGGGGAGACGGTCGCTCACGACCTCCGGAACCCGCTGACCCCGCTGTACGCCGAAGTCGAGCGGCTCCGGGCCGCGATGGACGGCGACGAGGTCGACGCGGAGAACGTCAGAGAACGCTGTGATAGCATCGACGAAATCGTCCGTCGGATGGAAGCCCTCATCGACGACCTGCTGACGATGGCCGAGCAGGGCCAACTGGTGTTGAATCCCGAGGAGGTGTCTCTGGAAGAGGTCGCCACCGCCGCGTGGTCCCAGATCGAGGCCCCGAACGCGTCGCTCACCGTCGAGTCGACGCCGATACGGGCCGACCACGATCGGGTCATCGAGATGCTGTCGAACCTCGTTCGGAACGCGATCGAACACGGCGGCGACGACGTCCAGGTCCGGATCGGCCCGCTGGACTTCGAGGAAGGCTTCTTCGTCGCGGACGACGGCCCCGGGATTCCGGCGGAGGAACGGGACCGGGTCCTCGACAGGGGATACACGACCGACGAGAGCGGTACCGGCTTCGGCCTGGCGATCGTCGAACAGATCGCCGACGCGCACGGCTGGTCGGTGTCGGTCGCCGAGAGTCGGGACGGTGGTGCGCGCTTCGAGTTCCGTCCCGCCGAGGAGTGAACTGCGCGACCCGGTGACGCCGTCTTCCAGCGAGCGAGTGTGCGGCGCACCGACAGACGACCGACGGTGACGTCTGTATTCGATTGCTAGATATACGAATATCCGAGAGGTCGTCGAACTGTCGAGTGATTCGCCAATCGGGTGTTGACAGATAATACTGGGCTTACAGGGCCCAGACCGTTATTTGAGAGATGCCTAGACAGATGTGAGAGACACCCACATCGTCGAGAGTCAGATATTCCGCCTTCAGCGGGCGTTTTCCGCGACTCTGCGGTCAGATTACCGAGAGCGCCGCTTCCCGGTCGAATATATACTGTCCGTTAGTGAAATTAGAACCACCCAAAATACTAGAATATCGGTCGCACCGCGTGTCGGTCGACACGCTGGTGTCCGTTCCGAGACGGCCCGGGCGGTCGAGATTCGAACCAAACGCAGTAATAAGCGTACATCTGTTATTCTGACGGCGTGTCGCGAGCCTGCAGGCCGTCGTTCCCGGGGCGACGTTCGAGTTCGTCTATGCGGCATTTTACAGTAGTGTCCAGTATCGCTGGGACATTCACTTCTGATACCGGATGCCGATCCATAGATAGTGGATAGCGGCCCACTTTGCTCCCGGTGTTCGCAATACTGAACGTGTTGCCAGATATACTGACCGACCTGCACTGTTATCCTGTCACGGACTATCGTGTGTCGCTTATCGGGGACGGGAGCCCGATGACCGATCGGACCAGACACCGCCACACGGCGTCGCGACGGGCTCACGTATAGGTGATGTTCAGTTCGATAACGTTGGCGACGCTCTTGAGTTTCTCCGGCAGTTCTTCGCGGAAGCGCTCGTTCTGGAAGCGACTGGTCGGGCCGGAAACGCTGATCGCGCCCTCGACGGTGTCGTTGTTGTTGACGATGGGGACGGCGACACAGCGGAGGCCCTTGAGGCGCGCCTCGTCGTCGAAGGCCACGCCCTCCTCCCGTACCTGTTCGAGATGCGAGAACAGTTCGTCGCGGTCCGAGATGGTGTTCTCCGTCGTCGCCGGCATCCCGTGCTGGTCGATGATCGCCTCCACCCGCGCACGCGGGAGGTGTGCCAGGATAGCGTTACCGAGGGCGGTGTTGTGGAGGTAGACCCGCTGGCCGATGTAGGAGTCCGTCTTGACCGCGTCCTCGCCGTGGGCGCGGTGCAGGTAGACGCCCTTGCCGTGTTGCTCCACGAGCAGATTCGCGAGTTCACCGGTCTCGGTGGCCAGTTCGTCCACCTCATCCTTCGCGATGTCGTAGAGTCGTTCCCGGTGGCGCGCGTGACCGCCGAGGTCGAGCAGTCGCAGTCCCACCTCGTAGGTGTTCCCGTCTTTCACGACGTAGCCGTCGTCTTCGAGCGTCGTGAGGTAGTTGTGGATGCTGCTCTTCGAGAGGTCGAAGGCGTCGGTGAGCTCCGTGACGGTGGCCCCGTTTCGCGATTTCAGTTCCTCGAGTATCGAGAACGTCGTCTGAGCGGTCTTGACGGCGTTCGAGTTCTGCTGGTCGGCCATAGTCGACACGAGAACGCCGACGTTCATAAATCTATTCCAGCGATGCCAAACTCGGATTCAGTAATACTGGACCGCGGGGAGCGCCCCGTCGGCGCGGCGTTCGGGACGGCCGGGTCCATTTTGGACGTGGCGGCGGACGCGCCGTTACTCGTCGTCGACCTGCTCCGTGACGAGCGAGCCGTCGTTGTCGACGCGGACGCGGTATCGGGCTGACCCGTCGGGCGTCGTCAACACGGCACCGTTTCCAGCGCCGGGAACCCGAACGTCCGCGTCGTCGACCACGAGCGAGGCCTCGTCGCCGTCGCCCGCGTGGAACGCGTGGGCCTCGTCGGTCCGGTGGCGCTCGACGCCGTCGTCGAACCAGCGCGTCGACCCCTCGGCGTCGTCGCCCACGTCAGGCGCGGGACGGACGTTCTGCTGGTCGTAGTGGGTGACGTACTCCAGGTCGGTGCCGACCTCGGCGTTGTAACAGTCGACGTTCTGGATGTACACGCCGTCGTGGCGGTCGCCCTCGCCGTCGGTCACGTCGGCCACGGTGACGCCGCTGTGGTACTCCATCGCGTTGTGGCGCTCGCGGACGTTCTGGATCGAGACCTTCCGCACCGACGTGACGGAGTTCTCCAGTTTGACGATGCTCTCGCTGACGGACTGGAGCGGGTGGCCGCCGCACTGGACGGAGTCCAGGTTGATGGTCGCGCCGCCGTCGATGCGGATGCTGTGCTCGCCGCCGCCGCCCCGCCAGTTGTAGATGTCGAGGTCGAAGGCCGGTCCGTAGGGCACGTCGTCGCTCCCGTGTTCCGCGAGGAACGCGTCGGTACAGCCCGTGACCTCCGTGTCGTGGACGGTCAGTTCGCTGGAGCCGTGGTAGTCGGCCAGTCTGACGCCGGCCGGGACGGTGTTGCGCCCTTCGAGGTTCTGCAGGTACATCCGCGAGAGGTGCCCGTGGCCGAGGCCCTGGATGTCGACGAAGGAGCGTTCGAGGTTCTCCTTCGCGTAGAACATCCCGCCGTTGAGCGTGATGTTCTCGGTCTTCTCGTCCGGGCCGATGACGAAGAAGCTCTCGATAGTGTCGGTCGCGTAGATGAGGGTCCAGCCCATGTCGAAGACGAGTTTTCCGGTGTTGTTCCCGATGGTCATCGGGGACTCGACGCGCCACGCCGGAAGCCCGTCGGCCGCGGCCGGGTCGTCTGGGTCGGGGGCCGGAATCACGATGCGATGGCCGGGCTGTTGGTTCGGGATATCGTCGCCCTCGGGCAGGGCCGCGAGCACGTTGTCGACCTTCTCGTCGAGCGTCTCGCCGGGGTACTCCGTCACGACGTGTATCGAGCCGGGGGTACCGCCGCTGGCGTTGAGCGTCCCGTCCGTCACGGAGAGGTTCGACCCGGTGAACTCGGAGATGGCGGCGTCGCCGCCCGCCATCGAGAGCGAGCCGAGGTCCGTCAGGGCGTTCTCGCCGGCGTCGACGTCGGCACCCCAGTCGTACCACGGCTGGTTTCCGCTGCCGTTTCCTGTTCCCTCCTGCGCGCTTACGGCCCCCGTTCCCGCGAGGAGGCCGCCGAGCCCAGTCCCGAGCGCCGCGAGCGCACCGCGACGAGAGAGGGGGAGGGTCGCTTCCGCGTCACTGCTGTCAGGTCGCGTATCGTCGTCACTCATGGTAGTGCGTACTGTGTTGCCACAGCGCGTAGGAAATCAGACGTACCGTTCTTATAGTTTTGGGTAAACGGCCGCGAGACCGGCCATTGCCTTGTAATTCAAGCCATTGAGTCCCGTCGAACGGCGTCGGCGAGCGTCGAGACATACGTGAACAATAATTTTATATACTACGACTATGATATCCAACGTATGGTACGCGACAGCAGCGGTACCCATACGTCTAGTCACAGCAGCGCCCGGGCGCTCTCCCGGCGGCAGTTCGTCACGGCGGTCGGCGCGTCCGGGCTGGCGGTCGGACTGGCCGGCTGTTCGGGAACGGGCGGCGGCGACGGAGGGGGCGGCGACGGGAGCAGCGGCGGCGAGGTATCGACAGACGACCTCGAATACGGCGGCGAGGACGTCACCGTCGAGTACAGCACCGCGCCGCTGTTCGGCAACATCGCCGACACGCTCAAGCAGGCGGCCTACGACGCGGGGCTTCCCGAGAGCATCGACATCGAGTTCTCGACGACGGTGTGGGGCGCGGACGACCTGCAGGACCGCTACAACCAGATCCTCTCGTCCGGGCGGACGACGCCGGACTTCATGCTGACGAACTTCGCGTACACGCCGTTTTTCGCTCCCCGAGAGTGGCTGCTCGACCTCACGCAGGTCCTCGGCGAGGAGAAACTGAACGCGCTCGAAAACGACTACTCGCAGGTGATGGTCGACTCGATGCGCTGGGACGGCGGCCTCTACGGCGTCCCCCAGTTCATCGACATCCCGACCATCCAGTACCGGAAGGACCTCGTCGAGGCCGCCGGCTACGACCCCGAGGGCGAGAACTGGGCGACCGAACCGCTCACGTGGGAGTACTTCGCCGAAGTCACGAAGGCCGCCCAGGAGGAGGCCGGGACGGACCACGGCTACACGACGGCGATGAACCAGCGCAACATCGGGAGCATCACCGGCTACGAGCACCTGGTCACCAACGGCGGCAACTACTTCGGCGACATGACGAACCAGAACGGGCCCATCGGCGACCGGCCCGTCACCATCGACGAGGAACAGACCGTCCAGACGCTCCGGCAGTTCCGGACCTTCCTCTACGGAAGCGACGACGAGTACGCCATCGAGGGGCTCACCGGCGGCATCACGCCGCCGAACGCGCTGGGCTGGGACACCTCCCCGTCGATGGAGTCGTTCAACGCGGGCGAGGCGATCACCCACCGGAACTGGTCGTTCGCCATCGCCGAGTACGGCAGCGAGGAGAACTTCGGCGAGGACCTCGGCGTCATGCCGTACCCCTACGGCGTCTCGGAGTCGGAGGCCGCTTACGAGGGAGCCGGCGGGACGAACGCCAAACTGGGCGGCTGGCACCTCTCCATCAACCCCAACACCGAGAAGCTCGCGGCGACCGTCGAGGCGATCAAGGCGATGACCTCCGACGAGTTCTACCTCACCATCTTCGAGGAACTGGGCTCGACGCCGCCGAAACCCGGGCTGTTCGAGTCCGACCGGGCACAGGAGGTCGACGTGATGAGCCGGTACCTCGACACGCTGCAGTTCCAGTCCCAGAACCAGTTCGCACCGCCCATCAACGCCGTCTGGGACCCCCAGAAGTCCGCCATCGGCCAGGAGTTCCACGCCTGCCTCAATCAGCAGAAGTCACCGGAGGAGGCCGTCGCGGCCGCACAGAGCCAGGTCGAACAGATAGAGGAACAGGAGTCCTGAGCGTGACGACAGCCACGACACCGTGCGCCGAAATCTACAAGCCACTGGGCCACGCCGGACACTAGCACGATGAGACAGAAAGTCCAGCAGGCGGTCTCACCGGTCTTCCTCAAGATCGAGCAGTTGGACGAGGACAAGTACGGGTACCTGCTCGTCGCGCCCGTGTTCCTCGTACTGGGGGTGCTGGCGTTCTACCCGCTGGTCAGGACGTTCTACTTCTCGTTACAGGACGACGACCTGACCGGGGTCCACCCCATCGGCGAGTTCGTCGGCATCGAGAACTACGTCCAGATACTCAGCGGGGACGCCAACGCCATCCTGACCTCGCCCTTCTTCGACCTGCAAGCGCCGTTTTCCAGCGCGCTCATCGTCACGTTGCTCATCACGGGCGTGAGCGTCGCCATCGGGACGATACTGGGCCTCGGGATGGCCATCATCCTCAACAAGGAGTTCAAGGGGCGACGGTACGCGCGGACCATCGTCATCCTCCCGTGGTCGATTCCCATCGTCATCCAGGGGATGATGTTCTTCCTGCTGTTCCAGCCGTCGCTGAGCCCGTTCGTCGAGCCGCTGGCGAACCTCGGAATCTTCAGCTCCAATCCGCTGATCAGCAGCCAGGACTCGACGATCATCATCATCCTCATCGACATCTGGCGGAAGATCCCGTTCATCGCGCTCATCATCATGGCCGGCATCGCCAGCATCGACCAGAACCTCTACGACGTGGCGGAGGTCGCGGGCGCGACGAAGTGGCAGCAGTTCAGGCTGATCACCCTGCCACAGATCAAGCCGGTGCTGTTCATCGGGATGATCTTCTACACGATCAGTTCGATGAAGATTTACGGCATCGTCGAGGCGTCGGCGGGGTGCAGCACCGTCCCCACGCTGACGTGTCTGGTCGTCCAGACCTTCAGACAGCAGCGCTGGGCCACCGCGTCCGCCATCGCGTTCCTCACCGCCGTCGTCATCGGCGTGATAATCATGGTGTACGTCGTGCGGTTCCGGGAGGCTGATGCGTCATGAGCGAACAGCAATACAGCGGCCTGACCGGCCGCATCGTCAAGTACGCCATCCACAACTCCACCGACGTGTACCGGCTGGGGTTCTGGGTCGGCCTGGTATCGTTCATCATGATCACCCTGTTCCCGTTCTACTGGCTGCTGGTGCTGGCGGTGACGCCGGACAACCAGCTCTACCAGATGGGAATCGTGCCGGACAACTTCAACGTCGGCGTGTTCCTCACCGTCGTCCAGGAGTACCCGCTGCACCACTACATCTTCAACAGCATCCTCATCGCGACGATCACGGTGATCGTCTGCATCACGCTCGGGAGCCTCGCGGGCTACGCCTTCGGGCGAGTGGACTTCCCCGGGAAGGGGCCGCTACTCCTGCTGTTGCTGGTCATCTCGTACTTCCCGGGCATCGCGTTCCTCATCCCGCTGTTCGAGCTACTGACCGGCTCGCTGAGCATCCTCGGAACGCCGACGCCGGACCTCTACAACACGCCCTGGGGGATGGTGTTCCCGTTCACGATGCTCAGCCTGCCCATCACCATCTTCATCCTGACGACGTTCTACAGTCAGATTCCGGACGGGCTGGAGGACGCCGCCAGGGTGGAGGGAACCACGCGGCTGGGCGCGCTGTTCCGGGTCATCATGCCGCTGTCGGCACCCGGCGTCGTGACCGCCGCGATAATCGTCTTCATCGGCGTCTACCGGGAGTTCTTCTTCTCGTTCATCATGACCGACGGCTCGCCCGAGAACTGGGCCGTCCTGGTGTACGGCATCCTGAACTTCCAGCAGCAACACACGCAGATGTACAACATGATGGCGGCCGCGAGCCTCATCGGGATCATCCCCATCGCGGTGCTCGTCATCCTCGCGCAAGAACACATCGTCCGCGGCCTGACCGCGGGCGGCCTCAAGGAGTAACACAATGGGAGAAGTCAACCTCACGGACGTTCGCAAAGAGTACGAAGACGTCGTCGCCGTCGAAGGGATGGACCTGACCATCGAGGACGGGGAGTTCGTCACGCTGGTCGGGCCATCCGGCTGTGGGAAGTCGACCACCCTGGAGACCATCTCCGGGCTGACGACGCCCACGAGCGGCACGATCGAGATCGCCGGCAGGGACGTGACCACCAAGCCGCCGAAGGACCGCAACATCGCGATGGTGTTCCAGAACATCGCGCTGTTCCCGCACATGACCGTCTACGAGAACATCAGTTTCGGGCTGCGGCTGCGGAACTTCGACAAGGAGGAGATCGACCGCCGCGTCGAGAACGCCGTCGAAATCGTCCAGTTGGAGGGGATGCTCGACCGCAGTCCCGACGAGCTCTCGGGCGGCCAGCAACAGCGCGTCGGCATCGCCCGCGCCATCGTGCGCGAGCCGGACGTGTTCCTGATGGACGAGCCGCTGGCGAACCTCGACGCCAAGCTCCGCGTGGCGATGCGGACCGAAATCCAGCGCCTCCAGAAGGAGCTGGGAATTACATCGGTGTACGTCACTCACGACCAGGAGGAGGCGATGACGATGTCCGACCGCATCGCCATCATCAACGACGGACAGCTCCAGCAGTGCTCGCCGCCGCTGGAGTGTTACAACCGCCCGGTCAACACCTTCGTCGCGCAGTTCATCGGGAGTCCCTCGATGAACCTCTTCGACGGCCAGGTGGCCGGTGACGCCCTCGACGTTGGCGACTTCAGCGTCGCCTACGACACGGCCGGCACGCCGCTCGTGGACGGCGACCGGGTGACGCTGGGTGTCCGCCCAGAGGACATCTACCTCGCGTCCGACGCCGACGACATCGCGCACCCGAGCACGCCGGTCACGGTGTCCGTCGACGTGCTGGAGCCCGTCGGTGACCAGACCTACGCGTACTTGCTGGCCGAGACCGACGGCGAGACGACTGAGCTGCTGATGAGTCTCGACCCGGACAAGGAGATCAACGAGGACGAGACGGTCGAAGTCGTGTTCTCGCGGGACGACGTGCACGTCTTCGACGGCGCGGGCGACGCGGTCGTCCACAGCCTCGTCGACCCCAGTGCCGCGGCCGACGACGTCACTATCGAGGGGGAGGCCTGAGATGCCGACGCTCACGGGGATGGCGTACCTCGCCGCGATGACGCTCCTGTTCGGCCTCTGGATATACGGCGCGGTGTCGCTGTACTTCGACCTGCGCCACCGCTTCCTGCCCCGACTGGTGGGCTGGCTCCGGGAACGGCGCGACACCGACCGGCGACAGCTCGTGTAACGCAGGGCCACCGACCCGCTTCTCGGCGACGTCATCTCAGTTTTCCAGATCGTTTTCACTGCACGACACCGGACGGATTCGTCGAGACGTATCAGCGAAAATCGAAAGAAATATGCGCGCCAGTGGAGACGGTGTGAATATGAGCGACGTACCAGCCATCGGTCTCGGCACGTGGCAGAACACCGACCCCGAAGAGTGCGCGGAGAGCGTCCGAACCGCTCTGGACGTGGGCTACCGACACATCGACACGGCGCAGTACTACGGCAACGAGAAGGCCGTCGGCGAGGGGATCGCCCGCTCCGACGTGCCCCGCGAGGAGGTGTTCGTCGGCTCGAAGGTCCACGCTGAGAAGTTCGGCCTCGCCCACGACGAGGTCATCGAGGGCCTCGAAGTGACGCTCGACCGCCTGGGACTGGACCGCCTCGACCTGCTGTACGTCCACTGGCCGGTCGGGAACTACGACGCCGCAGAGACGCTGCCGGCCTTCGACGAACTCCGGGAACAGGGCCGTATCGACCACGTCGGCGTCTGCAACTTCAGCACCGAGCTACTGGACGAGGCGATGGATCACCTCGATTCGCCGCTGGTGGCCCACCAGGCGGAGACCCATCCGCTGCTCCAGCAGGACGAACTTGTCGCCCACGCGCAGGAACACGACTACGAACACATCGCCTACTCACCGCTCGCACGGGGCAACGTCTTCGACGTGCCCGAGATTACCGACATCGCCGAGAAACACGGCGTCAGCGCGTCACAGGTCAGCCTCGCGTGGCTCCTCTCGCGCGACAACGTCAGCGTCGTCCCGAAGGCGACCGGTGAGGCTCACATCCGCGACAACTTCGGCGCGCTCGACCTCGAACTCGACGACGAAGACGTCGAGCGGATTCGGGGTATCGAGCGCGAGGAGCGCTTCGTCTCGCGCGACGGCGCACCGTGGCTCGACGCCTGAGCGGCGGTCGAAACGCACCGGACAGTCTGTTTTCGAAGCGGCTATTTCGTTCGGTAGGGATCGCGCTGTTCTGGCGGAAAGGCGCTGTCGAGAAGAGCGGTCACCAAACGCGGTCGGTCGGGAACAGTCGAGCCGTTACCAGGACGTGATGGAGATTTCCCGGAGCGGCTGGGCCAGCGGGATATCCACCGACGCGCCCGTGTAGTGCGAGAGGTAGAAGCCGACGATGATTTCGAGCGACCGTGCGGCCTCCGTCCCGGGCGAGTAGTTCTCCTCCTCGCCGTTGAGGAGGTCTTCGACGTGAGTCGCCGCGTTCGCGAACGACCGCTCGTAGTCGTCCTCCCACGTCCACGCGCCGTCGATGCCCGGTAACTCCTCTTCGACGTGCTCGCCGTCTTCGAGCGACCAGTAGCGCCACTCGCCGTCGTCGTTGTTCATGTACAGCTTCCCCTCGGTCCCGATGAAGTTCAGGGTCATCGAGGAGATGTCACGGGGGATCGTACAGTCGACGGTGACGAACGAGCCGTCGTCCATCACGACGTGGCCGCCGCCGCCGGCGTCGACCACGTCCTGGGCCGCGTCGAGGGAATCGACGGCTTCGTTCTCACCGTTGATGTACCCGCTGACCTCCGCGGCCCGGGCGTCGAGCAGGTAGACGAGCGTGTCGAGCACGTGCGTGGAGTTGCGCATCAGCTCCATGCGGTACTGCGTGCTGACGGACACGACCTCACCGAGGATGTCGCGGTCGTGGATGAGGTCGTAGAGGCGCTGGAGTTTGTCCGTGAACCGGAACGAGTGATTGACGACCAGTTCGGTGTCCGTCTCTTCACAGACGTCGACCATCTCCTCTGCGGCGCTGACCTGCGAGGCGATGGGCTTCTCGCACCATATCACGTCGGGGTCGGCCGCGGACCGGGCGGCGTCGATCGTGTGCTCGTGGTGGAGGAAGGACGGGGTACAGACCGAGACAACGTCTAAGTCCTCCGCGTCGAGCATCGCCTCGTGGCCGAGGTACTGGCGCTCGGCGGGGATGTCCCACGCGCTGCCGAACGTCGCCAGTTTCTCCTCGTCCACGTCGGCCACCGCGACGAGTTCGATGTCGTCGGTGCTCGCGTAGCCGCCGGCGTGGCTCGCGTCGATCTTCTCCGTGCCGATCGCGTCCTCGTCGTGCATCCCGAGGATACCCATTCCCGCGATTCCGCCCGTTCCGATTACGCCTGCTCGATATGTCATGGCTGTGTGAGTGCCGCCGCTGGGCACAGACGCGACTCGGTCGATAGCCGCTTCGCTGCCGAGACGGTCCACTGCCTGTGGCGGTCGGTCTCCGTGGATAACACATCACTAGCAATCCTTATAAATCTTTGAGTGTGCCGGCGATTCTCGACGGAAAATCATCGGACTGCGACGAGGGACGACCGGGCGGCTACTCGCGGAGGGACGGCGCGGCGAACTGGCCGTCGTCGAACGCGATTGGGGACGGCTCCTCGACGACGCGGAGGTCCGCGCGGTCGCGGGCGGCGTCGACCAGCGCCGGCGAGGCGTACAACTGCTGGAGGTGCATCGTGTCGGCGGCGCGCAGCACCCGGACGGTGTCGGTGTCGACGACGCCGATGGTCGAGAGGGCGGCGACCATCCCGGCGCGATCGGTCTCGACCACCGGCGGGAGCTTCACGCCGCGAATCGTGCTGGCGGTGAGCGCGTTGATGAGCGAGGTCTGGGCGTCGAGTTCGGCGGCGACGTCCTCGTGGACGATGTCGGCCGACCCCATCCCCATGGCGTTGCCGTGGGTCGCCTCGGTTAGCCCGCGCGTGTAGATACGCTTGATGTCCGGTTTCTCGGGAGCCGGTTCGTTGATAGAGAACGGGCGGCGGCCGATGACGTTCGTGTCAAGGCCCTGCCCGCTGATCTCCTTGCCCTGGCGGTCGAACACCACGAGGTCGAGTTCCTCGAAGGGGAGCTTGGGCATCAGGTCGTAGGCCAGCTCCAGCAGTTCGCGCTCGCGGTCGAGAAAGCCCGAGGGCGGGACGCCCTCGATGAGCGTCGTCTCGTCGCGCTGGTCCTCGACGAGCGCGACGCCGCCGACCACGGGGAGTGCCTCGAGCAACTGCCCGGTTATCTCGGGAATCATCTCCCTGAAGGACCAGTCGACGGCCCACTTGTGGGCGATCTGCGCGCCGCGTTGCTTGCCCATCCCGATGACGAGCATCTTCGAGAGCCCGCTCTCGACGGAGCCGTCGAAGTCCGTGTGGGGCTTGACGCGGTTGATCGGCACGATGGCGTCGGCCTCGACGGCGTTGGCGTCGGCGACGACCGGCACGTCGCGGTCCGACGTCCGACCGACCTCGACGACGTCCATGCTGGAGCGTATCTCACAGCCGATGGTCGACTCCGTCACGCCGAGTTCGTTCAGCATCTCGCGCTGGCCCTCACCCGTCGCGCCGCCGTGGCTCCCCATGGCCGGGAACACGAACGGTTCGTAGCCGGCATCTCTGACCGCATCGACGACGCCGCCGACGATGGTCGGGAGGTTCGCGATGCCGCGGCTGCCGACGCCCAGCGCGACCTCGCCGCCGTCGGGCACGTCGGCGAACGACAGGGACTCGACGGCCCGCGCCGCGTGGGCCGCGACCTCCGCGGGCGGGATCGGGTCGGTCTCCCAGACCTGTTCGATGACACCGAGTTCGGGGAGCGGCGGGTCGCCGCAGGCCTCGACGATTGTGTCTTCCGGGACGGACAGCGCTCGCGCCGCTATCTCCTGGTCGCTTGCGTCCATACAGGTTGTAACGGTTCGTCAGCCTATAAAACGTGGCCTTCGCCGGTCGAGCGCGTCGGAGTCCCTCGCGACAGACCCCTCACCGCCGGTCGCTGTCGGCGGCCATGAGGTACCAGCCCTGCCCGTACGGCGTCACCGTCAGCGGCGCTTCCGGGCCGCCGGGGGGACCGGCCACGCGATTGACGTTGCCCTCGTCGTCGACGACGCGCGTCACGGCGTCGAGGGCGTCGGCCGCCGGTTCGGCGTAGGTCGCCTCGTCGAGTAGCCCCAGGTCGATGCCGCGGTTGAACGCGTAGGCGAACATCAGCGTCCCGGAGGATTCCAGCGGCGTGTCCGGGTCGTCGACGAGATTGTGCCAGAAGCCGCTGCCGTCCTGGAGCGGGAGCAGGGCCGCACAGTGGTCGGTGAACTGCTCGGCGAGGTCCGCGCGGCGCTCGTGGTCGTCGGGCAGTCGGTCGAGGATTTCGACGGCCGCCGCGGCGGCCCAGCCGTTCCCCCGGGCCCAGAAGGCCCCCTGCGGGTAGTGGTCCGGCTGTTCGACCCAGATGTGCCGGAACAGGCCGGTCCGCAGGTCTCGGAGGTGCTCGGCGTGGACCTCGTACTGCTCGACGGCCTCGTCGTGGGCCGCCGGTTCGTCGGCGGCCTCGGCGTACCGGCTGAAGAAGGGACACATCATGTACGCCGAGTCGATCCACAGCGACTTGATACCGGCCACGTCGGGGTCGTGGTGCGGGATACCGCCGGTCTCCGTCCGGTCGACGGACAGGAGCCACTCGTACTCGTTTCGGGCCGCGTCGAGGTAGCGCTCGTCTCCCGTCCGCTCGTAGAAGTCGAGCACGCCGTGACCGATGGCGGTCGTGTTGTTCGTGTTCATGCACTTCTTGACCGTCAGGTCCCAGCTGGCCTCGTACTCCCGGCCGTGGCTGAACACCTCGATGGGATAGCTCGGGCCGTAGCCCAGCTGGCCGTCGTCGTCCTGGGTCGCGACGGCCGTGTCGACGAGGGTTCGGGCGGTCTGGACCGACGGCTCGCTCCCCTCGGCCAACAGCCCGTTGATGGCGACGCCGGTGATCCACGACTTGCCGTCGAGGTCGAGCGTCCGGAGTTGCGATGCGACACGTCCCGCTGATGGTGTGGGTTCGTCTATCGACATCTGCTCGGTGTCTGTGCTTGCCACCCAGTCGACTAAAAGGTATGCGTACGGCGCTCGCGCAGGCGCGAGCGCCCCTCCTTCAGAAGGTGCTCGTCTCAGGGGACGCCGGGGCCGCTAGTTCCATCTGGGCCAATTCTGCGTTCGATAGTCGATAGATGTAGATACATTTATCCACTCGTGCTCGGAAATATCTGTATCGACACCAAGTAATCACAGCAAGCGAGAAGTTCGAGCGACTATCGGAGTAAAAGACTGTGTATTCGAACTATCAATAGTTATCCAGCCATCTCTGATGGCGTTTCTGACACGGCAAGTACGGCGGGCCGAGGGGCAGCCCCGAACGTGGACGCCCTCGCGACGGCTTGCGGTTTCACAAAATTTTTGCCGGTCGGCTCGCGTCGTTCCAGACGGGTTCTGGTCCCCGCTTCGCTCCCCTTCGAACCGCTCCACACATCGATTGCCCCCGGGCCCAGAACCCGGCGTTCGGCTTCCGAACGACAGACGGTTCGGGTCACGCCGCACTCGGCTGACTCGCCGTTTTCCGAGCGTGGTTCCGAGGAGCGCCCGCGCTCGTTCCGACCGTGCCCGTACTCAGGACCGCCAGTACGAGCGGGTGAGCAAGACGAGCACGGGGATGATCTCCAGCCGGCCGATCCACATCAGGAAGAACAGCAGGAGCTTCGAACTCCGCGGGAACGGCAGGAAGTTGTTCATCGGTCCGACGAGACCGACGCCGGGGCCGACGTTCCCCAGCGTGGCGGCGACCGCGCTCGTCGCCTCGAAGGCGGTCAGGTCCCCTCCCGGAACGCCGATGACGACGACGGCCAGCGTCGCGACGGCGAAGATGAGGAGGTAGAGGACAGTGAACGCGTAGATGCCGCGAACGGCCGTCTCGTCGACGACCTGATCGCCGAGACGCACCGGCCGAACGGCCTCCGGGTGGACTGTCGTGAACAACTCCCGGCGGAGCGATTTCAGAATCACGACCCACCTGACGACCTTGATGCTGCCGCCGGTGCTCCCGGCGGAGCCGCCGACGAACATCCCGAAGAGCAGGACGTACTGCGCGTGGTTCCCCCAGACGTTGAAATCCATGCTCGCGTACCCGGTCGTCGTCACGATGGACGCGATCTGGAAGGCGGCGTGCCTGAGCGACGGTTCGAGCGAACCCGTGAGCGCCGCGAACCCGGGCCGTGCGTAGAGGAGTCCCGCGACAATCGCCGTGAGGACGCCGATAGCGCCCAGATAGCCCCGGAGTTCCACGTCCTCGAGCACCGTTCGGAAGTCGCGGTTCCAGAGGTGCCAGAACAGCGCGAAGTTCATCCCGGCCGCGACCATGAACGGGATGACGAACCACTGGACGACCGCGGTGAAGGCTTCGAGCGAGCGCGCCTCCGGCGAGAACCCGCCGGTGGGCATCGTCGTGAAGCCGTGGGCGACAGCGTTGTAGAGCGTCATCTCGGGGGCCATCCCGACGAGGTGAAACACGTACAGCCCGGCGATTTCGACGGCCGTGAGCCCGACGTACAGTCCCCAGAGGGCGCGCGCCGTCTCGGCGATCCGCGGGGTGAGCTTCTCGATTCCCGGTCCGGGCGCTTCCGCGTCCATCAGCTGTGCGCCGCCGACCGAGAGCTCCGGGAGGATCGCGATGGCCAGGACCACGATCCCCATGCCGCCGAGCCACTGCGTCTCCTGGCGCCACATCATCAGCGCCCGCGAGTGACGTTCGAAGGAGATGGATCCCATGACGGTCGACCCCGTCGTCGTGAACCCGCTCATCGTCTCGAAGAGGGCATTCACCGGGAACCTGAGCGTCGACGCGGCTCCGTACGCCGTCGTCCACCCCTCGACGAGGTACGGCACGGCTCCGACCACGCTGACGAGGAGCCACGTCAGCGCGACCATGAGGAACCCTTCGCGGGCACCGAGCGCCTCGGACGGGTCGGCGTGGAGCCGTTCGAGCGCCCACCCGACCGCGAACGCGACCGCGACGCTGACGAGGAAGGTCCCGAGCCCCCGGCCGTAGTACGCCGCGAGGACGACGGGGAAGAGCATCGGCACTGTGAGCCACTTCACGACGCTGCCGGCGAGACTGACGCTCGCGCGCCAGTCGACACGTACCATCGTATTCATCGGTTCCTGCGAGATGTGTCAGCGATCGGGATGGGCGTCACTCCTCGTGGACGTCGAGCGTGTGGGACCTGACCGCCCCGCACTGAGGACACTCGTGGTGGTACTCCACGACGTCGCCGTCGGTCTCGCTCCGCCAGCTCCCGTCGGCGTCCTCGTACCCGCAGTCCGGGCAGACCAGTTCCTCGTGATCGTAGTACTCCCGCAGACGTTCCAGCGCCGACCGACTGTGTTCTGTCGTCATACCCCCTCGTTTCGAGACGGGAGATAAATACGTTTCGAATGCCTCTATCGAATCGAATATTTTCTCCGGATATAGAATAGGTTTCGATAACAAGATTCGGTCAATCTACCGTATCGTAATTACCGGGTGGGAGTGAAGTGAGTCGACGGCCAGGGAGCGGCGAGCACCCCTGCCCGCTCGTCGGTCACTGCGTCTCGCCGGCCGCGAACGCCCGTTTGATCGTCTCGGGGGCGGACTCCCGACAGAAGATCGAGACCACGTCACCGGCCTCGATGCGCGTCTCTCCCTTCGGCGTGAGGCGGTCGTCGCCGCGTTCGATGCCCACGACGAGCACCTCGTCGGGTAACAGCCCGGCCCGGTTGGCCTCCTCCAGCGAGAGTCCAGTGATTTCGGCGTCGGCCGAAACGGTGAACTCGAGCACCTCGGCCCCGCCGGCGAGCGACTGGAAGTCGGTGAGGGCCGTGTGCGAGCGGCCGTTCTCCGGGTTGAACGGCTGGTAGGGGTGGAACTGCTCGTTCCGGACGATGTCCTCACGCTCGACGACGAGGCCGAGGTCCGAGAGCATCTGCGTGATGCGGCTGATGTCGTCGGTGTCCTCGCCGACGGCCGTGACGACGACGTTCTCCTGTCCGGCCATCAGCTCCCTGACGTTGACCACGCCGGGAATCGTGGCCGCCTCGGAGACCAGCGCCGAGAGCTCGCTCAGCGGCGCGGTACACGTGAACTGCGTCGTTATCTTCCCGCCGATGCGCTCGTAGTCGATGTCGGCGTGATACCCCTGGATGATACCGCTGTCCTCCAGTTGGCGGACCCGGTTACGGATCGTGGCGGGCGTCACGTCCACTTCCTCGGCGATCATCGGCGCGGAGGTGCGCCTCGCGTCGGCCGCCAGGTGATAGAGGATGCGCCTGTCTATTTCGTCGACTCTGTAGCTCATAGTTGCAATTTTTTCGTATCGATGAAATAGATTGCGTCCTGTTTTCGAATCCAAACGGCCCCCGTTCGCCGTGGCGACCCACACGGGGACCGACAGAGCGCGGCCAGTGGCGCGGGTCAGCGGACGCTCAGTCGGCGGTCTGGGCGTGGTCGCCCGGCCCGCTCTCGCCGACGGAGTCCGTGCGGTGAAGCCAGTAGAGGAAGAGGAAGAACCCGGTCGCGAGCACGTTCAGCACCATCTTGTAGTTCATCTCTATCTGGACCTCGGCGATCTGGACGCTCTCCGGGTCGGGGATGACTCCGAGGCCGAGGAAGACGAAGTGGATGACGAACCCGGTGACGACGGCGGCGACGAAGATCATCGCCGAGAGCATGGCGGCGAACTTCGTCCCGTAGTACTCGCGGTAGGCGTCCATGATCGGCGGAACGATGAGGTCCGCGTAGATGTAGCTCAGGACGGAGCCGAAAGGCAACCCGTTCGAGAACAACACCGCGCCGAACGGGACGTTCCCCACCGAGCAGACGAACGTGGCGACGCCGATGACGGTGCCGAGGACCGCGGTCCAGAAGACGTACACCGGGAGTCCGAACGTCGCGCCCGAGAACACGCTCGTCCAGACCTGTTCGGGGATGAAGCCGGCGATGAGACCGGCGAAGATGAAGCCGATGGCGATCTCGTCCCACAGCATGCCCCACTCCTTCCACTGCTTGTCGGCCAGCGCCTTCCACCCCGAGAGGGACGTGGCCTGCTCGGGGATCGTGGTGTCGGCCTCCTCGGGGTCGAAGCTCTCCTTGCAGGACTCCGAGCAGAAGTAGTGCGTTCGGCCGTCGTGTTCGACGGAGTAGTCGGTCTCGTCGGGGTCGACCTCCATCCCGCAGACCGGGTCGCGGGCGTTGCGATCGTCGTCCTCCTGAATGTTGTCTCTGGCCTCCTCGATGACCTCCTGTGGCGTGAGGTAGACGAACCCGAACGCCATCATGCCGATGAGCATGAAGCCGCCCACGATGTCCGCGAGCAGGAACTGCCAGCCGAGCAGGATCCAGATGACGGCTCCGATCTCGATGACGAGGTTCGTCGAGGCGAACATGAACGCCCCGAGCGTCGCGGCGGCCGACCCGCCCTTCTTGAAGAGGTTCTTCGCGGTGGCGATGGCGCTGTAGGAACACGACGAGGAGACGAAGCCGAACAGCGACCCGTAGCCGATCTCGCGGGCGCCGTGTCCCTCCAGGAGTTCCGAGACCTTCTCGTCCGAGGTCCACGCCTCGACGCCGCCGGCGATGGCGAATCCGATGACCAGCGCCCACCACGTGATCCACGCCATGGCCGCCGTCGTCGTCACGAACTGCCGAGTGCTCTCGACGAGGAACGTCGACAGCGGCTCGGTGGTGGTGACCACGCCGACGCCGACCGTCGCGGCCGCGATGACAGTCAAAATCGCGTACTCTTTGCGCTCCATGTGTACCGAAAGAGGGGCTCCGTCCCTAACGGGATTGTGACTAGCGAACTGAACTTTTCGCTCCCACGTTTCCTTGGTTTCCAAACTCCTCGACCGTCGCCACAGCGGATGGTTGGCCCTCGGTTCGGTCGCCCCACAATCCCGCCGGGAGCGCTATTACTCCCCGCAGCGGTTCGAACGCTGAACCGCGCAAAACCGGCCTGGAGCCGTCGGAACGACCCGCTACCCGGAGCGGCGACGAGGGGTTTGGATTCCCAAGGCGAGCCCCCCTAACACGCCCTCTCGGACATCGAGAATAGGGACGTTCGACGGTCCGTCGTCAGGTACCGCCCCGTACGCGCAACCCGCTCACACCGGGAAGCGGAACGGTTGATTCCCCAGTATCGGACACCCGAATCCGTTCCTGAATAAGAAGGCTTGGGTGATTCGGCCCCGCTCCGGCGGGGAATGGACATATTTTTACTGAACGATGACGACTCCCTTGGCATGGCAGTCCATGGCTCTCAGGGCGATGTCGGTCGCTCTGCCGGTCTCCCCGAGGTCGTCCCGTTCGAGCTCTCGTACCTGTCTCGCCTGAGCTGGGAGCTGGGAACGCGCATCGTCGACGACGAGTCGACGGCCATCGGTACGTGGGCGCACACGGACCGACGGTGGGAGGTGTCTGTTCACCAGGTAACGAGTGAAACAGCCGTCATCCGGACCCGGACGCCGGTGGGTCGAGAGCAGTTCTACGGAGCCATCTGCACGGAACTCGAGGAGGCCATCGAGTCGTTCGAGACGGTGCCATCGTGGCAGCGAGTCGAGTGACGGTCCCGAGGCCGAGTGTCGCACGGCTGCGCTCGTAGTTGCCTATCGCCCGGTCGCACTCGACGGGGGACTCGACGTACCAGTCCCGCGGACAGACACGTGAGTCGAACGGTCACCGGTCAGCGCGCTACGCGACGCGGAACCGGATTTCGATGCCGTCGGGGTCGGTGATCTCGAATCCGTCGTCGGCGTCCCGACACGAGACGCCGGCATCCGCGAGCCGACGGCGAACGGTCGCCAGCGACTCTTCGTCGGGGACCAGCCACTCGAACCACGCCAGTCCGCGGCCGCCGGCGGGGCTGGACCGCCGGTTCCAGGCGTTGAGCCCGAGGTGGTGGTGGTAGTCGCCCGCGGCGACGAACAGCGCCGACGGGGAGGCCGTCTGCAGGCGGAGGCCGAGCGTGTCGACGTAGAAGGTCCGTGCGGCCTCGATGTCGGTCACTTCCAGGTGGACGTGGCCGACCGTCGTCTCCGGCGGGACCGTCTCGCCTCCGTCGGACTCGCCGACGACGGCCTCGAGGTCCAGCGGGACGGTCCCGATGTCGATACCGCCGTCCTCCGTACGCGGCCACTCCTCGCGGGGGCGGTCGGTGTATATCTCGATCCCGTTGTCCTCCGGATCCCGGAGGTAGACGGCCTCGCTCACGAAGTGGTCCGACGCGCCGTCGAGGCGTCCACGCTCCCGGACGCGCTCGACGGCCGCACCGAGTGCGGCGCGCGAGGGCACGCGGAACGCGGTGTGGAACAGCCCCGCCTGCGCCGGGTCCCGGGGCGTCGCCGTCTCGTCGGCCGTCAGTTCGAGCAGCGGCGTCTCGCCCGCGCCGAGCGTGGCCGCCGACTCCGACCGCGTCAGGACCGAGAGCCCGACGACCGTTCGGTAGAACTCGACCATCTCGTCGAGGTCGGTCACGAGCAGTGCGGTCCGGCCGATTCGCGCGTTTTCCGGGACGATTGGTGTCTGTGTCATGCGTATCGATGTGGTGGCGACGCCGCGTGCTCGGGCGCCGGTCATCTCTTCACAGTAGGTAGTAGAGCGTGACCGTAATATAGGTCAGCGAACGTCGGTCTGACCAGGTCACACCCATGTCATCGCCCACGGCCCTCGAAGAGAAATACGAGAACTGTCCGGTTATCGAGGCCCTCGAGGAGATCGGGTCGCGGTGGCGGATGACCGTCATCCACGTCCTCAGGGAGGGCGAACTCCGCTTCAACGAACTCAAGCGCGCGACGGACGCGAACTCCCAGACCCTCTCGCGGGTCCTCGAAGAACTTGAAGACAACGGCTACGTCGAGCGCCGGGTCGAGGAGGACAGTCCTGTCGCGGTGTACTACTCCCTCACGCCCAAAGGCGCGGAACTCCACGTCGCGTTCGACGAAATCCACGAGTGGGGCGAGAAGTGGCTGCGAGGGGACGACTGAGGTCCTGCGAACAGTCTGGTCCGTCGCCGCCTCCCGAGACCCGTCGGCCGAACATCTTTCGGTGAATCACCAAGGGGGTCGGTTGAAAAGGGCCCGTTAAATGGAGCCCGTGACCGGAGCCGCGACGACGGGAGTGATGGCGGCGCTGTTGGTCGCCATCACGGCCGGTATCGTTCGAATAGAGGACTGGCGGTCGTACACGCCCGGCGGCGGCCACGCGAGAGAGGAGCGAACGCGCGCCGAGAAACCGAGCGGCGTCGTCCGCTGGCTGACGACCGTCGACCACAAGGACATCGGCCTCCTCTACGGCGTCTTCGCGGTCGTCTCCTTCGCGTGGGGCGGCGTCGCCGTCGTGTTGATGCGCTTCGAACTGCTGTACCCCGCGGAGGACTTCCTCAGCGCCTCGCTGTACAACGGGATGCTGACGACCCACGGCATCACGATGCTGTTCCTGTTCGGGACGCCGATGCTCGCGGCGTTCTCTAACTACCTGATCCCGCTGCTCATCGGGGCCGACGACATGGCCTTTCCACGTATCAACGCCATCGCGTTCTGGCTGCTCCCGGCCGCCGCGCTGTTGATCTGGGGCGGCGTCCTCGGCGCGCCGTTCCTCGAGGGCCTCGAACCGGCACAGACCAGCTGGACGATGTACACGCCGCTGTCGGTCGAACAGCAGAACCCCGGCGTCGACCTGATGCTGCTGGGACTGCATCTCTCCGGCCTCGCGGCGACCATGGGAGCGATCAACTTCATCGCGACCATCTTCACCGAGCGCGACGACGACGTGAGCTGGGCGACCCTCGACATCTTCTCGTGGACCGTGCTCGTCCAGTCCGCCCAGATCCTGTTCGCGTTCCCGCTGCTGGGGAGCGCGCTCGTGATGCTCCTGCTGGACCGGAACCTCGGAACGACCTTTTTCACCGTCGACGGCGGCGGCCCGCTGCTGTGGCAGCACCTGTTCTGGTTCTTCGGCCACCCCGAGGTGTACATCCTCGTCCTGCCGCCGATGGGACTCGTCAGCTACATCCTGCCGAAGTTCTCGGGCCGGAAACTGTTCGGCTTCAAGTTCGTCGTCTACTCCACGTTGGCGCTCGGCGTCCTCTCGTTCGGCGTCTGGGCCCACCACATGTTCGCGACGGGCATGGACCCGCGTCTCAGGGCGTCGTTCATGGCAGTTTCCATCGCCATCGCCATCCCGAGCGCCGTCAAGACGTTCAACTGGATCGCGACGATGTGGAACGGGAGCCTCCGGACGACCGCCCCGTTCCTCTTCTGCGTCGGCTTCATCGGGAACTTCATCATCGGCGGCGTCACCGGCGTCTTCGAGGCGGCCATCCCCGTCGACCTCGTCTTGCACGACACGTACCACGTCGTCGCGCACTTTCACTACGTCATCATGGGCGGCATCGCCTTCGCCGTCTTCGCCGGCATCTACTACTGGTTCCCGCTCTACGCCGGCCGCTGGTATCAGCGCTCGCTGGCCCGATGGCACTTCTGGTTGACGCTGGTCGGGACCAACGTCACGTTCTTCCCGATGGTCCTGCTGGGCTACGGCGGAATGCCGCGTCGGTACGCGACCTACGACATCAGCGCCGGCCCGGTCGAACTGTTCACGCTCTTGCACCAGATCGCGACCCTCGGCGTCGTGTTGCTGGTGATCGGCCAGCTCGTCTTCGTCTGGAACCTCGTGACCTCGTGGCTCGAAGGGGCGCGGGTCACCGACGCCGACCCGTGGGACCTCGCGGAGACGGATCAGTACCCGCGGGAGTTCGCCTGGTTCGGGCGCGAACGCCTCCCGGCGGTGACGGACGGCGGCGAGGACAGCGGCGAGAGCGGAGGCTCGGAATGACTGACTCGGGACACCCCGTGCGTACACGGTGGCTGTCACCGCTCACCACCCGGCCCGAAATCGCGTTCGGGGTCGTCTGTGGCGGCGTCGCCTTCGCGCTGCAGGGACCGGACGCCGGGGTGCTGTGGTGCGTCGTCGGATACTTCCTCGGCAAGTCCGTCCAGAGTACCCGCCGGGCGCTTGCCGGGGTCCAGACGTCGTGACGATGCGTAGTACCTTCAGGACCGCCTGAGAGCGCCGAGCACGGCGCTTCCCGCTCCCTTCGACGAGAGGACTGGGCCCGAGTGGCCGATAGCTTACGGAGCGAGTCCTGTGTAATCGTGCGGTTCTGTAAGCGATGTTCGACAATTCGCTTCCGGTCGCGTGACTGACCCGCGCCCGTGACCGGTTCGTGTCGTTCGTCCCTCGACGCTCCGAGACTCGTCGCGGCGAACAGCTTCGGTGGCCCTGCCGGTCGGAGACAACCCCGGCTGTCTGGAGCGCAGCCACTGACCCGCTATCGCATCCAATAGGGCGATATGAATGGCTGTTCAATTGCTCAACTATGAGCTTACCGACGGACCGTCTGGAACGCCTCATCACCGAGGAACGCGGGGGCTGCTGCGAGGCCGGCGTCGATGACCGACTCGACTCGCTGCGCTCGTATCGGTCGGAGACACCGCCCGACGCTGGACTCGTCACGCGACGGAAGGACGGGGCCCTGCGGTACTACGAGAGGACCGACCGGGCCGAGGTGCTCCTGACAGCCCTCGACGAGACGCGAGGGAGCGACCGATGACTGAGACGCCGGTGCGCGTGGCGTTCGTGTGCGTCCAGAACGCTGGCCGCTCGCAGATGTCGACCGCGTTCGCCAAACGAGAGCGCGAACGGCGAGGGCTCGAAGACGACGTCGACATTCTCACTGGCGGGACCCAGCCCGCCGAACACGTTCACGACGTCGTCGTCGAGGTCATGCGGGAAGCGGGGTTCGACCTCTCGGATCGCACGCCGCGAAAAATCTCGACGGCCGAACTCGAATCGTGCGACTACGTCGCCACGATGGGCTGTTCGACGCTCGACCTCGATGCCGACGACGCCGATATCGACATCCGCGACTGGGCGCTTTCCGACCCCGACGGGAACGGTCTCGACCGGGTCCGAGAGATCCGCGACGAGATTCGTGACCGCGTGAGTACACTCTTCGACGAAATCGAGACAGAGGCGGCAAAGAGTGCCTGACGCCGGCGGCGGCCATCGGCTTCACGGCCGCCTCGACCAACTCCGAACTCGCAATCGCGGGCGCCGCCGCGGTGTTCGGCGTCGGCCCCGACGTCGCGTTCACGACCGGACGGCTCTGCACGGCACCCACCGGCCCGACAACTGAAGACGACTGAGGCGAGGCCGCGTCAGAAGCGCACGACTGCTGAAACCGACCGAGGTCGCCGACAACGGCCACCTCATCGCTGGGGCGGTCGACCGACTGGATGGAGACGGTGGTTGGACTTCCTCGCCGAGGACTGCGTCGCACTCCTCGCGAGAACTCCTGCTTTTCCTGTCTGAACCCCCTACAGAGAAAGGCTTGAAGCGGTATCATCCGGATCTAGCTCGTTGAGTTGTGAGCCAACGAGTTCGCGACACAGGACCACGAGTTCACTTTCCGGCCCTTCGCCCCAGATCGCGGTTTCCTCACACTCGTCCTCGTCTCTACTGATAGACGCGAGCATCACGATGTCGCGGTCGGCCATCACGAGGCGGCTCACTTGCGAACCCTGTGCCTCGAGCGTCTGCCAGTCGAGAGAGGGAACCCAGATGGTCGCTTCCGGGAACCGGTTTCGGAGAATCTCGCGAAGGTTCTCGTCCGGTGAACTCAGAACGACTTTGACACCGCGACTGATGGCGTTTCGCGTCTGTCGAAAGCAGTTGTCTTGAAATATCGCCTCTTCCGTGAACAGTCCGAATAGTTCGGTTTCGGCCCGGGCCGAGATGTACTCTCCTCGTTCGGTTACCTTTTGATGCCCCTCGATTCGCCAGACACCACTGGTTTCCTCCTCGGAATCGGGCACCGTCGTGTGTCGAAGTGCTTCCGCGGCCGCGTCAAGATTATCGTGATACCTCTGTTGTAGGCGCTTCACTGCAACGTCAGTCGAGACTGCACGGAATCTACGGGGAGTGGCGTCCTGTATTTCGACCAGTCCACGCTCTCGGAGTCCCTCAGCGATATCATAGATCCGCGTTCGCGGGATGTCGACGATCTCGCTGACGTCCTTCGCTGTTCCGGACGGTATCTGGGAGAGTGCGACGAAACATTTCGCTTCGTACTCGGTAAGCCCGACGTCCTGAAACCTATCAATTGCCTCCGACTGAGCCTGCCCAGACGACATGTACGTCTAGGATTCGCCCACACCAAGATAAGTTATACAATTGTTTCACAGCCACCCGTTGTTACTCGAATAAATACAAGGAATAACTTATCAAGGAGGAAATTTTAGGATATCATCCGGAATAATTGGGGACTAATTTATTTTTACATTGCTCTTTGCTGTCTCTGATATGGAACACGAATTAGGTCAAAGTGACACTGAGAGGGACACGACAGCTGACTTGGAACAAAACATCAACGACAATGTGGGAGGCGACTTGGACACCGATCTCGACGATATCGAGGAGGACATCGATAGCGACGACGAGTACGAGAACGAGGCCGCGAGTGAGGCGCAAACCTCGATTGCCGAGTTACACGACACCTCGGTCGAAATCGCACGTCAACTCGGCGAAATCCGCGAGGGAACTGCCGAGCAATACGAAGGGATGGAGCAAGTCGCAGAAGAGATTTCGAACCTCTCGGCGGCGGTCGAAGAGATCGCCTCCTCGGCGGAGGAAGTCTCAGCCGCGAGCCAGCAGGCCAAAGAACTCGCCGACGACGGCCAAGCATCCGCAACAGAAGTGGGGGACGCCATGGCTTCGATTCAGGATGCAGCCGACGACGTCTCTCAGGATGTCGAACAGATTCAGATGAGCGTTGCGGAAATCGACGAGATAGTCGACGTAATCAACGATATCGCCGAGCAGACCAACATGCTGGCGTTGAACGCCTCAATCGAGGCCGCCAGAGCCGGCGACGCGGGCGAGGGGTTCGCGGTCGTCGCCAACGAGGTCAAATCCCTCGCAGAGGAATCGCAGACGCAGGCCAGCGAGATCGAGAAGATGGTCGGGGGCATCAAGAACGATACCGAGAACGCGGTGGCCTCGCTCGAGGCGAACAGCGAGCGCATCGAAGACGGTATCGAGTCGGTCGACGACGCGATGGAGATATTGGATGAAATCCACAGTGCTGTCTCAGAGGCGAACGAGGGGATTGCCGAAGTCGCTTCTGCAACCGATCAACAGGCGGCCTCGACAGAAGAAGTGGCGAGTATGGTCGATCAGACGACGGCGGCTGCGGACCAAATCGCCATGCAGACCGCCGAAATCGCAAATCTCGTCGATTCACAAACCGACCAGGTGTCAGACATCGATCAGGCTGTGGAACGACTGACAGCTGATCTATCCGATTCAAACGAATAGAATGGGACTGTCAGAACGGCCGTTCGAAACGCTGCGAGAGCAGTCGATTTCTGTGTTACACGTCGACGACGATCAGGACTTCTGCGGTCTCATGGTGGCTTACCTCGAAGAACTCGACGAGGACATCACCGTCGTCTCGGAGACGGTCCCTCGCGACGGGATAGCGACACTCTCCGGCGAACCAATCGACTGCGTCGTCAGTGATTACGAAATGCCCGGGATGGACGGGGTCGAGTTCCTTCGCGCAGTCCGCGAGGACTATCCGAACTTGCCGTTTTTCCTGTTCACCGGGCGAGGCAGCGAGGAGGTCGCCTCCGAGGCGATCGAAGCCGGCGTGACATCGTATCTCCAGAAAGGCGGGACCGAAACGTACGAGCAACTGGTAAACCGCATTCAGAATGCCGTCAGCCACTACCGCTCGGAACAGCGGGCGGAGGTCGCACAAGAGCGACTCCTCGAGTTGTACGAGCAAACGGACGGATTCTTCGTTCTCGACGGGAAGTGGACCATCACGTACTGGAACCAGCAGATGGCGAGGCGGACGGGACGGTCCGCCGACGCCGTCCTCGGGCAGTCGTTCCGTAGCGCATTTCCCCAGGCCAGAGGGACCGAACTCCTCAACCAGTATCAGCAGGCCATGGAATCACGTGAGGCCGTGGAATTCGAGACGTTCTACGAACCGCACGGCTACTGGGTTAACGTGCGCGTGTATCCCGTCGCTGAAGGACTCTTTATCCACTCTCGGGAGATCACCGGGGAGAAAGAACAAGAACAGGAACTGCAGCGGCGCAATCACATCCTGGAATCGTTCGCAAACACGGTTTCACACGATTTGCGAAACCCCTTGAGTATCGCTGAGGGGCGACTCCAGTTGGCCAAAGAGACGGGTGACTACGAGCACCTCGAAGAAGTGACACAGGCGCACAACCGGATGCGAAATCTCATCGACGAACTCCTGGTCGTCGCCAGAGGGGAGGGCTCGGAACCGGCGGAGGTAACGCTAGCCCAGAGCGTCGAATCTGCCTGGGAAACCGTTACGGCAGACGGGATGGACCTCGTCGTCGATGACGACGCGGCATTCGAGGCCTACGAGAGTCAGCTCCGTCGTCTCTTTGAAAATCTCTTCTGGAACGCGCTTGACCACGGGGACGCGACCGAGATCAGGGTAGGCGTATTCGACGACGGCATCTACATCGAGGATAACGGCGCGGGTATTCCCGATACTGACCGAGACGTCGTCTTCGACTCTGGGTTTTCGTCGGTAGACGGGAATCCCGGATACGGACTTTCGATTGTAAAGCGCATCTGCAGTTCGCACGGCTGGGACATTCGTGTAACGGCGGGAAGTGACGAGGGCGCGCGCTTCGAAATCAGTAACATCGAGTTCAACGAGTGAACACGACCGATTCTGCCCTGGTCTGACGTGGCCTGTAGAGAGCGCGAAGCGACGAACGAGGCGTTCGGTCCCATTTTTCTAGTCGTCTAGAGCACACCGTTAGTTCGCGCGACGGTCAATCGATAAACAGAGCGGGATCGAAGCGTAGCACCGCTTTGGAATCCGGTCGGCTACACCCCCTCAGTCCCGCTCTGTCGGACGGAAACAGCCGAACAACTGGCTTCGGGAACGATTGTGTCAATATTGGTTCCCGGCCCAAAATGTAGATGTCGTAACAAATACATAGTGCCACTGTAAGTCTGCTAACATGAACGTTGCAACAATCGGCGCGTCGATGACGAAATTCGGGCAACGCGACGCCTGGATCCGCGAGTTGCTCTCGGAAGCAGGCGAGGAGTGCCTCGCGGACGCGGGCGTCGAACCGAAGGAGGTAGACCACCTGTACGTCTCGAACATGACGAGCGGCGAGTTCGAGGGCCAGACGGGCGTGATGAACGCGCTGGCCCACGACCTGGGCGTCCTGCCGGCCTATACAGAGCGAGTCGACCAGACCTCCTCGTCGGGCGGGGCGGGCATCTACGAGGCCTGGCAGTCCGTCGCCAGCGGGGCCAGCGAGATGACCCTGCTCGT